>JAAUXT010027477.1_pt1 | contig 13598 bp, 15 predicted proteins | sample 7278171 | NCBI WGS metagenome assembly JAAUXT01 (sample SAMN14350112, study PRJNA611818) | marine sediment metagenome | isolation source: surface marine sediment (1.8m) | place: French Polynesia: Moorea | collected 2018-08 | reverse complement strand
GTGTGTTTGTGTGTGTGTGTGTGTGTGTGTGTGTGTGTAAAAATTGGTCCTGTTTTGTTTTTTTTTCGGAACAGTCAAACAGTATTCCACAACTCTGCAGTCACAAAACTTGTCGTATGTGCTCACATCGTGGGTAGACCATTGGCCCACCTGAAAGTTTCGGATGGAAGGTTGCTTTTCAGCCACGGTTCAAATTCCTCTTCACTTCTTCTCCGTGCATCAAAGGTGATCCACTCGTCCATATCCGCAGCCAAAGCTTCGGCAGCGAAGTGTTCGGCAGTCATTTCCTGCACTCCTTCCATTGGCTCGTCCATGCTGCAAAGAGAACGATTGTTCAAGCGCGAAAACTGTCTTGCAACAAACCTCAAACAACGCGTTCGCTTTTCATGCCTCACGTACCCTGTATGCGTGCTCAACATGCTCCAGAGGAAGCAACGTTGAGAACACACCCCAGAATGAGTGTTATCAAACCATGATGACGTTTCAAACATATCAATGCATACGCAGTATTTATTTGCAGTTGGGGAAACAAAAGTGTATTCTTCGTGTGATACGACCTTCGTACCTCGGACCCTCCCACAAAACACGGGCTGCGCACCGGCTGCGGCGTCAGTTGAAACCAGAACAGCCAGCTGTAGATCTATTTGGATCTGAATTTGCATGAAACAACACCCTGACGTCTCCAACATATTACCTACATTGCAATGTGTCTGGAAACCACAGAACAGAAGCCTGCACAGAGAAACAAAAATGAGTGCTTCTGGTTTGTTGTTGGGACGACTTTCCCGAGTAAACGGGGGATTTCTCTGAAGGGAGCAGTCTTCAAAGAAGAGATGGCAAAAACTATGACTGAATGTTTTTGACATTCTTACAAGGAGAAGCATAATAGCAAGTCAACTTAGAGCAAATGAATGAATTAATTGGGAATAAATCTGAAATTATGCCCGAAGTATATGCGACACTTTCATTCCCAGCAATATAAATTAGCTTACGTCTCCCTCCCGTCTGCCATCTTGGATGCTAAAGCTTCGAAATGACCTGTCAGATCATGTTTTTCTGCGCTTTGTGTAAAATTGTGTGTTTTCCTCAGTGACCGAAATGGCACAGATACGAGGCACTATTGAGCTATTGACTAAAATCTTGAAAGCAAATGGAGCATCGAAGTTGAAGGCTGAAAGCTTCAGACAAGCGAAATTCAACGGGAAAGAAGCGGTAAGTTTTTGTGTTGATGAGCAATTCGAATTCAGCACAGGTTCAGAACGCCTTGGTGACTTAAATTTTGCGTCGTCGTAATAGATCCACAATCTATACATTCGTTGCTTGCTTGGCCTTCATGACTGAGCTTGAGTGAAACTGTCTTCCAAGGATCGATTCAGGGCCAGTGTCAGCAATGAACATCGCATGCAATCCCTTTTCCCCAGGTTGCACCGTTGTGGCGTCTGTTGTTTGAGTTACTCTACTACGTAGAATACAGCGTGATTGACGATGTGGTGCTGAAGTCGTGCAGCGAGTTGTCCACAGGTAAAGAAAATGCCCACAGTTCTTTTAATGTTGTCTTTGGGAAAAGGACCGAACCAACCAACGGTATGGAAGCACGGAAGAACATGGAGAGCATTTGGCCGTTTTCGACTCACGCGGGCGGTCAAATGAGTCGGCTGAAATGGCTGACTTCTTCCAATCTCCAACCCAATGTCGCGTAAATCAAAGACACCAATTACATTTTCAGAAGAGCTGGTGATATTTGTGAAGCATGAGTTGCAGCAACGAGGATTCTGTTCGCGAGACTTTGCCTGCCTCCCTCATGACATGAGTGACGGCAGTCGCGAGTTGCTGTTGGCTGTCGGATGGCTTTTGTGCAGGGAACACATCATCAACCGCTTCATGATCAACTGCACTTCTCCGTTGGACGATGACACGGTGGCACTGCATCAGGTAGAACATAAAATTTGAGCAATCCAGTTCCTTCCAGTCAAGCATTGAATCAGAAGGAACGGCAGAAAACAAAAACTGCATTGTTTGGCCGCACATGGTAAATACAGCTGTAGCGACAGGTTTCCTGCACGATTCGTTGATGCTGTGGCAAAGACCAAGGGTTGTTTTGTTGTTGCAGGAGGAGATTGACAAGATTGAGTACGAGAATGAAAAGCTACTCAGTGAATCCTTGAGTGGCATAACAGACCCTGTGACGAGAGTGCAGCAGCTCTTGTGGTTGAACAACAAGATGCGCCTGAGTCTTCGAAATTTGTACGTGCTGCAGCATGAGAAGAACATGCTGAAACACAAGGTGATGTTTGTTACATTTTATTTGCTTGTCCTTTCTTTGTTGTGTCTTTGACGTTTTCGACACACCCCAACGACCACCTACATTCTTTGGCACAGATTCACGAAGCAACACAAGGCGTGAGTTTGTCTCCTGATCGCAGTCATCTGTCAATGTTGGAAGTCTACATGCTGAAGCACCCAGAAATGCTGAAAAAAGTACGTGTGATTTTGTTTGAATTGGTAAAGGCTGAACTTGTGCCAAAAACGTTGTTTCTCATGAAATGTTTTCGCAGAATCTACAACTGCTCGAAAAGGACAACGAACGTTTGAATGATATGTTGCGTTGGAGAGAAGAGGAAGACATATTTTGGAAATGGATGGTGCGTATTCTGTTTGAGCAACAGTCTTGAACAAAGATTTGTGTTGCCTGTTGGTAAGTTGACATGACGTGGTAAATTCTCCAAGCACATCGCCACTTTTGTTTTGGTAGGAGAGCGTCCTGGATGCTAAAATACAGGAACTGAACAGTGGGAGCCCGTCGACGAGTGGTGCACACACGGTGGCCAGTGACCACAGCGTCAACAGTGTGAACGCTGCTCATCTCAATCTTCGCGAAGCCATCGTCAAATACGAAAACATAGTCGAAGATCTGGAAAACCTGTGGGATTCCAAGGTATAGACACACGAATCTAAGATCTGTCAGACAACAGAAAGGTTGCAGCAGTTGCGGCTTGTGTGTCATCTCCGGCTCGGACGCATATTCTTGTCATTGTTACAGAGCAGCACCGTGAGTGAAGAGCAACTGGATAACATCTTGGCCTCAATAGATCTAGAGCTGTCCATACAACGAGCCAACATTGCACTGACTAACACGGCTGATTACATCAAGAAACAATCTGTTTCTCCTGAAGTTCGCTACAATTACACTCCTCAAGTAAAGCACAACAACTACAGACCCCTGCCTTTCAACCTGGAGGTCAGTTTTCAGAGAAGTGGACAAAACCAGGCGTTGACCTGACGTGAAGATGTTTTGGTGTGTTCTATGGCATCGTGTTTTCCCCCACAGACTGCGCCAGGCGACGGGCCTGAAGGTTGGAACGACATGGAGGACGACATCGTGTCTCTGCAAGACACTGTGGAGCGCTTACAGAATGACCTGCACGCGCGACGTGACGGCTTCCGTGAGGAGATGAAGCGGCTTAGCGAGCGGCTTGAAAACGCTGTGTGCATCCCGCCCATGTCTGTCAGCGTCTGAGTGCCCGATCTTCTCACGCTTCTTCAGCATTGCGCACAGAATCAGGGTTTGAACTGAAACGCTCCTGTGCCTGGCACCGGAATCAGCCAAAGATGTTGACTCTTTTTCGTCTGGAACCGCAATTGCAGCCGGATGCCAGTCAATCCGAAGCGCGGCACTTTTTGTGACCGTTCACATTCACCCTTTGCAAAGCAAGTTGCATCACAACTTTGTACGGTGGACGTGTACCAGACTCCGATCTGAATTCACTTCGTTTTGTGTTGGACATTATATATTTATTGTTAGTCACAGGAATTTGCGAAAGTGAATAACGTTTGTAGATTGAGAACGTTGTAATGCCGTTGTTTGCGATGTTTCACACCGTGCTTTGCAGAAAAACGCTTGTAGTTTTTCGTGTCCGTCCATGAGCAATGTGGTCCCAGGCCGTTGTTCGCTGATAGTAAACAATCAGTGCGCTGCGTGTCACAAAACTGACAACTGTACGAGACAGGATGTTAAACCTCCGGTCACCAAAGTGGTGTGGTCCTTTCGATGTGGAGAGATCAACAGAAGTGTCCGATTTTGTCCAAAGCAGAACAAACGTAAAGAACTGAGGACGCTTCGTTGTGGAAAGGTCCCCATTGAAAACTTTTATTCACAGTTGAAAACTCCTTCAGCACTGCCAATTTTCGTCAACTTGCCCAGGTGTTAGTTAGTTCCCCTTGCACAACGCATTTTGAATCTGCTTTCGCTCTTCGTATCTGGAAAATGTGGACAAATATTTCGCGTGCGTCGCAACAAACAAGTTTCATATTGGCTGTGATATTTTTATGAAAATAGAGGAATTGTTTGCACCAATAACTGGAATTCAATGTTTGATCACCCCACAGGTCAGTGAGAGCGTGCTGACTACGACACAGTTCAGAAAACAACGAATCAGTCTCAATGGCTGAGTTTATTCGTGATGATTATTGGTTTACAAACGACTTCGCAAGCCATTTCACTTCCGCTCTGCGAAACAAACGCAATTATTTTGCTGCCACCAGCTCAGGTAAAATACTCTTTTATTCGCGGCCAGAGTGAAGCATAAAATCACCCAAAACACTGCAATCACTTGGGGGAGGGGGTCTGGTTTGGTTCGAGGTGTGACAAAAGTGCAACACGACGACGTTCGATTACTCTTCCTCTGATGATCCATCACTGGTCGGCTCAAGCGGCTGTTCAGTCACCAACATCCCTTTCTCGTACATAGCTGCTGCCAGGGTCATCTGACAAAACAAAACGCACGACGGGGTTTTGAGATGGACAAACAAAAACAGTGCAGTGCAGACACACGCCGAATTGGCTGAATCGGCAACAACTTTTGTGCCAGCACTTGGCATGACAGGAAGCAAAAAGGCACATTTTGCCAAATTCCAACAACGAGGTGGGCAAACTGAACACACATGCCCCCCCCCACAAAGAAATCCCCCCCCCCAATCAAAAAATCAGGCAAATCTAGTTTCCTGGCAGGCAAAAATCTCACCCAACATCCATTTTACTAAATTTCGAAAAGAAGGGGGGGGGGTGTCTGTGATATCATTTTCCTCAAGCATGATTGAAACACACACACCCGAATACGTTCGTTCGGCGTGTGTAAAAACTGAACTGTTGTATGATCTACCCTGTGTCCATCGAGGACTTCGCTTTGTCAAATAGAACGCAACATGGTCTGATGCACAAGAATTTTTCACTCTGGCTAATCGTGGACAAATCTTTCAGTGCATTGCAGAAATAATCATGTCCGACGTGCCATTCACACTGCATAGTTTTCACTGATCTGTCCAGTTCGAAAGCACAGCAAGCAGCCAAGAACAAAGGGTGCCTTCTTCAGATTTACATTTGGGGTGCAAGACAAGCGCCCAACATCTGCACACTGCCAACGGTTTTTCAATGATCACCTTGTCGTCCACGCTGGGAAGAGGAAAGTTGTCGATTATCACGTAGTCGGGGTACGAATGCAGCAAGAATTCCACAGCCGGGGCCATCTGAAGACGTGAGAGCAGACATTGAGAACAGTCCTTACAAGTGACCGGGAGTTGTCACACGATCCAAAGCACAAACCTTTCGATCAAGCGCGGTGGCTCATTCGTGCGGACGTCTAAATTCAGAACGAATTGCGTTTCTTTACCTCTTCAGTTATTTCGATGCACTGAGGATCAACCTGGTGGTAGATGCGCGTGTTCTCCAAGTTGTGATAAACGCACACTTTGTCCTCCTCACTCACCAACCTGAAATTTAAGTGGGATGTTTCCACGTTTTGATTGCCATCCACCCCTCCCTTCATGCTGAGCGTCCGACATGTGTCAATCCGTTTTCACATTGGGTGACGTACAGTCATTCTTTTGGTTGACGTCAAAATGTCAAATTTTGATGCCGACGTCCAAGAAACGACTGCGCGTCATCAATGTGGAAACTCTTCCATGTTGCAGTGGATCAGCGTCGTACCTGATGACGCCCTTGCGGATGAGTTTGACGGGCGTATCTGGTTCCAGTTCCGTCGCACCACGCACCCGCCCGTCCTTCCGCGACCAGTGCTCGCCGCTCCCGTGGATGCTCCTCTGCATTTCATCTGCACACACAAATGGTGCTCATTTGTTGTCCATCAAGGTGAATCGTTCGTCTCGGTCAATAAGACGAATTTGCGTCACAAAAAGAAATTGAAAAACACCTTCAGTAAACACAGGAGGCAGAGTGTCGTGGAGGAAGCGCTTCCCCATCTGATCTGCCGCTCCGTCCACCGGCGCGTGAGACAACAGCTTCATCGTGAGCTGCTCGACTTTCTTCAGGAAAGCTGTCCGAGCTGGGGAATCCTGGGTTCAGATGAAATACGTGTTGTTGAACATGCCCAGTTGCGTCAGTGGTGCACACTGTGACTCATTCTACGACACTTACGGAATCGGAGAAAGCCATCCCCATGTAGTTGAGATAGTCTTTCGGAAGCGCTTTTCGGAATTCAACGTCCTCCTGCGACGCGATCTCTAGCGCCGTGGGGATCAGCTGCAAAAGAAAGGTCTTTCACGTGCCACGCTGAAGCACAAATGCCAACCAAACATGTTGTACAAATCAACCCAAACAAGTTGTACAAATCAAATCAGTGTTCTTGTTTTCCGCCCCAAGGCACCACACGGACGTACCTTTTCGAAGAAGTCTGCCCACGTGTTTTTCTGACAACACGACACGGTGATGTGGAGAGAATGCGCGTCGGGCAACGACTGACCCTGGTGGATGGTACCCCGGGGAAAGTAGAGCAGATCACCCGCCTCCAGGATCACGTCCAGAATAGGCTCACCGATTTCATCCTGGGCAAAGTTTCCTGCAAAGAGCAAAGGTGAATCTCAACCACGTACATGCTCCAGAGTGCAAAGAAGACGCAAGGAACACCAAACGCGAGAACTCACCACTTGAATATCGAGGCAAGGCTTCCCCCTCATTCCTGAAAAATGACACAGTTTGCACAAAAACTGCAAGAGTGAACAAAGCCAAGAGGTTTCGAAGACACAGCAAAGCACACGAACCTTGGACTGTAAAGTCTCCAGTGTTTCTTGCCTTCCAGCTGCACTATGAAGGCTTCGATGTCATCGTAGTGTGGGGCAAATCCCTGAGTGCCAGGCGGCGTCAAATATCTTTCAAATGTTGAGATCAATGTCAGGTGTTTTGGTTCATTTCCAGACGTGACCTTCATTGGCAAATACAAACAAACAGGACTCACGTGTTGGCACCAGTACAAGAACCGAAGTATTCCTGAAGTATGGACAGAAGCTTCCACACGTTCCAAGAGTATGTCTGCGGATTTAACATGCGCACTGAACAGCCATTCTGAAACGAATGAAGACAAGGACTGCGGGTGTGTGAAACCAAACAGTGATCTGGCTCCAAAGCTTGCAACGACTGATCATACACTGATGTGGTGCTGGGTCACTGTACGCACGCACTTGATAGTAATCCCACACGACCGGCGCGAAGGCTCGTCCCACCGGATTGTGCGTCTCTCGCTGCCCATCGTCATAAGTTGTCACATCGATGTTCTCTGTGAACATGATACGATGCTGCAAAAGAATCCATTGCAAAACTCAACAAATTGCTGCAGATCACCACAACGACAATTTCAGCTGACAATTCTACCCACGTCTCTGAGGATCCTGTCTAGTTCCGCAGTACTGAACCACCCATCATTGTAGCTTGGCATGTGTCGCTTGACCAACAGAGGCTTTCTCTCCCACAACTCGCTGCAATGGCACAAGACCTTTCTCAGAACACTTCGCGCAATTCACAAGACCCCGATTACGTACAAAAACACAAATTACCCCTGAATACGCTGCACAAACCTGAAAAACTTCTGGGGCTTGACGGGGTGGATGAGACATTCAAACAGCTTGGCGGCGTCGGCGAAGCTGTTGGCCATGTACGGTTGCTCGGAGTCGGCGGCAGCGGGGTGCGCGGGCAGCGGCTCGGAGCGCTCCTCCCCGTGCACGCTGCCGACAGACGCCTTCTGGCAAAGAGCAGACGACACAGTTGAAAGGATCGCCCACATGACACTCCAACTCAAACACAAAACACTTCCAAATGTTCCTCGCTGTGTTCAAAACTGTAAATATCACAGGAAATCATTTGTAGATCTACAGACAAACATCAAAAACTTTCTCAAGCCAGAACTCACAAATACAAACACAGCTTTTGCAAATCTCCGAAAAACACCCCCGCTGTTCCCGCCCCCTTCCCGGTCTTTCACCCAATTGTGCACGATCAGTAACAACCGACGAACAAACAACCTTCTTGTCATGAAGTCAGAAAACAGTGAACATAGACTTGTAAGAACAGACACCAAAACCCATGGACTCCGACCACCCAGAGTGTCGAACAACGACCTCTTGATCTCGTCCCTCCATTCTATATCCTCTCAAAATAAAGACAGACGTGTCCAAAGTGAAAGAAATTTCATCTGCGAGCGGATATGTTGAACACACAAAGTAGATCTACCACACGACGTCAGTCGATATCTACTCTCTGCATCGTGTAATCATCTTGGAGGGAAAATGTGCAGACATGCAAAATTGGGAAAACTCTAGGCTTCGCCGGAACGTAGCGTTCACACCGCAGTATCATCCAAGATTCTACGTTTCTCCTGAACTTACCACGGGAACATTCACACTGGCATAGCTCTCGTTGAAATCCTGAATATATGACACAGGATCACCAAGGAACGGCAACAAAGGCACACGAAGACACCAAAAGGGCAAGAATACCCAGCAGTGTCGACACTTGCTGAACCCGCAACTCTCAGCAATTAGGCGGGGTTTTATCCAGACTATTTCGGACACAAAATTCGTCAGCCATATTTTGCTCAGGCTCATTTCCAGGGGCATTTCTGAAATGAGGGGTTCAGGTCAGATTTTTCTTTTTTTTTGATGTTCAATTTCTGGGAGTGGATTCCTTCATTCCGGACTGGTTCTTCAGGAAAACTTTCTCTTTTTTTCTCTCCATTTTTTTCTCTATTTTTTCCATTCCTTCTTCTGTTCTTTCCCCAGCAACACGATTTCGCACCCTCAGATGCCTTGAGCACTGCTTGTTTGACAAAACCGCGGCGCGCGTGAAAACCGTGCCAACAACAATGCAGGAAATGAGGAAAACAAAGCGCATAATTGGGAAAGCAAACGAAGCAGAAATTTGCGCACCTTTGTGAAACTAGAGTGCTGGCTGCCACTGGGACTGGCCTGGCCAGTCTTTCTGCGTTTCGGCGGACGTGTGGGAGCACCGTCAGTATCGTCACTGTGCGTGCGCTGACCTGCGCCTGGACGTGGGGGCATCGTCGGTATTGTTCCGTTCAGCTGACCTGCACCGCCACGCGTTGGGCCTCGCTTGACAGCTTGTCTGGGAGGGAGCGGAGGCACCGATTCATCAGCCTGCGTGCTCCCTCGGCTTGACCTAGTTGCCGGACTGACATCATTTTGGGAAGACCTGTGAAACGGAAGAACAAATGTCAGAAGGTGGTTGGGACGCGACAAAGGCCTTTCGATGTTCCAAGACGTTGCGTTTTACCTGCTGCTTGAACGTGTGAAACCTTGACGCGGAGGCAGAGGAGGTGTTGTTTCAGTTCTGCCACTTCTGACCGACATCGAAGGAGTCCCATCCACATGCACCGATTGTCGTATGGGAGTACTTTCTGGAGTCTTTGGGACTGCAATTCAAAATCGACAGATTTTGTTGTTCTGCGAGGGATGCTCAAGGATTTTCTTTGTGATCTACTGTGAATGAAACCTCTTTCGCAATACTCTTACCAAAATTTGCTCGAAGTGGCAGGGAATAATTCATGTTCGCAACGCTTCCTTTTGGTCTCAACGATTTCAACTTGACGCTGCTGTTTCCCAACTCTGCCAGGGGACTTTGCAGTGCAGAATCTGGTAGAAATGACGGGCGTTGCTTGCTGTTTGAATTCTTCAAAAGCTTCTGAAATTTAAAATGGAAAAACAGGCTTTCATCCACAAAACAAAAGCCACGTTTGCAAGAGTTGCGTTCTGAGAAAGCAAAGAAACGAACTTTCAATTTCTTCATTTCGGTCTTCTGCTTTCGTTTGTCGGCAGAAGGTGTGAGCTTCGCAACCAGAGAAGCAAAGCTGCTGTCTTTGTTGCTTCGAGTCGGAGTCGTCGATGCACTGGACGACTTGGGCTTCCCAGTTTTATCATCAAAATCTGGGTCAGAACTGACATCAGTCATGCTTGCAGCCTGAAATAAAACGCCTGTTTGACGACACACCAATGACAAGATCAATGCAAAGGACAGTTCAAACCACTTCGCGTGCTTTGCAACAGACATTTTGGTCAGCGGTCTCACCTTGCGGCCTTTGAACACCGCAAACGCTGAAACTTTCTTCGATCTGCTTGTGAGAGACATGGCGTGATGACCAAACTTAGAGCTGCATGTACAATCAACCCCTACAAATATAAATCACCTTCCGAAGATGTTTAAATTGTGCGGAGCAATCACAGAAAGACATTGTTAATTGGTCCCGGACTTGGTTGAATGTTCGGTTACGAGGTAAGGATACAAAGTGAGGTTCTTCATGCTCATTTAATGGGGCCAAACCGGTCGCACTTTTCACTGCAATGTTTATAATGACCGGGTGTCGCTGAGTCACTTTCCGCTGACCATGTCAAACCTCACTTTGTATCCTTACCTATTACCTCGTACGTCCGAACCGGTGGGTGATAATTGAGTGTCCAATAACGAACAACAGATTCACAAAGCGTTCACAACTGACTCACTCAATGGTGTAACTTCCGTTGCAAACAACGAAATTGACTTTCGTCTATCGATTGAATTCTGGTCAACTTTGACTTCTCAAACTGCCATTTGATATTTGATGGACTCTTGTCTATTTGAACGTCCAACCAGTTCGATTTTCACATGTTTATCAAGTGGCAAGAAGTTCAAATTTTGCAAACTCAGCTTCAGACGCGTTTGCCGGGCTCTGTGATTGGGACCACCAAGTTGATTTCGGCACGAATTACGAAAGTAGAATGTAATTCAACCGTTCTTTTGGTTGCAGAAGGCCCAGACGCATTTTTAAATACATTCAGAAAAGTTTTCTTTTCGCATCTGCTGCTAGCTTGGTAGGTCATTGGCTGATGGGCCGTTCTATTTTACGCTCCAAATGACTCGCACTGCTCAGATTTGCATTTGTGAACCAAATTAGAGTAATACTTCCTTTTGGTTTGTGTATACGTTCTGCCGATCAACAACGTCCGAATATCTTGTGACGCTGACGTCACGCCTTACACATTGAACGTTACGGGAACGGAGCGCAAAACGTCAGAAAAAGAACGGCCAAGTGTCAAAGTTTTGAAGATGGCGGGAGGTGACATCACTGCTCATTTTCGGTAATTCTTTCATATTTTTCGTCCATAATCTGGTTGCAGACCTCATAATTATGGCATGAAAATGGTTTATGGGACAGAAACTTCAACACTGAAGCAGCTTTGCTGCAGCAAGTGCAGCTCAACCGTCAAAGTGGTAGCCTTGGTAATTATGTCAACATAGGGCGATAATACAATGACTATGGCCTGAAACACACACACAAGAAAGACAATATTTGGTTCCCAGTGGCATATAATGCTGACATCAAACTTCAATTTTTGTTTTCACTCTTACTTTTTGGTATGTCTTCCGAGTTTGACGCTCAGTCGGGACACGAACCCACACGTATACAAGTGTGTTGAGTTGGTTTGAACACGAAGGTGACCATGGACAGCACTTCACAAAAAGTGAGCTCTACGCAGTCGTACACCTTGAATATCGTGCCTGCTGAGGATGAAGACTCACTCGTAAGTTCATGACAAGGAAAAGAACAGAATTTAAAAACGCTCACTGGTATTCAGCTAGCCTTACGCGGTTGAACATGATTCTTCGAAAACTTCGTGTCAAGCATCATTGCCTTTCTGCTTTCCACATTTTACAGAATCTTGCCCTGGAACTGGAGGAATACGCTTCATCTGATGGAGATGGTGATGATTCAGCGTCGGAATGTTCGAACACAGACTACAGTGGAACAATAAGCGACTTCACAACAGGCCGCACGTCAGAAATTTTCAGGATCGCTGACCCAGCAAACACCGACAACAACATGAAAGAAGTAAAGCGCGAAGACACATTACGTCATCCTACACTGGCAGGTGCAAACACTTCTGTTCAAGGAACATTCAACGTGTGAAACGGTTTGCTGCAGAACAAAAGCTGACTGGGATTTTTTCACACGGTCTTCAGCACCTCCGATTTTTTGTTTATTTTGCTGAACAAAACAGGTCGATGGGCTTCGTGGTGATTTGAACTCATTCGGGTCGCCATTCTCCTTTGCCATTCGGTTTTGTCATTCGGCTTTCAATATATTGGTACAAAATATGAAATTATCTCTCCACCACTGACACCTTCCAAGCTACATTACAAAACCCATTTTCCAACAAACTTTCAAAGTTTCACCACCCACCCTGCCCAAAACCAGCAGTACAAAAAGAAAAATTTGTTTCCAACCGTCCACCATTTGTAACAGATTTTTCCTGAAGCTGCAATTTTTGCCGAGGTTTGAAGAACAAATCTGAACTGGCACAGGGGGAGGGGGGGTCTGGCACAGGGGGAGGGGGTCTGGTACAGGGGGAGGGGGTCTGGCACAGGGGGGGGGGTCTTTACATTCCAAAGTGTGGACAGACGCACACATGGATGCTACTGGTTTTTAAGCCATGAGCCTCACCTGGATGGCCCGCTACTTGCGACCATCAAATATTCTTCTACAAGATGTGCACATGTTGACAGGGAGTCCAAATGTTGTATGTTTGTGTCTTTTGTTTTGGTGTGTGTGTGTGTGTGTGTGTGGTTATGGCACAGGTGCGGGGTTATGGCATGGGTTGGGGGCAATGGCCTTGGTGGGGGGTGTTATGGCTGAGACTGGGGTGATGGCTTCGTTGTGGGGTAACGGCCCAGGTGTGGGGGGAATGACCTATCAAACATGATTGACCTACAAACAAATACCACCAAGTTAGTTGTAATGACTTTGCTGAACTATAATGAAAAGGATTTCACAATGCATCAAATGTTTTTTTCAACTTTTCACAACCCATCAGTCCAGCAAAATCCATTTTTCTGCCCATTTGAGCCATCTTCAGAGGTCATCATGTACTGCATGGAACACACTCGAGTCAAACAGACTCATCCATCTGACACCCCAACAAGTACTCTTCAACTATCATGCAACACAACAAGAAACACACCTGTCATCATGCACTCAAACAATGTTTTAATTTTATGACACCTCAAAATGATCCCACTTTTTATCTGACCATACCCCACAAAAATCCTATTTGTGTTGCTATGCCACATCAGAATTTCACAAACTTGTTATTTAAACAGAGAAAAATGCATGCTCCATCACAAATGATCCAAATATCACACTGAAATAACATTTAAACCATTCTACTTTGCCTACACATGTACCCAGACCCCCCTTGAAAAAATCCCATTTTTTTCACATTTTTCATATTTGACCCCATGGTAGCCCAGATTAAAATACATAAAT
>JAAUXT010064165.1_pt1 | contig 13599 bp, 17 predicted proteins | sample 7278171 | NCBI WGS metagenome assembly JAAUXT01 (sample SAMN14350112, study PRJNA611818) | marine sediment metagenome | isolation source: surface marine sediment (1.8m) | place: French Polynesia: Moorea | collected 2018-08 | reverse complement strand
TGAGTACAAGTCTTTTGGACAGAGTTCCATATCTATCTTATTGTACGGAGGCTGTTTCTGTCGAGATTTGCCACAAAATTCGAGACAGAAAACGGCCTCCGTGCAATAAGTCCAACACGAGAGGTAAGAGAGTACGAGGAAGAGAGTACAGTGCAAATGTTCCACGTGTCCGACTCATCGAGGGATCCCAGGGTCCACCCACTTGACCTCAAAAAGGAAAGATCTGTACTCCACCGTGCCGCGGAGATTTGGTACGGCTTGAAGTTTCATGTGCGCCACACCTCAATTCCCGCACTTTGGTAATCAGCCGCGGAATCAAATTTTGTCTTCATGTACAACATAATTGGATTATTTTATGCATTTGTTTTTCTGAGTTGAGCTGAACGGCTCAAAGAACCCCAGCCAGCAAACAGATCCCCTGACGCAGGTCTTTTCTGTGGCACGACTTGCAATTCCCATTTTTCCACACGATTTTACGGGGTTGCTCTTCAACACGTCTGCACCAATTTTTGCAGATGTGAAGGGTGTCCGAGTATCCAATGTACCATGTACTGCCCACACGGCTTCAAACAGAACGAAGAGGGCTGCCAGGTCTGCGAATGCAACGGCGACGGTGAGTCCTGCACCATTTACCATTGCATTTATGACGAAAACGCCGAGGGATCAATTGGGCCCATAAACCTCGGAATTCGCGGCGTGCTAATCGAGTCCGGTCTGATTGTGAGAGACGGTGATGTTGCCCGTGTTTTCAACGGATCCAAAACGGCCACAAACAGATTTGTCTGTCTGCGCAAACTGCGTAATGATCATCACGTAAGCAGAGATGGTCCCAATCAACTGCAACATGCAAAACGAGGACTTGCGATGCACATGCAAGTTGTGTACAAGAATTGGAAAGCGAAAACAAGCAAAAGAATGAAGAATCCCACTCACGGTCAAAACTGTTTCTTTGTTAAGAACAAACAACCCAGAAAAGCTCAGGCCCACCGGGTTGTGGCGCAGCTTGTTCAGAAAGAGATTCACTTCGCTCATCGCAGAGACCGTCATTTTGCTGGATTTCACCCGGTTCAGAATTCCAGCTGAGCTGTGAGCCTGAAAAAGAAAAACGGCCAGACGAGCCTCTTTATGTTTTGATGGAGACACCAAAGTTCTAAAATGTTGCTGCACAGAATGAACAGGATTCCTGCCCAATCGAATTCAAAGAAATCTTGCAAAGAAATTGTGTCAAAGATTCTGAAAGCGGGCATTGTGTTGTCGGACAAGATTGATGTCAAATCGGAATCCAGATATGTTTCAAGTCTGACTCACAGTTTCGCTCAGGTACGCAGCTGGAACGATGCAGAGTGCAATGGAGTAGAAGCAGATCGATACAATCGTGTATTCAGGGACGGTAGCGCAGTGAGCGGAGATGAGGTAGTCCGTTTGGTAAATGACCAACAAAGTGGTGATAACAAGAAGACCCACCACATGTCTAAATGCCTTGTCCACCAAAGAAGAAACTTCAGACAACTCAAGAAATTTGTCTTGAAAATCAGCAAATTTACCCCAGTCTTTGATGTCGCCGGTTGGTGTGATCATGGTGCCAAGTTGTTTGCAACAGTGAGAAAATTCTTGTTGTAGAAACAGACAAATAGACCCAATTAGACTGACCATTGTCATCATAGCAGCAGGGATGAGGCCAGAGTCAACAACACGCGAGACAATCCCGACAAAATAAGTGGTTTCCACATTGGGAAGGAAAGGATAGTAAGTCTTCCAGACGAAGGGCATCAAGTTTTCCTTCCACAGATAACTGAACCACCACAAAGAAGAAAAACTGCTGCCCACAGCATAGAGCACAGCAAATAACGTTGTTACAGCCACAAAGACAACATGGTTCCGTTTTGTTTGACAAGTCTTGCAAGAGCTCAATGTTTCAAACATTTTCTTCCTGAATTTGTATTCGCACGCGATGCCAAAACACAAAAACATGAAAACCACCCGAAGCGCCCAGATGGCTCCAAAGAAATAGACCAGCACCGACGGAAACAAGTTCCGACGACCAATAATGCCTCCAGCGGACGCTGTACAAAACACGAGTGACAACAAGAACACAACGAAACCGCACACACTAAGATAAAAGCCCTCTCTGTGTTTCTTTGCGTTTCGGAATGGAAACCACCCGAAGGGGCTCAAAACGTAGAGAGGAATGTTGAGGTGATTCCAATGCATGTCCGTTTTGTCCACTTGGCGGCGGCACTCCACGTCAATCCTGCCAGAAGTCCTCCGCATTGCAGCTGTTCAGCCCCGGGTGCAAAATCTCCATTTGATGGGGTGAAAATTGCTGAACTTTCAACACACGAGCCAAGTTTGTTCGAACCGGGAAGGTGTGTTTCAGCTCAATGTCCCAAGAAAGCACTCAACAAACCTTTTACGCTTCTGCTTCCCGATTTTCTTTCACCATTCATCACAACCGAATGTTTTTTGCGCGCATTCATGCTTTTGTCTTGAGTTGCGCGTGCGAAAGATTACGTCGCTTTCTTCTGCAAGTGAGTTAATGGAAGAGACAAACAACGGACACGCTAACGAATCTGAACCGGGTTCATCATGCTCAAGTGAAACAAGGCTTTTAACGAGAGATATTTTGAAGTTAATTTCACATTTCTCTTGCGTCACCAGACGGGTCGCACGGTGCGGAGGCCGCCTGCAGGGTGGGGGACGTCGCGGGGCTCGAGCACATCGACTATGACAAGGTGACCTGCAAGTCTGCAACAGCCAAAGATCTGTACCAAACAGAAAGAGATGTTTCTTTCGTGACTATCAAATTTTTTTAGCTCTGACTAAAGTTGTCTTTCTTGCTGAGACTTGCGTGTTATGGGCGACGACAGGTTGACCCTACAGTTGTCTCCCTCCAGCTGTCCGGAGAGTGGCGGCTGCTGGCGTCCGTCCCGGGTCAGGCGTCCGCGCGTCGCAGCAGCTACTTCCTGAGGCTGGAGCGGACCGAGACCGGGCTCACCTCGCTCTACAGGGAAGTCTGGTCAGTGGCTACACAGCTGTGTTCAGCGAATGTTCTTTATCATGAACTGGGGCAAAAAGTTCTTTGGGTACGAGAGTAATCCAAATGAACATAGACAATTGCATGGTGTTCTCCCATTACTGTATCGAAGAACCGCTTCCACTGGAAATGTCCCACCTCCACTGCAGAAAATCAAGAAAAACTGGGTTTCTTGTAGAATCCTGGTTCCCTCTGTGACAGACGAATTCTTCTGCACAGTCTCGCGCTTGTTGTTCCAGGGAGAACGGCTGCGGGCCCACTCTGGGTGGAACCTGCACGCCCCAGGGCAATCGCGAGGGGGAGTTTTACGTCTCGTACGGACCCAAAAGTGGAGTGATGAAGATCCTCTACGTCACGGACGACTACCAGCACGTTGTCACGTACCACTGTCTCCACACGCGTCCTGGTGTGTGCAACAATCTGCAAAACAACCTGATTTCCTCAACTCACAGTTCGAGATGAAATTTTTGGTGCGCGTGCAATCCAACCTCTTTCCCTCGTTTTCAGATGGAAGTTGTGGGCATCAAGAAATAACGATGCTGGGACGCAACGGAGAGTTTTCTGAGGAGGTGAAGGAAGAGTTGGTCTCCAGGGTCCCCGCTGCCTGCGCACAACCCAGCGACTTCGTACAAGTTTCCACAACACGTCAGTACCAACAAAGAACCCCGTGTGCTCCACTGCGAAACGAAAGTCGTGAACACAGCGCAAACCGAACACGCATTCCCTCCTGTACCGGATCCCATTTTTGTGTTTCAGGCGAATGTCACATTCGTCCCTCCACTGAACCAGTGCCGTCGTGTAAGATATCGGACCTGCGCTCTGGAAACCGTGTAGACTGGACACACGTGAGTGGTTCTGGTTGATCCAGCACCAAGAGTCCGAGTTATCGCCAACATCAGAGCAGGAACTCGTGTGTCCATTACTTTACCTTTCGTGTTGTGTTGCAGTTCGAGGGACGGTGGTACTCGGTCGCGAAGCTGTACAGCAGAGACGTGGACCAGTCCGGAGAATACCTCGCCAAGCGAACCCAGAACGGCAGGGTCTCTCTCAAGTACCGAGGCTCCAGGTGTGACGTCATCTTTTTGAGTACGGAGTGAGGTCCAGCTTCTCGTGCGCTTGAAGTGTCAATGTGATGTTATTCTGTGCGCAGGAATGGAATTTGCCGCGACATTTCGGAAGCGATGATCGCTCCTGTCGAAGACGGAACCGGGGCCTTCACGGTCTTCATCGGGAAAGTCAGAGGTGCGTTTCTCACGCACTTCAATCGCACGATGATGAGTTCGAAGCCTGAATTTGAACCAAAACACGTATTTTCCTCTTTGTAGCGGACGGCATGTTGATTTACCACGACCGAAACCTGGCGCTCTATTACGAGTGCGGAGAGGTGACGGAGAGTGGTGAGTGCAAGAAGGGCGCTGAGTACTTGGAGGTCATGTTCCGGGAGAAGCACGCCCCTGGATACCTCGCCTCGCGCTTCGGGCGCCTGCTGCAGGATTTCTGCGTCGACGTCACCGAGCTCGTCCCCATAGAACACGACGGTGAGACGACGTCACTTCCGCCAAACAGTCGCAACAAGTTTTCGTCGCTTGGTTGAAAACCTTGTGTTGTGCAAAAAGAACACGCTCAGTTTCCGGTTCTTTTTCCAGTGTCCTGTCCAGTGAGGGACATCTGCCGGATGTCAGACATTCCGAGTCAGGAAAACTTCAACTCAACAGCGGTATGCATGTCGCGCTGTTTGGCACAACAATGAACGAACTGAACTTTTTGCGCGGACTTGTGACAAAATTCCCTGCCCCATGTCGTAGCGCTGATGTGCGCGACCATGACCGGCGCCTCGTTGTTCCCGCAGTTCTCGGGGACGTGGCACAGCGTGGCAATCCTGCGGCAGAGCGGCGGCTGGGACCACGTGACAGCGCGCGCAATCGCCGTCAGCGACGGCGACATCGTACTCCACTACACTGGAACCAAGTACGCGTGAGGACGCGCTCCCTGGAAGATAAAATGTCCCAATATTCACTGACGACGAACAACGCGCTTTTCCTGTAATCCCACTCGGAAAACGGTTGTGTCCACGAACCGATCTTCTGCTCGCATGTCATGGGCCTGAAAGCATGAAACTTTGCTGAAAACGGTGAGCCTCAACTGCTTCTGTGTTCAGGGACGGGGAGTGCCAGGCTTCCTCGACGGCCGTCCTGAGCGTGATGGACCCCGCCCACCCGGCCGACTTCCTGCTTCACTCCGGCTTCAGGACCGGTGAGTTTCTCGGAAGCCTCGTCTGCCTTTCCTGCGAATTTTCCAGGGTTAGCGGAATAAAGGGCTTTGTGGCACATCAACAATGGGTACATTGGTGTTTTCTTGTAAGTTAAGCGCGTGTGTGAGACCGATTGACTCCTGACTGACTCCATGGACCTTTCCAGCTCACGTCAAGGTTGTTTACACGGACTACGAGGTGGCGGTCATCTACGAGTGTCAGCGCATGGGCGACGACAACAAGTGCGAGAAGGGGCAGGAGTACCTGGACGTGCTGAGCCGCCATGCGCACGGCTTCACCGGCGCCGACCTGCGCGCGCTGCACGCGCACCTGGGCAGCGCATGCGCGCAGGAGGACGACATGCAGCTGTCCACGCACCACGGTGAGGCCTCCTCCACACACACTCCCTCCCTTCGGTTGAACGTTGTCAAACCAAGGAAGAGCCCAAACTGACACATTGCACGGTGCTCGTGGTGGAAAACAGACCCTGGACTGGAACTCCTTCTTTCAGGCTGCTTTTTCCACACTGGTCCGACCAATTATGAAGTGTTATCAACAATACCTTTTGTTTTTGTTGAATCACAACACTCGAAAGACATAGGGACGTGCAATTCTGCTTTGAATCAACAAGACGCGCAGTGCAACGTGTCAAATTGAAGAAACGAGCAATTGTCCCCAGGATCTGATTGTGGCGGACGGAGACCTTCACGACGAAAGCATTCAGCTCAGGGTTTTTCTTGTGGCTACAGCAAAGCCTTCTAATCCCATGTCGATGTTTTCTGCTGTTTCCAGTTGATTGCCCCTTGACGAATTCTCCTGCGAGCTGTGTTGTCGCCGATCTTCCACTGCAGCAAAACTTCAGCGTGGAGATGGTGAGTGCATCCTTTTGGGTCGGCTTGCTCATGACCTGTGGGTGTGAATTTCGGTCTTTGGGAGGGTTCCCTGGGATAGATTTGAATCAACTGCACATTTTTGCCGGAATCCACTGTTTGTCTGTCAAAGATCTGTTTCGAGGTGCAATAGAGATCGGCGAAAAGGAGCAGCGCAGCCTCCGCCGAGTCCTCCTTGATCCCTCTGTCAAACGGAGACGTTCTTGTTTTGTCTTTCAAAATGAACCGCCAGTTGTCTGTGTTTCAGGTGACGGGGCGGTGGTACGTGTCTCTGAGCGACCCGGACTCGGCGCGCACCATCAAGCCGTCGCAGCGCGACGTGACGCTGCTGCCGGACGGGCACCTGCTCGACGCCGTCGTCTCTCTCAGGCACGGCTCGTCAATCTGCTCCTCTGAGTCAGGAAAACGCGTGAAGCATCACGGCTGCGTTCAGACGCGTTTTTGCGTCAATTCAGCGACGTGACCTTGGAATGATGCAATGCATGACGCACGCGGTGTGGAGTCAGTCGAGTTGTGTCGAACGCTCACCCTGCATGTTCGCTTTGTTTCCAGGGACGGAGAATGTGTGGACCACAGAACTCTGGTCGGAAAATCAGACAACGGGTGGACGGTTGGAGAGTATCACCTCATCAAGGGGAAATTTGTCAAACGTAAGTTTCATTCAGTGCCTGCAATGCCATTGATGCACGCACGTCAAAACTTCTGATTCCAGCCAAAGGCCGTGGGAAAACCAAGGTCCCAAGCCATCCAATGCCAGTTGCTGGTGCTGTTTGACTCAATTACTTCTGCGATCTCTTGTCAACTCCTGCACGTTGACGTCGACGTCTGCCCGCAGCGCTCATCAAGGTGGCGTACGCGGACGCCGAGACGCTCATCACGTACTTCTGCAACGAGGAGGACGAGCACGGCATGTGCGTGACGGGGCGCAACTCCGTCATCGTGTCGACGCGCGCCGCGACCATCTCGGACGCGAAGCGCGCAGAGATCCGCCCCGTGCTCAGCCAGCTCTGCATCGATCCCGACGTCATGGTCGCCTACAACAACAGTGGTGAGCATTTCAACCCCATTTCCGTCAGACAAAGGGAAACGTTGATTGCTCGCGATCTCGCGTCTCGCCCATGGCCGTTTCAAACGAGTACAAGTTTACGTGCGGTTTTGAATCGCGTGGAGCTAAACCGCCTCGAGGACTTCGTAGTCTCTCTCTCTCTCTCTCTCTCTCTCTCTCTCTCTCTCTCTCTCTCTTTCTCTCTCTCTTCTCTCTATCTCTCTCTCTATCTCTCTTGCTCTCTCTGTCCCTCTGAACTGTTTGAAGACTGCACGGAGACGTTTTTCAGTCGAGTGTGACCTGGCCCCGCCACCGAGCGTGTGCACCGTTGAGAGCACGCCCATCCTGAAGAAGTTCCAAATGAAAGAGGTGAGTGAACCCGGAATCTGAACCTGTCCGCAAAAAGGCACCTGTTGATGTTTGTATTTCTGTCGTGATATGGCGTTGGGTATTCTTCCAGTCTGCTTTGTCTCACCTGGTCCAGGTCATTTCAGGTCAGCACACCCCTGTTTTTTTGTTTGCGTCAAATTGGTGTGTTGCAGGCGATGGGAAAATGGTACGTGTTGTGGAGGACGCGGTACTCGCGGGACCCGGATGCGCTCGTGCTCGAGCTGCTGCCCGGGGAAGACGACCACGTCATCGCCAAGTTCACCGGACTCAGGTACAACCAGGCAGCGCCTATACTGTTCACATCTGTGAAGTTGCATGAACGTTGGGTCCATGAATTTCTGGTTCCCATGTACCCAGCCAAAGCTTGAATCCTGCTCCACCGCTCATGACGCGCTCCTTTCACAGCCAGCGCTACTGCATGGAGCCGACCGAGTTCGAGCTGACGCAGCAGCACGAGCCGGAGGAGGCGCAGCTCTTCATCAAGTTCGCCGAGAACGTCAACGGTGAGCACGGACGCGCTGCGTCAACCGGGCCAGCTGTGGGCTCAATATGGTTCTGCTGGTGTGACACGAATCGCTTGGAAGCCCAGCGTTCGGGTTGAGTCAGAATCAAGTGCAAAAAAGGAGGTGTCAACTGACAACCTCTCAAACATGACACTGGGGGCAAAACGGACCTCAACCCTGGCTCAAACCAACGTCGGCCAAAGTTCTGTTCTGAGAATCCTTGCAGAAGACCTCAAGCCCTCTACCACAACGTCCTTTGTCACGCTGCATACTTGTCAACGTGCGGTCAAGGCCACCAAGCCTCTCCGCCCCAATCCTTCTCCGGACCCAGGGACCTGAACTCACGGAGACCGCCTTGTCTCTGTCATGACCGCAGGCGTGTGGCGCGTGGTGACAACGGACTACACGCAGCACATGATGCTGTACGAGTGCGGGCTGATCGGAGCGGACGGGGCCTGCGCGCCGGGGCAGGGCTCCGTCCAGATCCTGGGCCGCAGCGCCGAGCCGCTCCACGCCGACGTCGAGACGGCGCTCATGAAGCGACTCGAGGAGCTCTGCATCGACGCCGCTGTCGTCGAGCGCGTCCCGCACGAAGGTCAGGCTCAAGGTCAAGGTCAAGGTCACAGGGCACTTCAAAAAGTAACAATCAGTTCTGATAACATTTACGCGTGCGCCCCTCCCAGACTTTTTGTTGAGGACACAGTTCCAGAAAGGACGGGATTCTTGTTGAATTTAAGAACTTCTTTGTGATTCATACTCAAGTAATGTGTTTCACGTTTTGTTGATTCGCTTGAACAGTATCTTGTGAGCAGTTCAGCAATGACTGTGAGAGCAGGCCCGTTCCTTCGCAGGACAATTTCAACACAACTGCGGTGAGTACATCGAACTGTGTCGTGTGCATTCTTTGAGTTGGAATTGAAGGGGAGTGAAACGTCCCATATATCCTCCTCCGTCTGCACGCAGTTCGCGGGGACGTGGTACAGCTTCGCGCGCCTCGGGACCTCCACGCCCTGGAACTCGGGCGCCGTCAACTTCACCTTCGACGCAGAAGGAAGAGTTTTGGCCAGGTTCATGACATCCAGGTCAGAGACTCCTGTGTTGCTACGAGTCTTTCATTCCTAGCTTTGGACAACTGTAAGAACTGTGTCCAACGTAGCTTTCTGCATCTTGCTGTGTCGTGTCTTGAATCGAGAGCGCAAACTTGCAGACAAAGGGAGTTTTCTGGGCGCCGGATTATGTTTCGAGGCCACAACTACCTGTGCGCTACACCGCTCTCTTTGGAAAACTGAAGAATGACAGGAAACTTCGTGCACATTTCAGGCAAGGAACGTGCGTTGAGACATCCGGAGAGAATTGGACGGTCGGAACGAGGACTTCCGAGTGGACCTCTGCAGATCCTACTCGTCAGTTTGCCTTCTGCACATCCCATTCATGAACTTATCCCAGGTGTTGCAATCAAACAAGGTGACTGGAAGAAGAGTCTGATTTTACTTGCAGGGTGGGGCAGGATTGTGTTCACAGACTACGACAACGTGGCAGTCACACTGCAGTGCTCGAGAGGCAATGAGGATGGGACGTGCCCGAGAGAACACCGGCACATCGACGTCATGACCCGAAACTTCGAGGGCCCCCGACCAGGGACGAAGAAGCTGATCCTCCCGGTCGGGCTCCAGCTGTGCATCCGAAAGAGAGACCTGAGAAAGACGGCGAAGCCAGGTCCGATAGAATTGCACGGAAACAGCGCAACTGGGGAGATTTAGCAAATACGTGAGGTGGAATTCCGACGTGCCCTCAATACGTGGCTGACAACATGACCTCCTTCGGCCCGTCAATGTGGAGACCAAGGTCAGCTATGCCATGACCATATTTGGCAGATCAGGCAGAACATACCAGACGTTTTTCACATGTGTTATGAGTGATCCACGGAAATTACGTCCGGTGGTGAGCAGTGTCGTAGGCGGCAGTCTACCGGGCGTATTTCAGACAAGCGTTGCTAAATCTCCCCACTGGAAGTGAAAAGCTCTCGTGTTTTCCACCAGACACAAGGGAATCAATGTGACGTCTTTGCTTTGAAGTGAGGTGCGACTTCGTAGAGGAAGACGAACAGTGCAGGATAAACCAACTCCACTTTGAAGAGGACTTCAATCCCTACACGGTCAGTATCTGCAGCTGCAATCCGTCGATAATCTGTTTTCCTCTGACAAACACACACACGCATGCACGCACAAACACACGCACACACTGACTGACTGACTGACTGACTGACTGACTGACTGACTGACTCACTCACTCACTCACTCACTCACTCACTCACTCACTCAATCACTCAATCACTCACTCAAAATCGCCAATACTTTGCAGCTGCTCGGCGAGTGGTACAGCTACGCGAGAAGGAAGGGCACGATCGGAATCGACTCCTCCAAGTTCCTCATCACGCGTGGCGACCCCTACGGCAGCAAACTGCTCATGTTCTACGCCGGTCTCAGGTACGAGCGCACAATTTGTGTCTGTGCCATGTCAGCAGTAAACCACAGGAAAACTCCATGCACGGTGTTCTCTTCGCAGAAAGGGACACTGCATGATCGGAGGTGAATCGCTGATGGAGGCGAGAACAGACGAGCCGAACAAGTTTACGCTGACTTACGAGGAGAGTGGACGAAAACACACAGGTACGGACACTTGAGATATGAATATTCTCACAACCAGCACAAATGGCAAAGAACCCAGGGCACGAACGCACAAACGACGTTTCAAGCAAACGAGCTGTGCCTGTCGCACGTGTGTAAGTCTTCTCAAGGTGCAAAACACGACTCACGCCCGGCACGCTGGGCGGTTCGCTTCACTTCCGGTGTTCGCCATGGCAGGAGAGCTGACGGTTCTATTCGCGGACGACCAGCACGCGCTCATCTACGAGTGCTACAACGTGCTGTCGGACGGCAGTTGCGACAAGGCGGACACGTTCGTCGAGATCATGACGCGGCACAAGCGGCTGTACCCGGAGGCGCGGCAGAAGATCATCGACGCCCTCAGCGCCGCCTGCTTCACCTTCGACGACCTCGTGCTGTCCGCGCAGGACGGTACGTAAAGTCCGCATAGTCCGACATTCTGCCCAAGCCGAACCTGTGCGTCAGAACACCACACGGACCAGAGGCTTGTAGTGGTCCAACGTTTTGTGCTCGTACTGGCTTGTGACGAGGGTCCCTGCCAGAAACAGCAGAATATTGCGTGCGACGCTTCTCCAGCTCTTGTGACGAGATTATTCAGCAAAAACAGTCATTTTGTGACTGTAATTTTTTAGCGGACTGCCCTATCAGCATTCCTGGGAAACGATGCGAGTTCTACCGAACCAGAACCCATCCACATTTCGACTACAGATCCGTGAGTAAACGGCACAAACATTTGTGATTCAAATGGTGAAGAATTCCTAGCTGTTCCTGTTCGCACCAGTGTCTACAGACAGGACCGTGGAAACAGGCCTTCGTAGCCTGAACAAGAACTGTACCAGCTGAAACTTTTTGCGCAGGTGCAGATACGTGTACTGGCCTCTGCTGGGGTCTGAATCTGCAGAAAGGTCTTTTTTCCTGAAAACATGTCGATTGTAAACGGGAGCCCACAGATGCCTGGACGCTCCTTTCGCAACCAAGCTCAGAGGACGTGCCCCCCGTTTCGGCCCAGAACACTTAGACTCTTCAGCGTGCGTGCGTGCATGCGTGTGTGTGCGTGCATGCGTCTGTGTGTGCGTGTGTGTGTGTGCGTGTGTGTGACCACGTGCCCGTCCCCTCTGCAGATCATGGGGAAGACGTGGTTCACGCGCGCGCGCCTCATCCCCGACGAGCCCCTGTGGCCCGGCATCGGGCTGATCCACTTCGCGCACGAGGGCACCAACAAGATCCAGCTCGCCTGGGCCGAGCACAGGAACTCGTAAGTACAGCTGCTGGACAAAGTGTAGCAAAGACACACCCAAATGTTGACCTGTGCTGTCGGCAGGTTGCGGACAAAAGGCTCCATGTTTTCGCGTATCTGACCACAATGAACCCAGTCATGGTTTTGGGGTTTGGTCATGCGGTTCGGAAATATTTATTATTTAACTCCTTTGTGGCATGCGAGTTCGAGCGAATCTTTTTTCATCTTTGATCAGGACCGATCAGTGCTCTTCGGGAACCAACTTAAAGCAGCGGCTCAACTCCGACGCCTTCCTGTTCGAAATTTGGAAGAAAAACTTCGGTGAGTGACGCTCGGACGCTCTTCCTCCCGCTGTGGCCTCTACATTCAGGACTGTCTGCGCTCTGAAGAATTGCGCATCAGAAAATACCATGTTCGCTGTGGCCACTTGCAGTGTTCACCAAACTTCTGTTCGCGGACGACAACCTGCTCGTCACGTACGACTGCGTGGTGCCCGAGTACTCGGACCGGGTCGAGCAGTGTGCGCGGAGGGAGATCGGGGTGCACCACCGCAACCGGGCGGCGCCGCTGACGCAGCCCGCCATCAACTTCATCAAGGACATCGTGAGGACGCAGACGTGCCTCGACCCGGAGGCGCTCGAAGTGCTGCACATCCCCAGTGAGAACCCGAGCTTCCACAATTCCAAACTGGATCAGCGATGTCTTCACCTGGGCATGTCCCTTTTCCTTTGTTCGTGTGTATCTGCCGTCGTGGTGCATGCCTCTATTTTGAATTGTTTCAGAGCCCTGCGCGGCTCCGCCCAAGGAACAGCTGGGGAGACTCTGCTACCAGGACACCATAACAGCCATGGAAAACCTGGACATCAACAAGGTATGTGTTGTGCTTTGGATACCACCGTGCCCCCGCCCTTGTTCTTTCCCTGTGGTCCAATTTACGCTGCGGTCGCGCCATAAATGGATTTTGTTGTGAAAGAAGGCCTGCATGGATCCAACCACAACTCGTCGAAACCCGTTGTCAATCTTCAACGGCAAGAGAAAGCCAGTTTGTGTCAATCAGTGAAGGGTCATGAAACTGGCAACTTTCACGTCTTCGAAGTCGATTCTCCTTGTGATAAATATGCTTCCGCTCGCACAGCTGTCCGGACTGTGGTTCCAAGTGGCGCGCGCGCACGCCGCCGATGATATCCACTGGGACGCGGGCGTCTTCCACCTTCACATCGAGAACCCGTCCTCCATCCGCATCCACTTTACCGGCAGATCCAAGTAATCACAGGCATACACACATGCAGCCGCTGAGTCGACTCTCAAGCACGTGCTCATGAACCTCGGTGAATTCAAAGCGTCGCCCACCGCAGAAGATAAAGGCGATGACCAAGTCTCTGACCCCCAGGAAGACTAATCCAGTGTGCAGTTAGTCACTGTTTGGCTGTGCAACGAAGCTGCACCAAATTGGAATCCCCTATTATCACCACCTTTCCCATAACAAATACATTGAAAATGAAAGTGAATGGAATCTCTCCAAACTTGGCAGAAAATTAGGCCTAAGTGAGATAAGTAATGTGATGAAGTTTTGTTGTGAAAGA
>JAAUXT010094795.1_pt1 | contig 13600 bp, 14 predicted proteins | sample 7278171 | NCBI WGS metagenome assembly JAAUXT01 (sample SAMN14350112, study PRJNA611818) | marine sediment metagenome | isolation source: surface marine sediment (1.8m) | place: French Polynesia: Moorea | collected 2018-08 | reverse complement strand
CACTTTCAAACTCGCGTTCACAGATTTAGCCTTTTGATGCCTATAGGTGATTTTCACCATCACCATACATTATACATAATGTATGCTTCAAGGTTCAAATCACCTAACAACACTTGGACAAATTGCAAATTCTGTCCTCGAGTCAAGACCAGTTGGCAGTCAGCACTCAAAAAAAACCCGGATAGTTGTAGCCCTGATTCAGGTGAACCCGAGTGACTTCCCACAACCCTCCAAGTGCCTCCTCCAGACCAAATTGCAGGAGAGTTTATGGGTTGAGCTGACGATCAGTTCGTTGGTTGGGGTTCTTTTTTTTGGGGGGGGGGGGAGGAGAAAACACCCTCTAAACACGAAACATTTCGCGGAAGTTGCTTTCGTACCACCAATTGTCCAGATTGGCCCATATAGTGTCCTGTGCCCATCCCGAGGCCCCACACGGAAATCAGGTGGGACCCGCTGTGCGGTGAGCAAACTGTGCCCCTGAACCGATCGATTGAGATTTACTTCGGTTTAACAACTTTATTGGGCTTGAGTGGATACAATTCATCAAGATTTTGAGTAGATTTTGACGAAGGACCACATCAAAACGTTGTCATTGAAAGACAATCAGAGAAATACATTTGGGACTTGGCCTTTGAGGTATCCGGCACACGTACACAACGACTATCTTTCAAATACAAACACAAGACCGGACGTTGTGTGCGGGAAAGTTGTCAAACACTAATGTCAATCATGTACTGAAACCATATCAAACTGTACCTTCCCGAGCAAAAAATTTAAGACAAACATTTGCAACGGTATCAGAACAGCTTCGTAAATCGTTTGCAAGTGGACCTCCAGTTTCTGTGCCAAGTCGTGACAACTGAATTGAAGAAACAAAACGCAAAGCTGATCTTATCCACAGAACGACGCATTCGTTGTTTGTGAAGAGACCACATGACTCACGCAATTCTCTTCTGTTGATGAAAGTTCACTTGTCACAATTCAATCACAAGCACGATTGAATTTTTTGGTGCAATTTTCCACACCGCAAAACAAATGGCCAGAAACTGGAGCTTTCTCAACAATCAAGACAAAGTCAATGGGACACATCAACACTGCACGTCTTTATCCCAGCTGTTGGTTTGTCAGAATGGCTACAGGTGGTACACATTACAAAAATATATTACCTGTTCATCAGCAACTACAGTCACACACGCTCCACTCAAGGCAAGCTTTCATCAAGTTTCCTCATTTCACTCTGAACGGTGATATCACATTTGTACATTGCGTTTCTTCAGCATTTGTAACTTTGCCCAGAACAGACATGAATACTATTTTTTTCGCCAACTGCGAGATCACAAAACGAAGCTCAAAACGGACGAAGGAAACTTCAAACGGCCGAACAAGAGAAACCAAACTGTTTGAAACACCAGAACCAAACTGTTTGAAGCACAATTCGAGCACGGGATTTTGCTTCTGGAACTTCGTCACTGTCACTCATCGCGCACACTTTTTCACTGGACGACATGTGAAAAAGTGAAAAGCGCCCCACACAAAACCCACCACACCGCTCGCATTGAACCACTGAGTTTTCATAAACAGGAGGATCTTTGTATCATCGGAATGTTGAAATGAGGGGAAACACAAAGACAAGTCAAACACCTTCTGGCAAACACAAAAGAACCCAACAAAAGCCAAAAGTGACACGTTACGATCCCGTGGCCAAGGATAAATCCTGCACTGAATGGCTCCTTGTTGGAGAATCATTCACCAATCAACCGTCAACAGCGACCATCCAAAAACAGGTGGACCGAGGTTTTGAGAGCGACAAAAACTGAATCAAACGTGAACAACGCACCTCAATTGACAAAAAGGAGATAGCAAGCGAGTATAAAGTTGGCGTGAACCTCAAAAAAGGGTGCAGGTACAAAGAACAGATTTGGCTCGGTGGTTCCCCCGGAATAACACTTTTGTTTTGGGGCTCCACTTATTTCTCCAGGCTCCACGGACAGCTTGACGAGGAGCCCACTTCCTCCTCAGTGCATCCAAAACTTCACATTACATGACAAAAAACACTCGACAAATTGTGGAATCAAAGGACGATTTTGTACAAACCGAGTGAGCTACGTTGTGTTGAGCTTCACTATCTACAAGAACAATCGACCAAACTCACAAAAAAAGCAATTGCACGATCACCACAGAGGCACGCACTGCACAATATCACTGATGTTAACAATAATTGTACAAACTAGTCTCTCCTGTTTGACGTGGAGAATAGACAACCGGAACTGAGGATTTAGTCCAACAAACATCTGACCTTTCAAGTAGACAATCAGCCTCGCGACACTCATTGCACTCTACACCCCAGTTTGGTAATCCGGAAACTTCGAAATCCAGAAAAACTGACAAAGTCCAGAAATTTCTGCAATTGGGGGAAGGGGGAACATAGAAACTTCAAAATCCAGAAGAAAAAAAAACAAAGTTCAGAAATTTCTGCAACTGCGGGATGGGATGGGGTAATACGGGACACCTTGAAATCCAAAAACCCTGAAAACCCCCCACAAATTTTGCACCAAGGGGGAGGAGGAGGGGGAACACAAAAAGTGCCAGTTCGCAGCCAGGCACATACAAGGGAAAACCAATCAGCCATCGCAAATGACAACGAGAAAACGCCAAAAAAAAAAAAAAAAAAAAGGTTGTGAAGCAAACAACGCACATCAAACAAACTGCGTGGTTTTATCCTTTTGCAGGGTGAAAAAGTTTTGCATGACATTTGCATATGTACATTTTTTGAGTTGAAAACAATTCTTCGACATGTAAGTTTGACCAGTTCCACAAAAATATCAAACCAATGCTGTCGGCATTGGCACAACCCAGATACCAATCCGATCAACACTGAATACTGACAAACATTCGCTACACACACTAATGTTCTCCACCGACCGAATGTCCACGGAGATCACTCAACGCTGCCGGTCAACCGTCAAACAACAATTTCTGCCTGATCGATTTCGTCGAGAATTTCCAGACGTCTCCACTGCACGGAAAACACTCTTGTCTGACCAACGGCACGGAGTTCACAGGCCAATTGTCAGTGGTCGTGCAGCAATGCATCAAATTTGCATGGTTGTGTGTAAAAATCACAGTCAAATGTTCAGAAGGTGCGAGTATGATCCCATGCTGCGTTCTCCAACTTCGCGTGACAACTATTTACACAATTAGCATTCTGCAGAATGCGTCTGTCCAGACATCACTACTCCTCAACCTGCGCCCATGCCTCCTCGGCAAGCGCGTAGTACTTGTTCGCCATCCTCCCCTTCATCTCTGCCATCGCCGTGTCCGCAGCGACCGTGTACATTTCACCTGAAACGACAAACAGAATTCCCAATCACGCCTTCTGCACACCTTCAAAGCAGAAGACGTGACACAACGAAACCTACAGAAAAGAACAAATCTCTCATTGGTCACTGAACGTGTGATTTGTTTTTGAAAATCAGAGCAGCTCACCTGCATAGCTGGGGTCGGGCTCGAGCAGAGGTCCGCCCGACAGGTACATGTCGGCCACCTTGGCCTGCATCTGATAAACCGGCATCTCGAGGGTTCCGTCGTACTCGCCGCTGTCGTCCGCCTCCTCCGTGTCGATGGCTCTCTGGTACCAGCTCACCGCTTCCTCCCAGTCCACTTGCCTGCAAATGTGGGGATTCATTTTCAAAAGGACTTTTTCGTCTTCTGGCGTTCGAAATGATGTGTGGGTGGTGTGGGAGCCTCCAGTTCCAAACTCATTTCGTTCAGGTTTTTACGTGATACTGGTTTTCCCACCTCGCCGTTCCCAAGCCGACTCCAGTCTCGTACGCCCTCGCCATGTGAATCATCGCGGAGCGACTGCCAGCCTTCGCAGCCATGTACATGTAGTCAATACCTTTACACCGGTTCATTTCATTGTCCTGCAAAGTCAAAGGAACGTGTTTCTGGGATGCTGAGACCGCGAATTGTCTGCAGGTTCGTAATCGAGGACGAATCTTCAACAGTGTGATTGGAGGTGTTCGGTCAGATTGATTGTTTTCAGTCAAACGACACCACCACAGGGGGACAACACAGTTGACGCACCTCCACCTCATAGTTGACAAGTATTTCACGGGGTATGCCCAGGTAGATGTGCGCCATGCATTTGATGGCCTCCATGACGCCGAGCGACGCCGCCTGCTGCTCGTGGTAGAACGCCGACTCGAGGTCGATGTCGTTGTCGTCGGCCGCGAAGCGACCGAGCTCATGGTATTTAGCCAGGTCGTGGTGAACCTGTTGACAGAAACGACAGTTCACGATGCATTGTTGTTGCGAACAACTCCAGCTGGCTGCCAAAGGAGGACCTGAATTTGGCAGTCGTAGTCCTGTCAGTCCAAACACTGAATTTGACCAACGTCGCCGTCAGGTGAAGAGCATGATAAACAAACTCCTCGGCTTTCTTCGAAACCGTTTGTCTGCCGAGAACTATTTAAAGTAACCTGCAAGCGCACATGGAAGTTGTAACGCACCAGCCCCAGCACAGAGTCTCCCATTCCAGCGTTGTCGAACGCCAGCTTCTGCATCTCTGCGCTGATGGACGACGGACGAGGGATGTTCGTCATGCGGCTGAAGGCGAAGTGGTCTTCCTCCTGTGGAGAAAACGAAACAAACGTTGGAAAACAGACCAAAGTTCCGGGGTCAATTCTACTTCAGATAGGTGCCAACGGCAAGAACAGGACAATGTGGAATCCTTTTCAACATGTGCGCGCACTCTTGCTTCTGCCGTAAGTGTAAGAAAGATTCAGTAAGAAAGATTTTACGGCACAAACATGTGTTGGGGGAAGGCATTTGTCACGTACGAGGACGACCCCACTTCTGCCGCTCACCAGCATGTTGTATCAGCTTGTGCACCGGTCAATGTCGACCCGATTTGATCCGTCTGGCCCAGTTGTCTGGGTCATGAGGACACAGACATGTCAACAAACTTGCGCAATGTTTGACAACAAAGCATGTCACTGTCAAAAAAATACTTTAATGTAGTCCTTCAAAATATGCACCGTCCTTGTACAAACACCTGGCCCATCACATTGGCCATTTTTGCAAGATACACTCCCGGTATGCATCTGATGGGATTGACCTGATCTCAGTGTGTACTGCGGCCTCCAGAGCATCCAGATTTGGGAAGGATCATCCTTTGAGGTTCTTCTTCAGGCGAGGATAAAAAAAGAAGTCATTGGGCGCAAGGTCGGGTGAATATGGGGGGTGAGGAACTGTCTGGATGCCACTGAAGAGGAGCTTCAGTTTGGTCAAGCGGGATTTATGTGCCGGAGCATTGTCCATATGCAGCAGTTTGTTCCGGTGTGGACGTCAATGTAGTAAGGTGATCTTCAATCTGGACAGGATCTGGATGAAGACACGGGTGGACACAGTGGTGTTGCACAGCAGTTCATAGTGGATGAGTCCTTGAAAATCGAAGGACACCAGGAGGACTTTGCCAACAGCTCGGCTCCGGATGGCAACTTCAGGGTGCTCCTCTCCTGGTCCCAACCAAACAGAATTGTGAGATCTGATGTCCGGGTCATATTGGTATATCCATGCCTCATCCATTGTCACTATTCTCTTCAAAAAATTTGGATTTCTGCGCACAATGTTCAGCATGCTTTGTGAACAATCCCTTCTCAGTCTGAGCAACCGGGGTGTCAAAACTTTGGGAACCATGCAGGCACATTTCCTCTTCAATCCTAAGTCCTTTCTGATGATCCTGTGCACTGTGGTTGACGGAATCCCTGTTCTGGAGCTGATGGCAAGCAGAGACAGTCGGCAGTCAGTGTTGATGAGATTCTTCACAGCAGCCACATTTGCAGCAGTCCTCCCACTTCGGCCTCTGGAACCACGCTGGAGATCCACCAACCTTGTTCTTCCATTGCTGAATGACCGGTGCCAATGTCGGATTCTGCAGTCACTAAGGCATTGTCGACCAAAAACCACATTCAGAGCAGTTATTGTCTGTGGTTTGGTCCATCCTAACTTGACACAAAAGAACACACAAATCCGCTGTGTCAGTTTTGGGTCAATCTCAGTTGCTCTCTTCATCTTGGCAGCAAACTCAAAAAGGACAGGATCCAACTTAATTTGACTTAGAGGCATTTTGTACAGAGTAGCGACACTCAGCTGTGATGCACTGTGACTATTTTGTATTGATTTGGTCGACCAGATTGACCTCAGTGCGCAGGGTGATCAAACAACATGCTGGTGAGCGGCAGAAGTGGGGTCGTCCTCGTATGACGCACACACGCACAAAATAGCTCCAGACTCTTTGATTCACAAAAGTTTGTCGAGTGCACATTTTTTCTGAAAGTTATCTCAGAGAACGAAGGTAGCAAGAAAAGTTAATTGATTTCCAGAGGTTACATTGGTCTGTTCGCTCAGCAATGTGTTTATCGTGCGTCGATAAAGTTGCACAGCATCGCAACAAGGCTTCAAGGAGCTGCAAAGTAACTCAGGGAAAGACGAAGACAATTCCGTTGCAGTTTGTGCAGAAATTCCCTCTTGAGCTGACGGGGTTCAGCAATGAAGTAAATGCGTCATGCACTGAACATGTTAAAGTTAATGCGCTGCAGTTAAGCTTGCGTTAAATTCTCACGTAAAACACAAGGCAAGGCTGCATATGAATAATTACGTCCGTCATGGTATTCTCCCCATCTCCGTCCTGGAAAATGCATCAAGTGCTTTTTACTCCTTCAGCCGAGTGCACACCATTTATTCTGCACCTACGAACTTTCCTCGTGCCTCTACTCCCGCTCTATGCATTTTCACGATGCAAACGACAATCAACATCTGCCAGCTTTATAGCACAACGTAGGCGGTTGTAACAAACACCAGTGATGTGTGCGATTCTGTAGCCTCACCTCGGTCAGCGTGCAGGAGCCCGCGATGGACGACGGGGTGCTGTCACACTCGCTGATGAAGCGAACACGAGTCGTGCGCTTCAGCGGCGGTGGCGAACACGGCGTTTCCGGCGTCGGCATGTCCGGCGTCGACATGTCGATGTCATCAATCGGACTGCCGAGCACCATGGGCGCGTGCTCCTGCTCGTCGCTCGTCGTCGAGAGCTCGCTCGTCGTCGAGAGCTGCGAGCACGACGACGTGGTTCGCGAACGCGCCGCCAGGAACGACACGAGGTCAGCGGACTCGCGCGGCGACGCGCTGTAACACAACTGCTCCTTTCCGCGCGCGACCGTCACCGAACTATTTGGGCTTTGCTGCAAAGTAAACATTGTTTTGGTGAAAACGCTAGCAAAAAGCAAAACGCCCAACGGCCGGCAGCAGGCAGTCGCCAAACACCTGGGAAGCCGACAGCTTGGAACACCCGCCGGAGAATGCATCTCGCAAGCGTGGATTGCCCGTGACCGGGGCTGGAGGTGGGAGTCACGGAGATCGCCCGGCATCAAATTTTTCAACGTCGCGTCACCCTTCCCTCCCCCGGTTGAAATCAGACGAGAAAGCGCCAGAGCCATGCACGGCGCCTCGGGCGGCGAGTGTAACAAGTGACGAGCGCACAAATTTTCAGAAAGTTGCAAAAAGTTTTGTTGCCTCGTTCTCTAACAATCTTGTACAAGATAACACTTCGACGCACCGCGGATTGGATGTACTGCTCCTGCAGACGGATTTCGTTCGGCGACAGGTCGAATTTGGTGAGTCCGAGTGAGCGACAGATCGGGTTGCAGATGTGCGAGTGGAAGAAGAGCGCCATGCCGCGGGTGCCCAAGTTACCGTCGCCGTAGCCTTCGCCCTCCGCCGTGTGCACCTGCGGGTCCGTCCACAGGTCTTCGACACCCTGGATATCCACCACAATCACCTGGTGTCCGGACCGCTCAAACGTGAAGTGGCTGAAGGCCTTCAAGAAAAGAGCAGACAAAATTGTTCACTCGGAACAGGAGAAACAAGAAGGCTGGTGCCAAGAAAGACCGCGGTCCAAAGCGCTGACCACACTGAGTCACTGTGCTGAGCCAGGACTAACTGCGAGGCCAAGCCTCGCAAAGTTGGCAAATGGGGAGGGGGGACTGCTGAGCCAGCACTGTTGGGTACAATGCGTACAGAACCTGTGTACATACTCAGCACAGTTAATCCCCCCCCCCCACGCACACACTAACTGTGCTGAGTGGTGCATAGACAGCCAGACACATTTTTTTCCAATCGTGATTGCAATCAGCCCGCGGTTACGGATGCCTTCTGCGACCGCGGGCTAAAAACCACGGAATAAAGTGAAACGGATCTTGCTGTCACATGTGCGCAAAAGGATGACGTACGAGTACTGAAGGGGTCGGCCATAGACATTGTTGTACCAGCTGCAGCTGTCGCGACTTCATCGTTTCTTCGATTTTTCTCGCAAATATCGAAATCCAGGGCTTTCGCCTGAACTGAACTGATATGCTCGATGGTGAGTAACTCGCCATATGGTCACGTTCAAACATTTATCAGACGTTGTTTTGACAGAAACAGAGCAGGGAATAACAAAACGATATCAATGTCCTTTGAAGGACAACCTGTTTATGCCGCGCCACAAAAAAAGAACAAACACTCATATTTGGTGCAAGCACACACAAATGCACTTTGATACAAAGGGAGGATCTTTGTGGAAATGGGCCAACGATGAAAAGGGAAAGGATCAGGCAGACGGAACTGGTGTCTCTTTCATCATGTGTTGAACGTGTTTCCTCGAGTACGAGCTCGTATGTTCATGTCCTTTCAGGGAAATACAACCGAACGAGGAGGGTCCGAACAACTTCATGTCTCATCACGATTGCTCGTTCATTTTCTCAAATGTATCCTCTTCCACCAACACTGATGGACAACACACCATGCGGATTGTGGGCGCCAGCTTTTGGATCCATGACACACCAGTTGGACAGGTGGCAATCTTTTTGCCAACGACCGACAAAAAATCCTCCTTGCCGTAGATCAATGTTCCAACCAAACAGCACACTCTGATAATCACACAGTTGTTTGTCAATATTAGGTCATACCTACAACAGTGATCGTGCATCTGGCCCACAAAGTCCACCACACTGTTGCAGTGCTTCGTCAGGTCTCTGGTCTGATCACAACAAGCGCGTAATTTGTCACAACTCATTTGAGTGGCGTAACAATTGCCAGTACCGAAGTTGTGAGTTCGCATATGGTGGTGAGCTGGACGGGGACACTTCACCACACAGGAGAGTGCCTTCGAAATCCAGGCACCTGGACTGCTCGCTGCCGTCTCTCGACAGCTTCCAGCAAAAATCTATACGCAAGCTGCTGAGTTCGCTGAAGTCGACCACAAGAAAGCTTTCTGATACGCTGAAAACAGTTTCGTCACCCATGGTCATCACGCTGGGCAAGACAGCCACAGGGTTGTCAACATACGCAACTGCCAGTGACACAAGCTGGAAAGCTGGTCAAAGTGCAAAACGTAACACTCCTGCAACGGAGCGTTTTCCTTCGGCAGGAAACATCTGCGTCATAATGAGTGTCCATGAAAGAGACAGATGTCCTCAAACATTCTCGTGAAATGAAAAAAAAAACACACAAGTCCCGCTCTCTGATGCGCAGACACGAAAAATTGTTCGTTTGCTTGTTGCAATGTGAGCGCAACTGGGACCTGATCTGTGACTCACGTGTGTTTGAAAAGGAGAACGAACAAATGTTCGATCTTACTTCGTGTTTTCTTCGTTCACACGAAACGAAGAATTGTTTGAAACTCTCGTGACGTGATTCGGGCATAATTTGAAGTCAGGTAAAAATTCGACATCACGCAGAAAGTACGAGGCTCATCTCAATTCTGATGCGCGCTGCATGTTGATATCAATTCAAGCACTTGGACGTTGCGTAAGGCATTTGACCGCAATATGAAGGTACCTGTCAGTCATCTATTGTCTGAGGGAAGACATCAACAATGACTGTTTGTAAACAGAGACTGCCCTGTGAAGACAAATTTATTTTCTGCCTTCAAAATAGTCACCATTCCAAAGCACGCATCTTGACCATCTCATGGGCCAAGTTTTCAGCATTGTCTCACGGTACTGGTCAGCCGTGATTTGTCCTATCTGATGTGTCACTGCTTGCTCCACTTCATCCAGATTTCTGAACTTCCTGCCCCTGAGTGGTTTCTTTAGGGTTGGAAATAACCAGAAATCTGAAGGGGCAAGGTCAGGGGAGAGTGCTGGATGGGTGACAGTTCTTTGGCCGGTCAAGAGGAGATGGAGCACTTGTGTTGCGCGACCCATGGGTGGGCGCATTGTCCATTGTAGCCACCTGGTTTTCCTTGGTCTTTTGGCCTTCAGTGAGTTCCGGAAACATCCTAGAATTTGAATGAAAGTGCCTGTGTCCACTGTCCCCCCCCTCAGAAACTCAAAATGTACCATTCCTTGATAGTCAAAGAACGCCACCAGGAGCACTTTCTTGATGGAAATCGTCCTTCTGGGGTGAACTGGTCTTGGTTCCTCTGGACCCAACCATTGAGAGGCCTGTCTTTTGAGCAGGGGGTCATATTGGTAACACCAAGCCTCATCCATTGTCACGATTTTCTTCAAGAAGGAAGGGCTGTTGCAGGCTGATGTCAACATGTCTTTGCTGTGCTGGAATCTGGCAATGATGTGCTGTGGTGTCAAGAAGGCTGGGAGCAGTTTGGCACATCGCAGCTGCAGGTTCAGGTCCCGGCGGATGATGCGGTGGACTGTAGCAGGGTGGAGTTCAATCTGATGGGCCAGACTGGCTACTGTGAGAGACTTGTCACCATCAATCAAAGTCTTGACAGCTGCTATGTTGTCCGGGCTGTGGCCTGTCCGTTCTTTGGGGGCGTGCTGGAGGTCAACCACAGATGTCTGACCTGCTTTGAAGGACTGGTACCAGTGCCTGGAAGTGGCCACATGAATTGCTCCTTGACCATACACTTGCTCCAGGGTGGTGCACGCCTGCACATGGCTCCAACCCAGTTGGAAACAGAAGTACAAATTGACTCTTTGCATCAATTTCAAGTCAAGTTCCTTCAGTCTTCCCATCTTGGCACAGAAGGAACAACATTCTGCAAGTCTTGGACACATCACATTTGCACAGAGTAGTGACCAGCAGACATGTAATCAGACCGCCGACTGATCTGGGGCATGCTCCAAAAAGTCGGGTTCAAATGGGCAGGATAACTCAACATGCAGCGCGCATCAGAATTGAGATGAGCCTCGTAGATTTAGGCTCGTACTCGTACTACAGATGTACGTACGAGGATGCACAAAAAGTGCCACTGTGCGTGTTCTTGTCCAGTCGCTGAAATTGCAGCAAAGTGAAGAGCTTGCACAGTTCTTCAGTTGGAACAACGAACGAGCTCACCTGTGTCCAAATGGGTACACATCACCGAACATGCAGAATGCCACTTTAACTTGATACTCGTGAAGAGACGAGGATTTGACGTGCACCGCTCTTGTAGATTCCAAAGACGTACGAGGTAAGGATAGAAAGTCTCGTCCTTCATGTCCATCGAATGTCAACATCAAAGGTGACCGGCAGATCGTCAACAAACATGAAAACATGATGGACAAGACTTTCTATCCTTACCTCGTAAGCTGTTGCCCGTGAAAAGTGTTGCTGGCCTCTGCGATTCTCAAACAATGCAAGAGTACGAGTTTTGCCTTTACCTGTGGTGTGTTCCTCAGGTTCTCCTCCACGAATCCCGAGTTGGAGTTGTACTTGATGTACTTGCCGTCGATATAGTGTTCCAGATGGTACAATGGCTTTCCAGGACGATTCTTGAACTCCAAAATACACATCTGGAAGACGTCGACCTGCAAGTGAAAAAAAAACTCATGTTCTTCTTTGTTTTGCTTGTCTGGCTTTTTCAAACAAGGGGGGAATGCACTGTCAAACTGCAGGTTCCTTACGAGGGTGATCCCAATGCTGGCGACCGGACAAAGCATGTTGTATTACCTTTGGAAACCACATTCAAGTGGAGTATCAGCCTCGTGCCACTCCCCACATTCACACCACGCAAACTTGGACACACTTCAGAGTAAATTTGAGGGGGCTGTGTTCCTTCAAAGTTGTGAGAAATGGCACTTCCAGAAAATATAACCTGATTTTATTACGAGGTTGTATCCAAAATTGATCGGATCAACATGTCCACTGGGTCATTAGCTTGTGTCGGTTTTGACTCTGTTGCACTGGTTTGTGCGTGCAATTGATTGTCGACGCAGTGGACATGCTGATCCGATCAATTTTGGATACAACCTCGTACCTCCTACACATTGATGGTGGCCCTTTTAGATGACCTACTTTTCACAAAACTACCCAACTTTGCTGCAATGAAGTTTTGGGTACACTTTTGAGCAAATTTTAAGTGACTATATGCCTTTGAAATGGCCATAAATAGCATTATAAGAAAGAAAACATGATGACCACTTGGTTACTTCACCAAACCATCTCATCTCACTGCAATGAAGCAGGGACACACTTCTTAGTTTATTTGGAGGAGCCACATGCTTTCAAAGCAGCCAGAAAGGCCATTTTCTGAAAGTATCTAAGATGGCTGTCCAGTCATATGACCTACTTTCTGACAATGAAAAGTTGTTCAGAGTACAACTGCAGAAATAAATGAAAGTTTCAACATTCCACATGCAAGTACTCAGAGTTACAATGGGGGGTCAGGGGGTCACAGGGGGTTAGGGAGTGGGTCAGGGGGGGTCAGAATGGGTCCTGCTGTATATTGTAGATTACATCGAGACATATAGTGGTGAACCATGAGCGAGACGATAAACCGAGATGATACTTTGGGGTCCGATTTCACCAGTAAAGGTTGACCTGATCCAACCCAAATTTTTTGTGGGTATGCATGACATACCAAGGTACCTACAAAAAATTTGGGTTGGATCAGGTCAACTATTATTTTTTTTGGCAAACTTTTTTGTATTGTCTTGGTTTATTGTCTTGGTTTGAAAAGTGAGCCACGAGCAAGATGCTTCATCGTCTCAGTTTGACACATTTCCAAGCTGTTTTTCTTGCTAAAAAACAGCACAAATCACTCCAAAACCTGTTGAAATTTGAAGAAAAACACTTCAATGTTTTATTTGAACAACAAAACTTTTTCAAAAACTATTTGAGATCACTGAAAAACTAACTTCAAAGGCACTGTTACTTTTTTGGCATTAAACATGCAGAAATGTCCCTATTTTTGAGCAAACAGTGTCTTTCACACCCTGTATTTTTCAAGTAAAAAATTCTATGTTTGGTAAAACATTTTTCTGAGAACACAGATACAGTTGTGACAACTTCAAGCCACTTTGGAATTGTCTAGTCATGAACACAAACACCTTACAAAACTAGAATGCTTGTCAACCCACAAAATGCACAAAGTCAGTTTTGGCAGGAGAAACACACATTTCAGACCCCCCCTCTTCCACCATTGCACCCAAGCTTTTTGTTTTCACAGCCAAAATCAACTCAACTGCAGGGACACACATTAAACATTAAACACACATTCTGCTATAGCACCTCATATTTAGGCTTCAGTTCAACATGGAATCAGCCCCATTTCAACTGCAAAACCTTGTGAAAATAGACATGTTTTTATTTTGGTCAATACTTAACTTTTTTT
>JAAUXT010142178.1_pt1 | contig 13603 bp, 13 predicted proteins | sample 7278171 | NCBI WGS metagenome assembly JAAUXT01 (sample SAMN14350112, study PRJNA611818) | marine sediment metagenome | isolation source: surface marine sediment (1.8m) | place: French Polynesia: Moorea | collected 2018-08 | reverse complement strand
GAGTGACCCAAATCAGAGCAAGCCAAATTAGAGCAAGCCAAATCAGAGCAAGCCAAATCAGAGCAACTGAAATTTCCTCAAATCACCGCGAGCTCCATGGAGCTATTTTTTCAAAGAAGATTTTGGAGTGAAAGTTGCACTCGACAAGAGCTTAACTGTGAACTGACTTTCTTTTTTAGGTGTCCGAGTTCTTGAGCAATTGGAAAAGACTGAAGCTTTCAAATCTGTTGGAGGCAGAATCCTGGAGAGCCATCATCCTGAATGCACGAAGTTCAAATACAGATCAGAAGAATACTGGAGATGCTTCATCAGACAGGAGACGCGGACTGTCTACCATCCTGTCAGCACCTGCAGAATGGGGTCTGAGAATGATCCCAACACTGTAGTTGATCCCCAACTCAGGTCCGTAGATAATTGAATTGACAATTTCCACTTTGACAACCTTCGCACACCTGACTGAACAAATCCAGCTCCAAGTACTCACGGGTCGTTCCTTCTGTTTTCAGAGTTCACGGCCTGGAGGGACTTCGAGTAGTGGACGCCAGCGTGATGCCGGACCTTACGTCGGGAAACACCAACGCTCCAACCATGGTCATCGCAGAACGAGCCTCCGACCTGATTCTGGGCAAAGAGCCGCTGAAGCCCATAAAACATCTGTAACATCTGTGACCGTGACAGCGTCAATCACCGTTGTTTTTAGCATGATTACCGCTGCACGTTTGATGCTGTTGAAACAAAACAACCACTGTACGAATCATCTTTTGGACTGAGCTGCCAAGAGTGTCAAACGTTCAAAACTTGCTCACATAAAATAATAAAACGCACCGTGTTCTGACGTCCAGTGTGCAGCTTCCCTCCCAGACTGAAAAGACCCGCACATCATCTTCTGTTGGAGCCACCGCGGAGGCTCATCGCAGTCTCTTGGTTGTGAGGCTCTTGTTCCAATCACCATCATTTTGTCCATCTGGGAGTTGCTTTGATCCAGAACAGGTGCCCACATTTTATGAAAGTCTGGAACGGGTCATCGACAGTCAAGCACAAGGTTGTCGGAGAATGTTTCGAACACAAACGCCTTTTCTGTTTTTCGTGAAAACAAAATCGCTTGGTTTCTTGCAAAAACTACTTTATTTGACGAAATTCACATTGACCTGGGAACCTGATGCGTAAACGAAGCACTGGTCGCGTCAGATGATGAACACTGTCCATTTGGGACGAATACAACTGTGTCCGAGTAGCTACTGTGTGCGCTCAAAAAATGTACACGTGAAGGACATGGAGTGCACAATAAATGCAATCGTATTTTATGTACACAAAGTGGAAGTGTCGTTTGCTCGAGTCATTTGGAATTTGGACACCGAACTTCCTACGAGTACAAATCCTTATTCACTGTCTCGCTCGTGCAGACCTTCTCGGTGAAGCAGAAAGAGCGCGTTGCTAGCGTATGTCGGACTGTCCACAGGAGAAGTGGGAGTGATGGAGCCAACAAACGCAACCAGCAATGTCGGTGGCAGTCAAACTGCTTCAGCCCTAGAACGGCCGGAGGCAAGTTTGTTGAACTCACTTCCGCTGTTGAACACATTATGATTTCGTCTGTTGTGACAAACACGCCAGTGAAACTCAGGCGTCACTGGCGATGCTGTTGAGAGACGTCAGGCGCACCTTGCCATCACTGACCGACGTCAGTGTCTTGAGCGTGACGTTCGAGTCCTCACGACTGTAATGTGGACACGCCGTTGCCGAGGTGACCGCTTCACTTGACTTGCTGTTGCTGGGCGACGCCTTTCCAGGGCAATCAAGCACACAGCACACACAGTCCAGAGTCTCTCGACCGCAACACAGGAACTTGAGAGTTTCATCTCGGAATTTTTTCCCCGTCAAGATGTACAAATAGCAGTTAATGGAGTGGTTGCAGTACACAAGCAGGTTGTTGATGGACTTGGTGAGTTGGTAGGCTTCGTAGTGCTGCCAGTGCACCTTGCCAATGAGGAGAATTACGCTCGGCGCGATAAAGATAACAAATGCGAAAGATACGCTGACGCACATGAAAGTTATCTGCTTCAAAAGTTTGTCGCTTTGTGATGAGTCGATAACGTTCATCTGAGTCCGTTGAACAGATCTTCGTCTGCAAAGAGAAAGTGAGAAAACGAATTCCTTCAGCCTTATCTGCAGTTGTCAGTGGTTTTCCGCGGTAGCACTTACGCGAACATGCAGTTTACTGACATCCTGACAGGGCGCTAGTGGGGCTGAACCAGGAGAATCCAGGTTGATTTGCTATGAACCTACATGTGCGTGTGAGTTTGTTTCAGTCAGACCAGCGCCGTTGTTCATTTCATACATCAGGAGTTCAGAATACTTCAACTGTGCCACACAGAACAGGACAAAACGATGCGGAAACCAGAAAATTGCATTTGAACATTTCATTCATGCACTTGAGCCAACCGAACCGAAGGCTCCGTTCACCCTGGAACAACATTTGCGTTTTGCCATGACGGGTCCGGAGCTTCCGTGCCAAGCACAACAGACAGCTCGCCTCACCTGAAGAGCGTGCAGAGCACGAGGCTGTTGCAGACGATGAGGATCAGGATGGGCAGCGCCGTCGCGAACGTGAGAATGAGCCACGGCTTCACGTGCAGCTCGTAGTCGCGCGCGCGCTCCGACACGTACCCGCAATTCTTCTTGTGTACCTGCCAGGAAATATCACATGTGTCACAGTTTCGGTGGAAAGTGCATTCAAAACACAACAGTTGGCGTTTTCACATTTTGCCCTGTTGTCCTGCACACCCAACACTCTGCATGGTGAATCTCCTGTTTCAAAGTAGACAGGGCAAATCTCACCACTCCAGTGCACATGTGACATGACACACCACACACCTGCCAATCACCCGTGCACCTGCAGGCCCTTTTACCTTTCTGCGTTTCACAGAGAACAGAACTCCATTTGCACATGTATGCCTGGAAGGTCCTCCTCCGGGGAGAAAACCATTGCAACAGACCTCTCTGTTCGACTTTTCAAAACAATCAGGGGTTCTGTGCAAGAAAAAGACGATATCTAGAAGTTGTCCAAGACAATATCACTGAAGAAACATTCCCTCAACCAGACCCTCTTTGAGGTCAGTCGAGCCAGGGCTTTACTTGAGATTCAAATTTTTTTTTATTCTCGATCATAAAAAAATATCGTCGAGCATTTGAAAGTCATCACTGTCTGCATGAGCTTCTTCATCGTCTTGTTGCTCAGACTGAGGTCGAAGTACTTCCTGTCAACTAAAAATGCCAAGATCGACTTCAATGTGGAGATTTTGAACTATTCTCTCACCAATGCTAAAAGAATGAAAATTGAACGCCCGCAATCATGACAGAAAAAGAAATTGTGAAAACAGCCTCGTAGGCACTGGGCAGAAACTGTATTGTTGAAAAAATGACAATTTATTTCTTTTGTTCAAGCAAAATGTCTTGGCTGAATGTAGCACCTGTATTGTTTTTGTCCCCTGTTTGTGTGCCGTCCGAGTTCAGAAATGTGAGTCAAATGATCCTGAGTCCTTTTGCAACCAGGTACAGCATGCAGCACAGCTTCAATAATTTTCCTCGAACTGAAACCTACTGATGTGACAGGGTCACAGTGGTTGTGATTTGGACGTTGAAGAAAATTGATGCTGCCTGCCAAAGGTTCATACGAATGAACCAGACAGAACAGGGAGGTTTAGCGCACCAGTCCGTTGCAAAGCAGTTTCATCTGAATGAGCCAAGGCAAAACACGCGGGCTATTTTACCTGTGGCTCACTCAATCAATTTTCTGTCCACACCCGAACATTGCACCAGACGTAAACTCGGTTAATTACTGGAAAACCTCCACTTTGTCTCTGTGCTTTCTCAGCGCGCCTTGTCCAACGATCTCAAATTTGCTCAGTGAAGGTTTTCAAAAGCACGCTCTGCCGCTTTGCTCAAGACACGCGGATTCACCGTCTTCTGGGTCTGTCCTTGAAACATAAGTGTGCATGAGACCACCCTTTCTGGATTCGGTTGCACTCTCACAAAATCAGAGAGGCTTTTTGTCAAAAACACTTGGGAAAAGGTCTTTCAGTGCTTTCCTATTGAGGAAGACAACCACAGCAGAAGTGCTAAGTAGCGGCAACATGAAACAAGAGTCCCTACTTCCCGAGAGACCAAACTAAAAGCTGAGATAAACCTGACTGGCGAGCCGAGAGAGCGAATCACCATGTTCGTCAGACGGGATGTAGTTCCAGATGAGGCAGTGACTGTTGGATTCACCTTGCTCGGTGACCGGTCAGACTTGTTTGACATGTGGACGATGTTTCATTTGGGATTTTCACAATTTGAGTTTCCCTTTCATCGAAATCACGAATGCCAGGTTCTAACTTGCGTTCTGTTCCAGGAATATGATCATTTGGTGTTCTTTCTCCAGAGCTTCAGTTTGAACTCAACTCAATTGGTCGTGTCAGCTATCGTTTTCAACCACGCACACATGATTTCCTGCCAATGAAACAACAGGAACTGTATCTCGGCTTCACTTTGAAGCTGTCGTTCCTTTTATCAATGTGTTTGCAAACTTCCAGCAATTTTCCTTCAACATGTATTTGATCAGAGTATTGGGGTGGTCCATACTCTGTTTTGTTTTGTTTTGTTTTGTTTGCTGACAGGCTTCCTGCAAAAACACACTTTCACGAACACGTTCCTGCCTTTCTCGCAGCAAGAGGCAAACCTCGCGAATTGAAAAAAGCTGAAAAACTGCGTGATTTTGGGGACTTCACAATCACAAGTGTTCACCATTCACATTTGAAGCAGACAAAGAGTGAGTTTCTTTTCAGAGTGAGACCCTTTCGAACTGTCGTATTCAGCGATGCACATTCTGTGAACTCCAACATGGAAGAGCCTTTGGAATTTTTCTGCTGGCGAAGGGCTGCATGCCCTATCCCTGGAGAGACAAACCGGAGAGTCTCCATCTCTTTTGATTCCCCCTCACAAGTCGGGCCAAAAGCAGAGGAAACATTTGTTCAGATTCTCTGGTAATACTCACAGTTGACTACTCATTCCTGAAGGAACTAGAGCATGCTGTGTACGCCACGAATGGAATGGTACCTTTGGGCTGAAGCATGAGCCACTTGATGGTTGTACGTACCCACTCACAGACACAAATGTTTGAATGTAGTACTTCCCACACCAATCTCCACATGAGCAGCATGCTTGAGCAGATACCCTCAAAATCACAGCACTGTGACTCCACTCCGGTTGAAAGAAACAACGGGATCATTTTGAAGTCAGAACCACCAGTTTGTTTTGCTGTCTTAGCTGTTTTGAAACTTTTCTTCACACTGTCTGGTTCGATCAACAGCAATTTCTTTCTTTCACCTCTTCACGAAGCACTTCTTCTGTTGCTGAATGCATCAGACAACAGCAAAACAACACGAAGGCCCCGTGTCCACCGAGATCTCCACACGGATCCACGCTACGCACGTACCTGTGTCCCGTTGACGAACTCGAACTCGGCGCCGCGAGTGAAGAAGGTGGCACCGTTCAGAAGCAGGCCTGCCAACACGCACGCCACCACGTACACGTTGATGTATCGAACCTGCAGCAACGAGAAGTAGTGAGTGGAACGCAACGCCGAACCTCTCCTTTCGCCCCATGTCTCCCTTCAGAAGGTCATTATAGGTTACAGATTTTGCTTTCAGAGTTCACGCCAGGTGTTCCCACAGCACTCCATGTTTGTGGAGAGAGTATCAGCTCTTTTAGGTCCGGTCACCTTGCTGATCGCCTGCTGTCCAGGATGGCGTCACGCCGTTGTACACTCCGAGCAGAGTTACTTGCAAATTGGTGGTCTTGAGTGAATCAATTTGCACATCAGAGGTGAATGGAAACATGTAGAAAACCATGCATGTACGAGTACTAAGGATCTTCGTCCAACTTCCCACGAGGTTTTCAATTCACACAGGAAACCTGTTCAGGACCAAATCACGCAAAATCATATTTTCGGCTGGCAAGTTGACAGCTTGACATCAATGGATGTTGTATTCAAATAGCGTTAAATTTTGCTCGATGTCTTCACACAGAGGTCCAAATAAATCGTTTTCGTGACCCTGTCCAATGAGGCACAAATTATTTTCCACGCAATGGAGATCGGGATTCGCTTTACGTTCTAATTCTGTGTCCAGAAAAGTTTTTATATGCCAGGTCTGCAAGTGATATTCAGTCCCAAAAGTAAACTTGTGCAGTGCATGTGAGTGTCCGTTGCCTCGAGAACAAAAATATGGGTTTGTTTCAGTGAGCACGTGAAATCTTCAGCTGTGTTGTCCATGACTATAATTGTTCACCAACGGAGAAGAAACGGAGATGTGCTGCGCACCTGGCAGAGCGCGGTGTCCCTGCGCTTGAACGGGAGGCAGATGGCGATGAAGCGCTCGCACGTAAAGAGCACGACGAGCCAGATGGCCGTGTCCATCGACACGTACACGAACACCTTGATGCACTTGCAGCTCAGCGGGTGCAACTCCTCCAGGTTTATGATGCTCTCCACCTGCAGGGAGAGAAAACATAAAGGATCAGAAAAGGTTTGCAGGCAGACTGAATGAAAGGGGATGCATACACAGCTGGTATTCGAGGGGGGTGGGTGGGTGACATGAAAATTTGTGCATGGTCTAAAACGATGTTGTTCCTGAAGGCAGAACCTGAAAAGTGACTTCAAACTGTTGTTTTCGTTGTGTGTATGTTTTTTTTCAGGCGGGAGGGGGGCTTCAGCATTGTTGACCGTGAAGAAGTATGAAACGCTCTTCTGCCCTGTAAAACAACAAACTTTGGATGCAGTGTGTGATGGCCTGACCAGGGGCAGTGTGAACCCAGATTCTCTGTTCAGACTCGGTCAAACATCAAATGGAAAGGAGACAAGAGCAGATCAGAGAACATCGGTGGTTTCTTTTGGGCTACTTTTCTTCTGTGCGACAACACAAGCACCTCTGTGTGGGTTAATTGGACTCTGAGCTCACAGGGAATCATTCGAGTTCTGAACTTCTAAAGCTGGGCTCGTAGCAACTTGAGTGTGGACTACGTGCGGACCCTGGGTCAAGCAGGGCCTCTAACACAGGGCACTGCCAGAGACTCAGACCTCAGAATCACTGCTCCGGCCCCTATAACCGCACGCATCAGTCTAACACGTAGAGTTCTTGCACAAAAACTTTGTTCTTTTCCTGACAGAAGGCTGTGTGCATAAAGAGTGGCTGACGTACGCTTCATCTCAAGCGTCAGGGAGGAAGGAATATGTGGATTCTGTTGACTTTGGCGCCAGTTGAATCAGAACCAGAGTGCGCAACTAGAAGGAAGAATGATTTTTCTAGTTTCTGATTTGAAATCACAACATTCAGTCTCAAGCTTTTCCTTTCTCATCACGCATTTATGATCTCCTTTGGTCTTGTTCGTCCATCTTTTCAATCATTTTTGCTGCATTCAGTGCTGCAAATGCATCTTCTTGCTCCAATAGAAAGACCATGGCACGTACGATAGGAATCTGGATCCTTCACGCGTGTTCGACATTTTCATGAACATTTTATCATTGCCCAACAATGTTGGCCAGAGAGCACTGCACAGATCATTGCAGCTCGAAGCGACTGTCCACTCGACTCAAGCTCAGATGCCACCATGCTCATGCAGACTACTGAGCATGATCCCGGCCAATCCTGGTCAGATAGATAGTTAGATAGTCCTGCAACAACTCAAGGGTAAAATACGATGCCCAATTGCTGCAAGAGGGAAAAGTCTGAATGGTTCTCGCACGCAGCAATGCAGGTGACGCGCAACTGCAGACAACCGTACAGATGCTGGAGAAAAGACCCTGTGACTTGGCGAGACATACCTTGAGCCACTCATTGACCAGCCCACTGACCAGGGTGAGCAGGTCGAACACAGCGATGGAGGTGACGTAGGCGGAGGTGGTGGAGAACCTCATGCCTCCGCGTCGGATCACCGCGATGATGACCAGGTTCCCCACGCACCCGCTCAGCCAGACGACGGGCGCGAACACCGCCCAGATGTAATGCGTGTCGGACATGGTTTGCACTCGGACGAAGTCACAATCTCCACGTGTGTCTTTCACGACGGAATGGCTAGGGCTCACTTCAGGCCGAAAATTCACGTCTTTTGCGTCTGGGTGAAAACAGGCCCTGAACACGAAAAGTTTGTAGCATGGACGAAGCTTTATCCGAACCTCATATGACCCACGGATCGATTGCCATCTGGTTCATTCAAGATTCCGCACTCTTCCAAGCCCCTTGTGAACCACATGCATCTCCAGACTTGTAGAGTCTATCCAGGAGAAAACAAATCGAAAATCCTGGCTTCTTTCTGTCTTCGTAAATTCCTGTTGCATCAGTTTAGACACAAAATTTCTAGGTTGCATTTTCCAGCAAACGAGATCTTCTTCAAGAGGCTACAACGTTGTTCCTCTCTTCTCCTTGTGGAGGTAAAATCTCGGAGGTTCTGCTGTACATTCCCACATGAAAGAGTCCACATCGTTTAAAAACGCGTTTCGCGTGAAGAGAGGATTACACAGAGTTTGCTCCTCACAAGGAGGATTTAGGTTCGCGCTCCACCGGGACGACAACCGCGGCAGCAGCCACTTTCAGACGGACTCGAGATCCGGATGCCACGCTACTCTTATCTCAAGGGCTCACACTCCTGATCTGTTTTAATTGGCCACCGATTTCCTTGCTGTAGCATCCTATAAATCGCTGGTTGCTGCTGCTATCTGCTGCCCTCACGCATACCTCTCGGAGCTTGGTCGATTGAATCTGATGATTTCGCAGATTATTGCCGCAGTGTGATAATCTGCAGCGTGACGTGCGACAGGCCACGTCGGTTGTTTGTACAATTCAGAAAAGTGAGAATGTTCTGAGTGAAAACGTTTCTCTGGGGACCTCTGTCCAAACAAAAACACAAGATGGACCAGTCTCAGCAATTCTCAAGATACCCAGAGGAACAGGGCAAATTTCAGAACCGAATATTGAGGCTTGCGCATGTCTTCAGAAGAACAAACGAAATCACCACTGTGTCCAAATTCTGAAAAGTACGAGTGCCATTCTCCATACATCTCATATTCATTTCAGAATTTTTGTTTCTTGCTTGTCAAGAGTACAGGAGAATATCCGTTTATTACCTCAGCAATGCTCCATTCTCAACTCATTCTAGCCTCACATGTTCAGACCAAAGCTCGGTCATTTGCAAGTGTCCACAAAAATTGTCCAGAAAGCCACAACCTGACTTGAAACACTGGTCTGCTTTGACCTAGCGCAGGTGCTTTCTTTTGTTGTCCGCCATGTGATCCTCGAGGGTGCGATGGTTGTCAATATTCTACCACGCTGCGATCATGAGGCCTCTCGTACGTGACCTCATTGTGGTAGAAGTGAGTTCACACACTGCAAAAATGGTTCCTGTTCAATCATACAACTCCTTTCTCGACCAAAGGTCTCGAAAAGTCATTGTATGATTTCACAGGAACCATTTTTGTAGCGTGTGTGAACTCTTACATCACCACACGGAACAAGGGTTCAAAGTTTGAAACTTTCCAATCCTTCGCACCAAAGGATTTTCGAAAACTTGGAGTGCATGGAATCACTGTCAGAACTGCACGCATGTCGCAGAGCTCGAGCTTTGTGGTGCTGCCAGAGGGTTCCTGGAGTTCACCATATGATTTGGCGAGTTTTTTTTTAATAATCCATCAATCACAGGCAATTTCGTGCCCCTTGATGTTCCCAAGAGGGAAACAACGCATGTCCTTTGTTCCAGACTCCAGAGAATCGGTGGAGATGGGATCAAAACCTCATCAGATGTTCCAGAAGCAAATTTATACGGGTACCTCGCTGAATGTCGGTTGTGCTCTTTTGGCATGGTACAAGACTTTTGCACGTACGAGTAAACAATAATTTTTACAAAGCCAAAAGTTGCAAAGAGCCTGGTTGTTCACACCTATTCCAGAATCCGAAATTGCGTACCAATTTGAAACGAAAAGTATTCCATTTTTTTCTTTCCTGCAAGTGTAAAATTTGCGAACTGAGAGTCCTGTAATGATTTGACAGGTAATTCCATCAGGTACTCAAAAGACTCTGCTTGGCTAAAATTCCTTTTTGGTCCATGCAGTCTCCTGAATTACGCTGCAAAAATAAAAAAAACAGTATTCCAGCGGTTCCGTCCAACATGACTCCTGGTTTTGAGGGCGCACAAGCAGTAGATTCCTCAGTTCTGCACTTCAAAGTTCAAACCCCCTCGTGTCAACTCGTTGTTGAAGGACTCCGCAGAATGTCACAGATCTGCGCAAATCCCGACAAGTGGACTGTTTCAGTCAGTTGCACTTTGCAGATTGCGATTGTGGTGTTTTTGTTTTCTTGCACTGCAAGCCTCTTGGCCACAGCTATCTGCCAGACTGCTTGTACGAATGGTGGTTTGTAAATTTCTGCTTTTCGTCAAATAAATGGTGCAGCTGATCCATTCTCCTTGACGCTCAGAACTCTAAAAACAGCTTGCAAGATGTGATGAAGTCTAAGGAAAACATAAAGATGTCTGTGTTGTTGCAGCTGCTGAGAACACTGACCTCCATGCAACGGAGCATTTTCAAGCAGCAGATAAATTTCTTCAGAAAGCACTCTCAAAACTACGCACGAGCAACTTGGAGCAAGTATACTATAGTCGTTCTGAAAAAAAAACACGTGCAGACCAGCTTATCGTGGCAGCCGTTGCAGTCAAAAACGTGTGTGTGTGTGTGTGTGTGTCTGTCTGTCTGTTTGTCTGTCTGTCTGTCTGTCTGTCTGTCTGTCTGTCTGTCTGTCTGTCTGTCTATCTGTCTGTCTGTGAAAAATCTTGATCAGCGGCCAATCTTACATTGCGCTGCAAAAGATGTCCCTTCACGAGGTTTCTTAAAAGTGAAACATTTTCTGTCGTTTTTATTTTCTTCACAAAAAAAAAGAAAAGACAAAAGAGGAGAGAGTTAGGGAGGATGCAACACATCGTTTAGGAAAGTTGCCTGCATGACCGCTATCATTGCCACACAAGGGACAACCGTTGGTGTGCGCAAGAGACCAGGCTCTTTCTGCACTTTTCCTGGGCGCCCACTTACGGTGTTGGGAGATACGCAAGGTGTCCGATTTGAGATGTGTGTGTGTGTGTGTGTGTGTGAGTGAGAGAGAGAGAGAGAGAGAGAGAGAGAGAAAGAGAAAGAGAAAGAGTGAGAGATGGGTGCGTGTGAGGGTGTGAGCCGTCTGTGTTGGGAATAAAACCAATTCGTTTTTCAAGAAAGCACAAAAGCCTTACGTGCCTCAACAGTTTGTCTGACAGAGTCGTATTTCCGGTGAACAGAGAAGAAGCAACAGGGTTTTGTCTGTTCTGCCAGATTCTTTGATCGGAAAACAAAGGCAGCTTTTGAACAAGAGGAGGCAAACCTCGGCAGTTCACGCGATTGCAGAAGCGCTTGAAGAAGCGATCAACATGCCACGTGTTCAGATTTGGAAGGTTTGGCCACAGCGAACTCTTTTCAAACGCTTACACAACCGACTTCTACATTGTGCACAGTGCATGCAAAAGTGCTCACAGAAATTTGTCAGAGGTGTCTTTTTGGCTCAATTTGTGTTTTCGTCCCATTTCACGCATGCACCAAGGAATGAGCAGTTTTGAAAGCTGAATCACGTCGCGATTGGACCCACTTTGTGAAGGGCAATCATCCTGGTCCTCATGTCTGCTTGAGGGCTCTCCAGTGCGACAAATCCACTGCCTCGGAAGCCTGAGGACGCAACCGAAGCTGGTTCGCACGCGGAATGTGTGTGGTAATTTCAAAACTTGGCCACTGGGGTTTCGGACTTGACTGTGCAGGAGCAAAATCTCTGCATGACGACAACCCGTTTGCCTGATTGAGCAACCGACCACTGTGTTCAACTGCAACGTAGGGGGGGGGGTGACCCCGAAAAGAAAGTTCCTCTTGACGCACCGAAGGTTCAACATTTTCACTTTTTCTTGTCAAATCTTGAGGTTCCCCCTGACCCCAAAAATCCTAAATTTGAGCCGGAGGGCCGGATACTGGCTGAGGCCGAGGTCGCCCACCATTCCCCGATCCTGGATCCGCTGAAGCTAACTGTTCCAATGGGTTTGGCAGCATTTAGACTTCTGAGTTTACGCAGAGGTAGTGAGTTGGTCTTCCAAATCTGGACTAAGCCCTGGTTGTGGAGAAGAGGCGAAGGAAAAGGCCAGATTGAGAGACTCGCTCAAACATTCCACACCTCAATCCATTCCCTGATGCCATCAATATGTCGTCGTGGACTTCCCGCGAAATGAGGGGCTTTTTTCTTCAATCGATCAGCTGTTGAATTTGCATTAATATTCTGCGTTTTGTCGCCTCGCTGTTCTGTCAAGAGGTCCATTTGGTGATACATGGAGAAGGATGTTTCTCAGCTGGATGGTTTCTTCCCTGGTCTGCTTCGATTGAAGAAAATCTCAACAGAATCCACAATCCACAACAGACTTACGAAGAAAGCGAACATTGTTTTTCATTGGTTCTGGTGGGAATTGTTGTGATCGAAAGAGTTCTGGTCGTGTCATACGGCCAAACAGAAGAATCTCTTCAGCCCCTGCGAGCCCGTAAATATTTTTTTCTGCCGTTCCAGAGTGGGAGAATCTCCAAAACATGTAAATTTTGAGCTGAGGAAAATGCGCTCTTACTGATGGCTTGTTGAGTCGTCATCCATTCTTCCATCCATCATCAAACTGATTTCCTGACTGATCCATCGACTACACACGACGTCAAAACGAGACATTCAGACATTCAGAGCGATACCAGTTGATGGACCGACAACTTGAATTCCAATTTCTTTGTAATTTACCGGGTGGGTTTTTCTTTTTGCTTCTCGACTGGGTGCTTTGCGTGCTGGACAATCGAAAATTTGGTTGTGAAGTCTCGTGAGAACGAAAAGGACCAAACAAAAAATCAGAACTTTTTCAGAGTGTTCACGGATATCGCCATGTCAAAAACCTGAGTGTTTCTTATCTGTATGCAGATGTCTTGAGCCAGAAAAAAATCCGGGGGTATTGAATGTTGAATTGGTGCAAATTTAGAATAGAAGGAATGCCAAATCACATTCTGGTTTCAACTTCATGCCAATCGAGCTGCTGGAGGATGTTTGAGATCAGATCTGTTGGCGCAATCTTCGACCCACGAAAGTGATACGCCCAAGCCGTGCTTCTGGTCTGTTCCGCTCGCTTGTTGGAAGGTTCGACGAGGAAAGCTTTGGCTTTGACAAACCCAAAGAGACACCCCAGAGTCACATGAACTTTGCACACTCTTTGATTATCAAACAAGCCTCTCATGCAGCGTTGTTGCCTGTTTTGCTGCTTTCACTGCACCAATTGTCTGTAAAGATCTGCGTTTCATTTTCATTCTCAGAGCCGTTGTTTGGAAGTTGCTGTCTCACGAAGATGAGCTTGGATTTAAAGGAAGAACGATGTCGTACGTGTGAACGTTTATTCCAAAGCTAAGAGAGTGCATTATGGAACATCCTCCTTTCATAGAAATTTTGAAAAGATCAAAAACTACATTTTTCACACTTTGCATGCATTACCAGCT
>JAAUXT010026441.1_pt1 | contig 13603 bp, 24 predicted proteins | sample 7278171 | NCBI WGS metagenome assembly JAAUXT01 (sample SAMN14350112, study PRJNA611818) | marine sediment metagenome | isolation source: surface marine sediment (1.8m) | place: French Polynesia: Moorea | collected 2018-08 | reverse complement strand
GTGTGCGTGCGCGACACTGACCTGATCGCAGGCGAACGGCTTCTCGCCGGTGTGCGTGCGCGACACTGACCTGATCGCAGGCGAACGGCTTCTCGCCGGTGTGCGTGCGCGCGTGGCGGTCCAGCGCCGACTTGTTAGCGAAGCGCTTCTCGCAGACGTCGCAGCTGAGGTAGACCGAGTCGTCGTGGCGCCGCATGTGGCCCCGTAAACCGGCCAACACCTGCGCACACGTGACGTCATCACAGAGGGATCAAGCACCGTCATCCCAACACGCACGCACGCATGCACGCACACACACACACACACACACACACTGGGGTTCTGCTTGCTGACAGGCAGGTTGCGTCCTGCAGGTGTGTGTGTGTGTGTGTGTGTGCGCGCGCGCACTGTGTGTGTGTGCGTGTATGTGTGTGATGTCGAGTCTCGCATGTGGCTGCTTGAAGAGATATCGTTGTCCGTGGACACTTTGCGAAACAGGCTTCTGCATCCCACATGACGGGCGATCCTCACCTTGAAGGCCTTGCCGCACATGTTGCACGTGTAGTCGCGCACGTCGCTGTGTCGCTTCCGGTGTTCCCGCAGACACGTCCGGTACACGAACGTCTCCCCGCACTGCTCGCACCGGTACGGCCGCAGTCCTGCAATACGGTCAACACACACTTGCACCTCACACACACACACACACCTTGCACACACACTGGTATCTCACATACACACACTCCACACACATACCGGTACCTCACACACACACACCAGTACCTCACACACTCACGCACACACACACCAGTACCTCACACATACACACGCACGTGCTGGCCTGCAAGATCCAGCTCGTCATCAAGCAGGCGAAACGTAGATCTTCGCACGTATAACACACACACACACACACACACACACACACACACACTACTTGTGGCAGAATGGGAACCATTCGCAGGGAAAGACGCGCACACAACTCGTTCACCCTATCACGCACACGCACACACACTGCACCAGTGCGGGCACCCCCCCCCCCAACAACAACACACACCAGACCAAGACGCACGCATACCTCTCCTGTTCTCGTACACACAACCTGTGTTACAATGCAATTTCCTGTACTCCTTCAGGCAACAATGATCATAACCGTGTCCACACGAACAATGGCACGCATACCTCACACACGCACGCACCTGTGTGGTTGACCTCGTGCTCCTTCATGTGGCACTTCTGCCAGAAGCGCTGTCCACAGGTGGTACAGACGAACGGTCGCTCGAGCCCGCTGTGTGAGATCTTCTGGTGGTTCTGCAGCCCTGCAACACCATGTAATACACGTCTGACGTCGCGTGAAAAACGTCCAGTGAAGAAGCGGAATCTGCATGGCCAAACGTCTGTTGAAGAAGTGCAATGATTCCCAAACACAAAATGTCTACACGATTCACTGCACACACACCACAGCTGGAATGCAAAGCAGAAGACCACACGAGAAACCACTTGCATCACGCCCCAAGTTTTCAATTTGCAGGCTACATCTGGGCCTGTTTCACACAAGAGAGGCAATCTGGTGAGCAACTGGTCTCACAACGAAAGATCACGTGACCCTGACCCATGGTTACGGAAGAACACGTGACTGACCTGCGTGCGACAGGTACGTTTTTCCGCAGCTCGAGCAGACGAAGTGTTTGGGCGGCGCGACGATCCCAACGTGAGAGTTGACGTGTTCCTTCACCAGTTTGATCGTTCTGCGTGGAGGCAACAGGTGTGCGTGTGTGGTGTGCGTGGTGCGTGGTATGCGTGTGTGTGGTGTGCGTGTGTGTGGTGTGCTTGGGATGTGGGTGCACTTTGAACAGTTTTTCTTTTCTAGGGCAAAAATTGTTGGCAACATGGTCAGAGCCGAGATGTGTGACTTTGTGTGTGTGTGTGTGTGTGTGTGTGTGTGTGTGTGTGTGTGTGTTGTTGTTGTTGTCTGCGTGCAACGCAAGAGTTGATGCACTTTCTCCCAGCTGATCGTACTGAGGTGGAGGTGAGAGAACTGGCGGGTACGTTGATCTTTATTCCAGGGGTTTCATTGAGGCGGCCAGTAAGTTTGAGAAGAGCGGCTGATACTGGGGTGCGAAGTGTGTGTGTGTGTGTGTGTGTGTGTGTGTGTGTGTGTGTGTGTGTGTGTGTGCGCGCGCCTCACCTGTAGACCTTGCCGCAGATCCCGCACACGTGTTTGTGGATGTGGGAGCGGCGCTTGTGCTTGAGCAGGTCGTTATGCATCCCGAACGCTGCTCCGCACAGGTCGCACGAGAAGCGCTTGTCCAGGTGGCGCCGCCTGCAGAATGAACCGGGAACCACGTGAGAAACACCACGTGATTTTCACCCAGGGACACGCGGGGTACTCGGGCACATTTCCGTTCAACAGACAACTGCGAATCATGCTGGAAGGAACGATACTTCCTCCAACTCTGTGACTGACTCGGACAATCGCCAAATCGTGTGCTGTCCCGCCAACGTGACAACACATACACGCAGCAGCACACCATACCCCTTCCTTCATACACACGTCCCTCCACACACGCACACATACACATGTCCCTCCACACACACACATACACACATCCCTCCACACACACACACACACATGTCCCTCCACACACACACACACACACGTCCCTCCACACACACACACGCATACACGCACACCTGAGGTGCTCCTTGAGGCTGTCCCTGTCCCGCGCCGAGTACTCGCAGACGCAGCAGCGCATGACGCAACACCGACCTTCTCTTACACACACACACACCTCCCTCCACACACACACACGCACACACACCTGAGATGCTCCTTGAGGCTGTCCCTGTCCCGCGCCGAGTACTCGCAGACGCAGCAGCGCATGACGCAACACCGACCTTCTCTTACAGACACACACACGTTTCCCAACACACACACACACGCACGCATACCTGAGGTGCTCCTTGAGGCTGTCCCTGTCCCGCGCCGAGTACTCGCAGACGCAGCAGCGCACGATGCAACACCTACCTTCTCTTATACACACACACACACATTTCCCAAAACACACATACGTTTCCCAACACGCACGCATACCTGAGGTGCTCCTTGAGGCTGTCCCTGTCCCGCGCCGTGTACTCGCAGACGCAGCAGCGCACGACGCCGGCGCCGCGCTCCGACTCGGTGACGCTGCGCCGCAGCAGCTCCGCCTCCCGCGCCCGGTCCTTCCGCAGCTCCGCCTGCCGGGACAATGTAACACGTGAGACTCTGCTGTCTACATCACACACACACTCCTTTCGCATCTCCGCCTGCGGGGTACTGTGACACGTGACATGACTAGGTGATGAGTGTTTGAGGCAACTGACACGCACGCCCACATAGACATCACACACGCAGGGCAATTAACTTCTGCCTTCCGAAAAATCGTCATTGTACCATTTGATTTCAATGGTATTATGATTACATTTCAGAAGGCAAAAGTTGATAGCCCCTTGTACACACGCACGCCCGGTCTTTCTGCGCCTGCGAGAGACAGGGCACATGAGTTTTACAAGACAGCGGGAATTGCAGCAGCTCTTCGCACACACACACACACACACACACACACATACACACACACACCACGCACCTCAGTGTACTCCCTGACCGGCGGCGGGGCCGGTCTCTCCTCCTCTCCCTCCGCCATCCACTTGGGCCCCTCCTCGGTCATGTCGAGGTCGCATACTTCCGGCGTCTCCAGCGTCTCCGGGGTGTAGATGAACTTCTTGGGGCTCTCGCTGAACTCGGCGCGCAGTGAACGCTTCTTGAGGCCTCTTGGCTTCTTAGCGACGCGACGCTGTAGCGGCGCAGGCGCGATGAAGGCTTCGTCAGGGAGCGGTCCTGAAAATCAAATGAAGTCTGGTACACACCGTGTCCACTTTGTTTTGCCACGCGATGGACATGCCAGGGGGAGACAAGGCGATGTCGTGACAAAACCTGTCGTTCACAGGACGAGTGCATTTTTACCCGAGAACGAACAAGTCCTTGCACTGCGCATCTGTTAACCCAGTTCGAATCTGGTTCTTCGTTTGACAGTCTTGTTCCAAATTCCAAAAAGACGTGCAATGCCCCCCTACTACCCCCCCCCCCCCCGCCAAGGAAACAACGGGAAGCAACTGCCACTCACGCTCGTCTGCGTCGTCCTTCGCCTCCTCATCCCCCTGGTGGACATTTTCTTCACTTCCGGTCGTCTCCAGGACGACGGCTCTTCGCTTCCGTCTCCCGCCCTCTGGCGGCGCTGTTTTGGCGGGAGACTTCCGGTCCGACGCTCGTCTCGGCGTCGAGTCCGTTCGTCGCGACGTCGTCGTCTGACGCGCTCGTCTCGGTTCTGGTGCCGCTGAAAACGACGAAGACGACGCATCGTCAGAAGATACGCCAAGATCTGGTGGCGGTGGTGGTCGAGAGGGTCGCCAATGAACACGCAAAGAGAAGCCTCTCGCCTGGGTCTGCCTCTGTGCTCAAACAGTGCAGGGACAACTATTCAGAACGAGGACTTTGCGGTTTGGAACTTTCAGGACAAGTAAAATAATTTGTTTGACCAAAACTCATTATCGTCAGTTTCCTGCAGGACATTGTTGCCAAGGGAACGATGAGTCGACGCTCAATGCACTGTTTGTTTACAGTTGAATGCCGTTTGTCAGCCTTGCTTCCTTCAGTTCAGTGACCATCTGTACAAGTAGACGAGTCTTGGCTCACCCCTTGCCTCCTCTTTTATCGCCTGCTCCTCCTCCAACTCTCGCGCTTTCTCGTCCGTCTCCCGAGTTTCTCGCGTCGTCGTCGTCTCTTCATCTCTCTCTTCGTTTTCCTTCTCTCCGTCCTCAGCAACAGAAGTGGACTTCGATTCCGAGACGCGCTTCGATGCCGACCTGCAAAGTTTTGAAGCAAAATTCTTGTTCGTGTGGAAGTGATGTTTCCTTGTGCAACAGAGAGGAACGTCATGCCCCCCCCCCCCCCGCAAAGACGAGCACCAGCTCAGCCTTCAATTGTCAGCTTCCAACTCGCTCACAATTTCTCACACGTGTATTTCTTGAACCGCTTGGCAGCAGCATATTGTGGGAACTGTTGGTCTCACCTGGTGCGCCTGGTTCTCTTGTCAGGAGATGCTGGCTGCAAATCATCACGTGACTCGGTGTCACGTGTGTCCGTGAAGTCACTGATGTCACTCGTGTCGGTGGCTCTGTCAACCATTGCAGGTTTCCCATCCTTCCCGCCCGACCTCTCTCCCTCCGCCCTTGTCTCCGCTGCTCCCGGCGGCTCCTCCGTCTGCGTCGCGGCGCTGGTCGTGTCCACGGCGGCGGGCGGGGCCACAGGGGCGGCCGGGGCTGAAGCGGCAGGGGCCGCCGCAGGAAGATCCACGCATTTCACGGCCTGAACCAGACTATGCACCAGCTCCACCGTGTGACCTGCGTGAAACACGGCACAGGTCACGTCAGGGCACAAAATCCCAGGTCAGGGCACAAAATCCCAGGTCAGGGCACAAAATCTCAGGTCAGGGTACAAAATCCCAGGTCAGGGTACAAAATCTCAGGTCAGGGTACAAAATCCCAGGTCAGGGCACAAATCCCAGGTCAGGGTACAAAATCTCAGGTCAGGGCACAAAATCCCAGGTCAGGGCACAAATTCCTCGGCATCAGTGGAATTTGACGGGCGAGCAGGTCCGCTTTGCAGCCGAGCATGTTTGGGTCACGAGGCAAAGTTTCTTCATCAACAGATGAAGGATCAGTTTGGCTGCGTTGTCAGCCCACAATATCGCATTGGAACTCGCGAACCGACAGGATCGCCAACCATGGTTCGGTAAATCTGTCATCGTTGTCATGGAGCAAAACCCCAGAACCCACCCACAACAAACTCATCTTGCTGGTTGCACCTCATCCAAATTCACCAGAATAAATCGCGACTGAAACAACCCGCAAATTTGACGTTGAACTCACCGGTGTGCGCGCAGAGCAGGATGTACACATCCTGGATTGCCGCCCACGACCCCTGGATCTGGTACGTGCCGTCGGGCGTCACGCTGCACGTCACGTAGCACGTCGCCGCCAGGTGTGAGAGCACGCTCTCCGCGTCGGCGCGCGAGCGTCCGGCGAACACTTCCGGTGAGACGCTGGCGACGACCGAGCTGAACACCGTCATCGCGTCACGTCGAGAAGAGCACGTCACGCCAAATCAGCGTTCAATGTGACGTGACGTCACAAGGTCACGTCAGTTGCAGAAAATGACGTCACGGTTACGTCAATCCTTCACGGCAGTGACGTGGTCACTGGTACGCGTCGCACATGGTCATCTCGTGCGTTGAGTTGCGGAAACTTCCACCCACGCGTCGCATCGATGACGTCATCGCAGTGGAGCTTACGTCATCAGCTCAAGGTCTGAAATGTGAAGGAGACGCTCAGTTGCGATCCCTGAACATGTCCACGCTCGAAACTAGTTGACACAATCCCACGTGACCTCTCCTTGCCCTCTTTCGCAACATAAACAGAGCGTTGCACGCGCAGAAAAGCTCCGAGGTGCGCCATTTTCCAAAATGGCCTCTCCCTTGATCGAACTGACCCACGATGTCTAGAAACGGCTCAAACCAATGGCGCCTCGCGCAGGTCTCTTCACATGTGTTCGACAAAGATCAAACACACATTCCAATTCAGTCAATTCCAATTCGGTTGATTTGAAAGCAAGGTTTTGTCGCTCAAGAAGGAAGATTTCTGCTCCTATGCTCAACACGGGCCGTTCACAAATCGCTGAAAAACAAAGTCGAATGGATTTCACCCCAGTGGAGTGCCTGTTGGTTTCGGAACTGGGGAACACGCGTCGCTTCCATGTTCTTGTTGCGCTCAGCAGTCAATGTGCGTCGTGAACAGCACTGTGGTCACACGGGGGCGGATCCAGAGTTCAGTCAAGCCTCCCCCTCCCCTGGCGAAAAGCGTGGACAACACAAAACCAAATGGGCTTCATTTATTTTCAGGTCACGGGGGATTCCAGTCACCCACCTCTGGATCCGCCCCCTGGGGCGGTGTTAGAATCTAGATCCACTCGCCCCGCCACGTACACGCACAGATTCCCCGAGACAATCAAGGAGACAACAGGATGGCACGTTTCACAGGAAAGCGTCTGTAACGACCGCAGCGCCCTCTGATGGCGACTCAACGCGTGATGCTCGCGTTGAGTGTGAAAGCGTGGAAGGGTGGACGTGGGGGGGGGGGGGAAGCAGCTCTGGAGGCAAGGGGCGCAACTCCCTTTCAGCTTTCAGAATATGGGTCACAAATTCACACGCAAACTTTTCATGTGCAGCAATTTTGCTGTTTCTGAAAGCTGCCGTAGCCAATGTTCGCGACAGAACACAGCACAAACATCGCACATTTTTCTAAATTTTATAAATACAATGATAATAAATGCAAATTTCTTGCGTACTCTGGAATAAGTTTGCACAATATGAGATCACATTTGTAGCATCTTGTGGAAAAGTTCACAATTACAAACAATGCCAGTGACACTGAGAAAGTCGCATCCGGAACGGGTACGTCACCGTTCTCCCAAGATTCAAGGGCGGCTGAGGTTCGGCCCAATACAAGTTTCACATCATTCAGTACAAACGACCATTTGCAGTGACGCTCACTGAAAATTCTTTGTTTGGAAGGACAGAACATCAAACTGAACACAAGATTTGTGCTGAACATTTGTTAAACAGGTGGTTGGAATCGTGAAACTGAACGACCGCGAACAAGAACACAACGAACGTTGTGCAGCATGCAAACAGATTTCGTTTCTGTTACGCGACGGTTGCCACAGTAACGCGTTTCACGGCACAGTGTTGTGACGCAGCTTCAGTGTGACACGTACGATGTGATCCGTCGCTCACTGTCAGCCTGTCACCACGAACCACGGTGTTCCAGACCTGCAGCTGCAGCCCGCTCCAACCCGTGGTCGTTGTACCGGGTCTGGAAACAACACTTGCACGATGCACTGTTCCTGATGAATGCGTCTTTCCATACGTCAAGTACTCGTGTCCACATCAGAAGCAGCGTGTGCAAACCCACTGTCCAAGTACAAGTCACTGAGTTGTCACTTTCACGTGGCGCATCCAATGTGTGACAAGCAGGAGGCCAATGCCCGACTGATTTCAACATCAGCTGCGCCCAGGTCAAGGGGCATTGCATTGACTCAGCTGTCACTTCCGTGCACAGGACAGAAACTCCCATCCCACCCCCGAAATTCCGTGTGATATCTGGTTCCAAAACCCTGCAGAGCCGTGTGTCACAATCCAGACGTGCAAAGTTCGGCTTTGACCGTCAGTTTTCTCCGTGGCGCCACCGCTGGCGGCGTCATTTGCATCCAACGCTACAACCCTGAGGTGGAGGGTTCGGGTTTGACGGCGTCTCCCGTGGTGGCGGCGCCGCCAGGTTTGTCCGAAGCGGCGCCGGCGGTGGCGTTGATTCCGGCGGCGTCGTCCGCCTCCATCGCCTGGCAACGGAGCTGGACCTGCGCGATGTCGTGCAGCGCCGCCTGGATCTGCGCCAACATCCGCTCCCCTGAAAACACACGAAAACTAGAGTACGTGGTGGCGTGGCGTCGCGCGACCTGTCTGGAAAAGGGCCTGAGAACAGCCACGCGTATTCGTGTTCCCAGACTGAGGATGGCGACGGTGAAAGCTTTCTTCCGCAAAAGAAGAGAAAGTGGTGGCCGCACACAAAACGTTCGTGAGTTACAAAGTTACAACTCTGGTCCGGACCAACCCAATTCGAACCATCCCACAGCACAGTGTGTCTCCAAAGTGGCCCCTGGATCGACGCTCGCTTTACATTTGATGCCCCACGTCAACATCTATTGTGTCTACCCTCACCCTCAGGGTAGAACACATCACAATCGAAGTGTTCTGACCGCACCACTGCACCCCTTCAAAAGACTTGGCCTCAGTGACGCAGCAGCGTCTCCAAATGTGAAGGAACGCACGACGTCATTGTGACGTCATTGTTGTGACGTCCTACCTCTGTTGACGACAGCCTCGAGTTTCGCCGCCGCCTCCTGGTTCTCTTGCTCCAGTTTCCTTATATGCGCCAGCTGTGGAGATAGAACAGAATCTTCAACATTTCATTTCGAACGACACACAGCAAAGGGCCCTGGGCCTCGTGTAGCAACTTTCTCTGCAAAGCGAAACGACGAAAACACAGCTTGCGAACCCAAAAACACCTCACAACCAGGGCAGAGCACATTCTTCCCCAAATTGTGCGAAGTCCCTTTTAGGCGAAGCACCATGTGGTAGTGCAGTATATATGGCAAGGTAGATGAAATGTCCCCTGCCCTCTCCCCCTCCCCCCGTTGGATCCCCCTCCCCTGCTGGACCCCTTCCCCCTGCTGGACCCCCCTCCTGCGGAGAAGACACGAAGGACAAGGAAGAATTAATGACATCACCGGTGCAAGGGACTTCGCACTGCAGTTGCCTTGAGCACTGCTTCTTGTTGGGTGAAATACACGCTGTTAGACACGAAGGGACTTCTCAGTTTGAAACACTGGGCTCCAATGACAGGAGGAAGAACAAACACAGTGCAAACACATGTAGCAACGCAAACAGAAACGGAACGGAACTGAAACGAATGGAACTGCAGATACGAACAGAGAAGAGCTTGCGGACGTGCGCTTTCACCACCTGCAACACAAATGCACACGAGCGGAGGCGTTGCAGGCAACTTCACTGTGCGTTGTGTCTCTGCACAAGCGAACGGGCGCAGGGTTGCAATAAATTATACACTGCGTTCAGTCTCATGGTCCTGAAAAATGCTAATTCGGCCCATCTGAGGGTGCCCCACCCACCACAACGGCTCCTGCGTTTATCATTCGTTGACTTGTGGAGAGGCACAACGCGCGATCCAAACATCGTGAAACCCTGTCTAACGTTTGCAGTTCAACAGCAACAAGTCACAACCCCAACACAACTGATCTTGACTGCCATTCCACGTGCATATTTCGTTCTTTCCTTTGATCAGGTCACCACAACGTGGACTTACTGGCTCGTACCCGTTTCTCATTCTCGGGAATGATTCTTCGTTTTCTTTTCTTGCCCTTTTTCGTCAACTGACACACAATGCGAAGATGAGGAAGCACCTTCCAAAATTCACTGTTTAGGAACGTCATGTTTTGTTCTCCACCACAAAAGACACACGACGGAACACACACACACACACAAACACACCACTCGCTAACTCACAAAAGCACACAACTGCATCGCACACTCTCCCAGCACACACACCGCTCACTAACTCACAAAAGCACACAAATACACCGCACACACACACACACACATACATACACACCTGCAGCTCTGCGGACGCCTCTTCGCTTGGCAGCGAGTCGATCAACATGTCGATGTCCTTGGCTGTGCGCGCGATGAGCTGCGCGAAGTTCTGCGCGTGGTCTGCAAAGCAAAGTCACGTGATCAGCTGCGCGAAGAGTGTGAACGTGGTCAGCGCTTTTTGGTGGTTTGTTTCAGCTGGGGGCATGTCACAGTCAACTGGTGTCAGCGGTTGCCTCAGCCTGAAAACAATGCCAAATGGATCAAACAACCAGCAAGAAAATCCCCCCCCCCCCAAAAAAAATCTCACGGACGAGTGTCCCTGGCGGGTCGCAATTTGCAGACCCTCTCCGCAACCACACACACACGTGCACGCACACACGTGCACGCACACACACACGTGCACGCACACACACATGCACACACACATGCACGCACACACACATGCACACACACACACGTGCATGCACACGCACATGCACGCACACACACGTGCACGCACACACGCACACAGAGCCGCACACACACTGGTCACACGCACGCACTCCGTACCGTCGTTCTGGACGGCGGGCGGTTTGCTCTGCGAGCGCTCGAATCCTCCGAACTGACTGGGCGGCGCGCACTGCTGCAGGATCCCCGCGCTGTTACACAGGTAATCCGCCAACTGACACGAAAAACAAACACACTGATCAGTGTTGTGTCGCGCGTCCCGAGATACTGGAAACCGTGAGAACTTCGTTGCAACTTCAGTTCACGACACACGTTCGGCATTTTCGCACGTATTTCGTGCCAGCACAAGTCAATGGGCCTGAACTTTATGTCCGTGTAATCCAGTGCTACTTGAACAACGTACGGGCAAATAAAAACCAAAGATGAACATTGTTTGAAACATCCTCGTGTAATTACTTGATTGACCGCATCCTGCAGCTGTGTCAACCTGTCAGCCATTTCGAACTAGTGCTCAGCTCTGAAACAGAAAAATACATTTTCAACGTCAAGTGAAGCCTGGACGCGGGCGAGAACCGCAGGGGAGGGGGAGAGGAGACGACTTTGGAATTGCCCGACTCGCACTGGATCTGTTCACTCGAGTTTCACATGGGCAAGTGCCATGTCTGAAAAATGAGTGGTGATATTTTCAGCTTTGAATTCGCTTCCTGAGCCAAAACAAAGTCAGCACATCAACTTTTTACACGTGGTTTGAGAATTGGCGCTCCGAACGAAAGACCAGTTGTTCGCACAGACAACAGGCTGGCGGTATTTACCCTATTATCGCTCGGAGACCAAGAACTGTTCAACTGCAATTCTAGTTGTAAGTTAAGCCTCCGAGACAAGCCGTCTCATCATACCAGTAACTCTCATACTGTAACGCAACTGCAGATCTTACATTCGATACTTTTGCACCCAGTTTGAGGGTAAAATAGCGCAGAAAAGCAACAAAAGTATGTCAAAAGCACGTAACTTGACGGAAACATTCACCACTTCGAAACTTACCTCACTCAAACTAGGCTCCAACTTCACTGAGTCCGCAAACTCTCCTAAATCGTTCAGTTTGTTCCACAATGTTTTCAGAAACTAGTCCGACAATATAACGAGTAAAATTCCGATAACTTCTCCGGCACGAGTGTCTTGTCCTTCACACTGACTTGTGCACCGGTTTTGATGACGTCACGCCGCGCGCAGGGAGCGGTTCAGACGAGTCAAGGCGAGAAACAGGTGAGCGTTCCAAAACAAATATTTTGTTGGCGGAGGTTCAAAGCAGCATTTTGCAATACTTTTCAGGCGTCTAGCAGTGAAATTGTGTGTGCAAATTTGAGTAGACTCTCTGAATCTACAAGAGAGAGGTTGAATGTGTCAAGTCTTTTCATTCCCAGGGTTGCAGAGCGCAGCCATCGCGAAGTTGGACCTGTTGCTGTGGCGGGAAATGTGAACCAAACTGGTCACAGACCCGCCGAAAGTGAAAAGGTCGGATTCTTTTCCGAAATTACGTGGTACTTTCTCCTGTGCATTTCTCCGAGTTGTCTGTCTCAGACATATGTGTGTGTGTGTGTGTGTGTGTGTGTGTGTGTGTGTGTGTGTGCAACAACCCCCGGCCTTTGCCAAGTCCCCACAACTTTACGGAGAGTAGGAAAGTACACACACCCTTCTCATCTGTTCGGGGAGTGCTGTGTTGGCCCCTGGCCAGCTTGTCTCCCCCTGTCACTGCAATGAGATCACGCGGGCCAAATTCGAGTGTCTGCAAACAGGTGACGTAGTCGCGATGGACGACACGCGGGACTGCCCGGTCTGCTTCGAGGCGTACACGAAGAGCGGGAAGCGCGTCCCTCGGATCCTGCCCTGCTTCTACACCGTGTGCGAGCAGTGCGTCGTGAAGCTCATCAAGATCACGCCCGACGGCAACGCCCTCTGGTGTCCGCAGTGCCGGAAGCAGCACGACGCGCGGAACGGTCTGCACAGCTTCCCGCAAAACAAGTACATCTTGACAGTACTGCAGGAAAGAGCCGAGAAAGAAAGGAGCAAGCAGGGGAAAGGACGAGTAGAGTTTGAGAAGTGCAAGGAGCATGAGTTCAAGGAATTGAGCCTGTTCTGTAGGAGTGAGAGTTGCAATGCTGCGATCTGTGAGTTGTGTCTCCTTGGGCATCATGTGGAGGACCACAAGGAGAAGGTCAAGGAGCTTGAGCAGAAACTAGAGGAACTGAAAGAGGACTTCACAACAAGAAAGAAAAAGCTCGAAACCAGCAAAGAACAACTTGAAAAGACCTTTTATGACCAGATCGCTGACCTTCGAGACATGAAAGAAAATGCCACAAAGAAAATCAAAGAAATCATAGCAAAAACTGAAACAATGTGGCACAAGAAAAGGTGCTGCATGACAACCGAAATGAAGTTGGTGAACAGGTGTCTGGAATACGTCATGCAAACCCTGGAACAGGACCAGGAGTGGAGGAAAGTCGGGAAAGACATGGATATATGGAAAGCACTGGCGCGGAACACTTCATATAAGACGTGCAAACCTTGGACGTACAGCACCTTAGACCCAAAGGAATTCCACACCCTCCTGACCACCAAGATGGGGTCGTTCAGGACGCGCAAAGGTGAGATTCCTCATTGTACGATGTCCCTTTTGAGGGCAGAGCACCCAGTGGTAGTCACTTGGCCAGGCGTCCGACTCTGTCTCCCCCCCCCCTGGATGACCGACCTACCCAGTGTTGTATATATGAGTGAAGCCCCAGTAGTGATGTTGTAGTATAGTTTATTGTAGAGTATGAGTTGGAGCTCAGTGGTTTAGGCTCCCTTCCTCTATGGTGTCTCAAGCT
>JAAUXT010070407.1_pt1:0-12500 | contig 13605 bp, 12 predicted proteins | sample 7278171 | NCBI WGS metagenome assembly JAAUXT01 (sample SAMN14350112, study PRJNA611818) | marine sediment metagenome | isolation source: surface marine sediment (1.8m) | place: French Polynesia: Moorea | collected 2018-08 | reverse complement strand
CAGAGACCACTGAGATAGGAACAGAGAGACAGAGGGAGAGAGAGGGAAAGAGATAAAGAGAGAGACAGACAGACAGTGAGAGGGACTTGTTTTTGGCTCACAGAGAGGTTCCGGAAGTCTGAAACAGACGGAAAGAGGGTCTGGCTACACCTCCAGCTTGGGTCCCAGGACCCCCCCCCCCGCCAGATCAGGTCCTGTGTGGGACCAAACCTGTTGCTTTTGCCAGACCACCCCGCGGGCTGCGCAAACAAACAGACACACAGACACACACACACACAGACACACACACACACACACACACACACACACAGTGATTGCACAAAGGCCGCGGAATACGAAAACCACGGCTTTGAAAAGAAAGGCAAAAATCTGCTGTGCGGCACAACAGTCGGGGGAGAATGAATTTTTCATCGGCCATTGCCACTGCAAGCTCCCTCAAGAGAGCGAAGGAAGTAAACTGCCTGATACAACAGAGGCGTTTGGTTTCTGTCTGTTTTGCTGTTGAGTTGACACCGGGATGTCTTCTCTCGCGAGGACGGGACAGGGTGAGGAATCGAACAGCCCACGTCTTCCTCGAGCGTCATCTCGAACGCGCCCAACACGTGATCATCACTCCATGCTCCAAACTCATTTCGCGAAGCATCTTTCGCCGGACGAACATCAATAATAACGATATTAGTTTCTCGCAGAAGTCATACATCGGCAAAAATCTCTATGTTGAGGTGCTGAGCCGACGGAGAGAGGCTGAGTATTGGACACCATGAAGATAGCACAGTTCTGCACTGAAAACTCCTCAGACCATTCCCCAGCTCTCTCAGAAAAAGGACGCTGAACCCCACTAATTTGTGGAGTGCCTGAAAACATTTCCAAGTCTGCGGACACTTGCTTCAAACTCAGACGAGTTTATCGGGCGAGGTTTTTTCAGCGGCGCAAGTGGCGGCGCATTACTGAAGGACCCCAGGCGGGCCCATCACTGTGTGTGCCGCTGTAGAATTGGCAGACGCTGCCCTCGCAGCGTTTTGCTATTTTCGTCTCCGTTCCTTCCTCGAAGCCTTAAGGTGCAGAGCGACCGAGAAAATTCCATACGGATTGCAGGAGCAGGAGCAGGAGCGCGTCTGTACGAGCGAGGGAGGGGTGAATGCCTCCTTGGTGTCCGATGTTTTGCGTCAGCGTCACGTGCGACGTCACGTGTCATGTCACGTGCCACGTCAGCTGGTGCAACAACACAAGGAACGCAGTGTGTAAAACTGGCGCCGAACGAGAGACAATCATGAACACCTCCCCCCGACCCCTGTACACACAATTGGGAAGATTATGCACGATGTTTGAGGCACAGGTCATGCCAACGTCAGCGTCGTATAGAGCGTAGAAATTGATGACGTCATCGAGGTTGGCGAGCAGCGCGACGTTTGACTGAAACGTTGTGCACAATCTTCCTCAGACAGGACGTGTGAACCTGACTGACACTTATGACTGCAAATTTGTGCATGTTGAGTGCAATAGACGCGCAGCAGTGAAGCCGCGCGTCGCAACAAGAACACAAAGCGTTCACCAGCCGCTGCGCTGTGTGTCTGTCGTCCAGTCCTGGTTATGCACGCAAGGACACATTCATTCCTAAAGCCTCCTTCGTTGTACTCGTTGTGCCAGTGCACCATGGTGCAGTGCCGCAGTGTGTGTATGTGTGTGTGTATGTGTGTGTATGTGTGTGTGACCGACACTTGTCACAGTCCAACTTTGATCAAAGAATGTTTGGACCGTAGTTGTCCGCAGTGGGGAAAGTCTGTCAGATACATGCGAGTAGCCTGGGACAACAGGGCACGTAAGGACACATCTCATTCCTCCAAACAACATGACAACCGACTCTCTGCCAGCGCCCACAAAAAATAAAGCCGCTGCTGCTTTTGGTGATGCCCTCATCGAGGTGAATAAATGTTTCAGAGCAAGGTCACGGGTCCCTGGATCTGCTGGTCGAGGTCCCTGGATCCGCTGTAGGGTCCTCCTTGAAAAACGGCAGTGCGGGCGCCCCGCTCTGAGGCCTCGTTCACTCAGACTGCGTGTTGCGTGTAGCGGTTTTCACATTGGTGACGCGCGGTCGTATTTTGACGTCGGCGTCAAAATTTAACATTTGAGCCCATTGGTGGTATTTTTGACGTCAGCCCAGAAAAACGACCGCGGGTCACCCAATGTGGAAACCCCTTGTGGAATTAAACCTGCAATTCTGTGCACGTGTTCACACGGACTGTGTTGCAACTATGTTCACAACACTTTGACGCAAGAATGGGGTTGACACCCATTTGCTTACATCATTCACACAGAATGCACATTGCGTTGTGTGTGAACGAGGCTTGAGCCTTTTCAGGCGAGTATGTGATGGATAAGGAACTGTCAGCGTGATGCGCACACACGCTCCGTCTCGAGGACCCACCTGACACCCCCACTCTCCATGTCGCACATGAGTGACTCCTTTCGTTGCTGTAACCTAGATTTCCACATGGCATGGAGAAAACTCGACAAGTACATGGAAAGTTGGAATTCTTTGTGCGCAAAACCTGTTGAGAAGGAGCAAATTCTTTCCCACGACGCCGACATCATCGAACACAGGTGGGCGTGCACTTTAGACAAATTGTTTCCTTCTTTTTTTGGGAGCAGAAAATGCAGGTAGAGTTGTTTGGGGAAAGGTTGCCATGGTATTCGTTTGCTGTGCTCCTCGCTGACGACGTCTTTGTCTCGGCTCTTGCGTTGCTGAGGAAACCACGACTGTGAGTGCGATCTTCAGCGACACGTGAATTCCTAATGCCACGTCAACGCTTGTGCAAACAATGAGGAAAAGTACGATTCAGAGGAGCTTTGTGCGAAACGCTGAGCGAACTGGGCAGAAAGCTGCAGGGTGTCCCTCCCTGCCTCCCTCCCCTCCCTGCCTCCCTCCATGCCCTTGCTGCCTCCGCTGCCTCCCTCCCTCCCTCCCTTGCTCCCTCCCTCCCTGTCTTTCTTGCTCCCTCCCTTCCTGGCTCCCTCCCTCCTCCCCCTCCCTCCCTCCCTCCCTCTCCCTCCTTCTCCTCCCCTCTCTCCCTGTTGCCTGCAGTTTTCCCAGGGTAAGTGAGCTGATTGTGGACACCATATTGACGTCAGTGTCGGTTAGTGTCGGGGCCCGACCCCTCGCTAAGCCTGCAGAACCGAACCTCGTGAACAGCGCTCGTGCTTCGTCCGCAGTCAGCCAGTGCCTTCCCAACACGCGACACAAGACACATTCACACAGCCTGCTCTCATTTCCCTCTGGAAGAAACACGAGTTGAAAGGCTGTTGGCAAAAATATTGCAATCCCCGTTTCGTGACAATCGCGTGCGTCTGCGAAACGGCTCGGGGAAAAAGCAATCCCGGGAGTGCGTTCTGCGGAGGTTATCATCAATATTCCGAGAAGCATCCCCGTGTTGCATGACACGGGAGGCTTTGCCTCTTTGTGCTGCGAGCTTTTCTTCAATCTCAGATTAAATTGGCTTCGGCATTAGAGGTTGAGGGAGAGAGTGAGGGGTGCGGGCGGCGGGGGGGGGGCTCCGCGGGCGGGCGCGGCTCATCCTGCCGCTGAACAAACACTCGCGCCGGCGACGCCGCCGCCCCAGCCCTCGGGGGCCCCACCCGTCTCAGCCACCCCCCACCGCGTCCCGACAGACATAGCAGAAACAGATCAATACCCCCAGCGCAGGTGGGCATTCAACAAGTTGGAGGTAAACATTGATCAAGTCTGTTGGGACGACACAGTTTGACGGGACAAGTGACGAAACAGTCCAGCTTCACAACTTTAGGAAAGGAAAATCAGAATTCAAGATGGCAGTTTCCGGTCAGCACGCGACCCATTTCCGGTTCCGGGGATTGATGGCCTGACTGTGCCTCGCAAGACGGACGGTGTCACTTCCGCTGCTGAGGACACGTGACTCGACCTCGTTCCCGGTGGGTGACGAATGGCTCCCACGTGACTTTGTCCCACGTGACTCTGTCCCACGTGTGTACTCTCCTCACAGCGAGGCTCCCACAGCCTCGATCCCAGGGGTCTGCGCTGTCGTGAACGCGTGCTGAGCTCCTGGCTGGTCCCAGATGGCGTTACAGTGGCACCAGACGGCCAATGCATCTTGCCACCAGGTGGCAGTTCTGACCACTGTCGTTCAAAACAAACCACAACACCAGAACACTTCTGGTCTTGCGTCTTGTTCGGAAAACTGGCTTTTGAAAGCACCCACTGCCAAACTCATCACTGACCACCCCTGGTTGATATTGCTGCACGAAAACTTTCTCTGCAAGTTCCGCGCAGCACGTGGACCGCGCTGGACGGGTCCCCGGCCTGGTCCCCGGTTAATCACGTGCCGGGCGCGGGGCCCCGTCAATTTACGGGAGATGGATCCCGCCCGTGACGGAGAAGACACGTAATTAATAACGTCGTGCAGCGTCGCTCGACCTCCGCACGGGACCCCGTGGCGCGAAGCCCAAAAATAGCGCCGGCGAAACTGACCATCCATCATCGTCAAGCCGTTTTCACATCAGTGCCGTCCACGGCAGAAGTTTGACGTCAACGTCAAAATTTAATATGATGGCCAATGGGCGGGTGTCAAAAAACGGTCCAAAGTATAGCCGTGTGCACATTGGCTTCTGTGGACGTCAAAGACAGAATTTTGACGTCAACGTCAAAATTTAACATGATGCCCAATTGGTGGGTGTCAAAAAACGGTCCAAAGTATAGCCGTGTTCACATTGGCTTCTGTCGACATCAAAGACAGCAGAATTTTGACATTAACGTCAAAATTTCACAGACGTCCAATTGGCGGGTGTCAAAAAACGGTCCAGACCATTCTTTGATGTTGTCAAGAAAAGTTGGCGTGGACGTCAGAAAACGCTGACGTTATCAACGTGAAAACTCCTTCACGTGACGAACGGTGGGCGCATGCGCGAACTCTCAATGAAGCCAGGTGGGATCGCGTTGCGTCTTGATAGCTGCTGCCACGTCTTTGTTGCACGTGGGAGAAAATGTCGATTTTCTTGGGTCGGGGGGGGGGGTAACGCTACACCGCCAGTTGAGTAGAGCGCACCCAATATGGATCACGGCGGCGGTGGCGGTGGTGGCGGTGGGAGACGCACCGTCAACCAGCTTGACAGATAAATAGAAAGGTAAACCCCAATTCGCGCAAACTTTTGTCTGCGTTGGGGATTTTCTTAGCGTCTCAGCAAACAAATCACGCGCGTGGGGCGTTGAGCCTGCCATTACGAAATCGATCACACCCGAGAGGAAAGCTTTCTCTCGCAAACAGGTTCTTGCACCTGACGGAAAAGACACACCGCACCCACTGTCGTACAATCCCTGGTGGAACGCCGCACAGAAAGCGCGCAACGCAAGACCATTTTCACACGCACAAACCAATCGTGTTTTTGTTTTTTTCGCGTGTGATGGTGATGGGGGGGGGGACACACGAGTTTTGCAAAAAGCACGGGAAGTTTTCCGTGCATGTGAAAACGGCTTCAGTTGTTGAGCTCGGTCGCATTTCGTCTTGATTTCCAGCCAAGACGCCAAGTAAATTGGGTCCCTAGGGAGCACGCCGTTTCATAACGTGCCAAGCGGAATGCAGGTATTGTGCGTGTGGAAAGGTAACGTCACGGACACAATGAGAAGAAGAGCAACGCTCGAGAAAAAGCAGCGCGCGAGGTGCGTTGGGATACTGAGGAGGTAGCACGGAGTTTCTATAACTCTGCGATCACTCTGTTTCTGTATACCAGCGTCGTGGTATGAGAAATGGGTTCTCACCTCATGAGGGGGCATTTCATTTCTGACGATCAGCGTGACAATCAAAGGTCAAACTGCCCCATTTTCTTTTGTGAACGTGATTCGATGACCACAGACAATGAAACAAGACCACCAAGTGCAAGACAAGCTGACCGCCAAACTTCTTTTCTCAATCAAAGGTCTCGGAAAAAGCATTGTGTGATTTCACAGGCACCATTTTTGTACGCACTACAGTGTGAGAACCCTGTCCTCTAAATCCCCCCCTGGGGTCCCCCATGGAACTCCCCCACAGATTCCCCTGCATCTCCCCCATGGATCCCCCCACAGATCGGCCCCCATGGATCCCCCACAGGGATCCCCCCATGGATCCTCCATGGATCCCCCGAGGATTCCCCATGGATCCCCCAAGGATTCCCCGTGGACCCCCCCTCGCGGATCGATACGACAGAGACAGCGTCGTAAAACGCCGCACACTCGAGAACCGCCACGATATTTGCACTTATCATTCCCATGTCTTCGCCACTCGCTATCCGTGTGTCAGTGGCCGTCAGAGCGGCTCGAGAGAGACGGAGCACAAAAGAGAAGTCTGTGTGCTATTGATTTGCGGTGTGGCAGCGCAGGAACCGCACACACACGCACGCACACATACACACACATACGTACAAGCACCAAAAACAACACACACGCACTCACTACACACATACCAAACACAACACACACACACCCACACAAGCACCAAAGACACACACACAAGCACCAAAGACAACACACAGGCACTCACTACACACATACCAAACACAACACACACAGGCACCAAAGACACACATACACACACTCCAAAGACAACACATGCACTCACTACACACACAACCAAACACGACACGATGCATGCATGCACAACTCACACACACACACACCAAACACAACACATACATACACACACGCACGCACAACTCACACACAAGCCACACATACACGCACACACACATACACGCACACACACACGCACACACACACACACACACACACACACACAGATCCGCGCGCTGCGTCCACAGTCTCCAAGCTCCATCAAAAGTTGGCCGCGTTTCCACAAAGCGAAACCGCAGTCTCTGCCAACACCACCAATTGTCAGTTTCCAGTGAGTGAAGCAGTTTCAGAAGCTCTCGCTTGCATGTCACGCCAATATATTGGCGTAGTTGAGACAAACAGCTTTCATAGCTCAGAAAGCACGCAGAGAGGCAGGGAGGGCGTCTTGTGTGTGGAGTAAGTAGTTCTGAAGCAACGTGTTACGATTCGCCCATTGATTTCACGTCATGTCAATGGGGCCTCGTCACCAATACGGTTATACAGCCACGTGCGATAGCGTCGAACTGGAGACATCAGGATATCTATCTGGAAGCTGCAGATGCGGCTGAAACTGGACTATTGGCAGCGTGAATCCTCGCTCTATAACACCGCAGCTCTGCACCAGTGAGTACCAGCACCACAGCCTCCTTTTCCTCTGTGTACAGTGTGTGACTTATTGGGTGAACCGCTTTACGACACGCAATTTCACCCAAATGAATGTTGCTGGATGATGATGTACGGCCGACTCGAAATCGTTGATTCTGGCATGCCTCGTGTCATTAGGGCAAGATCTCCCGCTGTGAGACGTGGAACCGTATCGGGGAAAGGTGAGGCAGGGCGGGCTGGGCACCATGCCACGTAGAGTTCATTCGTACCCCCGCCGACGCCCCCCCCCCCTGCTGACCGGTTTCAGCAGGTCCAGTACAGGGTCAGGCAAACCACTGCACGGATGAGCGGTTTTCACATTGGGTGACAAGCAGTTTGTTTTCTGGGCTGACGTCAAAAATTCCACCATTGGGTTCAATGTTAAATTTTGACGCCGGCGTCAAAAATGACCGCGCGACACTGATGTGAAAACCGCTTGTATACGAGAGGAATCAAGCGTCTCTCATATCCCAGCAAAAGACCCGATAAAGAGGCTCTGATTGCAGCTGATTGGAGGTAAAAGCTGCCAAGTGCATGCGCATATCATTTCACGTTTACGGTAAACATGAGGCCATAATCGACAGGAGTTTAGCCTCTCTACCTACGTCCTCCCATCTGTCTTCACGGCTATTTTCAGAGCCACAGCGGTGAACCATCACCATCACCATCACCATCACTGAATATTGTGGGATATTGTTCGTGAAAGGTCACATGACCAATTCTCAACACCTCAGGAGCACGAGTGAAGTGGTTTTCACATTGGATGACGCGCGGTCTTTTTTTTGGGGTTGACGTCAAAAATTCCACCATTGGGTTCAATGCTACATCTTGACGCTAAAGGTCAAGAAAACGACCGCGCGTCACCAATGTGAAAACCGCTTAAACAGAGCCACAGCCGCCGCCTGTGGACCCGTGTGTGGGCAGTCAGTGCACGAAACACCACCACCTCCGATGGCCAAAACATGGAGCGAATTTAACCACTGTGAAGACTTTCATTACAGCCACACGGAAAGCTGTCTGCACTGAAGCTTCTGCTGCCGCGGCCTCTTAAAATATAAATGACTTGCGAGTCCAAAGGGGCTGATGCAATTGGACGTCGGTCCGCGCGTCTGCGCTCTCGAGTGCGCGCAACACGTGACCCTTCGTCACGTTAGGGACACAAGTCAAGTGCGCGCGACGTGTTGAGTTGTGTCGGGTTCGTTGTCCCGTCAAATCCAACATGGCGGCGGGAAATGCGATGGCCATTGTCAAGGCGCCTTCCCTGACACCAAGATGCGTTTCTCTTCCTCTCACTTCCCTCTTCTCTCGTGACAATTGATTGTAATGGAAAGAAGAAGCAGCTCCGAGAAGCGACGCTGTTCTCAAAGCGTCGGGGACAAAAACGCCTGTCAACGTTGAAAAGGGCACAGATCTGGGTCTTTGTCCCCTGAATCTCAACACTTGTCATTCTACACAAGACGGAGCATAAAGGGGATCTGTCAGGGAACGGTTCAGAACCACAGCCCTGGTGTGTGTGTGTGTGTGTGTGTGTGTGTATCTGTGTGTGTGCGTGTCTCTTGTACGTATGTGTGCCGAGAAAGTTGTGAATGGCACTCTGAATAGATCCACACGGGTCTGTCACAGGACGGTTCAGGGCGTTAGACCGGTGTGTGTGTGTGTGTGTGTGTGTGTGTGTGTGTGTGTTTTCCAGTGATCTACGCGTCCCTCGTGGGACACCAAAAGCGATTTTCATACCCCACGCTGAAGCATGTAATATCCTGTCCCGCGCTCACAACGACTTGAGCTGCTCTTTCACAAGTGACAACTCAATCAGAAGAGCTTTTCCCTTCTCTGTGCGCCGAGTCGGGCGCTGGTGACACGGAGCTGCGCAATTCACCTCGTTCCTCAAAACCCCGCGGAGTCAACCGGAAAACCAGGGGCTCCAGTCAATACCGTACCGCATGGCCCTTTGTTCCTTCAGAACGTATTGTGAACCCACACTCCCCTTGAAAAATCCATACTCCGCACTCAATCTCCCACCAGGATCCGTCCTGGATTCATTGTCCTTTTCCGCAGATCCATCACTGCCAAACATACCGTATTCACCCGTGTATCAGTCGCACCCAAGTACAAGACGCACCCGAACTTTCACCTTGATTTTCTGGTATCAGGTATTTTTTGATTTTTAAGTACATGTGGTAATCTCATACCCATGTATAAGACGCACCCATAGTTTTGGTTCTCAATTTTAGGACAAAAATGTGCGTCTTATACACGGGTGGATACGGTACACGAAGCTGCCATGTCGTCCGTCCTGGTGTCAGCGACCGCGCTGCGTCGTGCAGTGTTTGTTTTAAACCGTGGACCGTGTTCCACGGTATCGATTGAATGAAGCGTTTGACAGAATGAGATCATTGAACGGTGAGCGTTGGGCAGAGCAAAGCAGCACTCCGATATGTATCTGCTACACGTGGGAGAAACGAACGGCCAACACTACCACACAAGTGGTGGATCCAACACCAGGTTCATAGCGCCAGCACAAACGGCTGTTTTCATACTGGGGTTGGAACCAATCCATGATCTTAGTTGCGTACAGAATGTACCGCGAAGGAAGTACGCCAGTGTGCTGGCGCAAAGTGACAAAAGGTGGGTGTGTATGTATGTGTGCGTGCGTGCTGACAAGGAATCGTTCGTGAATCTCCTGGCCATCGCGGATGGGTCCCAACCCAACCACGTGCTGACGCATCCGTGGTGCGAAAAGTTGTGTGTGTGTGTGTGTGTGTGTGTGTCTGTGTGTCTGTGTGTCTGTGTGTGTGTCTGTGACTGTGTGTGTGTGCTGACAAGAAATCTTTTGTCAATGTCCTGGCCATCACGCTGGCGCACGCGGTGTGAATTGCGGGTTCCCTGGAACAGATCTTCTCACAGTGAGAGTCGGGGGAGAGGAAACACCAGCTTCCCACACGCAGGTCCTGCACCAACAGTTCTCATCATCAGAGAAACAGCTTGAGCGGAAGGAAAACGCAATCGAGCATTTTTGTCTGCAGGTGAGAAGTGTTGTGTGTGTTTTACCTGGAGACAGTTATACTCGTATCTATCACAGAGACAGAGCCAACATCCAGGCACCGCTCCCTGCTGCAGCAAGAGTTGCAGGTTTCACGTGTGAAACATCCCTGGTTTTGCCCAACTAAGTCTGAGCTCAGCCGGGAGTTGGGGACATCTGCCAGATCACAGGGTGCATCCCCCATCTTGGGTGAAATCGTCTTCGCCAAGTCCTAGTTGGTTGGCAGTGGCAGTGGAGGCTTGAGAACTCGAGGCCACTGCGTGTTGCCCCAACATTTACCAGCAGCGCTGGTGTTGGTTTGCCTCTGTATCTGTGTCCGTGTGTCCTGTTGCCGCATTGCCCCTCTCCCCCCCCCCCCCCACAGACATTTTCAACATGGACATTGTCCTCGAAGGACATCATGTCTGAGATGAAGTGCTGCACTGCCGATGTACGCGGTGCGCGGCTGGTTCTCCACTTGAAAGTCTGGTCGTCTTTTGTGTGGAGCATCAGCCACTCACACACATTGGACATTCGTATTTGTCTGTGAGTACTCAGACCTGCATTTCTTGCAGCATTTCAGCCTTGTCCCCCACCCTCAAATGCCCGTAGCTTCCTGCACACAGAGGTGTGGACTCCTGTGTGGACCGCCTGCTCTGCCCAGTGCCCACACCAAAAATTGCTATGAATTGCAACTGGACGACGGCGTGGTACTCGTTCAACTACAACACCACGAGTACAATCGACCTGCTGTTTCAAGAACCCGCCTTGTTGTTCATTTGGGTCGCTTTGGTCGTTCCTTGTGCTGTCGCCCAAACGGACAAGTTTCCCTTTGGGCGACGGTCCACACACAGGGCGTGGCTCCCTCTGGTCTCGTCCGTTGGATCAGACGGACGGTGGCAGCACCGGTGGAACGAAATGACTAGACACGAGCTTCTGTTGACACAGGTGTCTGGTCATTGTATTCACACATTAGGGGGTTTTCACCTTGGGTGACGCGCGGTCGTTTTCTGGGCTGACGTCAAAAGTTTCACCATTGGAATCAATGTTAAATTCAGATGCCAACGTCACAAAAACAAACGCGCGTCACCAGTGTGAAAACCGCCCTTGGTATCAGTCGGCACGTGGTACTCAACTCACACTTGATTGGGTCTGGTCATTTCAGGTGAGAATTAATATGAGAAGGCCTGAGGCATGATGGTCTTAGAGCCTGCCACAAGACTGGTCGGACCTTCAGCAGAGCATTGGGGACCTTTATCCCGTGTCTCCTGATTTCAGGTGTCTGACCACTTCGTTACACCGGGGCTGTCTCCTGATTTCGGGTGACTGACCACTCCGTTACACCGGTAGGAACCTCGCAACTGGGTCAGTCAGCACCTGTCACGAATGACACACGGCCCCAGGTCCCTCCGAGATTGATTCTCCCGGAACCATCGAGCCGAGCGCATGTTGCGAGGTAAGGGTTCCTGCACGACGCACGGACTGCGAGTGTCTGTCCGCAGAACGAACGTGACGACGCAGAGCATCGAGACAGTTCTGGGCCTTGACCTGCCCAGCGAATGCACAGCGTGGGTCACTTCCTGTTGACCGTGTAAAAGATGACCTGGGGGAAGGTGCAGTCTGTGCTGTGAATATCACGTCCATAAAAGCAAAATGTCAGAAAGACCAGCGTCAAAATGGAATCGATCATTTGCAAAACAGGGCAGACACACCTTTTGTATCTTGACTGTGATATTCTGATTGTTCCCCCATCACCTGATACCAATGCTGACCAATTGCATTGCAAAGAAGTTGGTCTGAACGGCAAAACAATCAACATGCGCTCATATCGAGCGGCAAAGACATTTTGTGACCAGCCTCGTCAGGTCGATCCACCGAGGTGGGCGAGTGAAGAGGACTTGAATTGTTTGCCATGGAAATGACGTAGCGTTGCATGTTTGTAGCTGTTCGCAGACTGCAGGGACAAAGGCTCAAACAAGGCGAGTCTGCATGGTCTCTGGCCACACCGGCTGAAGTAAGTGGCCACGCCGGCTGAGAGCTTGTTTTTGGGTGATTTGAGATGGGTTGCACGATTTGAGCCAAATCGGTGCCAGCCAAATCGAAGCACCTATAGGCAGCGTCTTCCAAAAGTATGTCTGCAGCAGTTTCATAGTCAAGATGAGAATTGATTTAGGACCTTTTGGGCTCTTTTGGTTCATTTTGGGTTGGGGATAATGCGTGAGG
>JAAUXT010048473.1_pt1 | contig 13605 bp, 12 predicted proteins | sample 7278171 | NCBI WGS metagenome assembly JAAUXT01 (sample SAMN14350112, study PRJNA611818) | marine sediment metagenome | isolation source: surface marine sediment (1.8m) | place: French Polynesia: Moorea | collected 2018-08 | reverse complement strand
TAAGAATTTTGACAAAAAAAGCAACCCAAATCAGAGCAACCCAAATCAGAGCAAGCCAAATCAGAGTGAGCCAAATCAGAGCAAGCCAAATCTGAGTGACCCAAATCAGAGCAAGCCAAATCAGAGCAAGCCAAATCAGAGCAACTAAAATTTCCTCAAATCACCGCGAGCTCCATGGAGCTATTTTTTCAAGCCATACACGACTTGCGTGCCTCATGTTCAAGCGTTCGTGCACCATACACAATAGCTCCGAAGAGATAGATCACCAGAATCGTATTTCAAGGACAATTACAACTTTCCATGAGTGGGATTAAACGAAGATTATTCAACGATTCGTGCTTTTGTGCTCCTTTGAAAGCACGTTTTCTTTCTCCGTAATATGAGGCAATAAGCAGTTACAAGGGAAAGTTTCGAACAACTACAAAGGCTTTCTCATTTTCTTTGCCAACGTGATAGAACAATGCGGGAAAAGTATTCCTGACGTCTTTGCCGTTTCGTCAGAAGGAAATTGGAGATTCTTTGAAATGTTTCTGTCGTTTGATCAGGCACCACGTTCACATCGCCTACTCGTATTCTGCGGAGAGGTAAATCCTTCACAAAAGTGGACCAGTGTTTGTGAAAAAAAAAACTTTGTCCAAAATCCTTTCCTTGGGCTTTCCTCTTGGCGAGACCTTCAGCACCAGACTGATGCCTCACGCATCTTCTTCAACCTGTGAAAGGCAGAGATCGTCTTCTGAAGCCATCACCGGATCTCCGCGGATCTCCAGCTGCCAATCAGGGCGTGAACTGTTTCCTCTTCCACCCGGCAGTTTGGGTTAATTGCCGTTGAAACAGGATCAAGATCAGCCACGCCCAGAGGAACAGTCGAGTGACAATCTTCGACATCTTTTGCGGTAAACAGAGATCAGAGATGTGGTTGCGCTTGAGTTTGGCACACAGAGCGCCAAGCCAGAATTCAGATGAGCAACCAACACGAAAACAGAATTGTGACGTTGTACTTCGGCCCTCGCTGCAGGTGTCCTTGAGTCGAGCTCCTGGTGTTGGCCCCTCGATCAAACCCTGGTTCCGCCCCCGGGACCTCTCAACAAGTTTCTTCTTCACATTTTGTCTTTCCAAGTGACTCATGAGAATGTCACTGAAGAAAAGCGACCGTTGTGATTTGGCTCGATACGCTTTTTGTGCTTCGTGGAAAGCTAACGAACGAGGCTGTCGACATGAAATGTGCATGCTGTTTGAAGATGCATTAGCTACTTAAGTCGACGGTTGTCAGGCTGTGTGTTGCAAGTCAATTAAGTGTTTTGAAGCCGTAAGTCACGTTGAACATGACCATTTGGGGAATCAGAGAGTAACACAGACTGAAGACGCATTTGCTTCGCTGGGTCTTTCAGCTTCTGAAGATGGTGGCCTCAGCTTCTGAATGTTTTCTTTCAGTTCTACATTTTTTTTCAAAAGGAATTTACAAAATGGATTCTCATCCATGGAATGTCGCGACATTTTCTGATTTCTGTCCGACAGCCTGGCTGTGATTGGGCTTGAATCTTTCAAATTGATGGAATTGCACAGCCACTTTACGAATTGACAAACTTCCCTCGACACGCCAGGGCATCAAGCAAACCATTTTGTGTTTGGTTTCCACAACATTGTTCAATGATGGAAAAGCAAGAAGTCTTGGAGACAATGTTCCGTTCAACTACGTTAAATGGGCGTCGCGGACACGGAGTGGTGCGCTCGTTCTTTTTGCCAAGTCATTTGTCTCCAGGTTCAGACCTTGCTCCAGGGTCACACAGGCTTCACGCTTCCTTGCATCGCTGACGAAAATGTTTCCACAGAACACAAGGTGCAGGCAATGGCACAGCTTGCCATCAAAGCACCTGCGTGTGTGCCTCAGAGCACACGTACAAGGTTTCCTTTGTTAGCTCTGCGGATGTGCAATGCCGCTGACGTTCATGACTTCTGTCAAATAGATCTATTTCGAGGTTTTGCCGTCTGGTTTCTGCTGTGACATGGTCTTTCAGGAGACTGCAGACTGATCCTGAGTCAGGTTGTGAAGAAGTGAAACCGTGTGCAACGTGTCTACGATTGCACTACCGAGGACAAGAATTACGAGAAGTATCGGATGAACCTTCGACAAAGGCTGCATTCCGTCTGGAGATACGTGCCAAGAACACAAACAATGCCACCCCTTCCTTCCCGCCGAAAAAAAGTGTCGGCGAAGGAAGGACGACAGGAGTCAGCTGCAGCAAGGTGGCCACGATACCAAACGTTCAATTTTCAGGTCTGCCAACGTCTCAGTTGACTCTGCAGAACAGTTGTCTTCGACTGAGCTTATGCTGTGGCACAAAGAAGCGTCGCGGCGGATGTTGCCGGCGGAAGACGATTCGCTAATTAGAGGCTGGTTCCGGTAAATGACAGCGCAGTTGGGCACGGCGAGGCCACACCTACTCTGTCGAGACCTGCCACGCCATGCACACGCCTCCGGCCTCGTGTTACACAAACTGTCGTGGTTCACACCTACTCTCGATCCAAGGATTCAAACCCAGAGACAATAGCTCTGCACACAGACACCACAGAGGCAATGCTTCAAAAATCACGAACAACACACAAAATCGAAATCTGCAGTGTGCCAAATGGAAATCCCGATTGTCCTCAAACGAAGCCAGTTACATGCTCACTACTGATGTTTTGTAGCTGTAAAAGGAAGTGAACTGGAGGTTGCTTGGCAGTCTTCGTGTGAACTTTCCGTGTGACTTTTACTCTGGGAAATGTCACCTTCAGTGAACTCTCCAGGCATCAGAGTGCCGGCAATGGGTTGCACAAAAGCTCGCGTTCTTGTAACGCCATCTCGCCCGTGGCACTGGGTTCAATGTCCTACCACTTCCAATCAACGTTGCATGACTCCCACTGTCCATCTACACAGCACACTTTTTGCAGAAAACCAGCGTCACAGCAGTCGTATTGTGGTGAAGGAAATGGACTGTTGGTCACGAAATACACGGAAACTATGCTCATTCCAAACATTTTCCTGTAGGCTTCACACGCAAAGCTATGAATATACCGCCACGACGTCATGACGCCTTGTTGGCAAGAATAGCACCTGCGTGGTGTTGCGAACAATTCCAACAAGAGGCGTTACATAAACAGCCTTTGTTGAGGCAATTACTGATGAGGCTTCGCACTTCAGAAGAAGCGCGCATGTTTGAGGCGCGCACCTGTGTGCGGTAAGTGCAGTCGAGTCCATCGATGGACTGCGAGACGCAGGATGACACGGAACCTGTGGTGAACATTCTGGTCGTCACGACAACATCCTTTTGTCCTCACAATCGTCAAAAATGAAAAAAAGAATAAATGTTCACCTTTCCCTCTCACCTGTCTCAAACTTTGCTGTGCCTTTCCCTGTCCGTCTGCGCTCACTCCACACTCTGTGATGAAACGAAATTGTCTCAGAAATAAATTGCATTGTCAATTTGTGAGGGTGTGTCAATGTGCTTGACGATGTTGTGGGAGAACTCACATCTGTCGCACTCCGTGCAGGTTCTTCGGTTCACGACTCGACACGAGTTGGACAAAAGCCTCACTTTCCGTTGGACAAACAAAAGCGATGAAAACCTTTCAAGGATCTGCAAAAAGTCTGCTCATTGATCTGGATCCAAGTCCAGTTTAATCCCACCCAATCTCAGATGTTGCTTTGACCACAATTCGCTGCGCTTTTACGTCCACCACGAATTCCAGAATTCGCAGCGACAATCTGCAGAAAATGCCGCTGTTTTACAGACCATAAATGTCGTGAATTGATGCAGTTTGTTCCTTTCACATAAATTTCGGGGCGACAGCCACAGTTCGCGGCTGTACTCGACTGTCTGTTCTGACAGAACCCGCCACCTCGGATTCTCATTAGCGTTGCACCAGTCGTTGCAATCAATCACAATGGAGCTAAGTACTACACAAGGTGCCACCGACTGCAGTCGGCATGTGGAACCTGCAAGTCAACTTCCGTTATCAGAAGATCAGCTGTCATCTTGATCAGTGAAACCCCAAAGTTAGAGCCAAGAGACGAGACTTTGTCTGCGACGAAATTCGAGAAAATGGACAAGAGAAAATTTCCTTTTGGGTTCTCTGTGTGCAGCCGACCTCAGCAGCTGTATCACCCACCCCACCGCCATTTTGCTGAGATACGACTGAGTGACTCGTCTGGCAATTTGCACCTCCATGGACCTGTTTTCCGTCACTGTGGTGCAGGGCGGAGACGAGACACTCGGGTCGCTGAAGTGCACGCTGTGGAGCAGTTCCTCCTCCTGAGGCCAATAAGCCACAATCACTCTTTCGCCATTCTGTTCGGGGCCAAACAAAAACATTCACATTCGTTTGGCTCGAGAAGTATTCGGGTATGCTCTGCAAAGGATTTTCGATCAACAACCTGAACACCAATTTGGTCAAACACGACCACAAAATAAGTCGTACTGTGACTAAACCTGGAAGTGCGTATTGCACAGCCTGTCAAAGACAAAGACTAAAGTTTCACTTTGAGTAAATTATGGATGGTGGATTTGGCAAAGATTGTCTTTTGTGAACAAGTCAATCGTTTCCTCTGGTTCACCTGGAATTCTGAGTTTTTTTCTTGGCGACGCGCTGCAGCGCCTTGGCACCACACCATCGTCAACACCAGCAGATTCCTGGAGCTGAAACACCGCCACTCGTGTTGGCCGGGCAGCTCAATACTTAAACCAAACGCACATTAGAAAGGTTCTTATTGTATCAACACGTAATCCTTCAATATGGATACATGTAACTCACTCAGGCGCGAGGGATCAATATCACCGAGGATCGAGGCAATAATGCTGACACGTTCAGGATCTTCACAGAGTCTCGAGATTCTGTGATACGAATGACTGTGTGGAGAGGTTCAGTTCCGATGAGGACCAAAATCACAAAGAACCAAGTTTTCTTGGCAGTAGATCTATCCATTTACTCCTGATGCGTTTTCTTTTTCTCCAATCAACAGCACGAGTACAAGTGCAAGCTTGTCAAGGAATGGCTGCCTCCAATTTCAGTGACACACCTCGACGTGCTCAAGATGCATCGAAGCGTGTTGCAGACAGGGAATCATTCCTGTTGAAACACATGTGAATTTCGTGTTTCTTTCTCACTGGTTCGTCGATAGGATTCATCCTTGCTCCGGCACATTTGCAAGATTTGCAGGATGACCTCGAGTCGCAGACGCCGGAGGCTGGACGGACCTGCGCATAATGGTCGAACCTTGACACACATACAGTGGGTTTCGATTCCAGCTGTCCACACACGGTCGGAGTATTTGTCTTCAAGAAGATGGCTCTCTGCCATGACATTCGCTTGGAGAGAAAGGTTGCTTTTGCGGTACAGTGTGAACAACAATGAACAAAGCCAATGTGATGTTTTCTTGATTCTTCCAGTCGAGTTCGAGATCACGACCTGATATCAAATACATGCACTGGATGACAAACAGACAAAGGGAACATGACCGGAACAAAGGCAGGAACGCACACTGCAGAGGAAGCGGGAGAGAAGCCAAAAAGTGCGTTCCTGAACGCACAAGCCAAGGTTTGAAGTTTTGCACCAAAGAAAATGTCGTCCGGACATTTGCCGCTGGCCGAAATCCACTGGGACATATATCTGGAATGAAAGAATCACTGAGGAGCTGTCTGATGAAAAATTCTTTGGTTTGTGCTTTGAAGGTCGTTTCAACAGGCAGACAACAGCACACTCTGCCAAGGTAGCTCCTTTTCGGCTTGGACTTGGATTTGTCTTCATCCAAAAGCCACGCTTCCGCGGAACTTTTTGCAACAGATTGTTTCCAAGTGCCACTTTCGCAACTCTTCCCGAGAGAGACATCTCACAACGCAAGCTGAAGGCTTCGGTGGAAGGCTTTAGCAGGCTCGAAGAGAGGCCTGCACTCCACGACTTTTGGCTGAAGACATATCCATCATAATCGCATTAAATTTTCAAATTGCTGAAAGCCAGTCAAGGAATGGTGTGAGAACACCCCCCAAACACCAAAGAGATCATTTGTTCGCTTCATAATGCACACAACCTGAATTATTTTTGCAGATTCCTGCAGGCCAGGTGGCAAGCACTGCTGTTTGTCCAACCCACTTCTTTCAAGGTTTGCCTTGAATTCACTTGGAAACCAAACTGTTGCACCTTGCATGCTGTGCACAGTATTAAAACTCCGTTGTCACTGAATTCCAACCTCATCCAACGTGCCCTGCATTCGGCTCGCAGCTGAGACAGATACAAACTCTTCAAGACTGATAGAGCCCTGTGGAATGTAGCTGTTCTACATTATTCAGAGACACGTCCATTCTAATTAAGCGACTGATTATTCCTTCTTTGTACTCCAGCTTGTGAAAAGAAGAATCCTTTTGCTTGATCAGTCGACAAGCTGCTGAATGTTTCCAGATGAACATTTACCTGAAGCCCAAAGTCCAACAGAACGTCCAAATAAAATGACGAAAATCGATCTCTTGTCTAATGCTACGTAGTTCCAGAAAACACAAACAGGGCAATGTACAATTTATCGCTTTTATGCCCAGTCAAATAACATGAGAATTTTGTTTCGGTAATGTCTGTCTACATCGCAGATCTTCAGCGAGGAACAGAATCTCCATCCTGTAATGAACAGATTTCGGCAGAGCATTGAAATGTGGAGATTTATTACGTTCTACAAATCCGGGGAATCGGAATAAACTTGAGCAGTAACAAGGAGACTCCTTGTGATCCTTCAGGCACTAACATTCTTACTCTGTCAAACTTGCAGCGTTGTGAAAAAGACTGCTTTTCCTGCAATTCCAAATCGGGCAAATGCGTCCGGACTGACAGTTCAAGCACAAAACAGAAGAGCGAATTGGAAGAATATATATAGTTCAGTCTTTCTTTTCGTCGGTCTTGGCACAAGTCTGTCTGACAAACGACATCACCAACAAAGCAAATTTGGACATTGGAGCTGTCATTGATCCATTCTGTGTTCATGCTTCCCAAAACCAGACATCCTCATGTTACCTGCATCTCGCACTCTCCTTTCCCTACACCTTCCAGATTCACCAGGAAGTCTGGTGTGCTGACAGTTCGTTCGGCACATACTCCACATGGAGTGTATTACGTTGCACAGATGGTTGCATGTACGCTCGTGGGGACAGCTGCTGGGGACACCGCTTGTTTCTGATTCTGTACGCACCTCATGGTCAATGCCAAAACACGAATTTTCTTGAGACGAACGAGAAATGACAGAAAGAAGGCACGCAGGAGAGCAGATGCAATATGATGCACTCCACGGAGGGTCACACGAACCGAACAGAAACAAAACACGTGCAGAACACTGTGTGAAACGTGTGGAAACTGCAACGCACAAATGCAAACAGAGAAAAAACACATGTGCAGGCACTGAATCGTAGAACACGACCTGCCGGACCAAATGAGTGCAAATTGTCAGTGTCGCGTTGAGCATCACTGACGCACAGCAAAACTTCTGTCGTTCAGGCGTGTGTCACTCGGTCGGCAGCAGCGAGTGTCAACGTAAAATTGACGTTTCATGACATGTTCAGCGCTAAACATTCATCACGCTGGCGGAACAGAATTAAACGACAGAACAACAGAATAGAACTCGACATTCTCGCTCTTGGACGCGGACACTAGATGCAGGCAGCGCGGGAATGAGCAGCGCATGTCGTCGCCTTTCGGCGCTGCATGAAGAGGATGGAGTTCCTCTACAAAACTCCATTCGTCGTTGCAATGAGGTGTTGACAGCACATTGTCCTTTTGACAGTGTCAGAGCAAGTGCTCTTTAAATGTACCTCCTAATGAGGAAAAATTGCAAATCATACGAGTCTTTGTGGCGCGCAAGGAGACAGAGATATCAAAGGCATGACAGTTCTGGGTCTCCTGATGGGACGGAATCCACGTTCCCCGCAGTACAATCGTGCTCAGTGCGACGTTTGAGAGGCACGTTTCACCAATGTACACAAGTAACAAGGATTCTTGGCCACGTCGACAATTTTCCTTTCCTCTTCGTGACTGGTTTTTTGCAAGTTTCATTTGGTCTGACAACCAGACTGAGCTGGAAAACAATAGAAATAACTTTGAATTCCAAGTGCCCCAGCTGTCCTCTTGTGATGAAAATTTGATGTTTTTGAGGCACCTACACCTTGTCGTGAAAGGCCAACACGGCAATTCGTCAGCAGATTTCCGAGTGAATCTTGAGTTCAACAAAGCACATTTGTGCACTTCATTGGATCCATCCTGCAGTTTTCTCACAACCACCGCGCAGTAGTGATTCTGGAATTTGTACACGCAATGTGGAAAAAGGAGTCCAGGCTTGGCAGGCGCAATACTATTAGAGTGATTGATAACTAAATGCTTTTAAGCAAAGGCAAAAGTTCTGTAAAGCATTTTTTGAATTCCATGAAAGAGCAATATTTTTTTTCTGAGGTCGCTGTAATTGACAATTCTCGTCACTTTGCCTTCACAAGGGTCATTAATTCGTAACACAGCGTGGAAATAATTAACTTGATTTCAAGCTAAACGACTCAGTGGCAGATACAGTGACAAACCCTGGCTCTCTCAGGTTGCTTTGTCCATAGCTATGTGCATTTTGAAATCACCTCACCCTTTGGTACTCTGTGAATCACTTGCAACACTGTTTGTTGTCGAGCGAACTGTTCCTCTGTGGACAAAATCGCTCGCATTTGTCACATATCAACAACAGATTCATAACGTCCCATTTGGGAGACAAACGCCTCAAAAATTCCAGTGTGCTCTCAGGCCACCCAGTCTGCAACGGTGCGAAAATAATTAAACAGATTCAACAGTGTTTTTATCAAGGAAACTGTGGAGTGTGCAGTGAGATTAGACTGGAAATTAACCGTCTGCCTGTCCTTCTGGGGATTCCGGGAAACTGTGCGGGTTCCTCCTCCGCCTCAAGTTGGTCGGAATGAGCACATTTAACAAGTCCACTTCGAGTCTGCGCGGGACACCAGGAGAGCCTGGGGCCGTTCTCACTGTGGAGACATCACAGCATGACAGATTTGTACGTACAACCAGGGACTCAGGTGACGGTGAAACCAGGCTTCGGTGAAAGGCAGTGCACCACGGAGAAATTCAAGTCAATTGTTACCACACACACCAAGTTCAACTGAATACGACTGTGAGACTCTGTCTGACACGTACTCAGCAAGGTCAATGCGATGCTGACGACTTTCACAGAGTTCAGCGCACGAACACGAGTGCTCCCAAAATCCTCTTTGTCCTTCCTCTTCTTTGGTCAGCACAACCACAGGACCAGTGCCTCCAGTGCAAAGTGTTGGCTGGAGATGCCAAATAACTTCATCTTTCATTTCTGCGATTTTGTATTTCCGTTTTTCCAAGGGTACAAGCAGGATATCAGGCATCTAAACTGCATCAAACTTGTTCAAATCCGACGACAATCTCCTACCACGCAGCCACACAGGGGATTCCGACATCAGTGATCGAAATCTTTGAGGGAGCTGCACTCACCCGTTTTCCAGATGAACTCGTCGCGCGCGGCCTGGATTGTGACGACCACCCAGGAGCAGAAGAGAAGGTTCGCGCAGCTCGAAACCATGGTGTCACGCTGGCTGGTACTTCCGAACTTTTCGCTTTATCGTTTATAACTCAAAGTAACAGAACTTTTCTGATTTTCCCTTGGCACCGTGAGTTCTGCCATGTTCTCTGAGGTGAGACTGTGGTCGCGTGCAAGACAAGCAGCAACATTGGTCCGGTTGCGTGCAACCGTCCAGAGATGTTTGAATGAATATCCAGCAGTATTTGGAATCTTCGGCCCCGTCTCCTTTTGTCTTTTGCAATTTTACCATTCAGGAGAGATTTGTTCCGCTCGCCATTGAGGTCAGTGTTCTCGGACGCAAAGGTCACGACGCGCGATTTGATCTGTCGCTGGTTGAAGCTGTTGCGGTGTGCCTCTGTGCTGTCTCCACAAACCTGTCAAAGACAAGTGAGAGAAAATCTTCAATGTGAGGTGGATCTTTTAATACAAAAACAAATCAATGTCACCTGAAATTACAATCAGCTTTGCAGACAAAACGTTTGCGCGCCTGTGATTTCAGCGGTTTGAGCGAATCACGCCTCGTCTTCCGCAGACAAGGAGTTGTTGCGTCAAAGACAATGGGCAGATTCAGCTCATTCTCGTCGCATCAGATGTGAGAACGGCTTCGTGATGACAGGGTGGCGGGCAAAATGCGTGCAGAAAAACTTCTTTTCAAAGCTGTCTGCTCAACCAAAATATGTGCTCACTTTGAAAATTCTTACAGCTCTCAAAAACTGCGCATCAAATTCCTCGTTCTTCAGGTCAATGAAGAGGCCAAGCGGACATGGAGAAAAGAATGGCACAATTTTGTGGGATATGTTTGGCGTGTCGTGTTCAAACACCTGCAGCTGCGTCTCCACCCTGCCCGCGCCTTGATTCTGTGCGAGAGAAGCCGCTTTGTGGCGGAACTGGCAGCGCAGTTAATTGGCAGCATTACTGAGTCGGCACAATCATAACTCGCTTCATCCGTGTTGTAGAGAGGTGGAGGCGCACTCTCAAACCTGCTGATTCTGCCTTGAGGTGTTTTCGGACACTGAGCAGGGGTGTTGTTGTTGTTCAGACACTTGTGGGGAACAGTGCGCAAAATCTGACAACTATGTCCCAGGAAACTCATAAACACACAAACACAGAAAAAGAAAAAATGTAGATTCCAATTCTTTCCTTCTACATGTACTCCGTGTGCTCTTGTGCCTGGATACTAAAGAAGTGGCCATCCAGGATTACCAGGCAGATGGAAGAAAAAGGAATCAGAGAATGAATGTTCAATGTTTGTCCAAGAACTTAAATTTTACAAATCTGTGTCCATGGGGGGGAGGGTGTGACTGAGTGCACACTATTTTGCACAAGACTATTTTCAGAATGTGTACCTAATGTTTCTTCCCGTAGTTCATTGGCCATTTACGGTTTTTGCCAGCTCTGGCTTGCTCCAACATGACGGCTCCATGTTGCCAAGATGAACACACAAAGTAGCAACAAACTAAGTTTTTCTGAAACCGAACGAGGCTGTTGGAAAAGTAGCCTGAAATTTGTTGAACTCAGACTCAGTTGATTTGTCGTTTGAAGCCTTTGGTTTCAGTTCAAATGGACAGTTGTCTGCTCTCATGACTTGTAATTCCACCTCATTGGCAAACACCGGTACCATGGCTTTTCGATTGTTCTGCTTCTTTCCCAATTTTTTCAACCAAAGAATCTCGAGCTCCTTGGATTCCTCTTTGGGTCTTCCTTCAGGCACCTTGTGGACAGTTGTGTCACAATCTGAGAAAATGAACACGGGAGACGAGACACAGCTCATCACTGTCTTCCAATGACCGCACGAGGTTTTCATGAGATAAATGGCCCTTCATCTGGTCGTTCTTGTTGTTGGCGCAAAGTTGCCGTCAATCAGTAAGCAAAAGTTTTACACCTCCGGGGTGAATTGCATGCAACATACTTGCCAAGCTTTTTGCCAGAACTCTTGGGTCAAGAGAACCAGAAGGCTCAGACAGGAAATGAGCAAATCCAGGACAGCAGCAAGAATAGCAGTGCGAATCCTTGCATGTGCAAGGTTCTTGTCGTCAATGCCAGCTTCGATTACTCTCTGATTGTTTTGGCACCAAGTGCACCACTTGCAGGCTCTTCGCACGGAAGTTTCTATAAAACACTGGGATTGTATTTCTGAAGAAAAAAATACACAACAAAACGGGGGAATGCACTGAAAGGTCAGCACCACTGGGTTTTGGGAACACTACGAGGTTACTCAAATGACAAGCCTCGTGCGCATGGCTGAAACTTTGTCAAAAAAACTTGCAAAAAAACACACACACACACACACACAAACCAACACTTGCAGAAACACGTATCGAACATAGACGTGACAGAACCCTTCTTCGGACACGGGTAGATTCTCCAGCTGTCCTTCTGCTTTCGATGCATATTCTCTTCCTTGTTTGAAAGCGACAACTTCGCGCTTGTTCACAGCTTCACCAACAGCGCATGTGCCACTCTGAAACTTGCATTCTTCGTGTGGTTCAATTTATAGCTTGTTTGTCACCAATTGTTCACGAAAGAACAAGAACACCATTCGGTGAAGACACGCGCCGACTCCACAGCCGTCCTGCTGACACAATGTACATCCCGAAAAACCTGAAAAAAATCTCTCCTGGTATGGGTCATCTTCTATCACGAATGTGTGCAGATTTGGTTGTTTCTTCCAATTTTGTGTCCTTTCATATTGTGAAAAATTCTGCAAAAATGGATTTTTGATCAGGAGAAAAATTTTGACCATGCTGACCTCTGAGTTCAGTGTGTCTCAGGACTAAGAAGCCCCACCCCACCGCCCTGTTTCACAATTTTTAAAACTGACGGAGGGGCGGGCTCTGTGCGCAGAATCTGGAAAAGCAAATATTTCGGGAAAAAGTCCAATGAATGCAGCTCTTCTCAAGTTTGAAGACAGTTTGTGCAAGTGTGTTTTCGTGGATAGATCAAAACGGAACAAAAGAATCGCGTCAAAGAATGTCGTGCGTCAGCTTCAAACGTCAACCTCACACTTTATTTACACCAGACTGCTTCTCCCAGAAGCTCACGTTGACTTCTTAAGATGCGTTAATGTTCGCAGGAATGTTTTAGTACCATACCATTTCAACACTGAATGCATGCATTCCAAAGACTTTCCACGCAACTTTGCGGGATACCCACAGCTCTTAGAATGTTTTGAAAACGAGCATAAAGCTTGGAGTTATTTTTTACTGTTTTAAACAAAACTATTTTTGGCAAATTTTGTCCCAAAATGAAAAGCAGACCGTCATTGGCGTGCCTTCAAACTGTTTTTCCTGTTCAGTAGGAGAGCAAAACGTGACACCTTGTCAAAAACGATTCAGGTTCGCGTGCGACTTGCAAGCATATTTTTCTGATCTGCAAGCACCTTTTTTTTTTGCCCGCAGAGACTTTCCATTTCCATTGCGTGCACAGAAAACAGCCCAAACTCCGCGAAAAATTAACAAATGGAGACTGAACTCACCTTTGCCTCGTGCAAACATTCAACTTCTCTGACAATAATGACAGGCTCCAGTATCCAACGATCTTGATGTTTTATCCTTCAAGGTTTCGGTTGTTTCAAAGTTTTCCGTCAGTTGCAGCAAAAGTGCAACTGAACGAGTGTGGAAAGGCGGTGGTGACAGTCAGCTTTACGTGCCCAGCTCGACTGTGGTGAAGCTGCTCCGTGTCGAAGTGATTGGCACGTGTAAACGCTCCCCATTGGCTGTCAACTGCACACAGATCAGGCTGTGATTGATTCTAAATTTGAGTCTGGTGCCTCTGGACCGGAATGATCTTGCGTCAGTCTTGCGAATTGCTCAAAAAGAAAGTGAAAGAGATTGAACAGAAAAGTTTCAAACAGAAGAACCCCTGAATTTGAGGCAGGGCACAGAACAAAAAATAGCTCCATGGAGCTCGCGGTGATTTGAGGAAATTTCAGTTGCTCTGATTTGGCTTGCTCTGATTTGGCTTGCTCTGATTTGGCTTGCTCTGATTTGGCTCAC
>JAAUXT010126263.1_pt1 | contig 13608 bp, 11 predicted proteins | sample 7278171 | NCBI WGS metagenome assembly JAAUXT01 (sample SAMN14350112, study PRJNA611818) | marine sediment metagenome | isolation source: surface marine sediment (1.8m) | place: French Polynesia: Moorea | collected 2018-08 | reverse complement strand
TGACCCAAATCAGAGCAAGCCAAATCAGAGCAAGCCAAATCAGAGCAAGCCAAATCAGAGCAACTGAAATTTCCTCAAATCACCGCGAGCTCCATGGAGCTATTTTTTTTTAATCTCGATGAGGAATGGGTCGTGCCGAAATTGAGGAGGGCCGGGAAAAACACATGTTTTGGGTTTTGCTTCAAAAAAGTTTGGAAATGTTCCCAACTGTCAATTTGGTCCTGTTTTCACACCTGTGAGGTGAGTGATAGAACTGGTTGAGCAGGTTCGTGTCAAAATTGAAATGTACTCGTGGTTCCAAACTATATGTTTTGTTCCTCCTGTTTGAATGAGCAGTTCAATTCAATGACTCTGAAAGTCCACATTTGACAACAAAAACAAAACGTGCCAAATTTGATGTTTGTTTGCGCCTCAGTTAGACCCTACTTTGCCAACAGGAGAGCAAGGGTTTTTCGGAGGTCTGACAGAGGAAAATGCGCGTTGGATCCATTGCTTGAGATTGAAATCTAACATATTGTTTTGCACAAAAAAAAGAAAAACACTTGTAAGTTCAATTCCCTCAGTCCCAAACCAAAACAGCTCTCCCAGCTCCAAACTTGAGAGAAAAAAAATAGTTTTGTGCTTGAACTCTGTTCAATATCAGTCTGCACACAGTTTGGGTGTGAGCACACCTGAACTGTTGACAGGTATCATTGGACACGCTTCAAGCGGTTTTCACATTGGGTGACGTTGACTTCAACTTCATCTGTCTGAACGGCACTTTTGACGTGGACGTCAAAATTTAACCTGACACCCAATTGCTGAGCATCAAAAAATGGTCCAGACCATTCTTTGACGTCGTCAAGAAAAGTTGACGTCGACGTCAAAAAAAGTTGCCATCGTCACCAATGTGAAAACCCCTTCACACAAAACTCATCGAGAGAAGGGAATTTATTTGAGATTCCAGAGACTCAAGGGACCCGAGGCTCGCCCTGTCAGCACCGCTCCACACACCCACACACCCTGGATGGTATACTCTAGATGGTCCGCCCGAAATTGGGCCCTTCACTCTAGATTTGATGTCGCAACTGTAGATGTCACCAGAGGGAAAGTAGGAAGCCGCCTGGTTCGCCATCTTGGAAAAGGAATCACCAGTTTCAGTGCAAATCGAAAAAATAGTTCACGATGTCTGCGGGGGCAAACGTATTGACGTCTTTGAAAAATAAGATGCAACATCTGAGAGAAGAGCTGGAAAAGTACAAAGACTTATACGACGAGAAATGCACGGAATTAGAAGAAGAAAGGTCCAAGCGGAATGAAGTATGTTCAGTGATTTTCCGGTTGTCGGCTTTGCAGAACTGTCTGATCGCTGTCTGATAGATGTCTGGGGCTCGTTCTCCGTCGTTCTGCTGACAGACATCAAAACTGTTCGAGTTTATTGCACTGCATCCGACCGCTGAGTCAAGAGTGCTGGGCTTCAGAGTCCTGGGCTGTTCGATTCGAGAGGCAGGACCGTCAATTGACAGTCTCGAGACTGGAATCACCCAGATCAGTTGCACCTGTGGCCACCAGCCTGTCGGTGGTGGATCTGTAGATTGGTTGCACCCCCAGCTGGTGTGCTAAATTCAAGACCAAGACTTTTCTGATCAAATCGAGACTGCCAGTTCGTGGCCCAATCGAACGCACCTCCTCCCAAGTGATTGAAACTGCAGCGCACGCTGGTCATGTCCCAGACTCGCTGAAACTTGTTTTGTGTTGAAGTGACTCTTGAAATTGCCCAGGTGCTGACTGCAACGCACGCACTGTGTGTTCGAGTCAACCGCATCGAGGACAGATTTGACCCGGACGTGTCTCACCAGCTGGTGGTGCCTTGTCTGGCCAACACAAGCTGGAAATCACTTGTAACGCCCCGTTTGATTTCGAAGTTGGCTGTCAGCAGACACGGGAAACATGAATCTGGAGTTGTCCTTCGCGCGCGTTTGGTTGAATTGGAAGTCTCTTGCTTGGGAATTTTCCCACAGATCTACTTTGCAGAGAGCATGGACTAACAGTCTAAACCGGAGGAATAAACGAACCAGACGTCTGACCGGTTTCGGTCTGAATCTATTTCCTGCACGCTTGGTTTATTTTGCCCGTGTGCTCTTTTCAGATTTCCCGTGTTTCGTGTTTCACTTTATCTACACTGAAGGGAAAAGAATATTACAATTCATCAACATCGTAAAGCGCGCTTCTCTTCATCCACTTGTTTCGTTTCTCGAAGTCACGTCACGTATTCTTCATGAGACGCAGCTGGATCAAACTCTCAGTGTTGCGTTGAATTGTATCTCGTTTTCATTCACTCGTACAGGCTGAGGGTGAGGTGCAGGCCTTGACGAGGAGAATCCGTCTACTAGAGGAGGACTTCGATCAAACAGAAACCCGTCTGAATGAGGCATCCTCCAAGTTGGAAGAGGCGTCCAAAGCAGCAGACGAAAGCGAGAGGTCTGTATCAATCTTTTTGACAGATTCCACTTGAAATTTCAACACTAGTAACTGAGCAAAAAGCACTGAATGAAATCTGCAGTGCAAGTGACACGCAAAATGAGGAAGAGGGTATTTGGAACATCAGAGAAGGTATTCAACAGAAGAGAAATGACTTGAGAGAAGTTTTGTGGTGCAGTTTTCTTTCCCAGTGAACTTCTTGTTTCATCCCGAACTGAAAAACGGGCGACGCATTTCGTTTGAACAAACACAAAACTAGTTGCTGTCTTCTTGAATTGAACTTCTTCCTGCTCCCCGAAATTGATGAGCTTGCTTTTCAAACTTGATTTTTGGAAAGTTCTCAGGCGTTGACAATCGAACAGCCAACGCTGAAACTGAGCAAAACTGTCCGTTGCTGTGTATCAGGAAGAGACAGTCAATGCAACGATGTTTGTATTCATAACAAGCATCATGACAGAAACATGTATGCATTCCACGCCCAGCCAGATGCTGAATTGGATCAAATGCCATTTTCGCGTGGAACGTGCACCAAGAAAAGTCTTGGTTCTGACTGTAGAGATTTCTTTTACTGCGGGGAATGAAGCCTCAAAAAAGGAATCTGACCAAACTCTCAAATTATAAATTCAGATCACCAAACTTTCACTGATGTTCCAAATGTTATCTGCGCCGAGTGGAAAAAAGAAAATGGTGACAGTTTGTCGGAAAGGTTGGCGAGAAACTTTCAAACGGCAAAATATTCCTTGCGATTCGTCGAAACTTTTCGACGCACAGCAGGAGAACCTCGGTTCATCGATTCATCGGTCAACGTCTTGCTTTTCAATGAGAAATACCAGTTTATCCGTGCGGTTAAGAGACAAAAGTTTTTCGCTAAAACTTCGTGTCTGCTAACACGTAGCAATAGACATTTTACAACAAATACTGTGGCAGTGACGATTATGTTGACACATGTAGCGTGGCAAAAAAATGCAAACAGCAGGTAGTGTGGCAGATGCACCTAGGATCCCATTCTTTAGTCTTTGGTTCCCCATTGTCCCCGTCTTTGGACAAAGATGGTCACCTTATCTCAAGTTGAGAACTGAATCATGACAAAACTGAAAGGAACTGGGGCAAGGCCTTGCTTCTTATACGTTGCCGAAGAGTTGTATTTGAAGGCAGCTAATTGTTGGTACAGACCTTGCATGCTATTTTGGCGAATTCGAGGTGTTACTTACCAAACAGTCTTGCTTTCGTACATCCGAAAATGTGAAGGACAGTCGCTAAGGAACGATGAAACCAAGAAAAGCAAGGTTGTTTCAGTGCACTCATTTGTGTTAACATTACTAAAAAGTAAAGCCAGATCATTCCTGCGAAAAAAAGAAAAGAACAAATTTTGAAGCAAAAGAGGAATTTTGAGCAAAGCTGAAAAGTACGTGTGGTCGTAGGTGAAGGCATTGGTAAAGTGATTTCTTATTATACCCCACCCCACCTGTGTTGTTTTAGCTTCGTTGAAATCCAAACCTTATCTGAATCCTATTTTTCGTTTCCAATTATTTGTGATTGGCCTCAAGCAGTTCGTGCTCGTTTGGGAACGTGCAGTCCCACGATCCAAAATGTACTAAGGCATGGTGTTTTGACACGTGTTGAATCTGAATTTGCCCCAACCTCTGCATGCTTCGTGTTCGCGACTGAAGCCTTTTACTCCAGGACAAAAATGTTTTCGTGAGAAATTCACAGGCATTCGTTTTGTCAAATTACACCTGCCAAAGTCGAAAGAAAAAGCGCGAGTTTACCGTCTGTGCGGGAGAGGAGGGCTTCACCTGACGGCTTTGCTTATTTACCCCGTGCAGTTACTAACCGAGGACTTTCTTGCATGGTGTTTCGAATAGAGCGCGTAGGGCGCTGGAAAACCGAACGATGATAGACGATGACCGTATGATGCTTATGGAAGACCAACTTAAACAGGCTAAATACATCGCGGAAGAACGAGAACAAATGTACGAAGAGGTAGGTTGTGCTGCAAGACCAAACTTACTAACCCCAAGAGTCAAGGCTAGGGCCCTACTGACCCCGCCCAAGCTTTTCCTTTCTGGCAGCTGGTGATGGTACATCGGTGGTACAACGGTGGTAGCTCTGCAGATACTCCACTTCGCAACGCGGAACCTCCCTCCCCCCAATTTCCCGTGGCCAAATTTGTCTTGCAGGCACAAACTACTGAACTAGCCTTGACTACGGCATGTGCTTGTGTGGTTACGTGTGCCATTATTTTCCATTCTACAGAGGGCGAAGGGCGCTAGAAACCCGAACAAACCTAGATGATGATAAAATAGAAATGCTAGAACAGATGCTAAAAGATGCCACCGAGTCTGCTAATGAATCAGAGAAAAAGTACGAGGAGGTACGTTGTCTTTCCAGGGGAAAGCATTTTAATACCACATTATTTCTTTCTGAGGGTATGTACCAATGGTCGATGCTTTTGTGCATTGCATGCGGCCGTGCACACCACCAAAATTTCAACAGTTAAAGACTTTTGTTTTGTGACTTCCGGACGGAAATACCCTCAGGAAGACCCAAGAACACGAGCTAACACTTTTGGGGACAAGGTTTTGCCTCGTTCTGCATTGTCGTTGTCTCGAAGAATTTGGTTTCACAAGTCGTTCTTAGAATTAATAATACTTTTTCTTGCAGGTACGAAACCGCGATTTTCCCACAATAATTCCCTCTACAAATTAACAAAAACTGTTTTATTTTCGCATTTTGTTTTTCCTAGTGGCTCATGACCTTGAAAAGACCACTTTCTGAGGTACACATTCCCTCCGAGAATCAGTGCTGCCAAATTTGTAGAAATTTCAGTTTTAGCGCATCATTCTTTCCAATATTTTGGGTTTGCCCATCTGTCACACACTGCATCACAAAATTGGTGGGAGGATTCACACCAAAGCACTTACCTGCAGCGCATACTTTTTGCTGGGATGAAGTCATGTCATGTCGTGTGGCATGACTGACATTTTTTGACACGAAGGAAAGACAGGATCTTGAAAAGAGAAGAATCGTAAGCCATTTCAGAATGTGTGTCTCTCTAACAGAGGTCGTAAGGCACTTGAAAGCCGCAGCCTTGCGGACGATGAGAGGATAGACACATTAGAACAGCAGCTAAAGGAAGCCAAATACATTGCCGAAGATGCTGATCGCAAATACGATGAGGTGACTTGCATGAATTGGGAGTTGACCAAGTGTTTGCTGCTGCATGTTCGGAACAAAGAACACCTCCATGCAAACGAGTTTATTTTGGTTGCCCCCACCCCCGTACTAAAACCATAATAAGACTCACACGCCATGATTTTGAAGAATGGTTAGCTTTAGAAAATCGAGCTGCTGCTGCGTTTGTCTGACCACTTCTTAGCATCCAGGGTCTGCCCGCAGTGATCAAATGCAAAAAGAGTTTTGTACCAACTCGGCTGATCTGCCTGTACAAATCGGTTCAGAGGAATTGTACGGTGAACACAGCTGATTGTGCTCTCTCATTCGTCAGTAGGGCTGCTGCCAAAAAGTACCAAAATTCCTTCTGTCTGTCTATTCTTGTGCCTTCCTTTCAGCTTCTTTTCTGTCTTTCTACTAAAAGGTCACCAGTCCTAGGATCTGTCCACACAATTTGTTTTGGGAAAGTCTAGCGGAGCCTTTTATCTCGTTACAGAAGATTTTCTACATGGTTCGACAGCCACTGTTTTTCCTTTGCATAATTATAGCCAACATCATTTTGCCGCTACGTTCGCGATATATTCAATGTGATCTTGTGTCCTAAATATCAGAGGACGGAAAGTTCTGGAGAACCGACAGATCAATGACGATGAGCGAATTCAACTTTTGGAAAAAGAGCTTGAGGAGACCATAATGCTAGGGGAAGAGGCAGACCGCAAATATGAAGAGGTGACATGCATGAAACCAAGAGAAATTTCAGAAATCAGACTGCCTTCATGAGCTAATGAATAACTGGCATTGTTTTGCTGTTAGTTGCGGTTTGTATTTGTGGTACAGTTGCAACTTTGACAGTTGAGTGGCATAGTGAAAAGCAGTTGAACTGAGCAATTCTCACAAGTGGCGTTTTTGTGGTGGCGTCGAAACCCCCACTGACACCAGTGAGATTTGTGATTGGATTGCAAGTGTGAGGCCGAGTGGTGGTGAGCATGTCTGTTTTGGGCGACTGAATCAATCAAGTGTGGCAAGATTGGTTTGAAACTCCACATGATTGCATGCATACTGGTGTGACCACTGTTTTCCTGTCAACAGAACTAATATCACTGTCTTTGTACTGTGCTACCAAAAACGCTTTTGAAGACTCTTCAAATTGTTCTTTTTGAAAAAGCAGCAGCAGCCCCCCTTTGAAAAGTGTAGGGTCACTTGGCCCCTGTCGAAGACCTGCAAGTGGTTGAGGAAACCATGTCCCAGCCAAGAATGGAAGGCTTGCTGTCACCGGCTCAGTTGACCTGGTGGTCGAGTTGGTCCTTCCCCCGCAGGAAGATACGTGTTCATAAAACAACGTGCTGTTTGCGCAAGACAGTTTTTATTTTTATGGGTTCAGCCATTATCAGACATCCTGGACAATTACTGCGCTTTTTGTTTGCCAGAACAGTTCGAAATGTCATAAATAGAAGATCCCAACTTTTTGGCAATTTGAAATGCTAATCTCTGTGCTCGCACTTTCTGCATCCTTTTGACTGCCGCTCAAATTTGAAGCAAAGGGGCAACCGAAAGAACTCGTTCAAGTCTCTCTTCTACAAAAATTGGCCCCGGACTTCAGGGTGAATTTCGCATGGTGTTTTCACTTTTTTGCAGGTTACTGATACTGATACGCACTTGTGCAGTGTTGGACACATCCCCAGTGGTTTTTGTGTTTTATAATTTTGATAGTATTCTTTTGTACTGAAACATAAATGCACATGTGAACTTCTCACTTTTCTTTCTGACGTAAACATTGAAAATTTAGTTCTTTTGTGCCTTTATGTTTGTTGATTTTGTTGCGAATATCGCTGCTCAAACGAACAATGACGTTCGGTCGAAAGAATGCTCAATGGCCAAATGGTTCAGTTTGTCCCGAGGAAATGTCCATTTACACCTCGTCATTGTCCAGTTTACAGACCAGACACCAGTATGCACGAGGAAACTGCATTTTTGGCCGTTTTCCAGACTACACTTGGCAACAAATTCCTGGTGTCTTGTATCCATATCTTTCCGGGCCCAAGGTACACACGCACATCGCTTTTTCGGAAAGAAAAAATTCTGTCCGTTTGAGCACAAAAAATGAACTAAACACGAACTCACGAAAGAGCCAACTTTGCTGTGGGTATGCATTGACGTGTTTTTCCTTTTCCAGATGCCTTGTGCGCAATGTGAGCGTTCGGTTTTGATGCGGATTCCAGTCGCTTGCTGATCTTCGTCCACTAACACTGTCATTGTGAAGGCCACAAACTAAAAACACTCAACAAGGGTCCCATTTTGCTGTTTGCCGTTCTCTGATTGTCTTCGTTGCGCCTGCCGTTGAGATGGCGTGAAACGTCATTTCGTTTCAGGCTTTAGTCAGGCACGCTTGCATTGTCACATACAGAAGTGCAGAAAGAAGCACCTGCAAGTACATGCAGTGAAACAGAACGAGAGCAGTAATTAGCGCGTTTATTTGTGTAAAACTGGACAAACACAATCCGCCGAGAATTGCGAACTACCACAAGATAATCAGAGCATGCAAAGCAGAACATTGTCCCTCGACCCTGCATTTGGTGACAATTTGGCGCAGAAGAAACAAAATCTTGTCGAACGAGATCATCCAAACTGACCACGGACATTTCTTGTTGGGATGTGCGATTAACGGTTGCGACTTTCTGTTGGCGTAGGCGGCCCGTAAGCTGGCGGTTACAGAGGTGGATCTGGAGAGGGCTGAGGCCCGTCTGGAGGGAGCCGAGGCGTGAGTATCCGCTGCGTTGCGCCGAAACGAGACGCTTCCAGTGTGACTCGACAACACGTTGCGATTGCAAAGAAACAATGACCTTAACTCGAAGCCGTGTGCGGACAGTCAAGCTTTCACCACCCTTGTTCAGTCCGGCAATCGCAACGTGAAAAGGGAAGCACAGGATAAGTGTCATAACCGTCAGAAAAAGAAATAAAGACAACGGTAATGCATGCACATTTTTTGTATCTTTACAACAAACAGGTAGCGCGTAAATTGTTGATGTTGGAAGCAGAATTGGAAAGATCAGAGGAAAGGGGCGACTCAGCAGAGAAGTGAGTCTGGTAGAGGAAAGTGCACAGAGCTTATTTTGTAAAGTATATTTTGAGGATTATGGGCACCACCTCTGATTTCTATTTCCTCTGACTTCGTTTTCATTCATACTTCGATTCTTATCGATAGGGTGAAGTGTTTCGTGACGTTCTCAGTTTTCTGGTGGTTGGCATTCCAAAAATATTGTACAGAAACTGTTGTGAAACAAGTCTTCCAGGCTATAAGTTCACTCCAATTCGTAACAATCTTTGTGTTTTGAGTGTTTATTCTCGACTCTGAGTTCAGTTCTTGTTTGTTCTGATTCAGATTATTTCCTTTGTGCTCGCTTTCTTGTGCTGCCTGTCACCAACAATTGTGCAGTTTTCTTGATTTGTGCAAACCACTTTGGGAAACCTTAAACTTTTTTCTGTGTTGTTGGACCTGCGATTTCTGAAGCGTACAGTGGGCACACACCTTTCTGGGTTTGGTGCCACCAACGTTCAGATGGAGTCATCGCCCCACCTCTCCTGAAAATGAAAATTCCAGCGTTTGGACCCCAGAACATTCTCAAACCAACACAGGCAGTGCCGCCCACCGGCACCCTGAACAAAACAAATACACCCCCCCCCCTTCAAATTTCCAATGCATGGGGTAAAATGCGTGCAACGCGCGCAGAGATTGTAGGTCTTGAAGAAATGCTCTTGTTGGTTCTTTCCGGTATTTTCTTCATTTTGTGTCGTTTGTGGTCGTGTGACAGCTTTTATGTTCAGCAACAAAGTCATTGATATGTTCTCAAAATCTGAACTAACCCTGCAAAGAACATCTGGAACGAAAAATATTCAGTCGTTGTTTGAAAAGATTTTCATGCATTAACTGTCGAGACATGCGAAGCGAGCGTTTGTCCATGTTTGAACAATAATGGCATGGTGTGCTTTTGAATTGATTTATTTTCCAGTAAAATCAAAGAATTGGAGGAAGAACTGCACGTTGTCACAAACAATCTTAGGTCATTAGAAATCGGAGAGGAAAAGGTGAGACTCGAAAACGTGTTCTGTGCACGGTCAAGGTGCATGGGGGAAGGAGGCATCAAGAAGTGAGGGTCCTGTGCGGATTGTTGCCACTTCTTCGTGTCTCTGGGTGGGTGTCGCCCACGCCAGCAGTCCATGTCAACTGATGAGTCATTTCTGCAGGACATGACTCAACAACTGGCCTGGACCCTGCTGTGCAAAGGGGCTGAAAGTATATTGTAAGCTGTTTTGAACCTTGTGACCTTGCAGTAAGATCGTAGAGTTGGAGGAGGAGTTGAAGGTCGTTGGCAACAACATGAAGTCTCTTGAGATTTCTGAGCAGGAGGTAAAAAGAGTTTCCCTGTCATGATTGCTGCTGACATCCCAGTTCCTGTGTGAGCACGTCAGGCTGAAAGTGCAGTTTTCTTTTTCGTTTCCTTTCGTTGTCCGCGTATGTTCCAGCCGCTTTGTCAGGAAATTTATTTCTCAAAGTCGCAACAGGAAGGAAGTGAATGTGTGCGCGTGCCATGCGACCTACTGTTGTAGACAAAGACACTGTAGGTATCTTGACATTTGTGCATGTCGTACCGCAATCCCTCCTGAATCAAACATGCGTAAAAGCAACATGATTCACGTGTGGTTTCTCCTTGTTGGAAAATTCGAATCGCAGTTTTTGATGCACAGTTGTAACAGTTGCCTGTGTCTTTAATTAATTTTTGTGAGAAAGGTTCAGCATGTTGCTCAAGAAAGCCCCCGCCCCCTTCCCGAAGAAAAAAAGGGAAACAACCCGTCACTTATATTTTTGAGAGGATGTGCACGAATCCCAGTTTCTACAAAAGGTTACATTCCACGCCGAAGAATTCTTGAGAAGTGACTCGGGCCAGAAACACGACGCAAACGCCAACGGAGTTCAAACTGACGACGGTCCTTTTGTGATCATCCGTGCTGTGCCTTCTCTACAGTTGTTGTGATGTCATTTCAGGCTTCGCAGAGGGAAGACAGCTACGAAGAATCCATCAGAGATCTTACTGCCAGGCTCAAGGATGTGAGTGGCTCCAGAAATTGTCTTTGCTTCAGTTTTTGACAGAGCATTGCTTTCCCTCACACTGAAGGTGCTCGAGTCATTATTCAATCCGGAAAGAGAGGCCTTATCGTCATTTCTGTGCACTCTTTGCAGGCTGAGAACCGCGCCACCGAGGCCGAGAGAACCGTTTCCAAATTGCAGAAGGAGGTCGACAGATTGGAAGGTATGACTTTCACGTGCTGTTTTGACTTGTTTCAATGTCGAGAGCTCAGCGTGCATTCGCAGAATGAAGCTGAAAGGTAAAGCGTGTGAAATAACGGAGTTGGCTGCTTGACAGAATGCATGGAGTTCTCCAATCTGAAGTAATAACACTGTTCGTTGCGTGTTGCTGGTTTCTCGTTCACTGTTCCCAAAGTGTGTGATGTTTTGAGACGTTTTCTGTGGAAACCAAGTTTCGAATGTGACTCTCGAATAAGCTTGAAGGAAAAAAAAGCGAAGTTACTGTGTGAGTAGTTGTCTGTTTGACCTAACATTGCATGGTGATTGAACGTCGCGCAGTGGAAAGGTAAGTTCAGAAATGACTACCTCGATTCAGACACAGACAGAATATTTGGCTGAGCAAGTTGGTTTCGAAACACTGGTCTGAATCCAGGCTTGTCCTTTCAGTCACGGCAGGCTGACTTGAGTGTGCTTTTTGCATGTGAATTGAAGTTGGTGTGTTCTTGCGGCATGTGTTACAGAGGAACTCCTGGACGAGAAGTGCAGATACAAGTCTCTACGGGAGGAGATGGAAGTATGCTTCCACGAGCTGCAGGGCATGTGAGCGGCCACTACTTCTAGATCCCACTAACCGCGCCCTCAGGTACTGCAACAACAGCGTCAAAATAACACCAATGTACACAGCAGGCGAACACACCTGCCACTGAGTTGTCACAGTGGCATTACAAGTTGGTGCTGCCGAGATCACAACTCAGCATCTTCATGCGAACTTCCATGGGTTTTGTATATTTCTGGCGTGTTCACCACGACTTGCAAAGATTGCTGCCGCTGAGGGCGAAAAGAAGGCAAAGAGATGGTTGCAACTTGAGTTAGAATCCTGGTGCATTGTCCGTGTGCAACGTCATGTACAGCTGATTTTGAGAAAATACAAAGTTTGTAAGTGCGCTTTACCCGTTACCTGTCAGTCACTGTGAACGATGTGAGCAGAAGCCTCTGGTTTCCTTGCAAAGATCAAGAGGCCGTAGACTAGCTGCCAGGTTGTTTGATTCTGTGCAAAAAGATAAGTGTTTTCAATTGTTCTCGTTCCTGGGGTGTTAGCGTTGCGTGTCCAAATCATTCGGCAGAGAATTGATTCTCGCAGGGGTTCTGTGATCGAACCATTGGAATGTTTTTGCGTGCTTGGTACCGGTACACGTGGAAATGTATGTGTGTTATCTAGTGACGTAAGCTGCTCTCCTTGATATTGTGCGAACAGTTGAGATCTCGCAGACTGTGTATCATATTTTCCTGAAGTAATCACTGCTACTTGAACTTTCTGTTTTAATGCAATCTTTGTGTGGGAGTTAAAACGCAAGTTGCCCGGCACATGTTGAACAAAGAAAGGTTTGTAGCCTTGTGGTTCGTGTTTTGCAGCTTTTGTTTGCTACCTTGTCGTGTGAGTGACTGATTCGACCCCTTGGTCGATTTCACAAAACTCATTGTGGGTACTGGCTGGACTGAGAACTTTTAACCACAAAAACACTAAGCTAAAAAGTCTCTTTTTTGACGTCAGGCTGTTCTTTGCAATGTCCAGCTCTTTGCAACAACCATTGCTCAAAAATACACTGTGCCGCGTCGAACTTCTGGACAAAGATGTTTCCCTGCAATAACCGTGCTGCTTGACATTGCAGATGAACTGCTCGGGGAGAAGGAGAAGTACAAGGGAATCAGCGAGGAGCTCGACACAACTTTCGCCGAGCTGGCTGGATTCTAAGCACTTTCCACCATCGAGGGGCTGGAATTGCCACCTCTCTCTCGCCTCGACGCCGCTGACAACTTCCCATCTTGATGGCGACGACACACACGTTTATGTCCACAACTTCACGCTAACAATAATGTCATGCCCCGAGCCTTGTATAGATCCACTGGTTGTCATCTTTCTGCTCTTCAAAAAAGTAGGGATTTAGGTCTGTGTGACCCTGTGTACGCAGCTGCTGTAGTTCTATATGGTCAAGTTGAGTGAGTCGGATGGCGGCCTTGTCAGAGTTTCTTCACAACTCTAGTCCCTTTGGTCTCTGTCAGTGCTAGTTTATGATCTGTGCTCATGTACCGGACGTAGAAGTGGCACTTGACGAGGCTGAACATGTGCACTGAGGTTTCGATCATGCGCGGGGTTAGCTGGTTAACTCTACTGCATTGGACAGCAGTGAAGGACTTCTGATTGGAACGACTGCTTTCTTGTAGAACTAGAAATGAACCAGTACCGAAGCCGTGTGCGCTTGTGAAGACTTTCGATCCGAAATGCCTCGTGGCTCTCGCCACATTGCCATCTGAAGCTGTGTAGTGTAGACGTAGTTTCAACAGAAGTGACCGTTTTTATTGCAGGAAAGATCTCAGTGACTTGATTGGATGGTCTTTTTTTCTTTGTTTTTTTTTTTTCAGCAGTTTTGTCAGTCAGTCCCTTGGGACGACTGTTTTGTTCTTGGTAGCAAGTTCGTGAAGGTACCGCAAATGATACACCCCGTGAATCAGCCCATCTTGTGGTCCACGTTGTTTTCGCTTCACTCGCGCACCCGGCTTCCAGACTGTTCAGAGTACTTTCTCCCCCCCCCCCCCCAGGGTCGGGGGGCGTGGGGGCCGCGGTTGGGGGGGCGGCCCACCGGGGGGGGCCGGGGGGGCCCCGCCCGGTGCCG
>JAAUXT010034489.1_pt1 | contig 13608 bp, 16 predicted proteins | sample 7278171 | NCBI WGS metagenome assembly JAAUXT01 (sample SAMN14350112, study PRJNA611818) | marine sediment metagenome | isolation source: surface marine sediment (1.8m) | place: French Polynesia: Moorea | collected 2018-08 | reverse complement strand
GGCCAAAGCGGGTCTTGGGTCAGACCTGCTTTTGAAATTTTTTTTTTTTTTTTTGTTTAATGATCAGTGATGAACTGCGAACGTATAGACCACACGCTTTTTATGCGTAGCATTCTTGTTCCTGCTTTTCTGCCTCAAGTGTTGTTCTACAGGGACCACTGGTCATATCGGATGAAGAAAAGCTGTTGGAGTGTTTCACCCAAGAAATGTTTATGAATGCAGTGGCAGCTTTTGGTGCGTGGGTGTGAAGAGTCTGTCCAGAAGCCCTTAACTGAATCTGTTTGTGCACGCTGTAATCTGCTCGAGTCTGATGAAACCTTTGTTGTGCAACGTCCTTTCAGGACAAAGCTCTTGGGTGGGTATTGAGTGGCTGCACAAACGTGTGATGTTCCCCGCCCTACCCGCACAGAACTTTATTTTTGGAAGTGTTCCTGCCTTTTTTGGGGACCATCTTTGTTTTCTTCCTCCTGTCCCACGCAAAAAAGAAAGAAAGAAACGAAAATTACAGGAGGAAAGTATTCCACCAAAGGCCCCCTTGTCAAACATTTTGGCTGACCAAACCGAGCGACAGGACATGGGTTCGGAACAACTTGCTGTTCCAAAGGTCATGATGGGTCCATGCAGGTCTGAAGTCTTCAGTTTGAAACCCTCACAGCCTCCAACAAAAATCTTTGGGTGGCAAAAGTGCTTCTCATCAAAACGGCACTGGCAAAAGCAGAATTTCTTCGTTTGTTCCCTTTTCTACATTTTGGTTTTTCGAGACCTGCCAAAGCAAAATGGTCACTGGGTTGGGAATATTCGTGTGAAAAAGGCCTCAGCTTCAATCAAGTCTTTGTTTTGCACTGCATTTTCCCAAGTCAGAGAATCTGTATGTGCATGAAAACATTCTTTGAATACATTTCCGCATCAAACTTGAGATAAATGTACATTTGTTGCACTCACGAGACCAATGATTCTTGTGGGGACACCTGGTTCCTTGGGAAGAATGTGCGTAAGAAATGCAAAACATTCAAAAGGACAGTCATGAGAGCTGAAAACAGAATCTTATCCGTACTGCGAGACTTCGAATCAGTAGATGCTCTGAACACTGCTGCTTGTTTGTCTTTTGCTCCCCAAAGAGTTCATATGTGAGAATGGGATCAGCAAGCATGCAGTTTTTTTCCTGAACAGATTCCTGTGTGACCAATGATCTGGTTACGACACGGAATATCCAGACCTGTTTCTGTTTGAATAATTTCTTCTCTGCCTTCGGTTGACGATTGTGAGACTCTTGACTGTGCATTACGGATGAGCCGGGCTGGAGGGATGCACGGTGTTTGTTGTTCACTGCGCTTTTTGAGTTGGGCATCTTGCAGCAGAGTGTCGCTCTGAGTTGCACTTGGTTTTGACCAGTGTGTGGGGTCGGCCGGCCAGTCGGGGGTGGCCAGCGAGGTGGGTGGTTTGCTTGCCCGGTTGTAGGGGTGTTGATACTGGGTGGTGAGGGAGGTTTGGCTCGAAGGGGTGGATTTGGGCTGGCTGATAGTAGGGGTTGTTACCTGGCCGTGGGTTCGGCTGGCTGTGGGTCGAGACTTCCGAAACCGATTGTGGATCCGTTGCTTGGTGCACTGTCCAAGATACTTCGAAGATTTGGGCCTTCCTTGTGTTGTGGTAAGTTTCGCCGGCACAAGATGGTGTTGTTCCACGGTCTTCTTTTTGTGATTTCAGGTTCGAGATTTCAATCTGGGCGACACGTTTCCAATCGTGACGCACGCTTCAGTGGAGAACGTTGAGCACAGAACAGACACACAGTCTCTCGATGTACGTGAGTGGCAACTGTCTTCAGGCACTATTTACACGGTCTCTTTTTTCTCCTTTTCTGTTTGTAAAACGAGATCGGTAAATATTTTATTGAGCACAAGAAAGTGTTTCCACTTCTGAGGTGTGCCAGTTGCTCGATTGCTGAATGTGTACGAGTGCTTAAAATTCTGAACGATGGCAGGTTCAATGTGTCTGCTTTTCTTCACTGAAAGGCATAGCAGGTCATGGTGCGGTGCCTTTTGTGGCGTATTTTGTTTCGCGTCTGCGACATCTCTTGTCAGGCTGTGTTCTTTCGTGTCTTGCTTTTGATTTCAATCCACGAATGATTTTCACTTCCGACTCCACGGTCCTGAGTGAAAAAGAGGATCTATTACGTATTCCCAACGAAAAATTCGCACGCCCTGTACGTCCCGAACGCGAGTCTAACATCAAACTCAGTAGCTCGACTGGTGTGTCAACTGCAGGAGGTGAGTCTGCTCGTGGAGCTGACGTACAACGGCGGCTTCCAGCTCGCTGTCGACGTCGACATGGTGTTTGGCAAGTCTGCCTACCTGTACGTGAAGGTCAACAAGCTGCAGGGCGCGGCCCGGCTCCGCTTCTCCCGCAAACCCTTCACCCATTGGTCGTTTACGTTTGTAGAGGTGAGTGTCGCTGTGTGATTCTCCTCAAAAAGAAGCGTGAAGGTTTTGACTTTCGCGGATTCTCTTCATTGAAGATCTTCTGTGGGGAATTTCAAAGCCCGCTGCCGATCAGCCCAGCCGCGAGCTTGGTGCAGCCGCGGGCTCGTTGTTCTTTGATCTCGAGAAAAACACTCATTTTGGAACCCCACATTCTTGAAGTATCATTTCGCAGGATCCTCAGTTAGATCTACAAGTGGAGTCACAGTTTGAAGGGCGCCAGATCAGTCAAATCACTTCGCTGATAACTAACATGGTTAGTACTGTGTGGTCTTTCTACTTTGTCATTTTGATCATGATTTATACAGTCGTCGAAAAAAAAATTAAACCTGGAACAATCCATTTTAGATCAGACGGTCCGTTCGAAAGAAGCACACTCTACCCAACTACAAAATTCGCTATCGCCCGTTCTTCGTGAAGCCGGAACACAAAGCGGCTCCACTGGACGTGTACATGCACGGCAGCAAACTCAGCTCGGGTGCACTCAGGGTAACGGTGGTCGAGTGCTCCCGACTCGTGAAAATCAGCACGGACTCGTTCGTCTACTGCTCGCTCGCGATAGGTATCAGATAGAACACAGCTTTCTCATTGCTTTGAGAATCAATCAAACCAAACGCAATCTGTCCGCACGAGTACAACAAGAAAGGCCCTGTTGTGGATTTTTACACTTGGCGGAACAACAGTGTATTTATTGTCCTGGTGCATTCTCTGATTTCAATGTCACGAGAACCGATACCTTCCCAGGGGTAGTGTGACGTTTGAAAATGTCTGTAACCCCCCCTCCCCCCGTTGCATGATTTTTGGAAAATTAACCAAAATCAAATGTCACACGGTCACACATTTGACAGTGTGATGTCAGGTGACATGTGACATCCAAAATTTTCAATGTCATGTAACCCCGACTCCCCCCCCCCTCGCGCACACTTTGCAATTTGGCTGTCACCCTACATGACATGTTAAAATGTGATGTCATACTCCGCCAAGTGTTCTACGCTGTCGGCATGCTGGTTTGTGTGCTTTATCCTTTTGCTTGACCTGTTTCACGACCAATGTAAAAATCGAGCCAATGACCTTGTTCTCGTAAGTTCTGTTTTAAAAGGCGACCAGACAGGCCTGCTGCGATTTGCATTGGTTGGTTCGAGATGAGGGTGCAGGTGAAAAGTGCGTCTCCTCGTCATGAAGCCGCGATGGATCATTTTCCCTTCATCCATCATCCGCAGCTTCTTTGCCGTTTCAGATTCTTTGCCTTGGAATGAGATGATGAGTTCGAGGGGCAAGAAGTGGGTTGTGCACGATGTGGACATCACGAAGCAACAGTCTCAGTCAATAGGTCTCACCTTCAAAGAGGTAACGGGCGTGACTACCTCACCCACTGCTTCTTGGATTTTGCTGATTTCTGGGTGCACTGGGCATTCTTGACGGTAAATCCAATCCAGTCTTAAACAAGTGGAGGTCACAGGCTCTGAACGCTTGGGTGTGTGTTGAAGAAACATGTCACAGCGGGTTTTCTTTTTTTTTGTCACCCATAATATTGCCGTCTTGAACCTGGAAGACTTTTGCTAAGGTGTTGTCACGGTGTGGTTTTCAGGGCGAAGGCGTTGTTTCTGTATGTTTGTTTTCGCGGTTTCACGGCAGGAGTTTATTCACGAGAAGCTTGAGGAGATGATAGTTGTAGAAACTGTGACACCCGGGTCTCCTGCAGCACTCGCTGACATCCGCAAGGTACCAATCTCTCCGCTGTTTCACTTTTCATTCATGCAGTTGTCACAAACAGGTGTTCAAAAACTGGAATGTTGCCAAAACAAACTTTTTCTGCAACACTGAGCGTGGAAATCAAGCGCTTTTCCCGTCTATTCTCGTTCTCGATTCGGTTGAAACAAACGCCGTGGTAGAATGTGAGTGTCAAACGAAACAGAAAGTGCTGAAAAGTGCACAAAAATTTTAGCACAATGTCTGCAATCAAAACATCAGTCAAACCACACGAAACGGAAACAAAAATTTGGTTCTGATTGTGCGAAGTCCCTTCAGGGCGAAGCGCCATGTGGTAGTGCAGTATGTGGCAAGGTGGATGAAATGTCCCCTGCCCCTCCCCCCTTACCCCCCTCCCCTCCCCCAACCCCCCTCCCCCACCCAAACCCCCTTGCAGCCAAACCCCCCCCCCCCACAGCTGGAACCACCCCCCCCCCATCTTGTGGATAGCATGACTGGTGGAAGACAAGGAGGACAAGGAAAAATTGATGACATTACTGATGCCGCAAGGGACTTCGCACTGCAGTTGCCTTGAGCACTGCTTCTTGTTGTTTCAATGAGGTGACGACCTGAGTGCGATTTTCGGATCACAAGCTCAGAAAAGCGGAATCTTAGTGGAGTCCAGAGCTCGGGTCTTGACGACGTGTCTGTGAAATTTGTTCGCAGGTGGGAACAACTCAGCATCTGTGAGAGTTCGAAACAGGCGGGCGCCACAGTAATGTTGTGAACGTTGCTCACGCAGAATGACCTGGTGTCAGCAGTGGGCGGTACGAGGGTCACAAGCTGCAAGCAAACCGCCAAGCTGATGAAGCAGGCTCCCGAGAAGTTCTCTGTGCGCATTGAGAGACTCACTGCCATCAAGCCTCAAGAACAGGACGTCCGGTTCGAGGAGGACAATGTCAGTCTGAAGGTAGAGCAATCTGCTGATGTTGGTGCTCCTCCTGAAGGTCTTGGCTTGAAAATGCGCACGAACAGGATTTGCCTGTCGACAGCAGTCACTTTTGCTTGAAACTCTCTGCACTGACTTCACACCAACTGCAAAACAAAATTGCAGGACTCTGAGCAGCAGACTGCGTCTGACGGGATCGGAGTGGACGACGATGACGAGTACATCAACATCTCTGTGATCGACGGTGCGGGGGACCGGTCCGACCCGGCGTCGAGCAGGGAGCCCAGCGCTGAGAGGCAGAGCGGAGACGGCGGGGATCGATCCACCCACACCGTCGCGTCGAAGAAAGGACTCCCCTCCATACTGGGAAACAGCTCAGGTAAACAAGCCTCAAGCAAAGCGTTGAGCAAAGTTGTCACATCAATGATCAGGCTCTGGGTGGGAAGTCCATTTTCTGTCAAATTGCTTTCAGCATGCACCAGCTCCAGGTGATTGTGAGCGATACCATTTTTTCCTTTTCTGCCGCAGGCCTGTTCCATCGGAAGAGAGTAGGCGCACGTGAGCACTCTCGCTCACCGCACGACAGTCCCGACACGCGGCGCAGAGCCGGGGAGGTGAGCCGGGACGCCAGCAGAGACGCCGTCAGGCTCCCGGCGCCTCTTCCGCCCGAAGATATCCGCAAGCGCAGAACCATCAGCGACGTGACGCCCATGCTGCAAGACAAAGTGGTGAGGAACCCAATGTTTGGCATCAGTTGCACTGGAAATAGACCAGGACTTGGTGTGAAGAACCGTGACTTTGGTGAAGTGTGTTTTGCCTGTGCGTTCGCCTTGGGGAGATTCTTGCTGAAATGATATTCTGATTTCGTCTTTCGTAGCCAAAGGACAAGTCAGACACTGGCAGCCTGAAGGACGTGAACTTGGACTCGGTGTCAACAAGTAGCTCGTCCAGTCAAGGTCTCGTGAAGTTGAGCACTGCTGGCAGTGCTCCCAAGCTGAACAGCATGGCGCCTCCTCCGGCGACCGCTTCTCAAACTGGGAAAGGTGCTGTGTCAGTAGAAGAAGAGGAGGAAGATTCGATTGATCTCAGAAAAACCGAACTTGTTGAAGCCAGTCAGGTAGGTGACGAAGGCGAATCCAGTTGATTTCGATTGAGATCTTGGCAACACTTGGAAATAACGGACAAACTTGGATACAAATACCGTTTTCAGGATCCGACGTTCAACGAGTCGTTCGAATTTGAAGTGGACGACAGCCATGCCTACCTGAACGTCTGCGTTTGGTGCCGTATCCCGGAGAAGCTGGACAAGCAGAGCAGAGTGATCAAACCCGAAAAGGACATTCCCCTCGGACATGTCAGTTCTGTCAAAATTTGCTGCGAAAGGCATCTGCTTCTTGTCTCCAACCCCTGGGATCCTTGTCTGAATCCCACCACCTCTCTGCATGAAGTTTTGTTGAGATGGCCACGCAAAGAAAAAGCAACAATCGGCCTTCTGTCTGCTCCCGCCCAGGGCTCCTCCAGACACAACAAATTTCGAGACGAAAAACCGCAAAAAAGGTTGCTTTGGCTGTCCGTCCACACAGAAAATGGTACTTGCTTTTTCAGGTCAGTGTCTCCCTCATGGATGTGGCTTTAGACTGTGTATCTACGATTCAAGGCGACACTCGACATGCCTACAAACTCACGCCCGCTGAAGTCAAAGCTTCTGCAAGGTGATGCGAAGTTTTCAAGATGTTGGACCTGTTGCTGTTCAGAGTGTTCATTGTCCAAAGTGCAACAAATGTATTTATTTCATTCGTAGCCGAAGCAAGATCGCTTCGCACCCTGGGTTTGAGGAGCGACTGTGCTACGGTGATATCGTGCTGGCCTTCGAACATGTGTCGCACCCTTTCTCGGCAAGAGAACGGAAGCACATAGAGAAAGTTCGCGAGGAGAACGAAGCAACACTTGAGAAACAACTGCGAGAACAGCCTGTTCAACCGCAAAAGAGGTGGGCAGCACGGTACAGTTTCCCATTGCGTTTCTTGCTTTCCCGAATCAAATCACGAGCGTTTGTAAAGTCTCAGACTGTTTTGTCACGTTGCAAACTCATTTACAGAATACTTGAGGAAGGAAAACATGATTTCATAGGAACTCATTTCCAGTCAGCAACTTACTGCAACTTTTGTTGCAAAAAGGTATTGCACTGTTTTCTCGTTCGACACTTGCCTTGTTGCTGTGAATTGGAGTTGCACATGTCTGGTGTGCACCTCCAAAGATCGGGGTCAATGAATTTGTTGGCTTTGTTTGACAGATTTGGCTCAAAGTTGCCTTCCAGTGCAGGACGTGCGGCATGATATGCCACAAAAAATGTACCCAGAGGTGCCAAGAACAAACTCTTTGTCACAAGTAAGACGCACACATTTTGTTGTATGATTTTCAAAGACGAAAATGTTCTCTTCAAAAGAATTGTCGTCGAAGGGCTTTTATCACCGAATGTGCAGAATTGGCTGTGTTTGGCAGGGATGGCTTCCAATTGAAGGCCAAGCCACAGGGCTCAGGATCTCCTGTACAGGCGGCCAAGAAACTCGCCGCCAAAGACGACAGCACCACAGTCACCACCATCAAGGACACAACCACCATTTCCCAACAGAAGATGTCGTTTCTCAGCAAATTCAAGAAGGATGGCAAAGTCCCTCTGAAGGAAAGTGCTAAAGGTGAAAAATTGTCTCTTGCCTTCCAACCAAGGAGTCAATCAAGTTTGCTGGAGTTACAAGTCGTCAAAGACCATTTCAGTAGGTTGTGTGCATAACGCAGTAGTTTTCCTGGACAGATAACAGCGACCGAGCTCAGGACAGTCTTGGTCGATTTTGAAAGCGACCTTGCTTCATTCTCATGTTCTTCCGTATTTTTTTTTCAGGCATTTTGCATTCCAAACTGCTCCGACGTTCGCAGTCTCCATCCCCAACGCCAACCCCGGACAGCATCCGGCGCCACAACTCTGCGCCCAACACGAGCGAGAGCGAGGATGATGTGGCTGCAGCGGCAGCAGCGGCGGCGGCGAGCCTGCTGTCGGCGGGTCCCGGCGGCGGCGGCGGAGGCGCTGTGGCGAGGACCCGCTCCTCCACGTGTCTTGAGGACCTGGTCCAGGAAAACGCTGCAGCCAGACTCGAAGTCAAGGTGAAAACCCACCACCTGTTTGACCACGCAAGTATGGGTGCGCGCAAATTTAGGTGCGACGAACAAACTTGTGTGGCTGTTCCTAGCTGGGGAAAACTACGGCATTCATGCCCCCACGTTGTACCAGGCAGTACGTACCTCGTTCTTGCACATGTTTAGCTGCTGTCTGTCAACACTGCGGACGTTGGTCACGGAAAAGCGGCACGAGAAGCTGGACAACCCAGTTTTTTGTGGTTTCAGAAATTGAAGGATGAGGCGTCGTCCGGCGGCTCCTCACTCGAGTCGACAGACACGGAGGACGACGAGGCGAACCTGCTGCGCTTCTTCGAGCGCTCGCGCACCGGTCACAGCGCCGACGAGATGGTCGTCACGGCCGCCAAGGAGATGGGCAAAGAGCTGTACGCGAACCTCAACCCAGAGGAACGTCGTGAGAAGCTGGACGCGATGGTACGGTCCAAAAGCTGTGGGACTCGGAGCACCGGTCAGAAAGTGACAGCAGTGACGGGATAAAATCACAAGGCTTGTTTTGATGACGCCTGTGGATACTTGCGGTGGTGACCACGATCAGAGAAGGAATCATGTGTCGAGCTTTAATGTTTTGGTTTTGGGGATTGACACAAGTTTGAACGTGAGCCAGACCACAGATTCTGATGTCGTTTTGCAGGTCTCGAAGTTCCAGGTGGAGATCGACCTGGAGTCGGAGAACCGAGCTGAGCTGGCGCGCATGGAGCGAGAAGCCGCCGACCCAGCACACAGAACCAAGATTCGACAGAAAATAGCGAAATCGGACGAGCGCATTCAGTCGCTGGCGATCCTCATGCTGCACTACTGCGCAGGTCTTCAGAACTGCATGGACACGCAGGAACAGACGAGACAGGAGCAGGAGCAGGAGGAAGAGCAGGAAAAAGTGGGACATGCCGTGAATGGTGCATATGAGGACACAGTGCAGGAAGGAATCCCGAGGATTGTGACTGAGGAGCCGTCGACACACGATGATGACAGTGATGACACAGACTCAGACGACAGTCCACCGATCTACATGAAGACCACCGAGGAGAGCACAGAACGAGCGATGCAAGGAGAAACAACCTCTTTTTCGTCATGATGCAACTGTGGGTCTGGAACGAGGGGCACTTACGTAGAAGGGCTAGAAAAAACACTTCTTTGGTTCAAACGCCAAATCGGCACCTGTGATGATTGTGGTCAACACTCACTGAAGACAGTCTTTGTAACTTGAATGAAAAAAGTGGACGAGAACTTGGCCTGTTCTTGCGGCTTGATAACTCACTTGATTCGGAGCAGTTGGAGACGAGGATAAAACTTACAAGAAATGTGTGATCAACCATAAAAACAGCATGTGATGTCTGTTCACTGCTCAACTTGAAGTTGGAAGCTCGTTCCGCAGAGAACAACAGATCTACCGATACCTCAGACGAATGCGCGTTTGTGTGGTTTCAGTCGATCACCCAAAAATAACAGAAGAAAATGAAAGTGTTGTTGGGTATTTATCTGTTTTGTGTTGTGTGGTGATATTTTTTTCACAAATGCGTTTTTCCTTCATGTTGTCGACAGCATCTCGTGCGGAACTAATGTGCATAGGGTCTGACCCCCTCACCCCCCGCAAAAAAAAATGTCTTCACTCTTCCAAGCTCACGGCTGAAGTTGCCCTCCCCCCCCTGGTGAAAACGTCCCCCCCCCCCACGGCATAGGGCCGCAAAGAAGCGTGCGCTGTTGTTGACTGTGTAGATGTTGTTCTCTGGCTGGTTTCACTGGGCTTGAAGTGCAAACCGACACATGTGATACGAAGTGACCGACTCGTGCTTCGAGATGTTGCAACGCTTTGCCTTTCATGTTCTCATGCCAGAAACGAGCGGGAACAATTTTTCTTCGAATCATTCTGCATCTCATGTTTTTCCCGAATTTAGCTTCCGATTTCCCTTCTAGTTTCTAGTCATGTTCCCAGTTTTTTTTCAGACATTTGTGGAAATATTTACACGGGCGGGGTTCGTTTGAGCAGAAAACGAGGTCACACGGACAGTTGAGTGCTGCACAATTCCCAAAACGAGAAGCAACACGTTTTACAAGTTTGCGTTTTGGTTAACGGCCACAATTGACGCAGCCAAATCGAACTTTCTGCAATTGTTTCGCTGGTGAGGTCGACGTTGCTATCTTGTGCGATGAATGCTGTTGTGTCTTTTGCAAAACTGTGATATCCCGGGAAACCCCCTGCTCGCCAGCTTCATGGGCACGTACTTTGTGCCTTGCTGCAAATCGAAGTTGTGGGTTGATATTCATATTGTTGGAAATAAATGTGGCGAAAAATCTTCAATGTGCTGCGGCCTGTTGGACCTTATTTTTCGGTCAGTACCGAGACGTGCAATATGGCGGACTGTTCACTTGATTCGTGCTGCGTCTGTTGTGTAAAAGTTCAAACACGACCGAAATGTCCTTCAGATCTCTTCTGTGACACGACGGAAATGAAACCCTGGCAACAGCAACGTTGCCCTGCGAAATTGTACAATGCGTTGAATGCTGACAAGCAGCAATGCCTGGTTTTTCCTGGTTATCTTTATCCTGTTCTCCAATACACGAGAAACAAGAAAACCCAAGGAATGAACACAAAGACATTTATTTTCATACCAATTAAATGACAAATTACACAAGTAACTACACAATACAATCTACTTGATCCTGAATAAGCGACTCTTTGAACAGGAAGGGACAAGTTCAGCACGTTTCATAGAAAATTACACTGAACGTCTGGAAATAGATGTTGGCAGCAACACTCCAGCCCTGTGTCAAAATAAAAATGCTGTGGTCAACCTCTCACAGCGGTTTCTACAGAGTACAACAAGGGACATTTGAAACCGCATTCCGAATGATGGGCAAAACTTTGCTGGCCGTTGGTCTTTGGGACTGGTCCCACACCAACCGTTCAATTGGTGAACTTTTCGTGTCGGGTTGCAACAAACTTCAACGTTCAATCGGACATTCTGGCGACCACTGCGCACCGCAAGTGCGCGATGTGTGCTGGGGAGGATCACTGCGAAGAGCGTTGCAGACTCTGCTGACCATGCAGAAACGTTTCATTGCCCTTTGAAGGATCATTGCTCTTTGAAGGACAAACTGATTTTTGGGGGGCGAGGTGCTGAATGTTGTGTTCCAGAAGTGAAACAACAATGAGAAGAATCTTTCCCAAGTTTCTGATTTGGTGCCAGTGTTCAGAAATTTTACTAGTGAACATCTTGACCACACGTAGTCGACACAGGAAAAAAGAAGGGCGAACCTCAACGCATGCGCGTCTTTATGGCACTGGCCCAACGTAGGACACAGCTTTTCCAGTCTTTTGGATCTGACTGAGCAATTCATCGGACGATTTGTCAGTCGTCACAAACAGCTTTTTCTTCTCCAGGTCCCCGTCGACTTTGTCAACTGCAACAAGACAATGAAAGCAAAGTCACACTGTGAAAATGGCCGTGTTCGATTTTTGCGCGTGTTGCTTACCCGGTGAGCCAAAATGGCTGACCTCACCCCGGGGCCATTCTATTTGCACCGAATTCTGTGTTTCTCGGAGGTGCGTGGAGAGTCCCCGAAACACGGCAAAAAGAATGGAGTTTCGGGACGCGGCTCGCATGACGTCAGAGCAGCTTCAGTCACATGATCCAGTGAATGGCGGGCAACCAGCAAGTCGACTTGGCTCCGTGCTTCATAATTTTGCCATAAGAAAAAAGGACATCACTGATGAAGAATCCACCGACGACAATGATGGGCGTGAAGTCCCTCAAGACATTGACACTGAGTATGGGCTTGATGAGGAAGGGGTGGACAAAAGACAGGCTGTCATGCTGTCCTTGCCAATGTGAGAGGAGTGTGTCTTTTCTGGTTTGTTGTTGTGGTCACCTGTTTCCCTGTTCGTGTGTGTGACTTGTGGTCATTTCATTTGTTACTTGTTTGTAGTTGTTTTATCAACATGTAGTGGTGTGTGACAAAAATTCTGGACCCTTTCTGCGCCTGATAGCGCTGACAGAATGCATTTTTGAAGTGCTGAAAGTGATCATTTTGGTTGCCACAAAAAATCTGGACCCTTGCGACCGCATGATAGCGCTGACAGAATGCATTTTTGAAGTGCTGAAAGTGATCATTTCGGTTGCCACAAAAACTCTGGACCCATGCGAGTGAAGAAACTTATCTTTTTTTCATGTTGCTTTGCAGTTAGCAATGGCAAGCAAGCAAGTGGTGAATCCATCAACTTCGCAGCAGGACTCGGACGATGTACAGGTGTGTATGTGTGCATGTATGTTCGTGTGTGTGAGCAAGTGATTGTGCAAGTGACACTTTACCTTGTACGAGTTCTGGCTAAGAATTTCTGAAAAGAAATATCGTTTCAGATTTGGGTGGAAAGGTTTCGAGTGTTTGTGAAGATGAGTGACCTGCGTGCATTGGAATGCTGTTGTGTGCATCTTTCCCTCACACTACTCTCCTGCAACTTTTGCGGACAAAAATGCTTCCATGCGCAAGAGGATCTCAGATGACATTTGTACATGGCTCACGGGGTTGCACAGTGTCGCAAGAGGGGCTGTCATCGGCTTCTGGAGGATACATTTGCCAGAGATGTTCATGAACAGATGAAGCACCCTGATTGCGCATTATGGTGTGTGTGTGTGTGTGTGTGTGTATGTATGTGTGTATCTGCAGATGTTATTTTTGTGTGAATGGGGGGGCACAGTTTGTACTGCAATTCCTGAAGCGGCCCAGTTACAAAGTGCTTCCTTCTTTCAGATGGCTCCAAAGAAGCTGAAAGTACACGACTCCTTCCAAGTAATGCACGACTTCGCCCAAGCATGGAAACAGTATCTGATACTTTATGATGAGCACATCAGGAACCGGCACTTCTCTGAAGATTTCAAGGGGACTGGTGTGTACATGAGACAATGCTACGATGCACTTGCAGCCAAATTGAATACGACTCCAGAGGACGTGCGCAAACGATGGATCAAGTATGTGGATGCTGTAACAAAAGCACTTGGACAGTTGAAATATGACATCATGAATGACATGACGCAGTGCCCCATTCCGGCGATGTACAAGTTGATTGCTTTTCGCTGGCTGTGGCCATACTCCAAAAACTACGATGAGCAGCTGATGGAAGGAGTTGTGTTCAATGACTACATGGAATGTGCTCTCATGAGGGACCTCAAAAAGCTCACCCGAGCAAAACAGGATACATCTCTTGTCCTGAAGGCATTGACTGTGGTCAGGGATTTTCAGTCCAAAAAAGCGCTTGCGAAGCTGGACTTGAAAACTGCAAATGAGGTCGATGCAGATGCCGATGTTTTC
>JAAUXT010028691.1_pt1 | contig 13608 bp, 10 predicted proteins | sample 7278171 | NCBI WGS metagenome assembly JAAUXT01 (sample SAMN14350112, study PRJNA611818) | marine sediment metagenome | isolation source: surface marine sediment (1.8m) | place: French Polynesia: Moorea | collected 2018-08 | reverse complement strand
GGTAAGGCCAGGGGGGGTTTGACCAAGGGGTGGGAGGGTCTGGCCCAGTGGTTGGGGGTGTAGCCCAGTAGGTGGGGGTCTGGCCAGGGGGTAGGGAGGTCTGGCCCAGGGGGTGGGGGGTATGGCCAGGGGGTAGGGTGTTTGCCAAGGGGTGGTGGGGTCTAACCCAGTGGGTGGGGGGGTGTAGCCCAGTAGGTGGGGGTCTGTCCAGGGGGTGGGGGAGGTTATATTCCAAAGTGTGGACAGATGCACAGATGAATGTTACTGGGTTTTTAGCCATTAGTGGCACCTGGATGGCCAGCTACGCAACATCAATTTGGTTGTTGGTCAACGAGGAATGTACGAGGATGAAACCATTTCTGAGTGTTTGCATGTTTAGCCGAGGTCAATGCATTTAACCTGATACTTTCTTTGCACCCAAAGTGGACAATAGGCGCAACACCTTTGTACCTGCGCGGTCCAAAACAACAACAACAACAAACAGAGCACTGTGAAAATTGCGCTGATGGCAAATTTTGTTTTAATGACGTCCTTCAAAATAGTTTCCTTGCTCCTCGAGACAACGCCTCCAGCATTTGGGCCATGAATTGAGGATGCAATGGTTGTACTCCAAGGCTGTGATCTGGCCTATTTCCTCTGCCACAGCCTCCTTCAGCAAGTCCAGTGAGGCAAACCTCACCCCCTTTAGATTTTTTTTGAGTCTGCTGTAGAACCAAAAATCGTTGGGGGCAAGGTTTGGGGAGTATGCTGGCTGCGGCAGGTGTGTCCAACCCAGCTGCTGGATGAGTGTGACTGTCAGATGAGTGTTGTGAGCAGGAGCATTGTCAAGATGGATAAATTTCCTGCCCCTGACACTGCTGTGCAGGCGCCTCCTGGCATGGGCAGCATTGAACCTCCTGAAGATGGCACGAAAAACCTGCTGGTTCACAGTCTGTGGGCATTGAACAAACTTGTAGTAAACAAGGCCTCTGCTGTCAAAATGTGAGTATCATCACTTTTGTGGTCGCAAGAGTTCTGCACAGTGTTTGTGGGCATGGCTCTCCTCTCCACAACCATTCCATGCAATGTACTCTCTTGTCCGGATCCCACACATAAATCCAAGACTCATCCATGGTTACTGCATTTCTGAAAACTCTGGGGTTTTGGTCTTTGAGCCTGGTGAAAAAGTTGCAGATGTCATGGCGGTGCTGCTTGTGGGCGTCGGTCAGGGAGGTTGGCACAAATGTTGAACACCTTTTGGTCAGTTTTAAGTCCTTCTTGAGGATTCTCTGCACTGTGCTGGTCGTGAGTCCTGATTTCACACTTTTCTCCTTGATGGTGACACACCTGTCTTGGGCAATGAGTGATTCAATAGCTCGAATGTTCCTCTGAGACCTTCCATATTTGGTCTTTGCTGCCCTGGGTCTGTCCACAATGCGGGCATATCCGGCCTGCAATTCTCTGATCCACTTGTGGATGCTTGTGTCGCACAGAATCTGCAGATAAACAGTCTGTAGTGCAGCCTTGATTTCCTCAAAAGTCCACCCCATCTTCACACAGAAGTGTTATGTTTATAATTTGTTGCAAATGGCTTGAAATCTCAGTTACTCTTTTCATTTTGGACAGCTTTTGCCTTGCACACACATGCAGACGTCGGTCAGACTGTCTGGGTTGAAGTGGGAGTCCAACAGTGTCGTCTGACCTCGGCACAAATAGTCAGACTGAGTGCAATTGTCGCGGTCGCTCGAGCTCGGTGCTAAACATGCAAACACTCAGGAATGGTTTCATCCTCGTACGAGTCGGGGGGCATCTTGTCTGCCTCAAGGGCACAGGTGCGCATTTGTGTGCAACAGACACAAATGTCCGTTGGAATTCAATCAAGGATTCATCATAATACTCAAATGTCACTTGACTGCGGGGTCATCAACTTAAGGCATCACCCCCAGCAGGGAAACCTGCAGGTCTGTAACGCTCTCCTTCCTGTCCTGTCCCATTTTGGCCTTTGGGAAAGTGAAAACGTCCGACGTCGTCCTTTTATCCGCACTCGAATTTGGCTCAACAGCCTGAGACACTGTTCATGCCAAGTGGACAACACGCAAACCACTGTGCGTTGACATGTTTCAGTTAAGTTCTGATTCCCTGGCGCTTCTGAACACCACCTGGCTTTTCCGAGTGCTCCCCCAACTGGCCCCTGGTGAGGTCAGCGTGGCACTCAGAAGAGCCAATTCTTCCTAGTGTCACCCAAAAAAGGTGGTGCGTGGAAGAGCCAGGTAGCAACTGAACTGAGACTGAGAAACAGGTCGATGTAACTCTGGTTCGTGGGATGTGGAGATATTTTGTGTGTGGCCTGCGAAATCACCGCACGTCTGTCTGCCTGCTTTTCAGTGTCATGGCTCCGACTCTGCACTCGCGCGTTTGACACGGTGCGGAGCGTGACTAGAAGCAAAATGGTGACCATCTCTGGGACCGGCACATTGCTGGCCATCTCCACGTGCCTAACGACCTTCGCTGCGTGCGTCCTGCACTGCGTCGGCTTCGGCACCGGTCTGTGGCTGGTCGGGGACAAGTACAGTCCGTTTGAGAAGATCGGGCTCTTCCGAGCGTGTTTCCGCGAGTGCAGCTACCCGTTCTGCCCTGTCGGCGACCAGTTCGTGTACGACGGCTGCCGCAACCTGTGGGACGAATACTTCCGGGAGATCTGGACCTGGATAGAACCTCGTGAGTCGCAACATTGTTTCACCTCCGAGCTGGGCTCAGTTGGTTCACTGGCACAACGGGCTCAATTTTACGTGCGAGAGAAGGAAAAGGCACATTAGTATATGAGCTGTTTTGGGTTTGCCAGCTTCTTTGTTTCATCTCCTGTCTCATGGGATTCATCACTCCGAATAAGCCCCGAAACCCTCACCCCGAGAAAATGCAAGCAGACACATCTTTGTGATGGTTTTGTTGCTGAAACTTGAAGTGAAATTGGCACTGATTTATCAAAATGTCGCTGTCAGACTGGTTTGTACGGCTGCGCAACCTGGCGATCGTGTGCGTGCCTCTGACGGGCATCACGTTCTTCGTGTCGCTGGCGCTCGCGCTCATCCTGTGCATCTGGCGCTACCCGCGCACCAAGACGCCGTGCAGGAACGTGTCCGTCCAGGTGCTCAGCTTCTGCACCTTCGCCCTCAGCTTCTCCACAAGTGAGTTGTGCATCTCCAGCCGACAAATAGCTTCACCGCGTATGCTCTGAAATTCTTTGGGGAATTATCATGGTGAGGGACCTGCAAATTCTGCGACCATTTCAAAACGTCCTGTCCGTTCTTATTCTTGAATCAAAATTATCTGTTGCATTGCAAAGAAAAGACGAGTACTCTCCGTGTCTCAAAGCATGAATATGACTGTTGACTGCAGTGGTGATGCTGATCGTGGTGCTGACGACGTTCGCCTTCCACTCGCAGCAGTACGGCTGGATGCCGATGCCGCAGCGCAACTCGTTCGGGTACTCCTTCTGGCTCGAGGTGTGCGCGTGCGCGCTGCTCGGGTACAGCACCGTCGCCAACATGGTGGCGTTTTTCTTCAAGACGCTCAGGATTGCCAATCCCAAAGACATCAAAGTGGCAGAGGATATGATGCTTGGACGGACTTACACCGGCAACGAGCGCATTTGAGACTGCTGCATTGGCGCGTTGGCATGGTGGTGTTGTCTCGTGTGTGTGTGTCTGTGAACAGCCGTGGTGTTGGAAAATCGTGTGTGAATCGGACGGAGTGGAGAGGAGCTCGGAGCTCGGTACGGACTTCTGCTGCGCTTATCTTCGGGATTCGGTGCAACCTTCACATTGCAGAACAGAACCCCAACATTTCATCTCATGATGAATTTATTCCACAAAAAACATTGACGTCACGAACAGTTCACGAAGTCTGATCACAGGTGGCACCTGATTGTTCAAATTCTGTAGGGAAGGTGAGTACTGCACGCGTTCAGAATTATTTTGGTTGCTCAATAGCTACAAATTTGATAACAGGACGCACCTTCTTGGTGTTTTTGACTCTGCAACGCAATTGTGTTCCCTCCCAAACAAAATTGTTTGCCGTATTCACCCACGCACAAGACGCGCCTTTTGGGGCGTGATTTGTTTGAGTGTGTGGCCATGAGGTGCACGTTTCTTTCTGACAACTCCGGGTGCATCAAAAGGTGCGACTTGTGAATACGGTGAATGCTGTTGATGTACCAGTGTTTTGTCGGGATGGTCACACCTCTCAACAGCGGACACACGTGTGTGTCGGTTCTTCGGAAACGAGGTTCTTTGCTTTGTAAGTCGGAATCCGTATGCACGTGATCGTGTGGACACGTATCTGTAGACAAAAGCAACAACCTGATTGTGAGATTGACGACGTGACGAAAAGGATCGCTGAGACAACACAGATTTCTTCACTTGTGAACGAAGGTCACACTGCCAGATCCAAGACCGGGCTGGGGAGTGGGCTTCTCTCCGTCTTGACTGGCAGGGTGGCTCAAAATGAGGGGCAATTTAGTTTGGCTTGGGCGTCCGGCAGAGGGTGCATTTCCACTGCAAATACAGAGTGTACTTGTGAGATGCAAAAACACAAAAAATATATTTGGTAGGAAGGGTACTTGAGACCCGCCCCCTGGATCCGTCAGAGGGTTGGGCGAAACTTGAAACAACAGCGTACATTTTAACATGTTTGTCTTCTACATTCCGTGTACTGACGTTCTTTCAAATGACTTTCCACTTTGTTATTGTTGTCATGGAATGATAAATTATTGAATGATAAATTGTATTTCACGGCAGACCAGAACAAACTTTCGTGATTATACCTCGTGGCGTCGCGCGCGTGATCGTGATCGTGATTCAGAAAGCTGTGTCCAGGGACTGGTTCTCGCTCGTTCCATCATTGAGGGCGAATGAGTCCTTCTGCTTCCTCCCGAACCCGCTGGGCGATTCGTCGGTGAAGTTGTCGACGATGCCGCTGTCAGCGCTGTTCACTCTGCAGATCGGGTTGTCGAAGGAGATAAACTCCCCTCCTCCAGCTGGGTTGGCGCCCCCGATGTCTTCGGCTTCATCAATTGAGTGGCACTTGTTGAATTCTTTCGGTGGCAGCACTTCGTCCACGACACTGATGAAGCGCACGGTTTTGGTGGGCTTGTGGGGAGTTCCACCGACCGCCCCCTGCGCGTACTCACAGTCGTCTTCGCTGAGGCTGTGACACTCGTGTCTCCCGTCCATCTGCGTCACCGGGTTGTCAAGGTCCGAGTCGTCCGATTTGCCTGGTTTCTGACCGCACGTGCTGAAGGTGTACAGGAAAGGGTTGAGGGAAGAGTTGATAGGAAAGACGAAGACAGCGATCCACATGGAGACCTGAGGGTCAATGGTGACGCCGTGCAGGGAAATGATACCGATTGTGATGGGTGGGATCCAGCAAACGCAATCCGTGAGCACAACCAAGGCCAATTTGCGAGCCAATTGCACTTCGGCGTCTCCAGAGATTGCCGGATTGATCAACACACGGACGAAAGTGAAGGAATACCCCAAGACTAGGTAGAGCAACGCGAACAGATTGAATGCAATGAAGATTGCAGTAGCATACTCCCAGCCACTCACTTTGCCTTCAGTTAGGTTGAAGAGAAAACACACACCGTGCTGAATGTACTCGTCGATGCCAAAATAAGGAATATTCGTGACGGGCAGAAGGCTCAAAGCAATGAAGGTGACCCAGCCTGCTGAGGTCAGGATTTTGGCCACTGTGTCAGAAAAACTTTTCTTGCCGAGTCCAACAGCGAGAACTCGGTCGGTTGTGATGAGCACGAGAACGTACACGGACATTTCTGAGGAGAGCATGGAGAGAAATCCCGCTGCTCTGCACACGAAGTGCGATCTCCAGATAGAATCGTGCAAGTAATACACGCCCCGGTAATAGGCGTCTGCACCGGCTATGACAAGCAGATAGACTCCCATCATGAAATCTGCAATTCCCAGGTTGTGCACCAGAAAAGATAGGACGCTGGGCTTCTCCATCTGAGATCTGTAGAACACAACAGCGATGTTCCCCAGAAGAGAAAAGAACCCCAAAAGCCAGATGAAAACCCGAAGCGTGACACTGGACATGAGATCGTTGCAAGATGAGTAGACATCAGGTTTGGGCAGACAGTTCTCAACGTGCTGCGCTGCACAACAAAATTTGTAATCACTGGTGTGCAGGGATTGGAGTTTGGACAACCCCTGAAAAGTGGCCGTGTCAATGAGGTGCAGAAGATTGCCAGACAGGTTCAAGTGCGTAAGTTCCGGAAGGTCTTTGAAAACATCAGCGCCAATGAAACTGATCTGATTGAGCGAGAGATTGAGGTGAGTCAGGCTCTTCATGTTTCCAAACGCGTGGTCCTCAATGTCAGTGATTCTCATGCCTGATAAATCCAGTTTGGGTAGTGATCTCAACCCGTAGAAGCCTCGGTACTGAATTGTGTGCAGATGGTTATTTGACAGACCAAGATCACGCAAGTTTGTCAAACTTTTGAAACAGTCCTCGGGGATTGTCACCAGCAGATTGCTTTGCAGGTTTAAAAAGCTCAAACTGCTCTTCCCCAGGAAGAATTTTGAATCAATGGATTCAATTTCATTGAAGGAGAGATCAAGGGTGACCAGTTCATGAAGTACTGCCGATTCCAGTTTCTGGATTCCTGTGCTGTTGAGGAAATTTTGAGAAAGCAGAATGGCTTTCATTCTTTTGGAAGAAATGTCGGGGAACGTTTCAAGTTTTGCACCATTGCAATTGACAGCATGCGCCAGGCACGTGCAAGCTGCAGGACAGCTCATGTCACACATGAGCTCATCATCCCCATTGTAGCATTGTTTGATCCCATCACAGAGGTTCTCTGAGCTGAGACAAACTCCATCACACCAAAAGGAGCTGTTGCAGAAGTTCATTTCACATTTGATCTCATCATCTCCATCAAGACAATCAATTCTGTTGTCACACACTCTGTGGAAAGGAATGCAGTAACCACTGTCACACTTGAACTTTCCTGGACACACATGGTCTTCACAATCTTGGAGGTGCTCCCTTTCCAGACAGTATGCAGGAACGTTGTTTGGCAATTTGTCATGGACACACAACCCCTCCTTGTGGAAACATCCATCACGCACAGACTGACAAGGGTGCAAACTTTGTGACATCTGCCAGCATCTGGTAAGTGGCATCAGATGTCCATATCCATGTTTGATCATCTCATCAATCCAGCTTTGCCTCAATATACCTCTCTTTTTGTGAACTTTGTCAAGTTTTCTGCAATCATACAGAGATCCTACACATGATGCATCATTATATTCAACACAGTCAGTTTCATCACTTCCATCCAGACAGTCATAGCTGATATCGCAAGATTGTTTCCAGTCAATCACCTGCCCATTTTTACATGTGAAGTAGGGTGGCAACTTGTTTTTGCAAATCTGTTCATCTGAACTTGAATTGATGCAATCTTTCACACCGTTGCACACTTTGGACCAGGAAATACACTGAGTGCTGTTGTTACATTCAAAATGCAATGGTGAACAGTTGTCAGTCTTGGGAAAGTTGCTTTCTGATCCTTGTCCTGTCAGTTCACAGTTAGTTTCATCAGAGCCGTCCCGACAGTTGTGCAGTCCATCACACAAATGAAATTTCAAAATGTAGGCTCCGTCGTCGCATTGATGCAGAACTTGGGATGGCAATGGATTTTGAGGAACTGGATCTTTAACACACAGGACAGAGGAAATGGCTGTCTTTTTCGACGTCGTTTCGTTGCAAGGTAGATTGTCTTTGGCCCGTTGGAACACGCCTTCAGCTCCTGGCTTGAGAATGGAACAACCGTTTTTCTCTTTGGCATCAAAATATCCCTTGATCCAGATGCTTCCGTATTCGGGCCGAACCTTCATACTGGTCAAAAGGGAAAGTGTAGAAATGAAATTTTCCTCAGTGACATCAGCAATTTCTCCGTTTTGCTGTCTGCAGGTGTGCAGTGCTAGTCTGTAGTGAACCTCGAAGTCACCGTCTGGTGGGATCAAAGCCATTGTCTGGTAGCATTTCACGTTTCCAGGATTCATTGTCCATCCAGGGCTGCAGGTGACATTCCTTTCCCATTGGGGAGCGTGCTTCCTGTTCACGTTTCCCTCTGAATCGAGCGTGGGCAAGTCTTTGTTGCACTTTTTCTTCAGAGAGGGGTCCTGTCTGACACAGATTACGGCAGCTTTCAGGAATTTGTGATTGCAAGGAATCTTAATCCAAACAGGATCCATATTAGCCCCAGCCACGACCATTGCCGTGCACCCAAACATTTTGTTTTTGGACGGTTCTGTCTTCCTGGCCTCCCAGACAACTCTCAGTAGCGGATCCAAGAAGAGGCTCCAGTCTTTCCCGTCCTGTGTGCTTTCTGTCAATCTCGCCTTCTCCAGCTTCGGGTTTCTCCACCTTTTATACTGGGCGTCTCTACATGTTGTCCAGTTGTACACGTCTCTCTGCAGAACCACAGAAGCAAATTTACATCAGAAAACGCGGCATTGCCTCACCATCGCGCAGATTTATGTCGGGGTCATTTTCAATAAAACACAGGAAAGAATCTTCCGTCTCAATGCTTCATTTAGGTGGAGATTCATCCCGTTGAAACCTCAGATACTTCGGGGAACCTGGGCCACCTTCGGGTTGAGCCTCAAGACCGAATGGGAATTCTATTCACCAAAGTTATGTTTTTCGACGCAAAATAATTGTTTCTCGTGGACAGAGAAATTTGTTCGTAAAGATGGCTGAAGTCTCTGTACCTGACATTTGAGTTTTGTTTTGTCAAGACGTGTTTTATCAGAACCTATTTTTCTCCACTCACCTGTTTGAGATCATGCAGTCCAAGAAAGACTGGAGTTGCCGAGTGGAGGACATCAAACAGAACTTGACATTCATCAGGAAGTGGTTGTCGGAAACTCTCGAAGAAGGAGTCGGAGTGAATGTCCAGCAGGTTCGCGTCTTGATCCTGACACCATTGCTCCGCTTCTCGCCACGTGATGTCACTGGCAATCTTCGAAGAAAGCAGCACTTCCTGCAAGAGTTTTTTCGGCACTCTGCTTTCAATTCTGCATGTCTTCTTGCTTGAGTCCAACTTTGGAGGTACTGCTTTATCTTTGTGTTTTTTACCGTCGAAGTTCAGTGTGATGGGGCAATTGAGATCATACCCTGATGGCGATGTCAAAATTGTGATCGTGACTGAATTGCTGCTTGTTTTCCAGGAGATAAGTTCACCTGAGTTTGATCCCTTTGGTCGCAAAGTCACCCTTGGAAACTCAGACTCGACGAGATCAACGACAAACTTGAGTTTGGAGCTGGCAATGCATTGCTCAGTGCTCCAGTTGAGCGCAAAGAAATGTACATCCGCATTACGAATGACCAGTTTCACCGTTGTTGGTTTGTTCACAGATGATGGCAGACTTATACTGCCACACGGATCCGAGAAGGATTGCGCGTCTTGCGTTTCTGTGATGGTGGTAATGCCTTCCTTTCTGCAGTCAGTGGACTGGAGGAAAAATCTGGCGAAAACATCTGACAGAGATGTGCACTGTCTCTGTGATTTTGCCTTGAACGTGAGTTTGTTGGGGTGTGCTTTGAGTTGCTGATTCTCTGGATTCAAGACCTCGGAGTCGGCCTGCATTTCGAGGCTCTGGTGGCAGTCGGTCCTGTCCGTGTGGAGGTGCGGTTCGGTGGCGATGCGGACCGAGTCGCGGCGCGCCTGGCTTCGCGCGCTCATCCGAAGCCGCTTCACATTGATGTATTTCTTGTCGGAGGGCTCAATTGAAACCAAGCACTCGTCAACCTCAGTCGATCCTTGTATGAAGTAGACGAAGACGTGCATACACCTCTTGAACTTTACAAACACTTCTTTTGGGTCATTTTTGCTTTCGTCAGACTTTTCGCACGTGTGAATCAATTTTCCTGGACAGTCTTCCAGTCGACTGTAAATGTGGAGTTTCACTTTGCCTGTGTCAAACGGGTCGTAATATCGGAACAACATGAGATTGATTGTGTTTTGGGCTGATGTGATAACAGCGTGGGACCAGTCAAGTTTCTTTTCTTTGAGCCATGAATCAGACGGGGACCACCACCTGCCACAAAATGGACCCAAATAGGGTTTGTCCCCGAGTAACTTTGAGTCATTGTAAATTGCGAACCCACTATAGATACAGTCTTTGGCTTCAACTCCAAATTCTCTGTGTTCGTATGTGTCCTTTCTCTGAACAGCCAGAAGAATGCTGATGAACTTGTTGGTCGGCGCGACGAAGTGAATGTGCCACGCCCCCAGTTGGTCCGTCACATCAAGAGCCAAGTGCGACTTCTGGTCGTCGAGAACGTTCACCGTGGCGCTTCCTTCAAATGGCCTCCTTGGTTTGTAATCACTGAATTGCTTCAAGGTCTTTTCAGTGTACTTGATGACAGCTGGTATGTTCCCTCGGTCCATCCCCAGTTTGACCAAGGAGATGACTGCCATGAATCCTGGAAATAGCGGGGACGGAGAGCCTTGCAAAAGTGAAGAAATCGACCAGAAAGATACAACTACTAAATAACGTATTTTCAGTCAACACAAATCTTACCTGTTGACCTGAGCGTGCCGTTATAAAAGGAATTTTCTTGGCTCCACCGAAAGTCTGTTTCCTCGAGCAGGGTTTTGCGCGCCTCGCGAGCGTCGTGCTCGACGAGCGGCCCGTCAATGACGGCCATGCGGAAGTGCAGAACTTGCGCGTGCTCGAAATCAATGACATACGATATCTCAAAATGTGCTCGAAGATCCCCCTTCAGATACCAGAAGTAACTGTGTTCTCGGAACATTTTCAGAAAGTAGCCCCCCGGTTGTTCTTTGGTCTCTGTGTTTGTCGGACTCTGCTTCACATTGGCAGAAGACAGACCTTTGACGTTTCCGGACACCAGCGGCGCGTAGTGCAGCATTATTCTGCCTTCAGACTCCATGTACAACGCCAGTTGAGCTGTTGGGCTTCGCGAGAAGAGAAAGAAAGGCGACCTTCTTCCGCACAGCCTGAATGTCAGCCGGTGTTCAGGCATTCCGTAGTTGGAGCCTGAGTAGAACTGCTCACAGGCCAGATGATCGAGTCTGCACAGGTCAGTGTGGGCGATGCTGAATTCGGCGGCCGTGATGTTGATGCTGAAACCCTGTCGCATGGAGAACTTCCACAGTCGAGCCAAATAAAAGAGACTCGTTCTGTTCGGGGGTGGTTTCCAATTCACTTCGATATTTCCGTAAAACCCCACGACGTTAACGATTGCCAAGGAAATGTTTCCCGTGACTTCAGACTCGTGCCCGTAAGTTTTGCAGTAGAGCAGATCATCCAGACATTTCCCAATCGACTGACTGCAGTGAAAAAAAACCCCTGCGCCGACAGATGAACCCTTGGTGGGTTTAACCACTTTTTTCATGCAGTGTCCCATTTGCGACGTGAGAAAGCTCCAATCCTGATAAGTCAGATCTGCTGAGCACCATGGCATCATGTTCATCCATATTGCGACGTTCATCGCAGCCAGGAACCGCCCAGATGCCATTTCAAATCGACTCGCTTTGTATTCAAGGAATGATTTCTCTGAGATCAGTTTGACATATTGGTCAAATCCGTCTGACCATCAAACATTTCACACAAGGAGATAGATCTGTCACCCCAAAAATCCAGTTTTCTCTGTTGTTGTGCCTGTTTACATTTTCCGTTCTTCAGTCCACTTGGCTCACACAGCTTCACCAGGTGAAGGAGACAGTTTCAAATTTCACAATCGTGACAGCCACGGATCGGACAGTCTGCAGTTGTCAGTTGCTCGCTGGACTGATGCGGTGCTGCACGAAGGAGACAAGTTTCCTTTCAGAAAAGCACACCACACAAAGCGTGCACTGTGTGCAAAACCCGTGGTGGTTCTGGTGGTTCCAAGGGGCGGGATTTTGTATTTTTTGCACGGTATGAGTGCCATAACTTTTGAAATCCTACCTCAATCCCAACTAAACTGATAAGGTCCTGAGTGAACTGGCCTGGATGGCATTCAAAAATGGCAAAGGTTTGGTCAAAGTCTTTGATTTTGTGAAGTCAATTGACTTGCTTCTGAGTCCATGTATCTCATTTGACTTTGAGGGAGTGGGTTAATAAAACTCAGAATTTAAAGTGTATGCCCTAAAACCTAGTCAATTTCATTTGAGCAAGACCTCATGACCAGAAGTGGTCCAAAATTGCTGCCAAAGGTGGGTTGCTGTCCTGAATTTTGTTGTTTCTCAAGTAAATGTAGGCTTGTCCTTTGTATGATATAGCCTGATATGACATAGCCTTCTGAGGTGGTTTGAGGTGGTGTATGTATCCCAGCTCTGGCAACTGGCCAAAATGACTGCTGAAATAAATATTCTAAAATAGTTGGCAAAGTGAAAAATTGTTCCAATGGCCATTTTGGTATCTATGAATTTTGACCTGTTTTTGATCATCAAAATGCATTCATAGTCGGTCAACTTTAGTTTCAGGGCGTGCCCTTGCCTAGTATTAACAATTGACTTGCACCCAAAAAGTAAGTCCAGGCTGGACTGAGGGGGTCAGTAAAGTCAACTGACTTCAATTCCTTCCCCTTTGTCAAGAGTGCAACACAAGAGTACTTTGCTTGCAATACTTATGTGCTTGTAAGGCCTTATTTCGGCCTGTCTTGTGTTGCACATTTTAGTTTTTCGCAATCTGAAATTTCACTTTGGGAGTCCGCCACCTGACCCGGTCTTGTGTTGGCCGATGGATTCTTGTCATGGCTTTTTTTCCCCGCCCCCCCCCCAAAAAAAAAAGTTTTGTGCCGACCGAAGCAAAAACTTTCATGTTGCCTTGGCGTTTTTGTTTGTTTGTTTGTTGTTGTTTGTTTTTTTTTTTCTGGTGAGTTTTGGTCAAATTTTATGGATATTTCCTTGGGAAAGAAACCTCAGCGGCCAGCGTTTTTTGAAACTCAAAAAGTTTCTGTTGAAGAGAAAAACATACATTTTGAAACTTTTGTTTGCCCATATTTTCTTTCTTCTGTGTGCGTGCGTGTGTGCCTACGTGTGCGTGCGTCCGCGCGCGCGTTCTGTTCCGTGCACATGGGTCGAGGTTCTTCCGGTGTTCAGGGTCGAACTCAATTGTCAATTGGCCGGTCATCATTTCAGGTCCCAGCAAACAAGAGCCCAAAACGTGATCAAGAGCAGCCAGAGGAGACTCTTCCAAGAAGTTGCCCAATGACCAAAAGGAGCCCCAAACTTTGCGTATAATACTCAAAATGTTGCAAAAGTACATACAAATGAGGGATCAGGAAAAAAATTCAAAACTCCTTCAAGACACAAATGTTGCTTCAGACAATAGACAAGTGACGGCTCGAATTCTCGCTGAGCGAAGTTTCCTGTCGCGGTGGCGGCGCTGCGATCACGTGACGTGTCAGCGTGGTCTGGAGGGTGAGAACTTGTCATTTCGTGTGGCCCAATGGACGGCCCGGAAAGGAGGTCGGGAGGAGGTCGGGTCATGACCCCTGGGTCAGGCTGAAGTTCAACAGCTTCTCAGGGAGCATTAACAAGAAGAAAGAAGAATGAAAGAAGAATGAAGAATAATTTGAGGATTTAATCAAATG
>JAAUXT010071133.1_pt1 | contig 13614 bp, 15 predicted proteins | sample 7278171 | NCBI WGS metagenome assembly JAAUXT01 (sample SAMN14350112, study PRJNA611818) | marine sediment metagenome | isolation source: surface marine sediment (1.8m) | place: French Polynesia: Moorea | collected 2018-08 | reverse complement strand
CTGGGGTCAGCTAGACTCTAAAATGAAGGGAAAACGCCGAAAAACGCATCAGTATGCATGCAAGAGCACCCATGATCACTGGGTGCTTCTTCAAATTTGATCTAGATCACCGGGTTCTTCAAATTCACCACACCAACTCATTTGAAAATTCTTGTGTGTGTGTGTGTGTGTGTGTGTGTGTGTGTGTGTGATTCACCAGACCAACTCAGGAAAAACATGTACAATATGGCGCACCGGATGTTCGAAGAGCGACCATCAGGGTTCCGTGGAACTTCTTGTTTGCTATTTTTGTCATATCACCTTTTGTTTTGCCTTTTGTTCCAAATGCTCGGACAAAAGAAATTGTCTCATATACCTTCATCATGTTCAGTAACATTTCTCACCAGAAAAGAATCCCCTTTCGTATGTCGTATTTTTGCACACAGTAGAGAACTTCGGGCGAATTCCCAACGCGCCGCAAAAACCACAGTCAAATTTGCGATGGCGTGATCGTGTCACCGATGAAGCGACATTTTATGAATTGGAAGCCGAGCCACAGAGCACGAGAAACGAATCGCAAAATCGTAATCCTTGGGGTAAAGCTCAATTCAATTTTTTTCTGCCGACAGGAGAAGTGATTGTCACACGCCAAATATAAAGAACAATTTGGTAAAGCTGTTCAACGGAAGAAAACAGTTCGCAAAATTACAGAAGTGTTTTTCTTTTTCTGTGAAAGGAAAGTAGAATTTGCACGGATTTTCGAGCCGTTCGCACCTTTTTATGATTTACTTTTCTCGAAATACAGCGCAATCTACTTCCAGACGCGTCCACCAGATGGACACTCCGTCGGGACGAACATTGCCGGTGTCTCAGGACCGGAGCACGACCGTAATATATTTCCGACGTCGGTGGTCCTAAAAATTTCAGGAACACAGCATGACCAATAAGAAGGCAACTGCAGTGCGAAGTCCCTTGCCGGTAATGTCGTCGATTCTTCCTTGTCCTGCTTGTCTTCCACAAGTCATGCAAATATTTCTTCCTCATCACCCTCATCTTCTGCCAACAGAAGAGGGGGGGTCCAGGCAGGGGGGGTCTAGGCAAGGGGGGTCCAGGCAGGGGGGTCCAGGCCAGGGGGGGGCAGGGGACATTTCATCCACCTTGCCATATACTACACTACCACATGGTGCTTGCCCTAAAGGGGCACAAATAGTGTAGTCGTGCTGTGGTCCTGGTCGTGCTCTGGTCCTGTTACACCGGGGTTCGAGCCCAACAACAACTTCGAATACAAAACATAAACAAACGGAAAAAGTACCACAATTTTATGCCTCAGATTCAATTTTTGTCGGGATTCCTCCTCGAGCCATGGACTTTGGGGAAAGGTTGTGGTTTTTCTTCCAATCCTTACTGTTTGCTGCCCGTTCAAAGAAAGGGTCATTGCCTGGTCACTTCCGGAACAATTTTGGTTCAAGAACCCTTGGGAATCCTTCCCACCCACCCACCCCCAAAAAAAGGTCATCCAACAACTGGTCACCCAAGACTCCTAGCTCTTCCCAGTGTTCTTGGAAACCATGACTCAACAGCTCCCAAAGGAGCAAAAAAGAAGATTCGAGCCAACATGACTGCAATCTGCTGTCCAAAGGAGAAAGGGACATGGTGTATAATGGAGGCCTGTTTTCATATTCTGGAGACATTTTGGCTCAAGACACACTAGCTGAGGGTTGTTGGGACGACGTACGAAGGCACCTCAGGAGAGAACGGCACAAGGGTTTGGAGAGGCGGGCGCACATGCAAAGTGCATGCACAATTTTGATTTTTTCGTGCATGGTCGTCTGAACTGTTTCAGCGAATGGAAAAGCCATGCGTCTCAATTGGCATGTGTTCTATCTTACTCTTATGCTCAAGGTGGATACATAGGGCTCCACAGTCAAGTGAGCGAGGGGGAGAATTCTGGAAGGGGAGTGGGTTCACACCTTTGAATCCACTTGTGGTGTGTGTGTGTGTGTGTGTGTGTGTGTGTGTGTGTGTGTGTGTGTGTTTCATTCCTGACAGTCAGGGGGCGCGAAAAGTTTACTGTTTACGCCCGAACCTCAAAACGAACTGGATCCACTGGAGGTTTCTCCGAGGAAGTTTTCCGCAAACTTTCTCGCTTTCCTTCAAACACGGAAGAACGTGACTCGGCGCTTTGGCTCCAAGCCACGACCATTGAGCGCGAGCAACGTGCCAGATCTCCGCGTTTCGTCGTGCGCAGCACACCCGTCGATTGTGCAATGTTGGCGCGGCAATTTTCCTTCCGCCTTTCCTCACGAGCGTGGGAAGTGTGGCAGCTAAAAAGAACCCTCAGATGGGACTTTCCTGGCCAGTAGAATTCTGCACGTCATCCCGTGGACAAGAAAGTCCCTTCCTGGATTCCGTTGCATCAGTCTGCAGCTGTCTGCTGTGGTTCTGTCGTGGAGGCCCGCGCACGTCAATTCTTGAACGAAGATGGATGTGCTTCAAGTCGGAGACACAACCATTCTATTCCCCGCACCGGAACCACGGAGGAGAGTTTCCAACAGCTTCCGCGTGGGAGCGAAACTGCGTCATATTTTGCTCGGTTATTTGCTCAGTTCAACAGACGACGAAATTCCCCAGTTCAGTTCTGTTCTTCCTTGTTCTCCGTGGTGCGAAACTCAACAAAATCGTCAGGTTTGGTGTTTCCTTTGCTCCATAGCGAACTGCAAGCTTCAGCCCTATGAATCCAGTGCGAAAACAAGTTGAACAAACGACGATGTCGCGATCTCCTGAGGCGGAACTTACTTAGCCAGTAAACCTTGTGCATTCAACATCTACTGTCTCAGGAAGCTCCGACTCGAGGATCGCGCGATGCATGGTGAGAGATTCTCACTGTGCGCTGGTGGGTCCCCTCGAACGCGCACGTCCTTCGGCTCTGCATGATGACGTGTCCTTCAGACCACGCTGAAACCATTTCATTTTGCTGTGCCAATTGAGATGAAAGCTGACAATTTCGGTGGCGAAGCAATTCCCGCTTTGTTGGAACTCAAAATTCTGTCGTGAAGATGGAACAGAATGAAAAACGGTTGAACAGAAATCCCAATGAGTGAAACTTCATCCCACGTTTCTTTGAGTGTCACTCCTTCTCACCCTGCGTGTGTGTGTCCACAATGCATGGTCCACGTGCGCGACACCAAAATTCGAAGACACCATACCACATCCCCACGGTGTGACGGCGAACATGCAAACAACAAATTTCGTGTGTTTCCAACATGTTTGACCTCAACAGCACAAGTGCATATCAAGCGACGTTTCTGAGGTTGGTGGGTTTGATGAAGAAACAGATCCATTGGGTCAGGCCCAGGCCTGACCTTGGCCCCGTTATGCGCTCAAATTCCATCGCCCATTTTCCAATATTTATTTGCCAACTAGTTTGTCACCTGAAGATGTTTGTTCGCTCCTCACAGTTCCGCAGCGACCACAGTTCCGCAGCGACTTTGTTGTGATTCTGCCATCTCCAGTAAACCTCACAATCCAGAATCTTCAACTGCAGATGTACACGTCCACACATTCCGTCAAAGGGACTGAACTATTTGCCTGGTCGGTTTTGCACATGAGGGGAGTGTTCAGCTTTCCGAACAAAGCAATGACGCACCACCTTTTCATTATTCATGTGTGCGCACGGTTTTGCTTGGTCAGCTAGTTGTGTGGTTTTGTTTGTTCCTGGTCGCTCCAGAAACCTGAAAGGCAAACCTGGTCAACTGAAACTCTGCATTGCGTACCCCGAGAATCATTTTCTCTGAGGCTGCAAAAGAGGTACTGGACTTGCATTTAGCGAGTTGTGTGGGCACTTTGTCACGACGTACATGCAGCTAACAAGGTTCTGATGTGCAACAACAGAACTTCATGCATGAAGCAGGTTCTCTTTTGGTTCATCTCTCACGGGCCTGAGAACGGTGCAGGTAACTCGAAAAGGGACCTCCAAAACGAAAAGGCTTGCGGCACAAAACTGATGAGTCCAAAGTGGGGAAAAATGGTCAGACAGCCAATAAACAATCCTCAAGCCCTTTACAACAGCTGGAAACCAGTCTCTCAAGGAATCATTTGTCGAAACAGTTTCGGGAGGAAAAGGGTGCTGAACGCTCGGACACTTTCAAAAATCCCCTTCAGTATGTTCTTCATGCCTGCTACGAGTTCCAGGGACCCACTCAGCCACTCCTTCTCAGCCTGCAGGGACGGGCTGTCGTACTGTATGTGTGTCGAAATGTGACTTCGCTCATGCATGCAGACAAACAAATTGTTCCATGTCACGACGGAACGAACTCGCTGAGCCACTCCTTCGTGAACTCATCTGTCTCTCCGACAAAAATAGAGGTGGAACAAAAACCCGGTCCACATAATCCATGCCCGACCTCCACCGTTTTACCTCGTCGTCCCAACTCTTGTTTCTGTGACCTGGTCGTTGTGCGCACGCGACAGCAGGTTGGTTCCCACCCTGAACACTTGTTTTCGGAAATCGAGGCAACTTCTGGCATTTTCCTAGGGTATTCTGGGTGAACTAAGCCTTCCACACGTGCATGGCGATGTTTCACTCAAGATCCGATTTTGGTCAGTCCCGTCGCGAGATTCTGGTTCGTCGTGGGTTGCAGTTTTGTGACACACAGAATCATGCACCTGGCAAATTTGCGCCATTTTAGACCAATCCGGTTGTTTCATCCAAGGTTATCGTTCTTGTCCTGTGAGATTTTTTGGGTGTATGGGAAAGGCCAAGTGCATGCTTGTCTATCAATTTTAGACTCCTCAAGTAGCCAAGCCTTTTCTCCTTCAACTGGAATGGACCTGCACACAACATGTACGAAGTACGTGCAGCAGGCTTGTGCTCTTGTGACAAGGACGAAGGGATGAAGGTCAACAGTGGATCCGAATAAGTTTAGTTGTTTCAAGAATGAATATTTGAAGCCTGGCGAGACCGATCAGCTTTGCCTTTTCAGTTGAAACAGCAGGAGGTTTTGGATATGGAGGCGCAAGAGTGTGTCCAGAAGTGTTGCAGAATGTACGAGTGCTGATTCTGTCAAGACTACCTGAAGCAACACAACGAATGATTCAAAGCTGCCAAGAATGTTCAACCTCAATATCGCCTGATCGAAACAAATTCGGTTTGTTCATTTTCACCATGAAGTGCGATATCTCTGACATAGAGTTTCCAAAGGCTGTGTCCAACGGGTGGTGCGAAGAACTGAACACGAACTCAAATCGTTCTCTAATTGTCACAAAGAGAGATCACAACCAGTTTCACAAAATGCTCTGACTGCAAATTTTACAACTTCCCAGTCAAATTTTGTCTTCAACGTTTTACTGATCACATCAGAGCCAGTGTGAAAACTTTTGATCATGATTCTGCAAGAGCCTCGAGCTTTAGGTTCGTATACAGGGCGCAGGACAGTTCAGAATAATGGACGTTGCCACGGTTTCGCCAAAATCTTGAGAACAAGTTTTTCAAGATTGTGTGAAATTTAGTTTTGGCCTCAGGTGTGCACACAAAATTCTGCCACAACGCAAGGCCCATGAGCCGTCAGCCTGCATGACTTGTGTCAAAAAACCTCACTTCTCTCTCTGCGTGCAAGCTTTCTGCCGATCTGCTTGAGCAATCTGTTTTTGTTTTGTATTCTTGGCAACCGTTGTCAGCCTTCTTTTGTGTGCATGTGTGGACATTTTTGGCATTTTTGACGAACTGTGAGAAGCCTGAAGTCTGAAAGGCCTGCAGCGCACGACGCGATGAGAAGGGCGTCGACCTGTTTCTCAGTCAGTCTCAGGAAAGAGTTCAGAGTTATTCGGAGCGTCAGAGTGCCACTGTGTTTTGGTACCACTCTGAAGAGCCGGCTCTTTAGTGTTACTTCTGTATCATAGTACTTTGGGGATGGTAGTGCTTTGAAACACGGTACCAAAACACAGTAGTGCTCCGAAGAGCCAGTTTTCAGCCGCAGAGACAATGTCTAATGTGGTGATTGCCAGTCCAATCCTCACTTCCATGCAACTCTGCAAGGTCAAGTACTCACCGGATCGCTGTCTTTTCCCCTCTCTCCTCCCATGCATGCGTATCAGTCACCCTCACTTCAAAAATGCATGTTGGCCTGAATTGAATAGTTTTCCATCTTCAACACCCACGCACTCAAGGGGTCTGAATCGTGGAGTCAGAGCCTGAGACAAGAAAAAAACAAACACCACTGGAATGCGTGGCGCAGTGTTCTTAGCAGATGTTTTTTGTGTGTCTACACAGGGAGCAGAACTTTTACAAGTCTCTGTAAGTTTGGAAGGAGGAGGCTCCGTGCAGGTTCAACGTCGGCTCAACTTGAACGAAAGGTTTTCGTGATTGTGGTGACCCTCAATTCTCCCAGAATAAACAACAATTTTCACTAGAAAGCTGCTTCTGTGCGCAAAGTATTCCATTCCTGGGCAAACACTGTACCTTTCCGTAGTGTCCACAGGTGTACATCCATTTTGTGTTTGCCTCAAGGTGAACATGCCACGTTTCTGGGCCAAGTCTTCGACCTACGCATTCGATAGCCTCAAAATCCCCTTTTGTTTTGAGACCTTTGGCAACAGTCCTCGTCGAAAATCTGAACAAAATAACTTTTTCGTAAACCTTGGGGGTTCTAGGTGAGATCGGAGTGTTGTCAAAGCAAAAACAATGACCTCAGTTGGCCTGCGGTGACACCGTGCAGGTGTTGCTTTCCGATCTGTCGTCAGATTTACCTTCTTGCACTCCAAGGAAGAAAATGAAGCGTCCCTAAAATCTCTTACGTGCAGAAGGTTCTTCTTTGTGCATGCAGAAAGGGCTGGAAGTGCGTCAGAGGAATAGCTGTCTCATGAAAAGTCACTGCACCAGAAGTCTTTTGGAATTTCGGACTTCCTTCATTTTGTCTGTCGTCGACAAACGACTGATCCCAACACTGTTGTGTGTCGTTCCTTTCGAACATCGGCTTGTGTATTCAGGTGAGTGACTTTTGAAAACTCTGGCACCTCTCGAACAAACTGACTGAGCCAGAGACGAAGAAAGTTCTTCGACATTTGATTGACCAGTGCTGAACCTCCCATTGTTGCTCAAGGAACAACAAGTTTCGCTTACCTTCCAGAGTATACGTTTCGCCTCCCTCACAGCATCGTGTCACTTTGACCGTTGAGTCCTTCATTTGACACAGGTATGCGTGTGGCGGTTCAAGCTGCCCGCACACGCCCACCTGTCTGCCACGGATCCATTTTGCAAAACAAGATGAGCACGTTCGCTGAGATCAATAAAAGTGCTCCAGCGTGAACAAGGACGACACGTTTTCGAATCTACACACACTGGTGAACATTCCAAAATGGACCACTGACATTTTTGGACATTTTACTTCCTCGTTTGTTCCATAAAAGGAGATGCACTTTGTTGGCAATCAATGCAGAAAAACACAATCGTCACTCACAACATTCCCTTTTACAACACAACATCATGTCGTCCGTCAATGCGTCCAAACCCCTGCAGTGTAAATTTAAGAGACGTACATGTATGAGTATCCACCGAAAACCATGGTCAGTATGGAAGCAAAAAGTTCTGAACAAACACGCAAAGGGAATGTTGTTGTCTTGTTTCTCAGGCTGAAAAGAAAATGCAAACGATCTATGGACAGCCTGAAATCAAAAGTCCCTTTTGCACCAACCCAGGGTCCTGGTCAGGTTGGCCCTTGACCTACTTTTGAAAATCGCAGTCGTGGCACGCAAACAGCAAAAGGTTCACTTGCAGAAAAATAATTGTCTCGCTCTCTCTGTTGGCTGAACTTTTCAACAGAAATCGCACGCATGGTTTGCAAGCTGTTGTTGTTTCTTCCCCCAAGGGTCCGTTGTTACATGAAAGGAGATATAGGAAAATGTGACTGCTTGCCGTTTTCGTCTGGAAAACACACAGCTGCATGGTGAAAATGAGCATGCATGCATGCACCATTTTTTCACTACATTTATACAATTGAAACTCGCTCGTTTTGCTGTCAATCAACCAGTTGAAGCTCAATTGTGCTTGCGTGGGACTGTGTGAAGAACTCAATATACATTTCTCAACCACAAAAGGAAAACCATCACAAGTTTCACTGTTGGCACACATTCCATTTTTTACGCCGTCATGAATCGAGGACAAGTCTGTTGTAGGTTTTTCGAACTCAGCACGCAGTCATGTGGTGTTTTTGAAAGACACAGCCTCAATACTTCTGAGCGTCACATTGCGTACAGCAAGGAAGAGAAGAGTCAAGAAAAAACAGAAAGACAGTGCACTTGTCAAACATGCTGCAGGTCATGAATCTGAGCAATGTGGTACATGATGCCTCATTGTGTGTACCTACGAGTGGTGATGCAAAACGAGCGTGACATGGTGACTGAACAAGTTCATGTAACCAAGAACGCATGCATGCACAAAATTTTGTATGCACGTCATGAACAAACTGCATGGATCAGAAAGCAGCTCTGAAAAGGGGAATTTTGCGGGTTCGTTGAACGCTGAATGACTGCAGAGAATGTCGGACAGCAACGTGCCCATCGTGATCGACGTGGGATCGAGCCTCACGAAAGTGGGACGGGCGAGCGAGGCGCTGCCGCAGCACGTCTTCCCGTCCGTCGTGTCCATGCCCAAGGTACGCATGTCCGCCCTCTGCAGCGAAAGAGCGAGGAACACGAAAAGTGACGCCGTCCACTTTTTTGCGATGATATTTAGGAAACAACTTTGTGTTGTTATGATGCACAGAACTTCCACCGCTCCTCGGAGATGCCGGTCGACGCCATCAAGTTCGGGTTCGATGCTGAGCGGGAGCGCCTCTTGGAGGGCGCCACCAGCGTCGCCAAGTTCCCCGTCGAGTGGGGCGTCATCACCAACTGGGAGCTGTTTGAGGACCTCATGGAACACATTCTGTACGACGCGGCCGGGGTGCAGCCAGAAGACACTCTCCTGATGCTGACGGAACCTCCACTGTGTCCCAAAGTTACCAGAGAGAAGTACACACAGGTGCCTCTGGTATTCTGTTTTTCAATCATGTTTCGGACATTTTTTGTGCAGCTCGTTGGTGTCAAAACCAAACTGCGTTTGTGTGCACAGACGTGAAGGGCGCAGACATCCACTTTGCGGATCTTCTGTACATTTATAATGCAAAATGTGCTGAACACAACAAGCAACCGCGCAGCTCCACCTGTGTTCGATACAGCTGATGTTCGAGAGGTTCGACGTTCCTGGGCTGTACTTGGCGAACACGGCGAGTCTGACGGCGCACGCCGCCGGCGTCCTGGACGGCGTCGTGCTCGAGTGCGGTCACCACGCCACCTTCGTCGCGCCTGTGTACGACGGCGTCGCCCTGCGCCACGCCATTCCCAAGGTGAGAATCGTGCGCGCGGCGCTGTCAGCAGTTGTCCATTGCATCTCAACTGTGATTTGGTGGAGATTGCTTGGAGTTGTTCATTTTTCTGTCATTTGTCCAGTTTATGTGCTCAGCAAACGACATTGAGTGGCACCTGATGAAACTGCTGGACAAGAAATTCAAGTCTGAGTATCCAGAGGCAGATTGGAATTTCTATGAGAGGAAGAATGTGAACGTTGTCAGAGACATTCTCAACAAGCACTGCCGTTTTGCCTTGAACTATCAGGAGGAAATGGAAAAGGCTGATAGTGAACCAATGAAGGTCAGCTACACACTGCCAGATGGCAAAGAACTGAAGTTATCAACGGAATTAGTGGAATGTACTGAACGCTTGTTTGACCCATCCATTGCAAGTAAGTTCTCCTACATGCAATTCCACGCAAATAATTTGTGTTGCGTTGTGCATGCCACGATGTGTGAGCAACAAGTGAGCGTCGCTCCTTCTCAGATGACGAGGTTCCGTCTCTGTCGTGGCACGTGCGGCGCGCGCTGAGCCTCGTGACGTCACCCGAGGTGAGGGACGCCGTCGCCCGCAGCGTCGTCGTCGGCGGCGCCGTCACAACGCTGCCCGGCTTCACGCAGCGCCTCAAGAAAGAGGTCACGTCGGAACTGAGCTTAGACGGCGACGCTGTAGCCTCCGCAGCGCCGAGCGTGAAGGTTGTGTCCCCGGATAACAGACAGTACTCGGCCTGGGTCGGAGGCGCAGTCGTCGCTAGTCTCCCCGACTTCGACGTCAGGTGCATCTCGAAAGAGGAGTACGATGAACATGGACCTGTCTTGGTGCACAAAAAGTGCTTTTGGGGATGAACGTCACAATGAAGTACCGGTAATTATGAACAGAATGCAACTCGGACGATCTGCTTGAAGACACACGCAGGCTTTATTTTCTTGTGTGACAAAATGAGGCAAACGGCCATTTCACACGTCAACATGGACACCGACACGCATGCAGAGAAAGGACAATAAACTTACAAGGGTTCTCATGAAAAATCTCTTGACAATTTCCGCACATAGACAGACCATATAAATTGCTCCGATTTGAATCAAACGACAGATTGTGAGCGCAAATGTCTCACACGTAATCGATGCGCCAAGTCTGAGACGCGGCTCCGCCTTGGTTCGGGTAAAACCCGATCTCACCGCCGTTGTAGGCCGAGTTGTACTTGAGATCAAGTCTGTAGCCGCTGCGCCGCCACTGCAAGACGACTTTGTCCGAGTTGAACAGTGGAACGAACCTCTGACTGCCGCGCTTGTGAACGTTGTTCGACAAACGCACGTCGCCCCAAGGTCCACTTGAAATGGACTGGGCTTCATTGAAGGTCATTGTTCTGTCTGGAAACCGCCTGAAATGAATTCACAACACCATGTGTGAAGAACCAGAGGTTCTTCGGCAAAATTGTTTCTCCCTGCGTGGAGACTCCAATCGAGCACAGACCCTCAAAACATCCCTGCTGGGACTATCAGGCGCAATACGACACCAAACACACTATAGTTCTGGCTTTTGGGATCTTAGTGCCCTGATGTGTTCATCCTCCTTGAGCTTGGTCTGAACCTACGCTAATTGCACTTGCGTATTGTCCTCACTTGTTTCGCAAGAGCTGTCCGTCTCGAAACCACTGCTGATTGTCCCCGCCGTGTTTGGTCCACAGGATGATATCGTAATCGCACGTGCCGCATACGTCCAGCACTTTTCCCGACTGCGAATGCACCAGGTAGAAGTATCTTGCAGCTGTAACCAAGTACTTCACTTGTCAGATTGCAAAGATTTGTCAATTTTCACAGTTCACATCTCATGCAGGTGTTGTGGTGCTACGCGTTTTGCCTGATTCACTAGTTGGGGATCTGAATTTCTTTCAATGTTGAAAAATACTTGACCTTACCAAGATTCACATACGGAGCTGCGCTGTTGGTTTGCAGATAGAAACGCCCTGTTTGAGTGTACTCGGCGCTGTCCGCGTAGAATCCCATCTCGGCCGGTTGACCTGTGATTTCTGAGTATGTTGACCCCGTGGAGTCGTACGTTATTGCAGATGTTATCATCTGTTTGGTTTCGAATCTCCCAGGATTTGAAATGCTCCAGGTGTAGTAATCGATGGCCTTGTTGTGACTGCACCCAGCGCTCCACAAGTAGCATCCAGGTTGATATCTGTTTCCCCCGTTCGGGTAGAAGTCGAGGTCACCGAGCGGCAGCAGGGTTCCGTAGTACGTCTGCCACGACCACGCGTACCCGTCCGTGTGGATGACGTCCACAAGAGTGCCGTTTATGGGGGACAAGCGCTTGTCTAAGTTTTTGTCCTCAAAGCACAGACCCGCTGGATCCAGACCTGAAAGTAAAGACCAGGCATGCAAGTGAATTGTCGATGGTTCTTGCTGGTGGAAAGGGAAAAGCAAAACTCGGGACTGGTTACTTGTCCTCAAAATAAACTTGCACCTGTTATTCTGTCAAATGCGTTACTGGCTCGTGCCGCCTTGCCCATGACATGTGTGCCCAGACTGTGTCCGACCCCGTAGATTCTCTTCGAGGGATAAGAATTGTGAACATCCGTCGCTACAGATGCGATGAACTGTCCGACGACTTGTGTGTTCGCCGCGGCTTTCCCGTAGACGCGCAAGATGCTCTCGTCTGGGTTCGCCCCGTTCTTCCAGCCGACGAGCACCACCAACTCCTCTGGGTTGTATCTCAGAATCTCATTCTTTATCTGGTGCAGCCACCCGTCGTTGATGCTTCCAGAGAAGCCATGGGTGACAAAAATAACTCTTTGCAAATCTGAATTGCCCGACAGCGCGTCTTTGATGTCTGTGGCTGCGGCGGAGACAGAGGAGTGAGACGGGACGGTGGTGGAGCCGCCAGGCCGGAACACCTGCATCTGGGGAGCGATGCTGGAGACCGAGTCAGGGGGCGGGAACGAGCAAATGGAGTTGCCCAGAGGAAGACCTCCTGCAATGTACAGGGCAGATCAGTTGAATGACTCACGTTGTCACTCTGATTGACACAAAGCGAATGTCAATATACGGTCACTTACTTTTCGATCTTGACTTTCCGGTTCTGTTGAGTTTGATTCGAAGCGTCTCCATGGACTTCACGTAAGCGCGAGCAAATTCCTCCAAAAGTTTATCTTTCGACTTGACCGTGTTCTCGCTGTGGCCTGAAAGTGTAATGGCAATGGAGTAAACGTCGTTCTTGCGCCATTTTGCATAAAGCAGGGAGAACTGTAAATTTGTGACTGGGCAGCCTACTCGTGGCGGCGGTGGCGGCGGATGACGTGGATTCCCAGGAAACGCTGCTCTCTGGTGGGGCGGACGCGGATGCCTCGGTCTTGGTGCCGGTTGGCGCTTCGAGCCGCTCGTGGAAGACGGAACCTGCATCCGCCGGCCACGCGAGACAGACCACCATGACCAACGCGCTCACAACTTTCATGCTGCAAACAAGACAAAAACGAACTCCAATGACCAAACGACCAATCGGTCTGAAAAATTTGGATGCAATTGACATTTTGTCAATTTCAGAGCATTTGCGACAGAGCAAGCATGCAGTTCAACTTGCCAGAAAATTTTTTGTCCGACGTTTTGTCATTAGTCTTGAAAAAAGTTCCTGTGACAACAACTCTGACAAGACACAACACCGAAGAATTTATTTAAAATTGAAATTTTGTGCTCACCTGCTTGAGTTCCTCCGACGGCAAAAAGACCAAGTCAGACTGAGTTGCGCTGGATGTTGCGCGCGATGTTAGAATCACCTCATCCCGCGAGCTTTGTGGTTTTATACATGTCAACTTCGACGCCCACTTGCACAAGAAACCCCACGGATGGATGTTTTTGCGTTGGCCTTTCTTTCAGTTTCCCATTCACGCATCTCTGCACAGCGATAAATTAACAGACAAGAATTTGCTGGGACCTGCGCAGTTGTCCGTAGACCTGTTGTGGAGCTTTGTTGTGCTACGAATACCGACATGTCAGAAATCCCGCGTGTGGGTTTCTTTTTGTCCCTTGGCCACTCAACGAAATCGAACCAATTAAAGATATAAAATGTTGGTTCACATACGGACCAAATACGCAGAACGAGAAGCAGTGCTCAAGGCAACTGCAGTGCGAAGTCCCTTGCACCGTTGGTAATGTCGTCAATTCTTCCTTATTCATTAATTCTTCCTTGTCCTCCATGCCTTCCACCAGTCATGCTACATGCTGTCTATGGGGGGGGGGTCTGGCCAGGGGG
>JAAUXT010045011.1_pt1 | contig 13617 bp, 8 predicted proteins | sample 7278171 | NCBI WGS metagenome assembly JAAUXT01 (sample SAMN14350112, study PRJNA611818) | marine sediment metagenome | isolation source: surface marine sediment (1.8m) | place: French Polynesia: Moorea | collected 2018-08 | reverse complement strand
TACTTTTGGAAGAGGCTGCCTATAGGTGATTTGATTTCGCTCACTCCAATTTTGCTCGCTTTTTCCAAAAGCTCACAAATCGGACCAAGCTCCTCAAATCACCTAAAAACCCAGTCTGACTCGCGACATGTTTTCTATCTTCAAGCGTTTGGTTTTGCAGAGAAACAGAGTGATGGACAAAGGAGTTTTACCTGCAACACAAACATTGAGCTGGAGGATTGCATGCAGCCACAGTGTTGGTTCTTTTTCCCTGAGTTTGGTGCGTGACTCCAGGCAGCAGGCCCTGGTCCTTCTTGGCACAGTCACAAGCAGAAAATTTGCCGAAGCTTGTCCGCCTTTCTCTGCTCAAGGGCACCTCACACTCTCTATCATCAGCGCTGCCAGGGCAGAAAGGACAAACTCGCGGTGAGTGTTGCCGTGCCCGTCAGTGTCTTTCAGGTGCAAGGAACACCAGTCCAATTAGTTCCACCCAGATCCACTTTTAGAATATGAACTTTCTCCAGCACCTGAGATACCTTGGTCTCCTCCTGGCTTGACTCTCTCAAATTGGACTTCAGGCGTATTGTGTGTCCGACATGCCATTTTGGTGTTCGACATCCAAGACACTCATCATGACGTCACAGACCTTGAAATAGGTGTCCACCCAAGGGAGAACGCACCGACTGTCTTGACTTGCCCAGAGAGGCAACTCAAGCCACATCCTGTGTGAATCCCCCCCCCATGCAAAGTGTTCTTGAGGCAGCGCGGATCCAGTTCCACGAACCTTTGGTTCCACGACTTGAGGCTCCTTCCTGAAAAGACTCAGATTCTGGACTCAGTTCAAAGAGAACTTCTATTTTCTCCTGTGACCGAAGGCATGGTTGGAAGACAAGCTTCTTTCGTGTCTTGTGAAGGAGTGTTGTGGAAATCCCCCTGAAAAGACGCAGTTTGCTCTTAGAGAGAAAAGTTGTCAGGGCGTCTGAGCCGGCTGTCCGTTTCACACGGAAGCAGCTGGACTGTGAGAAATTCCGGCCAGAGACGGGACGCTGAAAGCACCCTGGTCTCTCGTCCTGTCGTGATTCCCTGTCAACTTTGCAAGAAACAAACGGATTGGTTTGTCCTGTTTGACAACGCTCGACACGCCCACACAGTGGTCAGGGTGGTTCTGGGTGAACACGTACGTTCCAACCCAAAGCATCACTGGGCGCACGCCGCACAAGTCTCTCAGTTTGATGTACACCTGTTGTTTCTCATTGTCAGGACGGAAGACACCTGCCTTTTGATGGAAAAAGTCTGTCACTGTGGGAAAGGGTATTTTTTCCCAAGTTCACGTGACGTGACGGTACGTGGCTGTGGTTGTGGCACAGGGAGCCAATGTCAACTCTCTGTGCCCCGTTTTGCTGTTGACTGTGGCAGGATTTTCACTGCCAGGTGTCTGAATGCAATTTTCATGCTTTGCAGGTGTCACGAATCCTGAACGCTCTGTCTTTACGTGCGCTCTGCATGCAAACCCCAAGAAAGACACTACTTGATGTAAAATTGCACAATAAGGCCATTTGTACGAAAATCACCCTGTGTACTCATCCGAAATCAAACGCAGCCGCGAGTGGGGCCGCGCAGGGTTGATCAAATATTTAGCTGTTCGATTGAAATCGGATCCTCGCAGCATCGAGCGGCTGTCGACTGGAGATAGGAAGGCGTCTTCAGTGAAAGGGAGACGCGCGACGTGACAGCCTTGGGAGGTGCGTCCTCCCCCCTCCCTCCCTCTTCCTCCCCGTTGTCACGTCCCTGTCGTCTCCGGCACAGAAACACTTTGCTGAAACGTGGCACCAACCGTCTGCTAGCGCTCAGAGGGAGGTGCGTGTTGGCTTTGCCTGTAATTTTCGTCATCAGATTTTGGTCTTGCCAATGGGGGTGTCTGGTGGAAAATGGTTTCACGCAGTCTAATGCAGTCAGGTGATGGAGTCTGTTGGGCAGGAAAGGACTTTGCTCCTTTTTGTTTGGCTCCGACGGACTGATTCAATGGAGTCAATGTTGAAACAGACAGATTCCGAGAAGGCACGTGATTCGCCAGAGTGCTGTCAAAAATGATGCGGTGATCTGGTATATCCAAAGCCGTGACAGTCCTTGACAGTTAGACGAACCCGAATGTCGGATCATGTCCAGCTGCCCCGATGATTCTCTGCGCAGAAGATTTCATCAACCAACAGAACAAGGAAAGTGAAAGCGTGGGACACCTGGAACTTTAAAAGTAAATTATTCACAAAGACAAAGTAGTTGTCACTTCATCAACCTGTCACTGTTGGGCCATTACAAAAGTTCCGACACCTGAGTATATAGCACAGCGTTCATTGACTCGTGCGGGATGCAACGCACGACGCAGTCAGGGTGAACGAACGCGGCCTGAGAACTCCATGGGGGCAAGAGCTGTCATTTCGAGATGGCGGCTTCATCTGGCTGGGCGGGGCACCTCGTTTTGTTGTGGAATGGACCGAACAGTCTGCATTATTGGGTTCGTTAATGGAATTCATGCTTCCCATGCTAAATGCTTCACTTCAACAAACCCTCGTACAGGGAGGAAAGTGCAGTGCTGTGGTGGAGACAGCGTTCTGGCCTTGGTCTTGCACGGGGCATCAGATGCCTGTTTAACAATGCATGTGACTGTAGTTGATGTCAGAGTTTTACTGCAGTGGCAGAATACGACTCTTCAGATCAACAGCGCCGCAGTCGTGATGTAAACATCCAGTGTCAGGTCGCCCCTCAGTCATATCTCTGTTCTCGTGGATTATTCAAAGGAATCATGATGTGGATGCAATGGGTGTGTCAAGTGCAACGTGTTGCTGGCACCGTGGGACCCGCTGACAAACGCAGGGACGCAATGCGTGGCAAATCCGGAGACAACCAGGTCAAGTGGCTTGTGTTTGTTGTGCATCAGGTGTTCCTGCGATGCCGATGGGATTTTCCTGCGACAGGAAAGGTCGTGTCGCACCCGACACCAACCAGCCCTGGTGGACCCTGGGACATCACCCTTCCAGACCCTTGAAACTATCCAGGTCTGTGAGAGCACAGCGTGCTCGCGATTTTTGGTGGTTCATGGTTTGGCTTGGTCACCAGCAGATCCAGGGGGAGGCCCTCCCCAACACAAAATTCACCAAACAGGCGCCAAAGCTGGTCTTCCTGCGGTGCAGCCTGTTCCCGCATCCATGGGTCACGGTGATACCGCCCACGGGCGCCAAATGAACAGGAAACACTTCCAAATGAAAATGCCCATCAGAATTGCAAACGACACTTGGGCACCGGCTGAGCCACGGAACAGGCCAAAGCACTGGACAGACGCCACACGACACCGAAGCGCTGAAGCTGCAGAAGCAGCCATGGTGAGGCACAACAATACCCCAAAAACAGGATTTTGGACACAAATGAGAGACCCGAGTTGATCAGCTGGTGAACCGACAAATAAGTGTTTGAGGCCACTGGTGTGAGAGGATTTTCTTCGCCGCACATGTACTGTCAGCAAAGCACCGTGGTGAAACAGGTATGGTGACTGAAACTGAACACAGGGCAGAAATTGTCTTCTGCAACTCTCCGTTCAAACAAACCTTTCGTGTGCGCTCGCATTGTGAAAGAAATAGGTTCTTACAAAACACAAAACAAAAATGGTTCCTGTTCAATCACTCAACTCCTTTCTCAAACAAAGGTCTCGAAAAGTCGTGTGATATTGCAGGAACCGTTTTTGTACAGCGTCAGAACCCTGTCTGAGGCGAGTTCGTAAACACTGTGCTTGGATTGAAAAGTGGAGACCTGTTTGAGTAATTTGACACACAGACCGAAGGTGCAAAGCCATTTGCCTGACTGGAACCAAAGCACGCAGACCAAGGGATATGGGACTGCAGGGCTGGGACACAGTGCCCGTTGACCAAACATACAACCCTCACACGTGGTTGAAACATGGCACGTGGTTGGTACTAGTGTTGGTCATAAAACGTCCCCTTCCCAAGGTTTGTCCCTGCCACCAAAAGTTTTCGAAAAATTTCTGCCGGCAGTGATGCGTGATACGGATTTTGCGTGCAGTAGGTGTCGACTTCCAGCAGGTCACTGGACTAAAACTTTTGTTGGGCTGCACAATGACATTCGAAACAATAGGGCATCAGTCACTGAAACAATGTGCAATGCCAGATTTCATTGTTTCAGACCTGTTAGACAAACATTGGGTGGGTCGTGAAATGTGTAACGTCCACCTGAGGCTTCAGGCTGTGCGGCACCAGTGTCAAAGAAACCAGCCTCAGCCACTGACAACATCAAGCTGCAAGGACAGAAGCTGGGCATCGCCAAAATTTTCAGGTTATTGTCTGCGCACGCAACAGGGTGTCTTCTTGTGTCCACCAGCGATGCTCGAAATGTTTGAATTTCAGAGGAAGTGGCGTCAGGCTGCTTCTGGTGTCAGAATACGAAAGGGAAAGTCAAAGCAGACGTCGACTGCTGCTCGTTTTGGAATGACGTCTGGCACAGACGTTTGTGCCAAAGCGACGAAAGTGCTGCATCAGGTTGTGCCTCATTATGCGTTCGGCTTGCTTCACACCAGATTGGTCACGCGTAGCGTCCTTGTGCAAGTCGCTGAGCGTTGCGTTGACTGTGAGACGCAGCGCCCATAAAGCTACGCTGACGTAAAGGTGTGACGCGTCCAGTGTGAAAGGGATTCTGACGGAAGTATATATTGATTGAGATGGTGCTAATGAGGAACTGTCTTCACTTCTAAAGCCTGCAGCGAGTCATTGACAAAACCCAATGGATGACAGAGAGGCAGATATCATTGTGACGTGTGGGAAAAAGTCTGTTTTACGAAAGTGCGTATCGCCTTGAGGAGGTAAAAAGGAGGTATCCATGAAAGTTTTATGCGCGTTGATGTCTTTTGGCGAGGTCTTTCCTCTGCTCTCTCTGTGCATCTTGATTGCTCTTAAAGAGGGCGTGGGAAGGAAGGCCGCAGACGTAACGCGTTGTGAACGAGTTCCACGCAGCAATGCCACACCTGAACATTTCTGTTTCCTCTACCTGCAAAGGGCCTTTCAAAAAGACTTGTGTCTGAGAAAAGCTGCCACAAGGACAGCTTACAGATCTCACAGGTGTTTTTAGAATTACCGGCAGGTGACAGACACAAGCAGAAAGCCTGCAGGGAGAAAGGAGTCCAAACATGATTTTCAAATTGTTCAATTTTTCCTGGGTTCATGATTCGATTGATAGTCGGCTGCTGGCTTGCTTTGTAGGGCTGTTGTATATGCTGAAGTTAAACTGACGTGTGAGTGGCACTTCTGGATAAAACACAATCTGTGGTATGTTTGCGCTGATCACACCTGTGCGCTCGGTGTGGGTGGGTTTCGTGCCTTGTGCGTTATTCAGCCACTTGATACACAGAAGTCGCAGGGAATCTGTTCAGATCTTCGTGTCTGAACGTGGGGTTTTTGCTGAGACAGAGCTGTGACTTTTCCAAAGGGTGGATCCAGGCATCTACAAAACAGCAACGTTGCCTGTTTATCAGTTGTGCGTTTGTGCACAAATTTCAGGGCGCATGGTCGAGCATGGTGGGTATGGACACTTCAGGCGAGGGTTTCAGTACTTCGCTTTGCAGAAGACATACGTACCGCTGGATCAGGAGCGTGAACACGTGGTTTTCCTCTTCGTTGCGCCGTCGTGTCCACAGCCAGTGATGATCACGATTGGACCCAGGCCAGCATTCTTACCGTGGATCTGATCATGTTGCTGCAGGACAACCAACCAAATCGCTGCCTCCCACTTCCCCGCTTTGTGAGACTGGAGCTGAGAATCTTGATGTATTCTCTTCATCTGAATGCTGGCCGCCATCAAAGATCGTTAAATGTCATGTCAAAATCCTGGTTCCAGCCTGAGCCAGTTCAAAGTGCCTTGCTCTGCACAAAGAACATGAAATTCAATGGAACCCATCACTGCCTCATTGATGTGTCCAACTGTGGGAGACTTAGCCTGGGATTATGTGAAGGGAACTTGTGACCAGAACTGTGCAACAAAGTCACATGCGTCTGGCAGATCCAAAGGGCCTGAAGTGACCGCTTCCTTCACGATGCGCACAAGATGGTCAGGAGGTGGGAACTGTGCGACGAAGTTGCTGATCCAAAGGACCTGACGAGATTACTCCTTGATACCCACACAAGGGCCCCTCAACGCACGCCAAAGGCCGTGCCTCTGGTTGACCAACTGTACCATCCAGAAGGTTCAGGTGGGAACATGTGGGGACCTTGATTCCACTTCCTCACATTAATTGCGTGCAATCTCGTCACTTTGGAAAGGTCAGAGCTCTAACTTCTGGATTGATCACCAGAAGAACCACATAAAACACAACATTGTCTCGACTTGGCAACAGAACACAGCGCCACCAAGGAAGCGTGAGCAAAACTGCAAAGTCTGGGCAAAACTCGGGTAGCAGGGATTCAAAACAAGTGAAACCGCCAACGACACAAACAACTGAATTTTTCTATTTGGTGCGCAAAGGCCGAAAAGGATGAAAATTTTGAGCTCTTCTCAGCAGGTGCACAACTTATGTTGTCAAGGAAGATCTGTCTAACGTTTTACAGAATCACCTGATAACCTGGTAACCTTGCTCGACTTTCACATGTCCGGATCTGTGTGAACCAGGCTTCACAGCTGCCTCAGTCTCAGGTGGCTCTGACGCAAGCAAGTGGAAGTGGAACTTTGGGCCACATAAGAAGTTTAAAAGAAACTCGGGCTTCTTTTCTGAGAAAAACAAAAAGCTGAACCAATTTTGCAACCAACGTCAAAACACTACGAGTTCAAATTTTATCATGGAACTCAAGGTCAAGTTACGGGGCCAAAAGCCTTTCCCATCGCACGAGATACGCTGTGCATTGCGTCCCGACACAAGAAGACACGACACCCACCGACCTGCAGAAATGCATCCAACAGCGTCAAGCGCGCTCTCCTCGTGGCGAGGTCACAGGGATCAAATTCTACAACCAGCTCCAAACGTGCGGAATGCTCTCCTCTCCGTATTTAGACCCACTCCAGCCTGAGCGTGGGGAGTTATCGTCTGATTTAGGGGACGTTTATTGGAAACTCAACCCCTCAATACAGAGTCAATTGGCAAATAAAGCGCAGTGCATTATGAAAACATGTTCCCCATGGCGCACGCACATTGCTCGCTCGCGAAAAATCCAGGCAACAATCGCCAGATGAATGTTCGCCCAACACGCCATACATGTGAGGTTGAAGAGTGCGCGGACGTATGACAAGCAAAAATACCCACTTCTCTGAACACTTTCTGCCCCCCCCCCCCCATCTGGAAAACAGCCCAGGCTTGAACTGTTGGCGTTTGGATCGTCTTCACTTTGCTCCGAATCCTGAATTGACAGGCGAGCGTCTTCGGCCCCGCGCAACTCCAGTGAGCGAGTGGTAGTGGATAGATCTGTAGATCTGGGTTCGGATAAGCGAGTCAATCATTGGGCGTCGTGACCCACTGGCGTCTGCGCACTGAGAGGCTGTTCTCATGACTCCCGATCCCCCCCACGTGACGCAGCCCTCACTGTCCAAACCTATTGATCAGGACCGCGGGTTCCGAGGGGCCCAGAGCGAGAGGCTCGGGAAATGGGATTTTGTGCAGTCGTGGGTGGCTTCTGTGGATCTACGTGTTGAAATGTATTTGCTGAGTGATGCCTTGAAAACTGAGACCCTCAAGCTGTGTTGACGTTCGCACAATTTTCTGATCAAGAAGTTGGCAAAAGACATTGCATGTCATTTTCTTTTCCTGAAAAACGGTGTTCACAGAACATTGCTGTCAGTGTGTCCCTGTCTTCATTTCTTCGTTTCTCAGTTCGTGCATTTTGAATGGTTTTGTGTGTCTGTTTGTCTTTGTCTCTGCCGCTGATTTGCACCTGCCTGTGCCTGCGCCTCTCTCCCTGTGTTTCGTGTCTTTCTCCTGCGTCCTCTCCACACCCACGTTTTGCATGTTTTGAACACCAGTTTCCTCTCTGTTCTTTTATCCCTTGTTGAGTGAGTATTTATTGCACTTGAGGGCGCAGCACGAAGTGAGGCTTATGGAATATGCCCCACAAATAATCCTCTTATTGACAGCTTTGCACGGGGAAGCCCTCTTCACATTTCAGGTTCCTGTGCTTCTGTGGAGTGTTTCTCTCATTGGAGGCGATTCATTCTGAGGCTGTGTCTTTGTATTGCACCAATTTCGTGACAACCCGAGGTCTGTGCTCCAAGCCTTGAACCAACGGAGGGTATCATTTGGTGTTCATTCCCTACTTGCTCGAAGAAAGTAAAGAAAAACAGATCAAATGGTGAATGATACGTTCAAAACCTTTGTGGCGTCAAACATCTCCAACCGTTGGCACATGAAGTCGCCCACACCGAACGTGAAGGTCAAACTACTGAGGCCACAGGACGATCCCTTCCATGTTCTCCATACACAAAACAGACAGGCGTCAAATGCCACAAAGGCACACACCCAGACAGTCAGGCCTGTTTCACACTCCCGTTCAGCCAATAGATACTGCGTCAACACACAAGACTCCAACTGAACGTTCGCTGCAGCCATCGGGCTGCCGCACTTCAGAAAGTTTGAGAACGTCCCTGGATTCTTGAAAAAATTTTCAGCATCAGGTGCAGACAGCTCGAACGAGCTTTATTCTCCAGGCAAAGTGAGAGGGATTTGGCGTTGGCTCAAAAGGTGACATTTCACACGTGTGCGGGGATTTTCTGCAGAAACACAGAGAAGAACTGCAGGGAATGATGTGCTGCGAGACGGATTGCTCTCTGTGTCACGATCTGCTTGAAGACAGATTTCCAAAGCGTGGGTAAAAACAGCTTCATGGAGATCGCGGTGATTTGAGAAACCAGAATGCAAGCGATCTAAACACAGTGACCCAAACCCAGTGACCCGAAGACAATGACCGAAACACAGCAACCTAAATACAGTGACCTGAACACAGTAACCTAAATACAGAGACCTAAACACAGTGACTTGAACACAGCAACCAAGACACAGTGACCTACATACAACCCCTATATATACAGCAACCAAAATACAATGACCCAAACACAAACAAGCAGATGTACAAATGATCAATTTCAACAAATATTTATGTTACTTTTTATCACTTAGAATGTACCTGAATTATCTGTACATTGAAACTTGTCACCCAATTGCATATATAAAGCTTGCCAAAATCTATGCCAAATATCTATTTTGAACACTTTTCAAAAATCCTAAATTTGTACCCAAACTTTGACCCCACCTAAAACCATGTAAAAAATTATGAAAATCAAAAAACAAATGCTAAGCTATTCAAAAACCCATATAATAAATTACATTTCATCAATGCATCCCTTTTATCAAATATTTGTACTTTCTGAAATATGGACCAATTTATCCAAGCATGCCCCCACAAGTTTGAACTTTTTGACCTAAAGAACCCAAAAATTCAAACTTCCCATTTTCCTTCCTTGTGCATGATCCTCAACCTAAATAGAACCAATGAAGCCCAAAAGATCCTGATTTGATCCTCATCTTGACCATGAAACAGGTGTACGTACTGTTGGTAGATGCTGCCTGGAGGTGATTTGTTTCGGTCATCCTGTTCAGGTCACTCAAAAATGGAGCTCCCTAAAACAGCGCAACCTCCTCCAATCACCTGAAAACGTTTCGTTTTCAGTCTGGCGCCTCGTGTAAGGTGGCATGTGAAATGAATCAAGGCAAATTTTCATCAAATTGTCAAAACGAAGACATTGAGAGGTGTTCAGACAATACAGACTGTCATTCACCACGTGCGGTCACCATGTAGGCCATTTTTTCCGTGGGTCTTCCTTCCACACATGAACTTTGGAAGGGAAATGCAGTTATGCACACGCAGACAGAGGCGCACAGATAGGGAAATGGAGCCGGGGTCGTTCTTGAGGCAGCTTCACGAGATAAATACACTGTCAAGCGTGTCCTGCCAGACGTGATCACTTCTGATGTCAACTGAAGTCTGTCGTCACACTGCATGCCACTGGCTTCTTGTTGACGTCTTTGTGATCTGTGAGCCATTCTTTGAGAGAATTTTACACGCGGAAAGAAAGGTGTACCGAATGGCATCGGGTCTCAGAGGGTATGATTGGGTTTGTGGTATTTCAGGGGTGACGAGTAAAGCCTGTTCTGGGGAGAGAGAGAGGTTGTCTGATTGGGTTATCTGGTGATGGGGGCCGCTGCCATGGTGTCTTCATCCAGACTGCTGCAGTCAGGCTGTTCCATGCTGAATCCGTCATGCGTCACACATCAGACGCGCTGCTTCATCTCAGACCTGTAGATCTACGAGGGCTGCAGGAGAACCTTCCTCTGGGCCGCGATAAATCAAAGACGGCTTGCAAGCGATCGTAGACACTCCTGGTACATGTATTTACAACTGGGACGCAACACACGGCACACCGCCCAGTACGAATCCGATTTGAGACACTGACCAAAAAGAACGGAGGAACAGTATGGATCTGCCCAGTATTGACCTGCTGTGGTTCACAACAGAAAGTCATGCTCACACACAGAGGCTTTTTCTAAAGGCTTCTTCTGGGCCGTTACTTCTGTAATGTTTACTGCACTCGACCAGTGGGGAAAAATGTGGATTGCAGAACAAAACAGCCTCCTGCTCCCTTTACGAAGTTCTTTGGGCAAACTCCAGCCAACCTAACATTCAGCCAAGTCCAAACTGGCCTCAGGAGAATGGGAGCCTTGCGATGCAGGGATGTGGATGGGATATTGTCTGCAAAGGAAAATTGAAGCGAACCACGTTGGTCCATTTGGAACAAATGAATGTGGATTGAGAGATTTTGTGCAGGGGCGGAGCAACGGAGCACGAAGAGCAGGGTCCCACCCGGTCCCCTCCTGAAATGAAAAGACACACAAAAAACTTCAATTTTTCGAAATTTGGATACAGTGCTCTTCTGCAAAATCCGAGATCCAGCCCGAGACTCCAAAATCTCCGTCTTCAGACCTGCTCGACAGTGAAAAATTGAAAGCGAGACACCCCTTTGCTGCAGTAAGAGGAGGCGTAGAATATTGGCCTCACAACGTTGAAACGCGGTGGTTCGTTTCACAGCATCACGTAGGAACCAAATGCATCTGTTTGCAGCATCTCTGGGAAAGTGCCTTCCAACGAAAAGCCATTCAGACAGAAAAGGCGAAGGTTCAGTTTTGAAATATAAGACGATAAACATTGGGAAAACGAAAACCCTAGTACACTGAAATTTATATTTGCAAACTCTTCAAGTGGGGTGTGTGGTATTTGAAGGCCTGGGCTGGTGTGCACAAGAGGCGCAATGCGAGATTGGTCAGGAACATGAAGTCTCAGCCCGTTGCCAACTCAGCTGTTTTGAAGCGAAACAGCACAGGTTGACCCAAGAATGGTTGAAACCTGAAAACAAAGACGAACCAAATGGTGACACACACTGTCCTCACACAAACCAGCCACAGTGTTGCACGAGAGACGTCTTTTGAGCAGCAAATGCAAACCTTTCTGCACTTTGTCCCTGCCAAGCTCCTGTTTGTGTACGAGTACATTTTGAGCAACAAGGTGGACTGTGAGCATGGTTGAAGAATCAAGGCCTATTTTTCTCTGCACGGTTGCGCAACAGGCTGCATACCGTCCCGAGGGTCAGGTTCCCTGCACGTAAGCGGGCCCCGACTCTGCCGTCAGAGCTCTCCACTCAGAATGAAGTTCCTTCCTCTGGGCAACTCCTCTTATGGGAGCCATTATCCAACTTAAAAAAAGTTTCCTGTGGAAAAACACGTCAACGGATCTGACAAAGTAAGGCGAGGCAGCGGAAAATTATCTAAATTATTTCTCGAAGGAAGAAACAGGGGTCGTCGTCATACGGGGCCTTTTTGGTGAAGAGGTGAAAAAACTCACGTCGCAGAACTTTCTGTTGGCAATTAAGCTTTGGCTCTTCCAATGACAGATCGAGTTGCCCGTTGTTTCGATTTTACTCACGATGCGCTTGATGCTTTCTTGTGGAGCTTGAGACATGAAATCCTGAGTCTGTTGCACGAAGGGAAAATCTTCCAGGGTCCTCTTTTTGCTCCAATCTCCCACTGACCAGCAGAAGGAAGGAAAGTTGATCCAATCTCATCAAGGAGAGAGTTCTCTGTAGTGCCTGGATTCTTTGCAAGAATATGAATTGTACGAGCCGCAGCGGATAAGCAGCAGTTTTGACGGGATCTGAAGTTGCGTGGACATACAGAAGCGTCTTGAAGTTTTACGCTCTTGACCACTTCCCTTCGGACGTATCTGTTGCGTTGCGTTTCTGGACACAGCCTCCTCACCAACCGCTCTGCGTGCACCCGGCTTTACTGTGATGTTCCTCGCCTTTGGTTTCGTGTTCATTTCCCTTGCGCAGACGTTGAGACACACGATCCGCCAATGGGACCAATTTGTCTGTCAGGCCTCCTGAAGACTGGATTGCTACCGTCCGTTATGCACGTCCCTGTGTTGGGCGAAGCGTGCCACCACGTGTATGTTCCTCGTTGACCGGGATGAAACGAACAGCACTTGATCTCCAAACAAGGTTTTTGATATCTCAAGCAGAAGCAACGGTCGGCAGAAACCGAAGACGAGATTTAGCATCTGTCCTCACACAAACTGCACTGTCTTTGTCCTAATTGGGATCAACAAGCTCTGCATGCGATGCTTTCCTGAAGATAAACAACCCCGAACCAGATCAGCTGGATGGATGCCAACCACGGGGACAGGGCGCTGCGCACCTGGCAGTTACACACTGAATGAGAGAGGTTTCCAGGTGCAGAATCCCGTGGGCTTGAGAGTTTTTCTAGGAATCAGGCCTCGTTCTTGAATGTCAACAGGCAACGTACGAGTCTCTGTATCTGAAGGAAAACCAGAACAAGGTTAATGCTTTGCCCAATGCAAAAGGAGGCCCAACCGCATCCAACAAACCCGGATTTTCTGGTGATTTTTGACAACAAGCACTGTACAGGACATCAGAAGCACGGCCCCATTCACCCCAGAAAACCATTTTCAGGTGATTTGAGGTGGCTTGCACGATCTGGGTTAGCCAAATCGGTGCAAGCCAAATCAAAGCACCTGCAGGCAGCTTCTTCCAAAAGTATGTATACAGCAGTTTGATGGTCAAGATGAGGATCAATTTCGGATCTTTTGGGCTCTTCTAGTTCACTTGGGATTGGGGATTTTTTCTCAGGTAATTAGTTTCCTCAGGGATTTGGCTTGGAGCTGACAAGCAGCCTTCTGAATTTTCAAGAGTCATCAGCGAAAGCAAAGGGGAGACCCACAGAACAAGAGATCCGTCGTGTTTTCGACATGGAACGTTGCGTGCCTTGCTTGTCGTTCTCTGAATCTGCAGTTCTAGACAAACGGATCCAGGGGCCTACAAGCTCCCCGGGTCACTCCTCATTCAGGACCGGATCAGGCAGCTCATACCATTGCCAGGATTGGCATCAGCTTTCACAGGGTGTTTTAGGTGATTTGAGATGGGTTGTGCGATTTGGGCTCAAATGAGCCAAATCGGTGTGAGCCAAATTAAAGCACCTATAGGCAGTGTCTTCCAGAAGTATGTCTACAACAGTTTCATGGTCAAGATTAGGAT
>JAAUXT010022550.1_pt1 | contig 13617 bp, 10 predicted proteins | sample 7278171 | NCBI WGS metagenome assembly JAAUXT01 (sample SAMN14350112, study PRJNA611818) | marine sediment metagenome | isolation source: surface marine sediment (1.8m) | place: French Polynesia: Moorea | collected 2018-08 | reverse complement strand
GTGAATCTTTCACTCGACGAACAGCGTAGTGCGGGAAAACCGCACGCTACGTTGTGTGGGAGCCGGAGGCGGGTGACCGCCTCTGGCGACCCGGTGGGAGGTCCCCGCGTCTGCTAGGGTGCACCTACACGGGCTCGTAGCCGGAAACGGCGGAGACTGACAAGGGCAGCCTACGGCTTAGCGCTGGGGTCTCCTCTACTCGGAGCTCTGCGGCCGACGGTCCCGGCTGTTCATGCTGGTACGGGCCTAACACGAACACCAATGCGGCACGGCGCCACCAGCGCGGCAGTCACTCAAAACCGGCGATATTAGAGGGATGCGGGTCCCGAGGTGGTGCTTCATTCGGCTTCGCCCGACCAGCGGTCGGGACCGGCTTATCGCTGGCCTTCTCCGAAGCGGTCGGTCACGGACCGCGACAGGGACTGGAAACGTTCGCTACTGCGCAGACGTCCGAGCAGCCTACGGAGGCTGAGCCAGACTACGACGCCGACGATGATCAAAACGGCCACGAAGACGATGTTGAAAATGGGCAGGTGCGTGTAATTCTTGTCGACGACCTTTAGGCTAACGGCGTTTGGAAACAGGGTCAGGACCTTAATCCGCCAGCCATAATACCGCACGCGGACCCAGGGCTTCTCCGGATCTTGCACCAACAGCTGGGCCCGCGCCGTCAGGTCGGCGCTGTCAAACTTCAGGTAGGGCGGCCAGCCCCAGCCCGTGTCCTCGTTTCGGAATACACGTACTTTGTCCTTCCGAGTAACGGTGCTCAGGTAGCGCACATCCCGGGTCTTGGTGACGTCGCCGCTGTGCCTGCGGTCGAGGCGTTTCACGTCCGTACCCTTGATTTGTACGACGTCGGTGCGCGGCAGGTTGTAGTGCAGAAAGCCCACCATGAGCGCCACCATGCTGGCGAGCAGGCTGTACTTTATGATTTGAAGGGCTTTCATGAGCGCGCTTGGCTGTGCGGGAAGATCTTACGGTGACGTTTGGCTCCGATGAGTACGAGAGGTCGGGGGGCCGTCGTTCAAGTCCCAGTCATAGGCCAGGAACCGGAGCTTCGTCTCCTGGCTGCGGATGCGCCGGCGGTCTGCGTCCGTGTCGCCCAGCAATGTCGCATAGTGGGCGAGATAGCCGCGCACCGAGCCGTAAGCCGGTTCGAAGTCTTCGCCGTACCATCTGAAGATTTTCGACACTTCCAGGGTATCCGTCTGGCTATTGTAACGGTTGCGCGTCTTGTCGGAGAGAAAGCGCCTCACGCCGTCTTCAAGCTGGCTCTCGAGACGGTCCGCGCGAAAGGCTTCGGGTCGCAGGGCGGGGCAGCCGATGGCGGCACAGTTTACCGCAAAGTGGATGCGCGGCTCGTCATAGGCGCCGGGTTCGCGAATCATGCCGTGCTCCACCTCGTCCAGGCTCCGCTGTCCATCTAGCAGATCGAAAAAGCGTTTTTTCCACGGGCTCGAGAAAAAGGTCCCCAGCTCCTTGATGCTTTGCAGGTCAGGATAGCGTGTCAGCACGAGCTGCACGGTGAAAGCGTTGTAGGCATTGATGAGGAACGCCAAACGCTGCTCCTGACTCCACGCCGAGAACGTGGCTTCGGGCACAGCCGACAAGGCGTCCAGGTAGGCATCCAGCTCGCCGCCGCTCGCCGCGAAGCCCCCATAGTCCACTTGCGATGCCGTGTCATCGAAAAGCCATGTCACGTATCGCTGAAGCAGCTGATCCCAGGCCGCATGGGCGTGGTCGAAACCCCATAACGACCCTGGAACGACCGTGAGCAGGACCAGCAGAGCGCCGGCACAGAACTTCCGAGCGTACGCGTTCATAGTCGAGCACTTGGACCGACCATGTTGAGTTGAGGTTCGCGGCGCCAGCCTATGGAGCGTTTGTCTGCGTCGCGGATTTCGTTCCAGCATTGGATTATCGCCACTCGCCGGTTACCGGTTCCCGTTCATTTCTATCCCTTGACCGGCTCACCGTTGCTGCCACTGTCCGAGGGGCCGCCTCGGCGCCACGCGTGGAACCGTTGCAACCAGCGAAGCACCCTTTCGGGGGCATGGGCCCGCTTCCACTCTCCGGCCACGTACTTGTTGGCCTCGGCGAGCGTGGGATAGACATGTATGGTGCCCAGGAGCTTGTTCAGTCCGATCCCCTGGCGCATCGCCAAGACGAATTCTGCTATCAGGTCCCCGGCGTGCTCGCCGGCAATTGTGACTCCGAGAATGCGGTCCTTGCGAGGCACCGTCAGTACCTTGACCAGGCCATGGGCTTCTTCATCGGCTATCGCCCTGTCCAGATCGTCGATACCGAATGTCGTTACCTCGTAAGCCACGTTCATGTCCCTGGCTTCCTGCTCGCTTAGGCCCACCCGCGCCACCTCCGGGTCGGTGAAAGTCGCCCAGGGAATGACCGAGTAATCAGCTCGAAACTTCCTAAAGATGCCGAAGAGCGCGTTCACCGCAGCGTACCAGGCCTGATGCGCGGCCACATGGGTAAACTGGAAGGGTCCGGTGACGTCTCCGCAGGCGTAAATGTTGGGGTACACGGTGCGCATAAAATCATCGACCTCCACCGTGCGGCGTGCGGTGAGACCGATACCAAGCTCCTCGAGGCCGTAGCCCTCCACGTTTGCGGTGCGTCCAACGGCAACCAGCACGGTGTCGAAGGGGATGCGGACCTCCTTGCCATCACTCTCGCAGACCAGCACCTTCTGGTCGCCCACGCGCAGGAATTCTCGGGCGCTGTGGTTGACCCGCACGTCGATACCTTCCTCGCGAAAGCGCTGCATGAGCATCTCCGAGAACTCCGGATCCTCACGAGGCAGCAGGCGCGGCAACTGCTCAACCTGGGCCACCTGGCTGCCAAATCGGGCAAAGCACTGAGTCAGCTCGCAGCCGATGGGGCCGCCGCCCAGGACCACCAGGCGCTTCGGCAGAGTCCGCAGGTTCCACAAGGTTTCCGAGGTGAGGTAGCCGATATCTTCGATGCCCTTGATCGGCGGAACAAAGGGGCGCGCCCCGGCAGCGATCACGATGTTTCGGGTGGTCAGCGTCCGCCCATTGACTTCGACCGTGTAAGGGGATCTGATGCGGCCTTCCCCTTGGAGACACTCCACGCCCAGCTTCGTGTAGCGTTCCACAGAGTCGTGCGGCTCCACGGTCTTGATCACGCGGTGCACGCGCTCCATCACCTGGGCGAACTCGAAATCGACGTTCGCCGTTCGCATGCCGAACTCGGGTGCGCGACGTGACTGGGCGAGGAAGCGGGCCGAGCGGATCAGCGCCTTCGAGGGGACGCAGCCGGTGTTCAGGCAATCGCCTCCCATGAGGTGCTTTTCGATCAGGGTAACCTTGGCACGCACGGCGGCCGCGATGTAGGCGCTGACCAGTCCGCCGGATCCGGCGCCGATGACGACCACGTCTCGGTCGAAACGGCGCGGCCGAGGCCAGCCGCGCAGCGCACGCCGGGCTTTGGCGTAGTCCACCAGCTTCTTGGCAATAAGAGGGAACAGTCCGAGGATGCTGAAAGCGGCGATCAGGGTAGGGGAGAGGATGCCGCCGAGAGATTCGACTTTCGCCAGCTGGGTTCCGGCGTTGACGTAAACCACCGTGCCCGGGAGCATACCGATTTGGCTCACCAGGTAGAAGGCGAGCGTGCGCAGAGGCGTTAGCCCCATCGCCAGGTTGATGGCGAAAAAAGGGAAGACGGGTACCAGACGCAAGGTGAACAGGTAGAAGCTGCCGTCTCGCTCCACGCCTTTGTTGATGGCGGAGAGCTTGTCGCGGAAGCGTTCCTGCACCCAGTCCCGAAGAATGAAGCGTGACACAAGAAAGGCCAGCGTCGCGCCGATGGTGGATGCGAAGGAAACGATGATCGTGCCCCAGAGCAGGCCGAAGACGGCCCCGCCCACCAGGGTCATCAGGGCCGCGCCCGGCAAGGACAGGCCAGTGACCGCCACATAAACGGCAAAATAGACCAATGCTGTCTGTGTAGGGTTCTGGCGATGGAAGTCCTCGATAGCTGCCCGCTGGGAGCTGAAGAACTCCAGGGTCAGATACTGGGTCAGGTCGAACAGAAAGAAGCTGCTGACGAGCAGGGCGATGACCCCCAGCAGCAACATCTTTGATTTTTTCATGCGTTCCTCGACATGGACAGGTTTGCCTGTGGGCAACAGCAGTCGGGTTGTGGCGCTCAGTGACCGGCGCGCTGCGACGAAGCACCAGCTTATCACCGAGTTGTCCGGAGCGCCCGCCCGGCTGTACGGCCGTATCTCGATACTCACAGCAAAGACACTCGACGGAGGATTAATCTTTCATCGGGTGCCTAGCCCGGATTTCTCACCAGGCGGACCTCGGGTCGCAGATTATTTTGGCACACTCAACACACTGGCTTCAGCGCGCCGACCTTCCTTATAACCAGCCTATCCTATTCGGTCCTTGGCCCACTCTGACTTTGCATCTTGACCGATCCCTCTTGAGTCATAGCTACAGCTATGCCGCTGCGAGCGATCGGCCAATCTGCTTTGCCAGAGCGACCCAAGATTCCGAATCCCGATGAGAGATCCGGGCTAGACAGCTGTTCGGAAATAGCGATTACCAAAGGCCATGCAGCTCGTGTGGGACCCGGCCGGGGTGTATTTCGGATCAGCCATCTGGTACTCCGTTAAAACCAATGTGGCGGAGTAGCAGGGGGCTACCAGCGTAACTCGGCATCCGTTAAGCATTCGTGGTGGGTGCCGTACCGGCACGAGCCGCCGGGAGATGCCGTGGATACGTCCCTGTAGCTCGACGGCCGCTATCCCTGCGGCCGACGGTCCCGGCCACTCATGCCGGTACGCCTCTGACCGAATACCAATGCGTACCTCGGGATGCTGTGGTTGGGCTATACTCTGGCGCGAGCCTGGGTTTGCCCCCGTACGGGCAGTCGCATTCAGCCAACAAGCCGCGCGGCTCCCCCGACCTTGAGTCCCTTCCACCGACGTCTGATACTAGTGACGACCGCCCACTTCGACACCGACATTGCGAGGCACATCTGGGACACGAAGTATCGCTACCGCGATGCAGATCGCGTCGTCGATGAAAACATAGAGGCGACCTGGCGCCGGGTTGCGGAGGCCCTGGCCAGCGTGGAGCAAAAGGACTGCGGCGAGTGGGCGGCGGGCTTCTATGACTTGCTGTCGGGTTTCCGCTTCCTGCCTGGTGGGCGCATCCTCGCGGGCGCTGGCACCGGGCGCCGCGTTACCCTGTTCAACTGTTTTGTCATGGGCTCGGTGGAGGACTCACTTGACGGGATATTCGATGGGTTGAAAGAAGGCGCCGTGACTATGCAGCAGGGCGGGGGGGTCGGTTACGATTTCTCCACCTTGAGACCCCTCGGGGCACCGGCCAGGGCCGTCGGCGTAGTCGCCTCCGGGCCCGTGTCCTTCATGCGCATCTGGGACAGCATGTGCGCCACGCTACTGTCCACGGGTGCCCGTCGGGGCGCCATGATGGCAACCCTGCGCTGCGACCATCCCGACATCGAGCGCTTCGTGGACGCCAAGCGCGACCCGCGCGAGTTGCGTCACTTCAATCTTTCCGTGCTCGTCACGGACGAATTCATGGATGCGGTTGCGGCGGACGCCGGCTGGCCCCTGGTTTTTCCTGCCTCGGGGTTGGCCGAGCCAAGCGGCACCAACGGCACCGTGACACGCGCCTGGCCGGGCAACGAGGGCCCGGTGGCCTGCCGTGTGTTTCGCACCGTCTCGGCGCGTGGCCTGTGGGATAGGATCATGCGCGCCAGCTACGATTATGCGGAGCCCGGTGTGCTCTTCATCGATCGCATCAACCGAGAAAACAATCTCGGCTACGCGGAACGTATCCATGCAACCAATCCCTGCGGCGAAATTCCGTTGCCCTACTACGGGGCCTGCAACCTGGGTTCAGTGAATCTCCCCCGCTTCGTTGAGCAGCCCTTCACCCCCGCGGCCCGCGTTGACCTCCCGGGGATCCGCGAGGCGGTACGAACCGCCGTGCGCCTGATGGACAACGTCATCGACGCCTCGCACTTTCCCGTTGAGGCGCAGGCCCGGCAGGCCCGGCGCTCGCGGCGCCTCGGGCTGGGCCTGACCGGCTTGGCGGACACCCTCATCATGCTGGGAACGCGCTACGGCGACGCGGCGTCGTATCGGCTGGCTGCCGACGTCATGCGGAGCATCTGCCACTCTGCCTATCAGGCTTCCACCGAGCTTGCCCGTGAGAAGGGCCCTTTCCCGGAATTCGACCGTGACGCTTATATGGCCGCCCCTTTCGTGGATGCGTTACCCGAACACATCCGCCGTGCGATCGGCTCCGAGGGCATACGTAACAGTCACCTGACGGCGATTGCGCCCACGGGAACCATCAGCCTGTTGGCCGGTAATGTTTCCAGCGGCATTGAGCCGGTGTTCGATTTCAGATACACCCGTCGGGTGCTAAGGCTCGACGGCAGCTACGCGGAGCACCAGCTTGTTGATTACGCCTGGCGGCGCTGGCAATCACTGTATCCGGACAAGCCTTTGCCGGAGAGCTTCGTGGATGCCCGCGAGCTTCCACCCGAGGCGCATCTGAACATGCAGGCGGCGATACAACCCTACGTCGACAACGCGATCTCCAAAACCATCAACGTGCCGGCAGCTTTTCCCTTCGACGCCTTCAAGGACGTCTATCAGCGCGCTTACGAATTGGGTTTGAAAGGCTGCACCACATTCAGGCCCAATCCGGTCACCGGCGAGATACTCTCGAGCGAATCGAGTGCCGATGTCACCTCACACTGCTGTGACATCGAGCGGGAGGCCGATTGACCCCCGGCACGAGCGGCCGGGACCGTCGGCCGCAGGGATAGCGGCCGTCGCGCCTACAGGGAGGTATTCACGGCGTGTCCCGGCGGCTCGTGCCGGTACGGCCCCCACCGCGTATGCTTAACCGATCCCGGATGCCGGACCGGGTTGATCTTCAGGTTCGCCGGCGATAACTTAGTGTCATGTCAACACTTAGTCTGGTCACATGAAGCCACAGGACACCGCCACAGCAGCTGTCGTCACCGCCGACGTGGTGATATTCACCATCCAGGGCGGGGAGCTGAAGCTGCTGCTGGTGCGGCGAGCGGATGACCCGTGCCGCGGCCAGTGGGCACTCCCCGGCGACCAGGTTCGGATGGACGAGGACCTGGATCAGACGGCTATGCGCGCGTTGCAGGTTCAGACCGGAGTGCACGGCGTTTATCTGGAACAGCTCTACACCTTTGGCAGACCGTCGCGTTACCCCATCGCCAGGGTGATCGCTGTTGCCTACTATGCGCTCGTCCCCTCGGAGAAGCTGCAACTGCAGGCCGCCGGCAATGCCGAAGCCGTTGACTGGTTCGCCTTGAACCAGCTGAGCAACCTGGCGTTCGATCATGCGGAGATCGTGACGACCGCCTCCCGGAGGCTCTCGGCGAAGCTGGACTATTCCACTATCGCGTTTCAGTTCATGCCGGCGGAATTCACGCTGAGCGACCTGCAGCAGGTCTACGAGGTCGTTCGTCAGGAACAGCTGGACAAGCGCAACTTCCGAAAGTGGATCCTGGCCCAGGGACGCATAGAGAAGACCGGCCGCATGCGGCGCAACGGTTCCCATCGGCCTGCCAGCCTGTTCCGGGTAAAGAATCCTCACAGCGTCGAGATTATCAGGCAGGGCCGCAGCGCGAGCGCGAACAATGGCGTCGAGCACGGCCAGGAGACCCGAATGCGGCCCGTCGGGCAGGCAGCCGCGGCGCCGGTGCGTTAACGAGGAAGGCGACCATGAGTTCAACGCCAGACATCCCCAATATTGGCATCCCGCAGGCGCCGGCCACCGCACGGGTCATGGCGACGATTCCGCATTACACGGGCGCGGAGCGAGAGCGTGTCATCGGTAGGATCAAGCATCTGCTCACGGCGAAGGATGCGGTGCTGGTGGCTCACTACTACACCGACGGTGACCTGCAAATGCTAGCGGATCAGACCGGAGGATTCGTTTCCGATTCTCTGGAGATGGCGCGCTTCGGAAACCGGCATCCTGCTTCCACGCTGGTGGTGGCGGGCGTGCGTTTTATGGGAGAGACCGCCAAAATCCTCAACCCGGAGAAGCGGGTCCTTATGCCTACCCTGGAGGCGACCTGCTCTTTGGACATCGGATGCCCGGCAAAGGAGTTCAAAGCCTTCTGTGATGCGCACCCCGAGCGCACCGTGGTGGTGTATGCGAATACCAGCGCCGAGGTGAAGGCTCGCGCGGACTGGGTGGTCACCTCGAGCATCGCGCTCAAGGTTGCCAAGTTTCTGCACGACACGGGCGAGAAGATCATCTGGGCGCCAGACAGGCACCTCGGCCGCTACATCCAGAAGGAAACTGGTGCGGACATGTTGCTTTGGCAAGCCTCCTGTGTGGTTCATGACGAATTCCGCGCGGAAGCTCTGTTTCGGCTGAAGCAGAAGCACCCGGATGCCGGCGTGCTGGTGCATCCCGAATCCCCGGAGGGGGTGATCGACATGGCAGATGTGGTTGGCTCCACCACCCAGCTGATCAAGGCCACAACGCGGCTCACCAACCCTGAGTTCATCGTTGCAACGGACAATGGCATTTTCTACAAGATGAAAGAGGTCGCACCGGGCAAGAAATTCATTGAGGCACCCACCGGCGGGGCAGGTGCTACCTGCACCAGCTGCGCCCATTGCCCGTGGATGGCCATGAACGGTCTCCACAACCTTTTGGGGGTGCTCGAAACCGGCGAGCACGAGATTCACGTGGATGAGGCGATACGCGTGCAGGCGCTGCGTTCCACTCAGCGCATGATTGACTTCGCGAACGGACTGAATCAGGGTCGTCACAAGCAGACCGACTGAGCCACCGCCCCGCGTGCCACGGCGGCGCGATGCATGCTGTTTAGCCTGGGTGACGGGGTCGATTTGTGCTCTGGCGACCGTTGGCTGGCGTCAGGAGTCAACGCGGTGCATGTGCGACGATGACATTTGTACATCCGCTGCAAAATCCTGAAAATGATGACTTATGGCTGCCCAGGAGACCTGAGCGCGGCCAGGCAAAGGGGGGGAACCGCGGGCGCCTGAGACGCACGTCCCAGGCGCGGGGGTTAACGGCTGTCTCGGTCCGCCTATCTGCCCAACCGGCGCCTTGGCTACCTCTGGAGAGTCGGGCCAACCATCCGTCGTCGCGTCGGCTTGCCACGCGCCAGGCATGACACACCCCGCCTTGAGTATTGGGACGGTTTTGAGGCTTACCGATAACGGAACCCATGCCCATTCACAACGAAGACATCGCTGCGATTTTCGAGGAGCTTGCTAATCTGCTGGAAATCGAAAACGCCAACCCGTTCAGGGTGCGGGCATATAGAAATGCTGCCCGGACCGTCGGTGGACTTGGAAAAGAGGTCTCCGAGCTCATTGCGGAGGGGAAGGATCTCACGAGATTGCCGGGGATAGGCCGCGACCTGGCCGCGAAGATCGTCGAGGTTCTGGAGACGGGCCATGTCCGGAAACTCAATGAACTGCACGAGCGCCTGCCGGCCACACTGGAAGACCTGATGAGGATCCCCGGCCTGGGACCGAAGCGGGTGAAGCTCCTTTATGTGGAGCTGGGGATCGAGACGCCCGCACAGCTGGCGCAGGCAGCCCGGCAGGGTCGGCTGAAGAGCCTTTCTGGCTTCGGGGCCAAGAGCGAACGGACGCTCCTGGCGCACATCGCCAAGCGGCGCCGCTCCAAGCCCCGCGTGGCGCGCGGCACTGTGATAGATCTCGCCGAGGCGCTCGTCGCGCACCTGAAGAAGGCGAACGGCGTAAGCCAGGTGGTGGTGGCGGGGAGCTACCGGCGAGGTCAGGAGACGGTGAGAGATCTGGACATCCTGGTCACAGCCGAACCAACCAAAGGCGTCATGGAGCGGTTCACCGGTTCAGACCAGGTGGACGAAGTGGTTTCCCGGGGGCGCACGCGCTCATCTGTGATCCTGCACAACGGCCTTCAAGTGGACCTGCGGGCCGTATCCAAGGACAGCTTTGGTGCAGCGCTCCACTACTTCACGGGGAGCAAGGCGCACAATATTCAGATGCGCCGCCTGGCCCAGCAGCGTGGGCTGAAGATCAACGAGTACGGCGTCTTCAAGGGCGACAAGCGCGTCGCGGGCAAGACCGAGGCATCCGTATTCAGGGCCGTGGGCTTGTCCCTTATTCCTCCGGAGCTTCGCGAGGGGCGTGGGGAGATCGAGGCGGCCCGCAATAAACGGCTTCCCGCTCTGGTTTCCTGGGAAGACCTCAAGGGCGATCTGCACGCTCACACCGATGCAAGCGATGGCCGCGCGAGCCTGGAAGACATGGCGCGCGCGGCCAGGCGGCGTGGCTTGAAGTATCTCGCCATTACCGACCACGCCAGCGCTGTCACAGTCGCCCACGGGCTGGACGCCGACCGCGTTCTGCGTCAAGTGGAGACCATCGACGAGCTCAATGGGCGGCTGAAGGGCTTTCGCGTTCTCAAAGGGGTCGAGGTGGACATCCTGGAGGATGGTCGGTTGTACTTGCCGGACAGCGTCCTCGGGCGACTCGATCTGGTCATCGGTGCAGTACACAGCGGCTTTGAACTACCGCGGCAGAAGCAGACCGACCGGATCCTGAAAGCCATGGACCACCGTTATTTTTCCCTCCTCGCTCACCCCTCCGGTCGCTTGCTCGGAGAACGGGGGGCCTACGACGTCGACATGATGCGCGTGATTCGTCATGCTGCCGAGCGGGGTTGTTACCTGGAGCTGGACAGCCAGCCCAAGCGGCTGGACCTCGATGACAACTATTGCCGTATGGCACGGGATGAGGGCGTGATGGTCAGTATCGACAGCGATGCCCATTCTGAGCAGGGCTTCGAGCACCTGCATCTGGGCGTGGCTCAGGCGAGGCGAGGGTGGCTCGAGAAAAGGCATGTGCTCAACACCCGACCGCTGCGGGAACTGCGCGCTCTGTTGAAAAGGACCATGGTCTGAAGGCCGTTACGGTGCAGCTTCGAGCAGAGCTGATCTCCTGGGCACGTTTCTACAGCCTGTGTCGCCGTCTCGTGGCGAGAATCGATGCATCCGGGTTCCGGCCCGAGGTCATCGTGGCCATCGCGCGGGGCGGCTACATGCCCGCTCGAGTCCTCGCCGACTTTTTTGGTGTGATGGATCTGGCCACTTTTCGTATCGAGCATTACCGGCGCACACAGAAGCGGCCCGAAACCCGGGTAATAGATCCCCTGACGGTCGACGTCACCCGCCGACGGGTTCTGCTCGTGGACGACGTAAGTGATTCGGGTGATACCTTCGAGGCCGCCATCCACCACATCAATGAGCGGGGCACACCGGCCGAGCTGCGCACCGCCGCGATTCATCACAAGATTGTTTCCCGATACACGCCGGACTTCTTCGCTGCCAGGGTAAAGACCTGGCACTGGCTCATTTACCCTTGGGCATTGCTGGAAGATCTGACAGGATTTGTGGAAGCGATGAAGCCTCGGCCCGAAGATGCGCCCGCGCTTGTGGACAGACTCCAGCGCGAGCACGGCATCCGAGTGTCAGAGGCGGTGATACGCGATGTCCTTGCCACCTTGGGGCGCACGGCGACGCGCCCGCCAGAGCCCTAGTAACCACCTTGATGTGCCGCCGAGTGACCATGAGCTCCGTTCCCGCCCGCTATGTTTTCGCGCTGCTCCTCGGAGCTGCCTCAGGCGTTTGTGCGCAGCCGCAGTCGTCGATCACCAGGCTCATGGATGAGCCCGCCACCGTGTGGGACCTGGGCATGCATTGGCTGCAGCATTCACTCGACGAGGTTGCGGCCACGGAGGAGTGGGTTGCCGGCGGCAACTCACTGCGCATCCGCGCGCGTTACCATCGGGAGGCAAAGCGGATTCATATTGCCTCGCGGCTCTACGGTTTCACCGGGACAGCTGATGAGGCGAGAGCGAAGTGCACGCAGCTGATGAATGCGGTGAGAATAGCGCTCGGCGTGTATCCGCCACTTGGTCAGCCGGCCGCACCGACCAGCGACGTGGTGGACTTCTTCCTGCGCGATGGGAGTGCGGCCAGGGTAGGCGCGGACCGGGACAGTCTTGGCCGGGCCCTCGACCGGATGGTCTGGATCCAGGTCGGACTGTTCAGGCCGGAGGACCTGCGAGCTACGACAGGGTGTGAAGGCCCTCTGCTGGGAACCCGCGTCAGTTTCGGTGAATGATTCGATGAGGTGCTCCACGGATGCAGCCCTGCGAGTACTCACCTATAATCCGGCTGGTCTACCGACCAGCTTCCCGGGCAGCCCCCGGAGCGAACCGCTTTGCAGGACAGAATGGAGAAATGCTGTATGACAAAACTATCGTCACTCATTGGAGTTGCTCTGCTTGCCGGCACCGCCGTCTTGGCGCCTGTCCATAACGCCGACGCCTGGTGGGGTGGAAACGACAGGTGGGGTGACCGTTATGGCGGCTGGGGTGGTCCGGGCTACGGCGGCTGGGGCGGTCCGGGCTACGGCGGCTGGGGCGGTCCGGGCTACGGCGGCTGGGGCGGTCCGGGCTGGGGCGGCTATCCCGGCTACGGCGGTTGGGGCGGCTATCCCGGCTACGGCGGCTATGGGGCCTATCCTTACGGCGGCTATGCTGCGCCGGCCGCTCCGTCTACCGGCAGCTATAGCGCGCCTGCCCCGGCAGCGGCGCCGTAGCTTCCCGCCGCACTTCCTTCTTCAAGCTCGCTGCGAGCCCCCTGCCTGCGGCCTCGGGTCGCGCGCAGGGGGGTTGCATTTCCCCGAAGGCAGGCCTCCGGACAACTATTCAGGCACGGCGGGATGGCTCAGTACGGCGTTTCCGTGGGGTAGTCACGGAAGGCCAGCACCGGGCTCATGGGCGGTGCGCCCACATGGGGGTCGTTGCCAATCCAAGGACCGGGCGACGGCTGGTTGAGCCAATACCGTGCCAGGCCGCTCTCCAGTCGGGAGACCAGTCGGGGATTGAAGAAAGCAGCGGCTGCAAGCGCATCCTCCTGGAGCTTGACCGCCTCCGGGTAACGGCCCGTGGCTGCGTAGGCCATCGCCAAGACTTCGGCATGCTCGGTTTGAGGGTCATTGTTGTACAGGCGCTCGGCCAAGGCGACGGCCCGTGGCGGGTCGCGGACCTTCCCTTGCGGGCTCGCGGCCAGCAGTCGCGCCAGCAGGTACGCGAAAATTGATTTATCCGGGTGTGTCGATACGGCCCGTTCGAGTCGAGCCCTTACAGCGGCGTGTGCGCCGCCGGATCTGATCAACGCCAGGACTTCGCCAAGCTGGGCAAGGCCATGGTCCGGGATCTGCTCCAGCGCGATCTCATAGTGACGGAGGGCCTCCGCGTAAGCACCTGCCCGCAATCGCAGGGTTCCCATGTAGTAGCGGGTTCCCGCATGCTTGGGCTCCCCGGCCAGAGCAGCGTTGAAGAAGCCCTCAGCCGTCGCAACCTGTTGGGACTCCAGGGCCAGCACGCCGGACAGGAAGTTGGCCAGTACGTGGTCTGGGTTCCCGTGCAGCACCTCGCTCAGCTCGCGCCGGGCTGATTCCACATCACCCGTCAGGTAGAGGGCGCGAGCGAGGCTGACACG
>JAAUXT010029382.1_pt1 | contig 13619 bp, 17 predicted proteins | sample 7278171 | NCBI WGS metagenome assembly JAAUXT01 (sample SAMN14350112, study PRJNA611818) | marine sediment metagenome | isolation source: surface marine sediment (1.8m) | place: French Polynesia: Moorea | collected 2018-08 | reverse complement strand
TTTGAAGGCAGATAACTTTTAGCTTTTGTACAGCACTAACCTGGGAAATAAAGCAAATGTCTACAGTCCAGTTTAAGCCTTTTGGTCACTGGATTCAGAAGGACATTTCATTCGAAAACAGAACATAAAAAACTTCAACGGAGAAACTTTTCGACCGGTGGGTCACTGGTCACCTTTGTGCACGCACGTCTTTGCAAGCTTGTTCCTGCAGTTGCACCTCTCGCCAACCCAAAAGCCAACAAAATCATGAATGTTTTTACCTTTTCGAACAGGAAAATTTTCAGCCATAACTGTGTGTAGCTGGTAAGCTTTGAGTGTGCTCGGGGTCAAGAGTGAAGTGAGGTGCGAGTCGCTGTCATGCACAATGAGTTTGTGCCCATACATACTGAAATCTGCATCAACGCACCTGCTAATGGGGATCGTGGCCTCTGATTCCTTGGATTGCTCCCGAATTGTAGCATGTTGCAAGGTTTGTTGCAGCGATGAACAGACTGAGAAATAGCGTGCGTGTGTTTTAGTTTTGGTGAACCTGTCCTGACTTAATTTGTGGTTGGTACTGAACAGCGAGTGACACAAAACAACGTGTTGCTGATGTTGATTGTTGTTCCGGGGCAGCAAGCAAAACAGGCAAAAAAGTCACGATTTAAATTCCATGCAAATGTTTTTGCAAAGTTTGTGACCCTCGGACGAGCATTAGAATGGTTTGGTGAATCGAAACATGGCCCCTAGCTCTTTGGCCACTACAAGAGAAAAGTTGACCTGTGTTTTGTCTGTGTCGAGATATGTACGAGGGAGGTCCGCAAAGTTCGGTTCGTCACCAGTTTTTTGAAGTTCCTCTGGTTTTGACTCCCGTTTTCCCACACCCACAGAAAGAGAAGACATGCACCAAGATATTTTCCATCACATTGTCAAAAATCAACTGGTCACCAAGTACTCAGTGATCAAGCATTTAAATCAACAAAAAAAAAAAACTTTTACCTATTGAATTTACAGTATCTTCTCTGCGCTACCGTTTCTTGCTGTACAATATCAACAGCTAACTTTGAAATACAATAGATCTAATATTTTGGACTGCAATTTTTTTTCAGTTGTCATTTCAACCAGATGTTCAACCTGGATGTGAAGATTGTGTTAGAAAGTTTTTTTGTTTAATTTTGCTGAACCATTTTGAAATGACGTGGGAACGAACCGAACTTTTTGGACTTCTCTCGTAGATCGTCAATTGCTCGTGGACAATCAAACTTCGATGTGGACAGAATTATGTGTTTTCGAAGAAGAAAGGACAGAACAACACTTCAGCTGTGAGGCAAAATCGTGTCACCGGCAACGTTCTAGGTTCCATGCATTCCAAGACATTTTCTTGTCGTTTGAGATGCTTTTGTGAATTTCTTTGAAGGACGTGTTTTTCAAATTAGAAAAAAGTTTTTTCTCCGACTGAATGCATTGTCATGCTGATGAGGGCAGACTATCGGACATTTTGCGCGAAGCGCGTGGAAGGGCGATGTGGTTCCAGACATATCTTTTTCATGCAGTCTCTTCACTCTCAGTCGTCCGGCTTCTACATTAATTAAAATATCATTTCCAAACTCGGCATTTCCAGAAAGTGCAACAGAGTTCACAGATTATCTCTGAGGGAATGAAGACCAAAGAACATTGTTCTCAGAGACAAGTGGCGATTTTTGTTTTGTTTTCTTCTTTTTTCTTTGTAGTTTTCTGGTGCACGGTCTGGTGCGGACAAATTTCGTTTTGGGTGGATTCGTATTTCGACGGTTCGCTTGCGCTACTTGCAGCTGATCTTTCTGTACGAGTACAGTGTCATCAGCAAGCAGTGCACAAAGGGAAACCTCGTTGTGTTCCACATACTCGTGCGAAAACCGTGTCCTGGCTCGCAGCGTGCAAGACGGATTCCAGAATCAAGAAAACTTTTTTTCTTGCCTCATGACAAGATGACACTGTTCAGTATACAAGTTGCAACGTTACACAGCGAATTCCAGCTGTTTCTACAAGTACGAAACGTCGATAAAGGTCAGTTTTGTCTCAATCAGTCTCTTCTGAGCGAGTACATGAAAGCTCGTAGGCCATTTCGGTCGCGGGCACCAGAAATTTTTTTCAACTGTGATTGTTTTTCAAGCAGTGCCATTCACAGATGAAGCAAATGGTGGACAGAATCCAATGCTACCGTGCCAATTATGATAGGCAAAAAAGAATCAAGTGAGCTCGCTCTGTTGTAAACAGTCTTGGGGTCATGACACTTGTTGCAATGACTGCATACGTCGTATATGAGTTATGTGACCAAAACCAGCATGAACCACTTGCGTGTGTGCTCTTGAGACCGCAAACCATTTTGTGGGCAAAGCGAGTGGAGTGCATGTTGCAGTTTCAGAGCATTTTGAGGATGCCTGACACTGATCTTCCTTCAACCATCCCCCTTCAAAACAGAAGTGTGCATGTATGATGTGTGTGTGTGTCAGTGCAATAAGTGTCAGGTCAAACAAGAAGTACAAAAGGTGTTGGATGGCCCTGCATAGCAGTTCGAAAAACGGTGGACACAAAGCCCTAAAATTGCAGGCATTTTGATTACCAGTCATCAATTGCCTGTGCATTATTGTTCACAGTCGGGTATCAAAAAGAGGGTTGTCATAATTGCCTGAACACAAGCTGGATTTTTTGTCCGTTGGTCATCAAAAGTTCCTGAGTGGTAGTCAAATACCTGGATTTTTAGGTATTTTGACCTCTGACCACGGCCGTCAAAAATTCCTGATTGTCAAAATGGCAAGCCTGTCACACTGGGCCTTATTGTTTCTGTCAAAGGACACTCGAAGAAGTTGGAATCTTGAAGAGCACCATTCTTCCTGCACTCCCTTGGCCTCTTTTGTAACAGTTGCCCGAAAACGACGACCAACATGCAGACGCATGAGCTTTGGAATGAAGCTTTGGTGACAAACTGTTTTGAAACACAAAAAAACACTGAAAACTTGACGGGAGTCTGAAGTTTGATTCACCCCTCGAGTGCTCGAACTCGTGCTTGACTCTGCCGAAGGAGTTCCTTTGGCAATCAAGGCAGGTCTTCTTTGATGGCCTTTTCACCTGACTGCCTAAAGAGGAGGATGGTTAGTGACGGGAAAGCATCTCACCTCCCCATGCATGTAGATCGACTCGGAATAAAGCAGCTCACTAATCACGAGCTGCAGTGAACAACTCTTGGCTCTGGACGTGTGTGGCTCTCATTACTTGAAGATGGATGGAAGGAAAGTCCACATGAGGCGCAAAAGGATCCCACCTGGAAAGAATCAAACGCGTCGTGCATGCCATTCCGTGGTTGTCACATCATGAATCAAGCTTCTCTGCAAACCTTACAGACCAGACCTACATTACTCCTGGTTTGCAAGGAAAAGATAATCGCCGCCATGGATGCGAAGGGGCACGTTCTCAAGATTTCATCCAACCACTTTTGCGTTGGGCTCAGCAAAATTGACACAAGAATTCTTTGGTGTCTGAGAGTGCTGTAGAACCTGCTCTCCAACTGCAACTATTTGTTTGGGAATACAATCGTTCCTTTCAATCTCCTAAGCGGTCTCCGTGGCACAATTTGATTGCTGCAGTCTCATTGAGGGAGAGTTGTTTCCCAGAACCATTGGCTGTTTACAGACAATGTTGCATGTTTGTGTGCAGTCAATGCGCGCATGTTAACGCAAGGACGTTGTTCTGAAAATGCAAGAGTTGTCCAGTGTCCTTCCTTGATCTGAATGGCAAGATGTCAAGTTATGAAGTGTGCACTGTTTTTTGACGGCCTGCTCTCCGTTTGATTTGAAGAAAGTTGCGAGTTTGTGCGCAGTCTTCATCTCGTTAATTGACCCGCGATGTGTCAAAGCAATGTTGTGTCCAATGCTGTTATCGCAGTGCCATTTGTAGACATGAGGATGTGGACGAGTCAAAGGCACAGTATCAAGAGAGGTACCGTCAATGAGCATGGATGGTCCCCCTGAGCAAAAACGTTTTGCTTTCACGCACGCCACATGCAGGCTTCCCATGCATGGTGAGAACAACTGCTCCGCCGATGAAAAGTTGCCAAACATGTTTTGGACAAAATAGGTTCAGGGAAACATTTTCAAAAGAGAATATTTTTGACATTGGTCGTCGTTGAAACTCTCCTGGTGATCGCAGCTCTCCCTTCCTGCAGAGTGAAAAAAACAGCCGAGCTTGACCGTCTTTTTCCGTCAGCTCTCTTCAGGCTCTGCTTGTTGCTCATGAGGTTCCTCGGGTGTGTGAGCCCACGTGTTTGCACGCAAAAAGCACTGAAAGGGGGCTGAACATATTTTTATTGACCTGAAATTAGAGTCTTTTCGCAAAACTGACAAAAAGCGTTTGAAGGAGTCAGGTTCACGCAGATGGGTTTCTCAAAACGTGGTCGATTGAGCAGGAAATTCTGTTTGTTCATTTGCAAATCTCACATCAGAAGTTGGTTATGTCTGGCGAGGCATCATCTACATCATGACCTTGAAACTAACAAGGTGTCACATTTAATTATGAGACATCCATTTCTTGCTGACAGCAAAGCGCCAAAGCTATCAGCAGCATGCAAGGCAAAAGGCCTGACAGACAGCTGCAGGAGCACAACTTCCTGCAGGAAACGAAAAGTAAAGAAATCGAGCAGTTGCAGGCAGGTGTGATGAATGCTCTCTTGTTTAAAATGAGCGAATCTGTCTGAACGATATCGTGGCTCAGAATTGTTCAACAGATCTGTTGGACGAAATTGTGGTGAAGAAGGAGAAACTGCTTTTTAAGCGTGTGGTCGCCCGAAGGGCCGTGTGGACCCACTTTGGGAAAAATGGTCAGTGAGCTTTCGAATTTTTTTTTTTTTTTTTTTTTTAAATGATCAGTGATGAACTGCGAACGTTTGCATAGACCACACACTTTTTATGCGTAGCATTCTTGTTTTAGATCTTCAGAATCCAACAAAAAACAAGGGACGTGGAGGAACTTTTCGATTCTCCAACAAGTGACGAACATTGCAAAACAAAATTGCAAATCAAATTACAACGTGCACCTCTCTCACACAAAGGCTGTTGCAAAAATGTGAGTGACTGTTTTGGACCCATCAAAATGAAAAAAGACCATGGCAAAACATATTTGTTTCTCGCAGCCGAGATGCAGTTTTGTTTCGCATCCCTTTCATTTTTCTTCAGATCACTTTTTGTAGCCTGGGAGTTCCGACAAATCACCCAACAATCACAACATATTCACTAAATCTTTCGTACAAGGACGGTTTGAACAGTTCTCTGGAGGTTTTGTTGGTCGGTGCTTCTTGCCGAGATTCAGCGCTTTGGGCCAAACTGCCGTCTGATCAAGGCGTCGAGGGCACATCTCCACAGAAGAGTTTCTTCACACTGATGCAAAAAAAACAAAAAAAAATCACAACTATGTCTGTTCAAGAAAAAATGAATTTGGTATTTGAACCCCCACAGCATTGCAAGAGTCACACCTGCAAAAAAGGGTGAGTCGAAAGCAAAATCAACTCCAAATGTTGAATTTGGAGACCGCTCGTCCGACGAAGGTCTTGAAGTCTTCGTTAAGCCGAGTTACATTGAAACCTGCTCAGATACGGGACCCATTACGTTTGATCAATACTGGGCTTCCACATGCTCTCTTTGAGGGAAATGTTAGAGCCTGCTTGAACTTTCTTTTTGCTCATATATGGAGGAAGACGTTGAATGCAGGTGTGATGGATGTTTCAACTGGTAAAAGACACTCGAAAAGGGTTCGACCCAAACCGGCAGATCCGCCTAGGATGACGGACCAGTGTGGCTCGATGTTATGAAACAAATGAGCTCTCAATTTGTTTCTGGAGCACTTTTTGTGTTTTTCTGTCGGTCAAATTTCTTAGAACTATTCTGACAGAGTTGACGTCGAGAGCCTTTCCTCATTCACTCGCCACGTTCTGTCCCACGGGTCAAGAACACATTTACATTTCCACACCCAGAGAGGGACGAACGCCCATGGAAGTCCTTGGGAGCTTGCCCAAACTTACGATCACAAACTTTTGAAATACCTTGGTGCTGTCGATCTCGACTGGTTTGTATGGAGATGTGTTTCATGAGCAACGAGTGTGTCACCAGCGTGGACTCTCAACGAGTTCGCGACCTGCAGGAAAACACTGCTTGATCCTGTCGATCCTGCGAAAAATTTGCAAAACTCAGACCACCGCACAATAATCTTGTGTTCAACAGCAGAACTTTACCTTTTTGTTCTTTCAGACGAAGCAAACACAATTAACATGTGAGTCGTTTGAAAAATGCAGCGTCACAGATGTTGCTGCGGCCCGAATATAAATTTGAGCCGAGATGCGGGAATAAAACTGTCCTGCACACGGTGAGAAAATAAGGAGAATGGTAAATCGTGTGTCATTCATCTCGTCACTGTGATGTTTTTCAAAATATTTTCTGGTGGTGTGCACAAATACTTCAACGTGATCACATCAATGTGTGGCAGAAGACGATACGGATCGTAGCGGCAAAGAGAAGCGTCAGGTAGGAAGATCAGCAGATTTCACGGGAATCTTTCAGGTGTTAGTGACCTTCAGGGAGAAAAATCTCACATTTTTTGCTGTGATACTTTTGCACACGGAGCAGCGCAGAAACAAGAGGGTTTGCACCAAAAGCACAAGTTATGTCTCAGGGTTGGGATTGGGAGTGGGGAGGAAATGAGTTGAGAGGGACCAGACCACCAGGCAGTGGGTGGTGTGCTCAACACAAGAAGTCAAAATCTGAGTCCTTCACTTGCAGTGGCCACACTCCAAGGTTCCACAAAATTCATTGGGCACACAGGGAAATGCATACCTTTGGCTACATCGTCCAGAAACGCACCTGAGAATCTCTCCCCTTGGTCTGCTCTGGGAAGATTCTCAGCTTTGTGGACAAAAAATTATGCCCTGCTATTTGATGGAAGCCCTGCTATTTGATGGAAGGAACTGGAAAAAATTGTAATTTTCAAATTGGTATTCCCAAATAGTATTTCCGTGTCGTAGACAAGCTGAACATCACTTTGTGCCACAATGGGACTCTGCAGGGAGGAGGAGCAGCAGAATGTTCGCACCAAGTGTAGATGTTGTAGCCTTGGGTCTGGTGTGAATTGTTGTGGAGTTCACTGTGTCCACTGTGTCCAAGGCCGGATGCAGTGCTGTTTCTTTGAAATTGTGGAGCATATGAAGAAAAGCTCATCTGCTGGATTTTGCTGACCGTTTTGCCACCAACTTCAGAAAGAAAGTGCATGCACAGAAGCGACATGGAGCCACAATATCCAGGGGAGAGAGGCTCGTAAGAAGTGTGCTGAGTAAATAACTGTGTCCATCTGCAGTTCGGTCACATTGCCCCGAGACATGCAGATCTGCAAGGCGACAGATTCTCCGGGTCCGTGGGCTCTGTAATCGAGAGATGTGCTGTGGATCATGACGTACCAGATCGCTGTGCTAGGATAATGTGGTTTTGTTTGTCAGTTTTTCTGGTCTCACTTTCTCCGTGTTTGTTCATCGAGTGTGTTCGTCATGTCATGCGTGGCAAATGTCCAATGAACAACGAAAGCTTCGTGATCTCGGGAGAAAGATGCATCTGTGTGTGAACAAAAGTTTTACTGCTGGAAAAGAACTTGTGTCTGTCAGTTGAACTTTGTGCAATGCGATTCTTGTTCACTCACCGGGTGTCAACATTCCGCAAAGTTGTATCTGGACAAAATTGCAAAAAAGTAGGAAAATAGGTTCACTGCATGAAAGTATTCTTGGAAAGTTTAAACGCAAATTTCACGCTGAAACCCTCCAGAAAATGCGTTTTTTTGTATTTTCAGAGCTCATCTGGGAGGAGAATTAGTCGGCAGTGATGCAGAAGCGATCGGGCAAGCGCGAGTTCAGCACAACAAGCGCCTCGGTCGCGGCTCGTGTAATTGGAAGGGAGCTACGTGGGCTATTAGCGCATGTGCTCACCAGCCATTGTTGGTGGAGACATGAGTGACACAAAAGAACCCTCAGCTGAGAAAAGGGTCACGTCTGCAGTGCACAGCAGCCGAACTGCTTCAGCTTCTTCCCCTGAAGCGCCTGTCAACGCCTCGCGACGCTCTGATTACACTGGCCAGTTGCCGGGTCAAGCCAGTGATCCTGTTCAGTCAGAGCCTCCCGAACTTGCTTCGCACAAAACACCTCCTGCTTCAGATGCAACAACGGCGTCCCCAGCCAACACGTACTCGACGCCGGCGTCGGCGGTGTCGCCACCGTCGGGGCTGGCGCAGAACGCTGTACCCAACATCCGCATTGTCCCCGCGGGAGCTGCGTCTCCCGGAGACCGAGGCGAGCACCAAGCACCGCCGCGCGAGGCCGAAGCCACCGCCTCTCATGTCGGAGATCGCCTGTCACGCGCAGAGGACCCCCGGATAGAGAATTATGTGGGGAATAGCGGGTCACAGGCAGCTTTACCTGAAACTTCAGGCAAATTTTGTTTAGCATCCATAGAGGGTGGTGACGTAGATAGTCCATTCAATCTGCAACCAGCCAATGGCAACGATAAGTTCGGTCTCGTGGAGGGGGAAAGTGGTGAAGCTGGAGATAGCAACAGGCAGTGCTCAACTTCCACAACAGCTGTGCCCACACAGCTTTGGCGTAATCCCTTCACCGGAGTGTATGACCGGGGTAAGAAGAAGAAAAGGAAAGGAGCCAAGCACTTTGGCAAAGAGACACAAACAAAAGGTTGCAATGAAGAAGCAAACCGACGGGTGATAGACGAATCACGTGACACACATGCAACTCCCAAGAGCAGTCAAGATCCTGGTGATGCACATTTGCACAAGTCAAATACCCACGCTTCTCTTGCTAGCAATCAGTTGTCTCTGTCGGAAAGTTGTGACAGTCCGAGCGGACAGTGGGACTCGACGACGGGAGGTGCTGGCAGTTCTCTGCAGTCTCCGGATCTCCTGTCACCACCCTCTCTGCTCGAGGACTCTGGTGCAGACGACATCGTCTCGCCGCACCCTCCCTCTGTCCACCAGAGCCCTTCAAAATGGGCCAAGCTGCGGACCACTCTCAAAATGGCAGGGGCCGTTTCCACTAACGTCGCCAAGAAGCGTCACCGGAAGACGTCAACCCTGATGCGTCAAGACTCCTTCCTCAAGCGCTTCTCAACTCGACATGGCGGGGGCGCAACCACCATTTCGGAGGAATCGGACGAGGAGGAGAAGAACAAGTATGAGCAGAACCAGATCCAGCGCGAGCAGCAAGAGAGACATGTGCGGCGCTTCATCATCCATCCCGACGAGAACTTCATGTTCATCTGGCTCGGCGTGGTCTGCGTCGCCGTCATGTACAATCTGTGGACGTGCATAGCCAGGGAAGCCTTTCCGCAAGTGGTGCAAGGACACGAGTACATATGGATCGCATCCGATGTCTTCTGTGATCTGATCTACCTTCTGGATATCACCGTTCAACTCCGCACGGGATATTTGGAGCGAGGCCTCATGGTATCCAACAACAAAATGCTGGCGGGTCACTATTTGCGCTCCAAATATTTCATACTTGACCTCTGCAGCCTTTTACCCCTAGATCTTGCTCAGATAGTCATAGGAATCCACCCGATCCTGAGGTTTCCCCGCTTCCTCAAGTTGTACCGGTCCTATCGGTTCGTGTACATGGTGGAGACGCGCACCGTCTACCCGAACACGTGGCGCGTCGTCAACCTCACGCATGTGCTCTTCCTCGGCTCACACTGGTTCGCCGCCTTCTACTTCATGATCTCCAAGGCGGAGGGTTTCCGCGGTGGCTGGGGCTACCCGTTCCCCGAGGGCGAGTGGGCGTCCGTGACGCGCATGTACCTCAAGTCGCTCTACTGGTCCACATTGACGCTCACGACCATTGGAGACCTTCCACCTCCAGAGTCCAACTGGCAGTAAGTACAAATGAAGTATTACTTTTCGAAACATTTCCCCACAAGAAGCCCCACATGTGTGTTGTCCTAATTTCTTCATCACGGCATTCCTGTGGACTCTTTGACACCGCTTTCAGGAATTGGTCCACTTTGATGGACTGCCTCAAGTTTTCTAAAACTGCTCGACTACTCTCGAATTCATTTCCGTCTTGCACTCTGTACCAGTTACGCACCCCTATGATGTATTTCACTTTAATCCGAATTAATTAAGATTAAATCACACATGCAATTTGAATGAGATAACATTACTTTTCTGCCATTCCAATTTCCCCGGAAAGACGCTTAGCTTCACGGCACTGGGTGCAGCGGGAAGGACGTTTCTTTGCACTCAGTCGCCCACGCAGATGTTTATGGGCTAAATCTTTCGAACCCGAAAACAGGATTCTCACAAACTGCAGCTGACCGTGAATTGTAGGGACGGTACGCTCGAAAATGTTGAACTCACGACGCTGGAACTTGAGCTGTAAAACTTCACACGATAGCCGCCGAAGGAGGAAGAGAAAACACATAAGCGATCATCTCTCGTGCACGCTAAAAACTCACAGTGTGTACGAGTACGCATGTTAGGGACAACAAACGACCGGCGAGTTGGATGCTCCCTGCTGTCGCATCGAAAATAAACGGAACTGGTCTTGTCTTCTTATCCCCAATCCCCCTGAAGAGAAGTTTGCTCGGATCGAGCCTTTTGGAGAAAAAACAAGGCAATGGCGTTGCTTTTCAGGTGTGAATTGGGCCACACTCACGGAGTCTTTTGATCAGTGAATGCGTTTATCAGGCCAGACAACAATTCCCTCTGGCTTTTGGCCCAGAAACAGTTCTGGTCGCCTGTGCCTCACGATTTTCTGGTATCTGTTGGGTCAAAGCAGACCATGCCCAGCTGTCCCTTTCAGACAAAGGTGTAGGATCAATGGTTACTGTTTTGGCATGTCCGAATTCACTCAGAATTTACGACTCTGCTTTGTCTAATTCCAAAAACTGTTTTGCTGCAGCTCAGTTGTGGCCTTGGTCCCTGGACCCGAAACCACGAGTTGATGACTTTCCATTTCCAAGGTAGAATGATCGGGGCAGTGTGGCATGTGGAGAAAAGAGTGACTGGATGCTCTGCAAAGACAAGTGCCTCCAGGTAGACCTGAACTTGTCACATTGTGCTTCATTGCTTTGGCAGAGTGTACGCGTACATCCTCAGACCTCTGTCCCGAAACACATCAGAGAATGTCTTGTCCGCCTGTGGGGACGTCTCCACATGGAGAAATCACATTTGCGTCGATTCCTGTTCGTTCAATTGGTTCGTTGCTGCACCAATCCCCGAGTCAAGAGTTCCATTTCCTGTCAGGATGAAATGGATCTTTGCGGCGGCGGCGTAGTCGGTTCATCTGAACAGCTGCCGTGTGTGTCTGGAAGGTTCCACCCGTGAGGGAAAATAAGAACCTAATCACTCTCGCTGTACATTGATCTGAAACTTTGAATTGCGGCCACATTTTCCCCGAAAACATCTGTGAGAAATGTTTCACTGGATCAAGAATTGTCAGCACTCAAAAGTTTATGTGCTGTGTTTCTTCGAGGGAAACGTTGAACCTTGAAGAACCAAAGCCTTCGGTCGATTTGCGCAAGCTGAACGGTTCAGTAAGTTTTCGGATTCTTTTTGACTGCAACGGTCTGCTGTCCGCACGGCATGATGTTGCTGCAAATATCTCTGAAGTTTCGTCAGTGAAGAATCAGCCAAAGTCGCCAAACAGCTCGAGGTGAAAGTGAGAATCACAATTAATTCAAACACCGAGGAAAAGCTATTTGCGATCCAATGACTGACAAACGAGTTTGTGTTAAAACCAGCCAATCCAAACAGGACTTCGTAACATTTTCCCCACTCCAACTCAATTCTTCACAGGAAAATTCAATTTCCTGGGGCCTGTTGAGTGTAACACTTTGACTAACTCTGTACAGACCAAGAAGCAGGGAACAGGGTGTTCGGCTCTTCTTGGAGCTCATGTCCAAGAAAAATGCCATCAAGAAGACAATCTAACTCTGTCAGTGCACGTGAAGCAACCATTCTGACTGTGTGATCCTTCTGCACGGGAGGTCTGAGGAGAGAATGTATCACTCTTTGCAAATTGAATGTTGTTTTCCTGCATAAACAGGCAGCGAAACAAGTTTTCCGTCAAAGTACCCTGAATCAAAGAAAGAAGGAAATTAGCCAAGAACACCAGTGTGTTGTACGAGTAGCATATCCTGATCATGGCAAGAACAAGATGAAAAGGCCACATCAAGAACTTTCAGTCCAACCTCAGAACTGGAATTCTGTTCCATGTCTTCTGTGAGAAACAGCCATTATCTCCACCATAGCAAGGGCGACTGACCTCGAAGGGTCCTCTAAAAGAAGACAGAAAACTGGTGTCACGCAGATTTGCAGAGACCAAGAGCAGGGTGTGCAGCGAGGACAGCAAGAAAGAGAAGAGAGAATGCTAAGTCAGGCAGCAAAGACGAAATTCGCTGAAGTTTCTCACGTCCGATAACACATGCATTTGTCACATGTGATCAGGCCGGCCATGTTCCTTCGTCATGTTGTGAAATGAAGACCCAAAGAAAAGCAAAAGCAAAACTGAAAAGAATGACCAAGCTCAACAGAGACGGGTCCTCGTTTTCCACTTACAAGCCATTGTTCATGCAGATGACATCAAAGAGGGAATATTGGTGCCTGAGCTTTTTTGGAAAGTGTTCAGATGTGTGTCGTCTGTGTGAGGAACTTGTCTTCTTGGATCTCGTCACCAATTCCACCAACAAAACAGAACGTCAACAGACGCAGGCAAAAAAAAAAAAAAAAAAAATACGCCCTTATTCTCCACAATGACAAGCGTCTTGCCTTTTGGTCGGTATTTGGATGAACCTGATACCGTGAGGTTCAGGTTGAGCGCTGAAGATGATTTCGGTGTGAAATGTGCCCTGACACAATCCTTTGGTTCCCTTTCTGTTGGAATGCCTGAGTCTGATTCGTGTTGAAGGCCAGAGACAAGAAGAAACTCGTGCACGTAGACATTTCAAATTACAGGAACTGACATTTAACTCAGGTTCTGAAGAAACCATAGCACAGAAGTGGGTTGTTCAATTGCAGTGATCTTCATTCATTGCCAACTAAGCTGAGCGCTCTGCCAAGGCACATCTCCATTTCATTTCCATGTGAAGCTACAGTGAGAGGCTCAGACACACTCACATGTGGGCAAATGAATCAATGCAAATCAAGTTCTGATCTTTGACTCTGCTCCAAAACTAATGGCGCGCCAGCTGTTGCGTAGATCTACTTGGACGGCGTCGGCATTCTGCTCCCATGCAAAAAGTCACACGTCGATGTGAGTCCTTGCAGGTGAGGCTGGAGACACACCAATTTGGACGGGTCAGTCTGGACGGGGTAGATGCGGGCGGGAAAGCTTGAAAATGACAACAGACACACTGGACGGCATGTAACATCAAGTTGCAACATTGTTTTTGAATGTTGCAAGTTTCTTTCTTGTGTTCAGTTGACCATACAGTGAAGATTTGTACTTTTGAAGATCATACAGTAATGTTTGTTTTCAGTTGACCATACAGTGAAGATTTGTACTTTTGAAGATCATACAGTAATATGTTTGTGTTCAGTTGACTGTACAGTGAAGATTTGTACTTTTGAAG
>JAAUXT010032729.1_pt1 | contig 13623 bp, 13 predicted proteins | sample 7278171 | NCBI WGS metagenome assembly JAAUXT01 (sample SAMN14350112, study PRJNA611818) | marine sediment metagenome | isolation source: surface marine sediment (1.8m) | place: French Polynesia: Moorea | collected 2018-08 | reverse complement strand
TGAACAAGAAGCAGTGCTCAAGGCAACTGCAGTGCGAAGTCCCTTGCCAGTAATGTCGCTGTTTCTTCCTTGTCCTCCTCGTCTGGCTGGGGGGGCAGGGGGGTTGGGGAGGGGGGGTTAGGGGGAAAGGGGGCAGGGGACATTTCATCCACCTTGTCATATACAGCACTACCACATGGTGCTTCGCACTAAAGGGACTTCGCACAACTATTTGGGGAGAGAATAGTGAAGGGGATTTTAGAGGATTTTGATTGAAGACAAAAGTTTTTGGTACCTCAAATTTTTTTTGCACCAAACCTTGAGCAAAAGTAGAGGGTCATACACGTACACGCATATGTTGAAAAAGTACTGATTTCTGAGTCAAAAGTAGGGGTACATCTTATATATGGGTGCGACTTGTACGTACATGGGCGGATACGGTAGTGCTCGGTCATTTCGCACCCACCCTCTCCAGTTGGAGCACACGGATGAAACTCCCAGGCCACAGAAAACCGGCTGACCACCCAGATAATCTTGCCGCCAGAAGGTCCAGGTTACTGCCACCAATTCTGCACGCCATGGCACTTGTGGCCTGTGAACTTGTGTGCGCGACGCCTGTGTTGGTTCGAAGCTTGACGGCACACCACTTGTGCGTTTCATGAATTTGCACCGCAAATCTGTGCCATTACCGAAACGTCCACAAGAACGTCTTTGTTTTACCTCCAGAGTGTCAGACCTGCACGGCTCAAAGCCCACAAGAAGCGAGAAGTGAACTTACTTTACTGTGGTAAGGCTTAGCCCAGGAGGTCGTGTAACATCCGAAAATTAACAGCAGCAGAGCTGCCCTCCTATCCATCCCTGCAAAAATGAAAGAAATGGTGAGAGTCGATTCATTCAGCGTCGCGCGATGTTCCAGGCGGCCAGCATTTGAATGGAGACAAATCCGGTTTTGGCATCCACTAAAGTGAGCTTGCAGAGATGTTCAACTGTGCCGCCATTCATGCGGTCCTCACACTTGCAGCTCTCTCAATAAAACCAGACATTTTCGGGTCACCGGCAGGCAAACCAAATATTGAGACACGACGATCGTCGCATAAGCACCTGAACGAAAATCCTGCTAACGAGTCATCAAAGTGGATCACGTCGCGCTCCAATCCGCAGGGTTTTCAAGACGAAAGGTTCTGTCACCACTGACTCAGCCCAACTGCTTTACAACTTCAAAGATGGCGACCGCGCTTGTTGATATAAAACACGGGGGGTGACAGGTTGGTACATCGCAGGAAATGCTCAAAACACAAAATGCGAGAAGTTTCCAACAGATATGTCAGGCGTATTTTCATTGCCATCGCATTGGCATCCGTCCAGCCAGCCAGGCAGTCCACAAAACGATGGAAGCGTCGGAACATCGTTTCACCGACCGGACGTTGACCCCTCCTGCTCGCTGGTCCAAATGTTATCACACACAAATCCTGAATCTTGTTCCAATTCAAAGCACATCGATTGGGAGTTCCGAGTACAGTGAATGTTGACGGCCACCAAATTACATTTGCAAGTGACATAACGAACGAACGGAACCAAACTAGATTTGAGGTTTTGGCCAATTACGCTTAAGCTTTATTTTTCCCGAGTTGTGCCCCATCTCTTCATGCCAAAGCTCCTCCACACATTGAAAAGAAAAAATAAAACTATCACATATATATTTTGTTCCATTTTGACCGCTGCACTTTGACTGAAAGGGACATAGATCTCATGTGGCTGCACGAGTCTTGTTGGTCGTGAGAGGAGTCCGGCACAAAGAGATGAGATCTTCCATTCACTCGAATTTCCAAAATCTGTGGTGACCATAGGTCTCAGATCGGACGAAAAGTAACGACAGAAGACTGGTGATGCGTGACAATTGACGAACAAAAGCTCATCGGCGAAACATAGTGCACCTGAACTATGAACGAAAAAAATAAAAAATTCTCCTTTTGCGGCATTAGCTGTATGAAACTAGCACAATGGATGAGAATCACGGAGAGTAATTTTCCCAACTGTATCACAAGGTACAAAAGGAATAAATAACGTGAGCACACACGACTTTTTGAAATTTCACGGCTACATGTGTTTGACGTATCACGGATATTTCAATCAAAGAGCAGCGGTCGACGCCATCCAGACAATACTGCAGTCCTGCTCGATAACACGCAAATGATTTGAATGTTGCTTCCCACGGTTTTGTGTACACTCGGAAGTTCAATGATGACGACACTGATGATCGGCCAAGGCAGCTATCATCTCAACTTCGAACCTCCAGTGAAATGTTTGCAGCCTTCAGTCATCGGCAATGTTTGTGAAATCTGCTCCATACCGTCTTTAGCCTAGTACAGTGAGCTTTCATCACATCGCATATTTCCGAGTCCACTCCTTGGCCAGGTCATTGTACTTGGCTCTGTCAGTCTTGTATATTCGTGCGATTTCCGGCACGAGTGGGTCATCTGGGTTCGGGTCTGTTAGTAGTGAACAGATGGACAGCAACACTGCAAAGACAATCCCAAAGTAAACTCAGTCAATTTGCTTTGTTCAACGTTTTGTCAAAGATACAACAGACACTGAAGGTGCACCACTTAATTTTGAAACTGTCCGGGCCTCGGGCACACACTCCTGCTGAAAATGGCACACCACCCACCCACACCGAGATTGGCTGCTGTCGAGTTCCGAGGATGTGGCTGATGTCAAAGAGCCGGTGAGCAATCACCACGAAAGGTCGCAGCAGACAGAGTTCGCGTTCCGGTTTTTCAACAGGAGTCGACTCTGATCGTGCTGACATTTTTTTCAAAGCTGGTTGCAACAGCTTGCTCTTTTCAAATGAATCCGGCACAGCTCGATTTACCTCACTGCCTGATCTGAGAAATTTTCATGTGCCTGATCTGAGAAATGTTCATGCAAGATACACTCTGTGGCTTACCAACCTTTTGAGATTGTTAAAGCAGGAGACCACTGTGACCTCAGAATATCTAAACAGATGCTACCGTTGCTGTTGATGTTTGGATGATATATTCTTGTCGTGAAGGCCACCTGAAACGAGAAGTTCGGGGTTCGTAAGACTCGCACAACGAACCAGGTCGAAAACAGATGAGTGTTTCTGATGTAAAGTTCACAAAACGCTTTGAAGGTGTGGAGGCACAGTCAGTCGTTTTTCAAGACGACAACCAACTCACCTTTGGTGGTTTGAATGGGTAATCTGTTGGGAAATGTATCGTCAGAAAGAACACTCCTCCCTGGTACGGACTTTCAGGCTGCAAAGGAAACCAAAAATTTTGCTGTGCAAAAACACAAATCACCCGCGATTTGCCTCGGTGTTGAAAGCACAAAGACGCACGTCATCACAGGCTAGTTGTGGGAAATTGTCAGAGATTGGAGGGAAGGGGTAAGGTTCAATACATTTCTTTGGGAAAGCCTTTCTTGACCGTACAAATATCAAATCAAGGTGGAAATCACACCAGGCGAAAAATTCGTCTGATCTGGCTCATCATTTCTGAGAATGTTCGTCTTCGGGATTCGCGTGAAGGAGAGGGGAGAGCTTCCGACCCTGATAAGTTTACCGGCATGAGTCGTCTTCACTTTTGATGCAGTTCAGGTATGAAAGGGGTCGGGGCAGGGGGTTCAAAATACGTGCCGTGTCGATGGAAACGTTTTGTAAAAGTACTTACTGGACCCATAATTGTAGCTTGCCAATGGAACACTGAAGAAGAATGAGAAAGAGCAAAAATAAACGAACAGTTTAATCTCTGTGTACGTAGGCATTGCTACCAGCGTGTGCCGTATCGGCCAACTGCTTATGGGAGACACAGACGAACAATTGTATGTTGTGAGAAAGCAGTTCAATCAACGAAGCCACAAGCTCAGTTCAATCCACGAAGCTGCACTAAAAGCACACATTCCTTACAACACTCGCGAGGTTTCATTTTTTATAACAAACACGTCCATCACAACAGAATTGAAGATGTCAATTTTCTCTCTCTCTCGCCACGAAAAGGAAACCAGCAAGATCTACACATACAGGCACGAACAATACAGGGTGACGACGAAATCTGGTACCGCGAGACACTGCACACCATCACACCTTGTGTCTGTGATAAGGAACGTCAATTACCCTTTTCTGTGCACGGTTGTGTGGGGTACAAAGTCAGACTTACAATCATCCCCAACAGGACCTGCGGAACACTGTGCAGGAGGATCGCGACCAAGATCCTGCAATTCCTACAAAACAACGCAAGTGCAAACCGCATAAAGGCAGTCTGCCGTCCGAGGAGAAGAGTGTCACTTACAGTCATCCCCTACAGGGCCCGCTGAGCAGCCTGCAGGTGGATCTTTGGCCAGGTCTTGCATTTCCTGAAAAAGAGGGCTTCCACTTAGTTCTATGTACGTTTACCCTGTGACGAAATGAGTCAGCCAACCAACTGACTGAAACCAAGAACAAAATATAACCGCAAGCGGCACGTGTTCAAGCCTGCAAGTGCAGTTCACAAGTTGATTCCACCTGCATAATTTGTAGCCACCGACATTGCTTTTGGGACTCCACACATAGAACCTTGGGAATTTTTGAAACACAACAGACAGCCCTCTTTTCGTAACTACGGACACTTCCAAGTATTTTAGTCAACGTTCAATCGCTTCGACGACGACGACTGGGAATTTACCCATAGTCGATCCTTGTTTGGACTTCCAGCTCAGCGAGACCAGCATGAAAGGAACCGAGAAGAGTTGTTTGGGTGGGATTATGTCAGGGATGGTCACAACAAAAACGCCACCGAACGAACAAACGCTGATCCAAACCAAACGGAAATTTTGTGAGAAATAAATCCTGCACCATTTGGAAAAATAGAAACATTCACAACACACACACGTAATTGTTAAATTGGTCAAGAGCACAGAGTGGAGTCTCGCTGCAACGCGTTATGTACCAGATAAGACTCCAGACGTGCTCAGCGAAGGCCAAATGCGTTTTCAGTTGGTATAAATCTGGACTCAACAGTTGATGGGAATTTCCCAGCCTTCGAGTGAGAAACCAACTTCGGCTGTGATTCTTAGAATCTGTATCTGCGCCACCACAATCGCGTTTCATTTGGATAGACTTCAGAGACCAGCCCAGATCTGCCACCCAGCCTCATCAGACCTGATCTGAACTATTCCAAAAATGTGAACGATTGGACTGGATCTGTATGGGCAAGGAATCCCAATTTCAGTTTCATGGTGAGTGTCAATCTGATCGCCATAGAAATTCTGCAACCGAACGAGGTTTCATAATGGGTGAGATCACTTGACAGATCGACATTCCACATGTTTCTAGATCTAGATTCTGCTCCACACCATCAAAATTTGACCGAAAATGACACTTTTAAATCCCTTTATAACCACTAATCAGTACCAACTGCATCGGGAGGAATTCAAGTTACCTTATTTATTCTTTTCAGTGCCATATTCTGTTATGAATGATGTACAATCTACAGAAACTTTCAGGTCCTTCTTCCTGTTTGGAACTTTCAAAATGGAGGCCTCGCTGTTTCCGCGCAGCATCACGTGACGCCACCAGGTGGAGCACAGTCGCACCAGAGGACAAGTACAAATACAGCAAGCGCGCAACCACAGTACGCAGCTGTAATTTTAAACGTATTTTTGATAATTTCTGGAAAGAATCTTATTCTTTGTGCTGGCTGACTGAAACAAGAATCACTGGCCAAAAAATTACATCGCAGTTGGTCGGCGCAACCAGAGGAGAGACGGGGCGGCTCCACTGGAGAACACGGCGCCATGGCGGGAAACACGAACGGAAGCACATCGCAAATGTGCAGGTTGCGCCCCAGAAATTTAGTTTTACGCACTCCTTGTCACTAATCAAAATTTTTACCAACATCATGGTTGCCTCAAGGTGAATTTTGCCTGTTCAGGTGTTTTCAGTTTTGTTATTATATTGCAGCACTTGGCGCGCGCCATCTAGAGCTGCTGACCTACATACGGAATTTATTGGGTCACGTGAATTGTGTGGCAAGCATGTCTTGGGAAGGTAAAAAAATATTTTTTTTTTCGTTTTTGTGCGGCTTGTGGCCTCCGTGCAATGAGAAAAGCGAGACACAAAAGAAGGAAGGCAGTTCTTGTTTATAATTGGGTTATCCAGTTGTGCTACAACCGCGCACAACGATGCGTGGTCGGGTAGCATGGTTGGCCTGAAGCGATTCGGTCCGAGTGTAAAATTGTTGTTTTGGAGTCTTTAGTTCCAGACCCTTTTCTCCAGAGGCTGCGGAATGGGGACCCCTTTTCCTCTTGGTTTATGGGCCATTGCGAAGTGTTTCAGTTCATGCGTCAGTCCGTCCACAAACTTTTTGACACATGGCCAATGGCCCCGTTTGCTTCACTACCCCAGTCCGTAGATCTACTCGACTCTCCACAAAGTGCAGGGTTCCCACTCGACCTGCCAAAAACCTGGAGGTTTACAAGCGTCTTCTTGCAGTCAGGCAAAAGTTGATAGCTTAGCAAAATTCTAGAAAACCAGGGAAAATTGTTCCTGCGAAATTGGAGAAGCTCCTTCCCATTGCCTTTGACCCATCCCCCAATTCTTCCCGTCGCCCTATCCCTCCTTTACCTTCTCCCCTAACCTTCGTCCCTGTTCTTCCCTCTTGTATTTTTTTCTGCCACTTGCGCATCATTTATTTTCAACCGTCCTCCCGTGACCTTCAACAGCGCCCGTGACCTTCAACTACGTATCCACCCTCTTCCCGTACTTTCAACCACTCCCCATGCTTTCAACCCAACCAACCTCACTTGTCACCTTCCCCACTTTCCCTTTATCCCCGCCTTTTCCTGACATTTTTTGTGACCTCGCGCATACATCGGAACGACCATCGAGTTGGGCGTGCACAACTGACAAATTCTGCTTGATTGCAAACTTCCCCGCCCTCGCCAAGAACTTCCGAGACGTTTGCCCTCCTGGGTGGTCGGGTTCGAGTACGATTGCATCCTTTTGGTTGCACAAAATGTTGAATCCCAAAAATCACAGGCGATGTTTGCATCTCGCTTGTGATGGGTATCGCTAAATGAGTCGGGAAGATGAACAAATTTTGGTTCCTTGAAATGTCAGCAGATGGAAGTTGACCCACTTTGGCATTGCACAAATAAAATGGGGGGCTGCGTTATCTGCTGGCAAGGTAAGGAGAATCTCACCGCCATTGCGGAGAATTTTCAGCTTGACAGTCTCTGCTGAAGAATAAACGGCGCAAAATGGGCTGCTTTGTTTGCTGGGAACGTAAGTTGAACAGATTCCACTGTGTATATTCTACTTGTGACACTGGGTGAGACTGTTTGCTGGACGAATTGTTCAAGTTGATATGGCGGCAGACTGCAGAAATCGGGTGCTGACTGGTCAAGGTGTACAGGCATGCTTGGAACCGCAGTTGATGCAGTGTGGCTCAAATGTACTGACTCGTGCTGTCCGGTTGCGTGTGCACAGGAAAAGGAAGCCTAACTTTTCACAACTGGGAGAGGTGGGTGTCCCCCATCTTTTCTCCCGCCGTCCTCACCCATGGTTTGGGTTGGAGGGGCACATTCACCTGTGTCCCCTGTCATGCGCAGCAGAACTAATCTTGCCTTTGCCGGTAGTTTGGGACAAGCTGCACCCTCACTGTCACTAAAAATTTACTTTTGCCAGCCTCCGAGTGGTTCAAGGTTGTGTCAGGTTCGGTTGCCGAACGTTCCAGCAGCTTGCGTGGGATCTCGTTTCGCGTTGTCTTTGTTTTCCACCAAAATGTTTCTGTTTTATGCTTCATAACAGCGGAAGACGTAGCGTGGGGTGTGGTAAAGGCCCTGCCGTTCGTAGCAGCGACGGGTGCGGCGGCATACTTCTACTACAAGGCGCTCAGCCTCAAAGACGAGCGTCAGGTGAACGTGCTGAAGCGCACGCCACAGGTGACGACCGTCACTATCGACGAGATTGGAGACCAAGCGTGCTTCTGCCGCTGCTGGCGCTCATCCAAGGTGACTGTTGTCAAGTCCGCAGTTCAGTGATTTCTCTCGCAGTCTTTGTGGGAAAATCCGATCAATACATTTCTTGACCAATTGCGGTACGGGTTTTGTGCAAATTAATGCACCCGCTTGGATTCTGTCTTTTTCAGTTCCCGTATTGTGATGGCGCTCACAAGAAGCACTGCGAGGAAACTGGAGATTGCGTTGGGCCTCTGGTTGTCAAGAAGAAAAAATGAAGTGAAAATCACTGGTGACGTCTCACCTGACACTGTAGTGAGACAAAGGATGTACAAATCTTGACGGAACGAAAAGCTCTCAGCACAGGCGAAGATCGAGCTCCTCTGGCTGGTCCATCGGGTTTAGCGTTACCGGATATGCATTTTGCGACCTTTTCAGCCAGTTGGGATGTTTCTTTGCGTCAACATCGAATGATTGTGAATTACCATTTTGCGTGGATTCGAACCGTGTTGCTTTTTCGTTCAAACCGATGGCAAAAATATATTCGTTCAAGTTTTCATGACAAGGCATGCGCCTTTCTCGCTGAACAGACGAAACTCACACTGCCACCGAAATATCGTTCCATCTGGACAAGAACATGCAAACATTCCCGCTCACGGTGTCGTGATATGGATTATCCACTTTCGCTTCAGTGTTAGACCCGTTTGCATTTTTCTTTTTCATCAGATTCGCAAAAGAAATGCCTTTCTGAACTCTTCAGTTTGAAATTACAGCACAAGTGCTGCGAATAAATTGTCCACACATGAGTTGTCGTGCCGTTGTTTTTGTTCTCCGTGCGCACGGTCATCACGAGGTTGAAGAAAGCGTGTCTGCCACGTTCTCGGATTTTATTGACAAAGTACAAAAATAAGAGCTGCAGTATTATGCCGTTCGGTGATTTGGCAATCTGAATGTAAGTCTGGAATACCACACAATAAAATGACATGGCTGCAGCCAACAAATTCCGAGTGCAGATATGGAGTCTTAACAGCAAATCAATCAAGTGGAATGTTGCGTTCTTGGTTACGTTTGCAGTCTTTGATGATCTGCAGTATTGGACACACATATTTTGACATTTCAATTTATATCCGAGGACACAACGAAAATATCTTTCAAGCATGCAACCGAGAATGAGAAATTGTCGACCAAAAGGTCCGTCGCAAAAGATCGCAGCAGTGTATGAATTGGCAATCTGTGGTGTGTTTGAGTATTCTGGCAATTTGAACTTTGTTGAGCACAGTTTGACATTGGGCAAGACCACGGGCATCATCATCCTGCTTTACGACTGCGCAAAGCCAGTACAAAAGCACTTTTTCACACCAAACAGCACACCAATCGAGCTGATCAAGTGCCAAATATCGTGAATACATGGTGAAAAGAGGGCAAAGATTTGGCCCAAAAAATGTTGGGACCCAGGTCACATCCTTTCGGACAAATGTGACCCCTCTTGCCAATGACGCCATATATCAGGTAAATACGGAAACAAGAACAACTGTCGGTGAAGATACACGCCGCGCCGCGCCGCACCGCCACATGGCGCACCCACGTGCAAGACCCATCTTGCTGCCCGAAAAACAGGGAGTATCAAAAGCAAGCGTGCGTCAAACAATATGGGTGTGAACAATCTCAAGGAGACCTTCATACCAAAAAATAAGGCTGTGTTGGGGTGCGCCTCACACACGAGTAAATGCAACGTAACATTTTTGACTCTAAAAGATGCGGAAAAAATTGCTCCGCATCCAGCATGGTTTCAAAATCTCTCCGGAAGCTGTCTTTTAGTGCCTCTTTGTGCAAAGTCGGTGGTACACCCCTCAACCGCTGGTTGAGGTCCCCTTTCCTTCAGACCACCCCGTCCTCTCGGCCGAGATGCCATATTTCTTGCTCCAAGGGGACATCGCTCAAAAAAAGTGGAAGCTTGGAGCAACTCACTCGGCGTTTGAAGCTCACAACTCCGCAAACATTTGCTGCTCAGATACCAGTGAGCGAGCGGGCTGCGTACCGTATCGACTCGGCGCGCGTGTACACTGGCACGTGTTCTTGTTTCAAGTGAGATTACTGTACAGTTGCCAATGATTTGAACCAGCATGCGTAAACAACACAACCTACTGGTCCAAATTTGTTTGGCTTTCAGGCGCCCATCAACACATAGAGAACGGGACGGCATCTGGGTGAAGATGGCTGCTGAGAAAGATCACTGCAAAACAGTTGTACCGATAAGTATGCCGCTCAAGCTTCATGGTGTCTTCCTTCTTGAGATTTTGCACACTGTTCCCTTGACATCCACTCACAGGCGGAAGTCCTCACAAAGACGACTATCACAGGCGGAACAATGATCACATGAACAAGAACATTTGACAAAACTGCCGCAACTGAACCAAACTCCACGCATCTGCATGTTACGAGCGAGAACATCTCTCACACGACAGATGTTCGACAACAAAACTGCACAACCGAACAACCAATTCAAGCAAATGTTTGTAAAGGCAGAAAAAGTAAACACCAGTGATAAATTCTTCACACAGCATCTGGAGTGATTGTGCTCCTTCACAAAAACACATCAGCAACTGTTGAAACCGCTTCTTTCGCCGTTGTTCCTGTCCGCAAGCCTGCAAATGCAAAATAGCAGAATTGGTTGCGACAACAAGAACACAATGCTGTACTTGTCACGTGTGTGTGCGTGGCGTTATGCAGGTCTCTCCTCTGTAACCGCAGCATAACGCGTGGCCACACACGGAGCCTGAATGAAACCCAACTCTTCAGAGCCCCAAGGGTACTCCACCTGACAACCCCTGACAAAAGTTTTGGCTGTTGGGTAGCAGTGTTGTGTATCTGATGCACATCACTGAAGCGCCGTTGCAACACACTTTTCATTGTGAGCCCTGCAAGCCAGGTCTCTTGTCAAAAGTGACGCACGACCCACAAGTACTCACTGATGTCGTACGAAGTGGATGTTGGTTACAGTTCTCCATAGGCCGGGTTATTTATGCCCTGGAACGTGCCAAAATCGTCGTCCAGGGTCAGATAGCCACGACCACCCTTCCTCCTCCTCCTCCTGCGGAAAAAAGACCAAAGAGTTTGGTCACACAACAGGTTCTGACATGGATTGACAAATCTGCGAAAGCTCGACTTGAAACTTTTCAAAAGACATGGAGACTGAGAACTGTATCAATACACAAGCCTCTCAAGTGTGGTATTTGTGTCTGATTACCTTTCAGCTGGGATTGATTCCTGTCATGTGCACATACCTTCTGTAACAAACGAATCCAATGACAGCAGACAACACCAGCACGATTGGAATGGTGATTCCAAGTGCAATTCTTGTGTGGCTGCTGGACTTTTTCTTGGTTACTTGTGGACCTTTGTTTGCAACTATGATTGTTTTCGGTTCTGAAGTCGACATATTCGCCTTCGGAGTTGTTGTGGCCACTTCAGTACCGGTACTTTCACTTGTGTGCTCTGTGCTGGCAGTTTCCCGCGCTGCTGCTGTTTGCGTTGATAGTTCTTTTGACGCTGTGGTAGGCTCAGTAGTTTTCACTGCGGCCGCTGGTGAAGTCGAGAGTTCTGGTCCAGGCTTGGTTTTTCCTTCTGTCGACACCACAGTTGTGCTTTGTGTGACAGCTTCGGGTTTTGACACTGTTGTTTCTGTGTTTTGAATCACTGTGACTGGAGTGTTTGTGCCCGGCACTGTGGGGCTTTCCGTTGTTGTTGTGCCTTCAGATGGAGTCATCGTGGTGCTTTCGGTTGATTCAATTGTACTCTGAGTGGATCCGGCTGTATCGCTGGTCGGTGTGGTATCGCTGACGCTCACAGTATGGGAGACGTTGCTCGTTGTTGACGCATTTTCATCCGTCACAACACTCGTCGCAGTTGTACTCGCTGTCTCATCTGTTGTTGTTCCTGGGGACAAAGAGACAGTGGGCCGCGAAGTGGCATCACTTTCATTTCCAGTCTGTCCTGATCCCGATGAGTCTTCTCCAGTCTGGGTGACATTGTCTTTGGGAGTGTTGTTATTCTTTCCTCCAGCAGGCTCACCCGGCGTTTCTTGCTGCGTTACTGAAGTTGTGCTTGACTGAGTACTCGATTCGCTGGGTTCTGTTCTGAGACTCGAGCTCTCTTGGCTTGTTGTCGGGTTTTCAGTCGGGCCATCATGGCTGGAAGATGTTTCGGACGCCTCTGTGTTATCGTCCACTTCCTGTGCACTCAAAGTTGGCGTCGAAGACAAGGTGTCAGGCGTTGACACACTGGCACTTCCAACATCTGTGTCTGGAGCAGGCCTCGAGGAGGTCATCGCATTGGTGGAGGAGCCACTCGCATCCATCGTCGTGTCTAAAATGGGAGCGTAGAGAAACCATGAGTTCACCTCTGACCAAAAAACATTTGAGCTGCAACTCATCCGTCCATTGTGGATGAGGACCACCACATAGTCTCTCTCACCTCTGACAAAAATGTCTTCAGTCCCAAAACTTTTTTGTCGACAATGGGGCGGGGAGATCACACAGCAATAGCTGTCAAGACAACTGACCAACAAAACATCAGAGATCCAACGCCAGTGCGACGTGACAAAGTGCGTCTTTTGGGCACGAATGCTGTACGAGTCGGTCGGTGCTGCTGCATTCGTGCCCGAAAAACGCACGTACTAAGCCCCGACCTGACTGAAATTTTGCCAGGAAATTTTCGTACAGGGAGGGGGGCGGGGTTCAAAGGAAATTTTCTTGCAAGGGTTTGAGGGAAATTTTCCTCCAAGGGGATTGCAAGGAAATTTCCTTGGAACCCCCTTAGAAGGAAATATCCTTGCAAGAAAATTGTCATACACAGGGGGGATCCAAGGAAATTTCCTTGCAACCCCCTGAGAAGGAAATTTCCTTTCAAGGGTTTTCCTTGCAAGGGTGAGAGGGGAATTTCCCTCAAAGGTGGTTGCAAGGAAATTCACTTGCAACCCCCTTGAACAAAAAATTACAAGGAAATTTTCATATGCAAAGAGGGGGGGGGGGTCAAGGAAATTTCCTTGCAAGGGTTAGAGGGGAATTTTCCCTCCAAGGGGGTTGCAAGGAAATTTCCTTGGAACCCCCGTGCAAGGAAATTTTCACATGTGGGGGGGGGGGCTCCAAGGAAATTTCCTTGCAAGGGTTAGAGGGAAATTTCCCTCCAAGGGGGTTCCAAAGAAATTTCCCTGGAACCCTCGCCTCAGTCAGTCAGTCAGGGTAGAAACAATACAAGCCTCGGGGCTCGTACGAGATGTTTGGTGACAAGCCCACATCCCCCAGTTGCATGATTTTCAGATGCCATGCAACCCCAAGTCGCTCAACATTTGATGGGTGGTGGTAGTTTTCAGGGTCAGCCAACATTGGAATCAGAGGCAGAACAACCTGAACAATACGAGGATCTATCAACATATCTTGGCACTCTTCATGACCACGGCACGGCCGACTTGACCCTGCAGTAGCGCTCGGCCAGTGGTCATATCTGCTGAGTCACAGAGGTATTTAATTGATGGTCGTGTGCACTCGCATTTCACAGGAACACAATACGAGGATCTAACAACATATTCTGGCACTCTGCATGTTCAGCGTGTTTGGCAACAGTCATGGGTGGTTGATTTGAGACAATATCTGACTAGCTGATTCTTTTGTCCTCCTCAGTGCAGACTGG
>JAAUXT010009956.1_pt1 | contig 13623 bp, 14 predicted proteins | sample 7278171 | NCBI WGS metagenome assembly JAAUXT01 (sample SAMN14350112, study PRJNA611818) | marine sediment metagenome | isolation source: surface marine sediment (1.8m) | place: French Polynesia: Moorea | collected 2018-08 | reverse complement strand
GTGGTTCAGTATGTCGGGGACTGGGCAGGTACACATCGCGAGCAGGATGTGGAGGGTGTAAGCAGTGCCCAACACGTCTTGCAAACAGTGTATCCTGGCCCAGCCGTGTTGTCTCAAACCAGTGCAGATGAGCAGTATGAGAAAATGTTGTTCAACATTTCACCAAAATTCAACAGCACATCTTCCATCAGTACGACTTACATCACTTCGCAGAAAGGTGTGCCCTTTGGCGAGGATGGCAGGCCATACTTCAACATCACAAACCTGTGCTATGCAGATGTAGCTCTGTATGAGTCGCAAGGAAAGTCTGGCAAATTGCAGATTTTGATTGATACAGGAGCATCCAAGTCGATCTGCAACAGGTGATGGGTGAAGGAAGTGTCCAAGAAAAGAGCACTCACCATGCACCCAGTGCACAAAGTATGCATCTGAGTCGCAGACTCCATGTATCATCAGATTCAGGAGGCTGTACAACTCACTGTCATCATTCAGGGGCATGTTTTTGAAGTGTTCGCACTTGTTATGGAAAACTTGGACCCTGAGTTGGATCTTATTTTGGGATCCAAGTCCTTGTTTGAACTGGAGGTGACAGTCAACTGTGAAAGACAATATGTGCAGTTTTTGCAGCAGTCTTTCAATGCATATGTCAAGCACCCAGTGACAGTTGAGGCAGGCACATCAAAGACAATTTACATGACAGTGCCTGCAATCAAGACCCAGCAGGTCAAACATTGGATGCCGTCAAGGTGTCTGACTAAGTTGGACCTGTCGCATGGTGGAGACCATCCACAGAAGGACTTCCAGACCACAGAAGCATTTGTTGACCAGGATGGAACATTCAAGGTCATGGTCACAAATGACAGTGTGAAAATGTTAATTCTGCCACAGAATGTTTTCGTGGGAGCAGTGGACTTGAGATCCACAGGCTACTTCTTCAAAGACCGTGAAACCCTGGTCAACAGCTTCCCGGATGAGTGTGCGTTCCTCGATGACGAAAGCATGTTGAACAAAATGATTGCATTCCTCGAGAAGGTAAACAAATTGGATGACAGTGCGCCATCAGAGGAGCCAAAAATAGATCTGGATGATCCATACCCATGGTTGGAAAAAGAAGATCTGAGGCGGGCAATGATGGACATGGAGTGCATTGAAAAGTTCATCAACTTGGATGATTCAGTGCTGACTCCGGCAAACAAAGAGCACTTCCAGAAAATTCTGCTCAAGTACAAGGATGCGTTTTCCTTGTGTGACAAAGTGGGGGTCTGTCCCTACCTCAAATTGCATGTGGAAATGAAAGACAAGTCGCCATTCTTTGTACACCCATATGGTGTCAAGGAAGACCAAAAGAAGTGGGTGGACAAGGAAATGTGGAAGGGCTGTCTCCTCGGCTATATGAGATGGGGGATGTCCTCATACAGCAGTCCCATCATGCTCATTCCAAAAAAGAATTCGAGCATGCCGTACCAAACAGTGGTTGATTTTCGGGTGCTGAACTCGAGAATTGTCAGCATCAACCCGAGTATCCCTCTGGTCTGGGATGCAATGCAGCAGATTGGTTCATCAAATGGGCTGAATTGGTTGGTCACAATGATTCAACTCTTGCCAATTGCAAGGTCTTGTTCCCAAATGGAACTGTGGATTTGCATGGGTGTACCTCATTAGGTCCCAAATTAGGAATTTATTCCTGGGTTTCCCCAGAATTCTTTCCTGTGCACAATGTATGTTTCTGGAATAAATTCACCCATTGTCATTGTCAATATGTTTTGTGGTTTCTGGTCCCGGAAAATTGGGCAATCAGGGCAATTTATGGCTGCTTTACACAGGGTGTAGAAGCACACTGACTTTCTGGATTTTCACATGCACAGGGTTCATCTCAATTCGTACACACACATCTCTGATGACTGAGTTTTCAAACCACTTTGGTTTGATGTCAGGTAATATACAAGTTTACTGGATAAATGAATGTATGTAATTGTCTGCATTGAATAAATTTTGCTTGAAAAAATGTTTTGTGATGCCACATAATTGGTTATTGGAATTTCTTGTGGCTTGCCAAAAGAAAGAAAATGTCACAAACCCTACAGTGCAATATTCTGATGAAGCCAAAACATTTGATGCTAATATTTGCAGCAACTGCTATGTTTCACCTTATTTATTTTGGTGACTCAGAGATTGACAATCAACAAAGAAGGACATCAAAAGTTTTTTCTTTAGCAGTAAACAACACTGTGTTTGTGTCCACCACTGACTTGTATTATTTGCCACTTGCATTAAATTTGTTCTATGCATCATTCCAGCGACTGGGAATTACAAATTATGTGATTGGATGTACTCATTCAGAAGCATGTACCACAATGCACAGGCGAAATATCAAGTTGTGACTTCTTTCACTCAAGGTCAAGAAAGTCTAACATTTCAAACTCTTGCTTTGTTTCAGTATCCAAAAATTGGCTCTTATTGCTTTTCAGCTACATGTACATTCCAAATAATGACACTGATGGAGATCATTACACAAAATTTAGACATGTTGGATACAACAGAAAAACATTGCTGAAATCACAAATTGTTCTTGATGCTCTGAATGCAGGAGTTTCTGTGTTTCACATCGATGCTGATGCAGTGCTTCTGAAAAACCCACAGACTTACTTGCATCATTACCAACATTATGACATTGCAACTATTTTGGAATTTAATGGAACAGATCATGTTCACAACACAGGTATATTCCTGGCGAATCCCACCACTGCCACCATAAACATACTGAAAGATTTGCAGAACATACAAACAAGGACATTGAAAAGTAACCAAGTTATATTTAATGAACTGGTATCCACCAGGCAAGGACTGAGACTTGGAAATCTGAATGCAACACAATTCCAGGATGGATATACATTTTTCATCCAGCACAAACTGTGCTGTTCATTTGCTTTTGATAGCTGTTGCCCAAGGAATGTATCTGTTTTATTGCACAACAACATGGCTTTTTTACGGTCTGCAAAGATCTACCGGTTTAAAGAGCACCTGATGTGGAGTTTGGATGACAATGGGTATTGACTTTTCTTGTTGGCAAACCTGTGGATCACCCACAATCAATCATAAACATACATTCAGAAATTCTCAACTGCACAAGATTTTCCACCAATTTGTTGAACATAGAAGCTATCTTTGTAGGTATTACTCATCAACAACACAAAAATACTTAAAGTTAAGTTTTTGTGAAAGGAGTACAAGAAGAGATATTCAGTTAAGAACACTGGTTGTGGGATTTCAAATAGCTTTCTGGTTGAACAGAACCCTGATCTTTCCCAAGTTTTTCTGGAGAAACAGACATCAAAACTTTCTTGGTTTGTTTGGCAACTGTATTGATGAGTTTGATGAACACAATAATTTAGACTACAGGGAAAATATGTTTTTGCACAACCCCTTGGTACCAAAAATACTTGTGTCATTGAGAGCAAATAATGTAATTCTTAACACAGAAGATCTAGACTATCACATAGTTCAGAACTATTTTTTACATCAGCAAAGAAGTCAAGTGATTCACATTAGATTGTTTCACAATGTGTCTGCAATGCTGAATCATTTTTTTCAAACATTCTTGGAAACCATGCAAACACAACATTGCAAGTCAGGCAAAAATTTTTGAATTTTTTGTAGGACTTACATGCCAAATTCCTTTTGTTTACTCAAACCTTCCAGAAAAATTCAGTTTTGGTCAACCTGTTTTGGTTTGGTTTGTGTTGTGTCCTCACAAATCATGGGAAATGGGTAAAATTATGATGATAAAGTCTTCAAGCATTGGTCTGAAAGAGTAAATATATTCTGTTCCACAGTTGACTGTTTGGTCACATTGTTACATTTGACTGACCAGCAACCATCACAGGGCCATTCTGTGGGCAGGGGACCATATGTGAATGGCCCAGTGCAGAAAGGTTAAAAGGTGTGGGAATGGCAACAATGTAGCTAAGCCTCAGCACCAGTTACAGAAAAAAGTTCAGTTCAAAAAAGAGCCAAGAATCACTGAGAGTGGCCATGCCTCAGGAGACACTGGGTGGGCATAGGGCCTTCATGGGAGACACCTCTTGGGAGGGTCTGACCATGAAAGGCTTCTACAAAGCTATCAGGAGGCAAAGGAACTGATGAAGATCAGGGAAAGGCAGATTGCAATTCGCAGAATCAGACCATTTCAGGGAGAAATGGGCCAATCTGGGAAGAACAGACTGATTTGGCAGAATGGCCTGATGATGTCACAGATGACATCACAGAGGCCATTGGCATGTGGAGATTCCCATGGGGAACATGGTATAAAATGCCATGACAATGGTCATTCGAGGAGAAGTGCATTTGAACCCCAGACCATTTCAGAGTATGTCCATTCTTGATGTCCTTCTGTTGTGTTGAGAATCTTAGCCCAGTCTATTAGCCCTGTTGCCCTTGCTTTGAGTTGAATAAACCTGCTGTTTTAGTAAAGAACACTTTTGAGCCACAAATCGGAAAGGGAGCCCCAGATCAAACCCTCCAGGATAGGTCTAACAAGTATGGAGGAATTGAGAATTGAGAGCATGGATAGGCCTTTGGCTGTTCTGATCATGACATCAATTTCTTTGGCATCCCTGGCTGAGTGAGTAAACATCAACATTAGGCAGGGATCAGCAGGAGCAGAATTGGAAAATATCATATTCATATTCAAATTCATAGGTCCTATCATGTTTTTCTGATTGTTTCTGATTTCAGTACTCTGTTTCCATACCTTGCTGACCACAGCTCTGCTTACCTGTGGCCAACAAGTTTTGAAAGGCAGGGGGATGTTGTGTGGAAGAGTTGGCTCTTCCCATGCATGCAATCCAGCTTTCAGGCAAGGCACTGAATACCTGGAGAAGCCGCTTCAGTGGAGCTGTGTGAGGCTGAAGCTGCACACTAGGCCGGCACCTGCCACTGCCACATAAAAGCCACAAGTGCAGAGCAGTTACTTGCCTTGGAGTGAGAATAAACTATTGAGTGTACGCTTGCTTCTTACTCTACTGAGGCAGTCTGGCTGAGCTGAGACTGCAATTGACTGCGGTGCTGCAAGTAGCAGCAAGTGTGAGGCAGGGTTCTCCTGAGACCCGAACCACACACAACAGAAGTGCATTTTGTGGTCACACTTGTGGGGAGAGTGCACTGCTCCACAATTTCCCAGCAGGTTAAACCACAGCAAAAACCAGGAAGAAGCACATATTTGCAATTTTGCTTGTGAACTTGGACCGTTTTGCTTGGTTTGTTGATGGGTTGCTAGGAGCCATTGTCACACGATACCATCATTAGGCTGATTGGTGCTCGCACTTTTCAGCATGATTTTCTTTCCCAGCTGTAGACATTTGGTGTGAAGTTCTTTTGGTCATGTGATGGATACTTTTGTTTTGGTGCCATTTGAGCTTCTCATGCCTTATTTGTGGTGGGCATTGTTTTACCTGGATCCCAATTATGCCACCTATGGTTTAATTATGACACCTGGAATGTCAGAGATCAATGGAGCAGCTCTGGCTATCTTTAGCCAAAAGTTTTGAGTTCCTTCAGTGTTTAACCAAGTTTTAGTTCAATGGTTTTATTTCACCACAGTGGAAACCACACTCTTTGGGCTCTGTGGGTCACAATTTAGATCATGCAGGCATTTTGGATTCACATTCCACCTGTCATTGGGAAGTTTTCCACCATTTTCCCCGTTTAAGGTAAGTGCATGCTGCAGTCAGGTGAGTTCCTTATGGAAACAGCATACAGAGCATATTGAGTCATTGTTACATGTGTGAGTTTATCAAGCATTCAGTATGTCCAAGAAGAAGAAAGCTAAATGGTCATTGCCTGAAAGGTCTGGAGCTCAGGAGCCTTATCCCCACTTCATTCCTCCAATCAACCACTTGTACTCGGTAAGTTGTATCTTTGAGGTGTCACTTTACATTTCTGTACTGAACTGCTTTCCCTGGACCAAGTTCTCAGTGTGGTTTGCATTTTCAGGTTCAACTCAGATATTGTGTCTCATACACATTGCCTCAAGAGAAGCAGCCTCTGAAGTACTTGCATGGTACTTTGGTCACAACCCCCAGGGGAATGGTCTGGATCTTCACGGTGATGTGGTGCATTTTCTTCCTCAGCTCCTGCAGCCTCTCTGATATGGACACTACATGGTGCCCACGTTTGGTGATTGTATTTTGAACAGGGTCTTCCTCCTTCTTGGCTTCCAGTTCTGCATGCAACCTCAAAACTTACACTGCCACCTTTTTCTGTCAATGGCTCAAGGGAACTCCATCATGCATCTCCTTAATGGACTTGTCGGCAAGATAGAAACAGTCCTGTGACTATCTGTTCCAAATCAGGACCAGAAGGGAACTTTTCTGGCGAATCAAAGACACATATGGCATGGATCTTGATCGTATCCTGTCCCAAGACAGAGATCGAGGTGACCTGATGGGAAGACCATTGTGCCATGCCATCAAGCGCGAGTTTCACCATTTCTCTGACTGAGATTCCAAGTCAAAAGGGAATGAGCGTCATGACCGCGATCAATTCAACCAAATGACTGAGGCCATAGCCACAGTCATTGAGGAATTTGACAGCCATTCCACTGAAGAATACAGTGGAACTTCAGAAAGCGAGGCGCAACACTAATGAGGAAGGCTGCCACTGCCAGGCAGACTTCCCAGAGACCAAAAGGCAACAGCACAACAGGCCCATCAATTCTTCAAGTGTTGCTAGATAAAGATTTTAATGATGAGACTACTGACAAGCTGAATCAAATAAAATTTCCAAAGCAACATGCTAAAAGATGGGAAGGCGGGTGGTTGATATTAGAAGACAAATGCTTCCTAATGTTGGCTCAAGCCACTATACTCACGCTTGACCCATATGGTCCAGGAGAGACCTGTGTCCCAGCTGTGAAACAATTGGTACCTGTCTGGGACATCAGGAATAGTAGACCCAAGATAGGATGCTTTCTGGACAACCTCGCCCAGATTTTGCTGACTCCAATGGATATTGTTTAAGAATATCCAGTGTGGTCAATCCTGACTGACCATTTGGAGGCAGTACAGGGGGCGAAGGACCCAAAAATTTCTCTGATGGCAGTATGCCAATGCAATGGAGCCAAGTACAAATCAGACACGCATTCGGACCAAACTGAAAATGACAACAATCAGTTTGAAGAAATGATCACAAGCATCAATTCAGGTATGTTCAGACCGGATCAAGATGTTTGTGGAACATACTTGTTCTCAGAACCAACAGCTAAATGGACCACAACAAAAGGTAGTTGGTTCAGAATGGGACAGATTGACATGGTAGAGATGTCAGTCATCCAAGGCCACCTTCCAGAGGCTCAAAAGCAAGATAAACTGCTTTGAGTGCAGGTCAGGACATTGGCAGACACAGGAGCCATTAAACCAATGATATCAAGAAAATTGTGGCAAACCAATGAATACCTGCACTCCTGCCCCACACACACGATAAAAACAAGACCAGTGACTATGGGGGACAACCAAAGAGTCTTGGTAGATACATGTGTGCAGTTCACCATCAACCTGGGAGGACATTGGTTTGAGTTCATTGCATTCGTGATGGACATGATTGAGGAATACAATTTCATCCTTGGAGCCAAAGCCATGTACAAGTTGGAAATGGACGTGAGCTACTCTAAGATGAAAATGGAGTTTGCAATGAGGGGACTACCACTGAAATTGCAGAGTAGTGTCTCCATCCTTTCAAATACACAGAAAGTGATCACATTGGCTTCCGAGGAAGTACCCCCAGATCTGCGGTGCAGTAATTTGCTCATCTGCATGGACCTCAGCCAAAGACAAGGATGCTGGCAATCCATCATGGTCAACATGAAACACAGGTGTGTCCAGATCTTAGTTGTCAATGACTCTGACAAAACCATGAAGCTGAGGAAAGGCAAGTTGGTTGCATCAGCAGACATGCATTCAGTTGGGTATTTCCGACAAACGCAAGATGCACTGCAAGCTGTGTTGCAGCAAGACACACTGTTCTTGAGTGAACATGAAACCGATCACTATATTGATCAGTGCTTTTTGGGTTGCGTTGCACAACCTCAAAACACTTGGATTGTCAAGACCAAGCCTCAAGAGCCAGATTCACAAACAGAGCTTGCAGAGACAGTGAAAGCCAAAAACAAGGATGACTATCCATGGTTGAATGATGACAATCCACGAAGAAATATGACTGACAAGCAAATCTTTGAACAGTATGTGGATTTAAGCGAATCAGACTTGACTGCTCGGGAAAAGCAGAAGATGGTTCATTTACTGATGAAGTATCGGTCAGCTTTCTCACTATGAGATGAATTGGGCAAATGCCCAAAGCTGAAAGTGCATCTCGAGTTGCATGACAAAAGCCCATCCTTCATCAGACCATACAACTGTACAGAAGAGCAAAAGAAGCTCATTGACAAAGAAATGAAGCATGGATTTTTATAGGGCATACTCAAAAAAGGGTTGAACTCTTACAGCTCCCCAATTATTCTCATCCCACGCAAGCATACCAAACTTGTTCGCATCATCACAGTGTCGTGTGGAAGAGTTGGCACTTCCCACACATGCAATCCAGCTTTCGAACAAGGTGCTGAGTACTGATGAAGCTGCTTCAGTGAAGCTGTGCAAAGCTGAAGCTGCGCACCAGACTTGCAACTTGTGCTGCCTATTTAAAGCCACAACCACAACACCCTGCATCTGTCTAGAGCTGGAGAGCTTGAGACAGGAGAGTAATAAACGTTTGTAAGCATACACTTGAGTTTACTCCATTGCGGCAATCTGGCTGTGCCGAGGCTGCTTCCGACCGCAGTGCCGCAGGTAGCAGCAGTTGTGAGGACAGGTTCCCCTGGGACCTGACCCGCACACAACATGGAGGTTCTCGAGTGCTAGACAAGGATCGCCTTGGGATACAGTCACGACAAACAAAATCGGAAACGAACACAGACAAATGACAAGTCTCATGGGAAACATTTCTTCAATGCATGAAGTTGAGTATTTTCACAATTTCATCATTTTGGAAGGACAATATTTAGATTTGGTCAGATCTCACGACCGTTGGGTCAACATGAAAACTCAATGGGATGCAGGTACGAACTGCACAAGAGTTGAAGCCAGATGCTACAGTTACTAACATCTTGACTGGCTCAACCATGAATCGCGTGACCCTTTCACAATACATGATTTATGAGAATCCTTGTGCACCAAAAGTTTCAAAATCAAAAAATTCCTATGCTTTGATTGGTTTGAGAAGAGGTTCATTAACAGAGGCAAAATGGAAACACATTGCAGAGGTTATTGCGGGTGTGCTTGACAAATGAGAACTGCCACAGGAATGGTTGTTTCTCCTGAAAAATCCGAGTTGGGCTGAGAAGTCAGGCTTGGTCATCTGGAAAGACAACAGGTATTGGCCTTGTAAATGTTGGAGATCTGCAGTAGAGGAAGCAAACAATTTGGTTTGGGTCAAGGATAGTAGTAGACAATACTACAGTTCAAGGCTCTTACTCAAAGATAAAAGCTTTCACTACGATCCTGTGACTAAGTCACTCGAGTAGAAGGCACAACCTTCTTCTTCGGAAGTTAAGTGATGCTTTTCTGCCAATCAAGATGCTTTCTTACAGGAGCGGAGGGGAGGATATGAAGAACGAAGTAAGTCAGAACCAGCTGATCTGAGAGCAGGAGCAAAACCTTCGGGTTCATGCATTCAGCTTTCGAGAGCACAAAGTGTTGCCCCAGGTGAAGGTTCAGGGACCCCACCAAGGTTCCAGGACCATTTGCCAGAACTGCAAGGTTCGGAGGAGCATGATTCTGATGATTCTGAGGTTTTCGAATCACCCAAGCCAGGGCAAGAAGCCAGTGGTGAAACATCAGTTGAACATACCATATCTGAGGGTTCAGGTTCGGAGGATTCTCTCAAGGATCGTTCACCAGGACCCATGCAGAAAGGTGCCAGCGCCAAACGATCTGAAAAGGTCAACAGAATGCAGGTAAATCAACTGAGTGCAACTGAGGAAGCTGAGGGAGAGTTAATGAGACTTGTCACCCCAGAGTAGTCAGAAGCCCAGGTGCAAACCCTACCACAGCTACAGAAAGTGGTGGTACTGTCAAAACCACAAATCAAGCAACACAAAGCAGACCTGGTTGCACTTTCATCAGGTGCAAACTGCAGACAATCTGACATTGCTGTGCCACAAAACAACATGGCAAATCAAAATGCGAGACAGGGTCTCACGTTGCAGGATGCAGCAAGACTTCCGAAATTTGATGCGGACAAGACCACTGATCCAACAGCTTTCAAGAGTCAGACAGAAGCAGCTTGGCAGTTGTTGACATCATGCAACTTGCTACCCAATGCGACTGTAGCCGAAGAATAGGAAGTGTACCTGAATCGGTATGTGGCCTTGAAGCAGCAGTTGGTGGGGAAACTGCTGGCTTGGTTGACATCAGAGCACGATGTTGTGCTGGTCACAGCAGACAAGTGGAAGACATTTTGGAATGACTTCCAGACTGAGTATGACCTTGAATGTGGAGGAGAAGTTGCGTGGATTTGGAAGTGGTACAACATGGTACCGGAAGACTTCAACTCAGTCCTTGAGTTTGGAGACAAGGTGCATTCATTGGGCGTGAATCTGTGACAAAGCAAGCAAGAAATTGTTTGATGAATCAAAGCTCAAATGCCAGTGGAAATCATGACTGCAACAGATCTGCTGGATTCGTTCAGCAAGATCCATCAAGTGCTCATGTGACTGCAGAACATCAAGTGGGTGTACCAACAGCCAAAACCAGCAACTGCAGCAGTCAGTCCTGCTGATCCACGCTTCATGCAAGCATATGTAAGTGGGGATCAACAGCAGTCAGGTTGGGTTCCGCAACCAAAACAGGGAGCTGCCAGCTGGACCACTCAGCAGCAGCAGCAGCTGATCCAATTGCAGGCTTGGCTGAACCTGGAATGCAACAAGCTGTGGCAGATGAAGTCTGCGAAGCAATTCTGAATTATGTCAGAGCTGTCAACGACAATGGCAGAGGGATGAGAAAGTCCCAGGGTCCACAGAAAGCATTCAACCCAAATGCCAGAGGAACTGTGTGCGCTGAGTTGCCAGGCAAAATGGTCAAAGCCGATGGCATGCCCATGCAATGCTACAACTGTCAGAGCACCCTTTGGTGAAGATGGAAAGCCATACTTCAATGTCACAAACCTGTGCTATGCAGATGAAGCACTGTATGAGTCACATGGAAAATCTGGCAAATTGCAGGTTTTGATTGATACAGGAGCATCAAAGTCAATCTGCAACAGGAGATGGGTAAAGGAAGTGTCCAAGAAGAGAGTACTCACCATGTACCCAGTGCACAAAGTGCGCATTAGAGTTGCTGATTCCACGTATCATCAGATACAGGAGGCTGTGCGACTCACTGTTGTCATCCAAGGGCATGTTTTCGAAGTGTTCACACTTGTTATGGAAAACATGGACCCTGAGTTGGATCTTATTTTGGGATCCAAGTCCTTGTTTGAACTGGAAGCAACAGTCAACTGTGAGAGGCAACATGTGCAGTTTTTGCAGTGGTCTTTGAATGCGTACATCAAGCACCCAGTGATGGTTGAGGCGGGCACATCAAAAATGATTGACATGACAGTGCCAGCAATCAAGGACCAGCTGGTCAAACATTGGATGCCGTCAAGGTGTCTGACTAAACTAGACCTGTCACATGGTGGCGACCATCCACAGAAGGAGTTCCAGACCATGGAAGCATTCATTGACCAGGATGAAATGTTCGAGGTCATGGTCACAAATGACAGCGCAAAACCTTTATTTCTGTCAAAGAATTTTAGCAGGAGCGGTGGACTTGAGGTCCACAGGCTACTTCTTCAAAGACCATGAAACCCTGGTCAACAGCTTCCCAGATGAGTGTGCATTCCTCAATGACGAAAGCATGTTGAACGAAATGTTTGCATTCCTCAAGAAGGTAAACAAATTGGATGACAGTGCACTGTCAGAGGAGCTGAAAATAGATCTGGATGATCTGTACCCATGGTTGGAAACAGATGATCCAAGGCAGACAATGACAGACATGGAGTGCATTGAAAAGTTCATCAACTTGGATGATTCAGTGCTGACTCCGACAAACAAAGAGCACTTCCAGAAAATTCTGCTCAAGTACAAGGATGCATTTTCCTTGCGCGATGAAGTGGAGGTCTGTCCCTACCTCAAAGTGCATGTGGAAATGAAAGACAAGTCACTGTTCTTTGTATGCCCATACGGGGTCAAGGAAGACCAAAAGAAGTGGGTGGACAAGGAAATGAGAAAGGGTTGTCTCCTCAGCTACATGAGGTGGGGAATGTCCTCGTACAGCAGTCCCATCATGCTCATTCCAAGAAAAAATTCGAGCATGCCGTACAGGATGGTGGTTGATTTTCGGGTGCTGAACTCAAGAATTGTCAGCATCAACCTGAGCATCCCACTGGTCCGTGATGCAATGCAGCAGATTGGTTCATCAGAGTGCAAGATCTTGTCAGTCATTGATCTGCGAGATACATATCACACTCTGAGATTGGACAATTAGTCACAGCAGTACTGTGGAATCACACCTTATTTGGGATCACCATTGTACTTGATGACTCATCTGCCCAAGGGGTTGTCAATATCCCCAGCAGTCTGGATGCAGTTCATCACTAAGGTGATGACTGAAATCCAGACAGAAATAGACCAAGAGCTGCAACAAGCAGACACATACACAGTCAAGGTGGCAACAAAGCACCACCTGGCAGCGATGGATGACATCATCGTGCACTCAAAAATGACAGACCATGTCACTGAGTTGATTCGTCTGTTCAAGGTCCTGATCAAATACAGTCTAAAAATTTTGCCGAAAAAATGTCAGTTCTTCAGGAAGCATCTGACCTATATGGGTCACAACATCCTGATGCAGGATGGATGACTGTGCATTCAGGCGCACAAATCACGCACAGATGCCATCAGGGCGGTCAAGTCTTTGACCATGGTCAAGGAAGCCCGAGGGTTTTGCGGCATGGCCAACTTCCTTGGAATGTACATCAAGGATCTGGCAAAGATGCTGGCTCCTATCTATGACCTCACATGCAAGGGTGTGAAGTTCGAATGGACGGAGGAGTGTCAAAAATCTTTCGAGGCTGTCAAACAAGCCATGTCAGAAGCTCCAGTATTGGTTTTACCAAACTGGACCAGGCTGTTCCAGCTCCAGTCAGACACAAGTAAGACTGGATGTGGAGGAGCTCTGTTTCAAGTGCAAGATGGAGAGCCGAGGCTCTTGGGGTATTACTCCAGGAAGTTGCCTCCAGTCTGTGCCCACTATGGTATCACCGAATTGGAGATGACAGGCATGACAGCTGTCATCACAGCATTTCATCACTTGTTGTAACACGTGTACTTCGAGGTGTAATTTCTCACTTCCTGTGCCTATCTACCACGGGGTAAGGGACAGGAAGTGAACCTGGCTTAATGACAGGAAATGGTTAAAACCCATCTCCTGTGCAGATGCAACCAAGCAGGGCCAAATAATTGGCTGTTCCATTCATAGACCAAATTTATTGGTCTGAGTCTTGTCAGGCATTCAATCACAAACTAATGGCCAC
>JAAUXT010108833.1_pt1 | contig 13624 bp, 23 predicted proteins | sample 7278171 | NCBI WGS metagenome assembly JAAUXT01 (sample SAMN14350112, study PRJNA611818) | marine sediment metagenome | isolation source: surface marine sediment (1.8m) | place: French Polynesia: Moorea | collected 2018-08 | reverse complement strand
TCATAATCACCATGGTTACCAACCCAATCCAGCCCTCTGATTGGCTGGTGCCTAGCAACGCACGTGCATCCTCCCAATTTACAGGTGAATAGGTACCTGACATACTACTTGTGCACATGAGAAAGAGACACACAGAAGCACACTTCAACCACTTTGTCTCAGCCATTCTGACACGTACAACAAAAGCGTGTGCTGAAAAAAAACGTACCTGAAGGTCTGGTTCATATCCCAGAGACTCAGCGTCTTGTCGGCTGAGCCGCTCACCAGCCGATTCGGTCCAGCGAAGCACAGGCTCGTGATTGGTCCAGAATGCCCGGTGAAGTTGTTCACTTCCTGGTGGGGAGAGAAACGCAAGACACAGTTCAGTTGGACGCAAAGAACCCAAAAATTGAAAACAAGATTGAAGATCTGCTTCACTTACTTTGCCCGTTGCAAGAGCATACAGCTTCAGCGAGCAATCCACGAAACCACACGCGAAGTGCTGGCCGTCTGGGGAGATGCTGATGCAGGACACACTCTGAAAGTGATCACAGTACAGCATGAGAGATTGGAAACAAGAACACTTAAGGGCAGCAGTCTGTTTCTCGCTAGCTGCACTGACCTCCTGCAGATTTGCGACAGTGAGTACACAGGGATCAGTCACTGCAGTCTTGTTGGCCAATTCCAACATTCCCTGTGACAAGGGAACTTTGTTTGCTCGGAGCAACTCTTGCACATCTGCGTTGGGTGAACTGGACAACGGTTCGTTGATTGCTTGTTGCCAGGTCAACACAGGCTGACTGAAAAAAACAAAGGAGAGAGTGTCTTTTTTGTTTGCAAACAAGTGTGTTCAGACAAATATCGTTTGTCCTTGTGTTTGGGTTGTGTTTCGATACATACTGTTGCAGAATGTGGGCGTTGCGGAACACAAAGGACTTGTATTCAAGCACACGAGAACTGGCCATCATCTTCTGCAGCTCCTTCTCCGTGTTCCGATCACGAACTGCCGAAAGTTGCCAACAGAACGTCAGAACTCGTGACGCAAATTCCGCACAACACAAAAGCGAAAGCAACAGAGCAGTTTCCCCTCAAACCTGTCAGGGAATAGTCATCCAGAAGCTGAGTTGTTTGTACCAGTTTGCACTTGGCGTAGATGAAAGAAACGGAAGTGAGAACCTCAGCCAACTCCTGGTACAGTCCACCAACAGCCTGCGCGAAAACAAAAAATTGCGAGTGCAACGACAATTCAACATCAGCAGCTCTGACGAACATATCATGACGCGACCAAACTCACCAGATGATAAGGCACGTTCTCAAAAGCTCTGACATCATTTCCAGTGAAGGTTTTGTCTCCAGCAGGATCCACAGATTTCATGTAGTGCGCCGCCATCAGTTTGTGGAGCGAAGCGAGGCGCTCCGTGCCCGCCAGCCCCTTCATGTAGCGCTGCTCGGCCGCAGACGCCACGTCCGCGTGGCTCAAAGCCAGATGGTCGTCACTGCACAAATAATTCGGGAATGACAACAAACTCACACGCACGAATGCACAACAGCACACACTTGTACAACCTTCCAGTGCAACGTGTCGAAATCAGCAACGAGCACAGCCAAAGCTGCAGCAGCGAGACATCTGACCCCTCGCCCACACCGCCTGCGCCAGCGTATCACGCACTCTGGCGCACATTTGGGGTTGGAACCCATCCGTGAATGTTCATGGTGGTGCACACACACTTCAGTGTGAACACAACCATAGATATATACGTGTGACCCATTTTGGTGCACTGTGACCTTGGTATGCGTGATGCGCTGGCGCACGCGGTGTGGCCGAGGGGTGAGAAAACGTACCCGACGGCGTTGGTCGGCGCAAGGAAACCACGCAGGCCTCGCAGCAGCTGCACGAACTGCGCCTGAGGAATCTGGTCCTCGGGAGCAACTCGCAAGTCCACCATGTCCTCAAAAACAAGTTTCTTGTTGCGCTGCATGGCAATTCCGTGCAAAGTCAGCATGCTACGCAGCTCTGACTGTGACAGACCTGAAATGTATCAAACGACAGGAATGATGACCAACATTCTCTGAGCAACCTGCTGTGTAACCGCGGAATACTGACGCGGTACGCACCGTTTCGGCTGCAGATGAGCAGACTCATCGCTGTCGCCACGACGTCCTTTCCGTGATCTTCCTCCAGACGAGTCAGAATGTCTTGCAACAGTTGGTGCAAAGTGTGCGGCAACGATTTCAGCTTGTCCATGATCTGCAAAACGACGAAGTCGGTATGTGGGTGCAACGTCTGCAGGAAACTAAAAATTGACTGAGATGATGCAAAAGTTCTCAGAGAAAGCACCTTCTCAAACATGCCAAACACTCGCAGTTCTTCACAAGCCAGACTCAGGAACAGTGGAATATTCGCTTCTCTCTTCGACAGCAGAATCTTCATCTGCGAAAACACAAAGACGCGGATGCAGCAAACTGACAACCGGTCGACATGTCACCAAGCATCAAAGAGATTCTTCTCAATGTGAAACGCGTCAGTAAAAAACGCAAGTAAAAACCTGATTGTTGAATGGAGATTCGTCGAGCTGTTTCCTGTAGGCGGCGAGGGTTGCCCTGACGACCACGGCCTTGTCGAGCAGATCGAGTCCCGGCACCGGCGCCGTGGCGGGCTGTCTCCGCAGCGCTGCCGTGTACGTGGGTGTACCTTCCCTACTGCTCAGCACGAACACAACTCTCTGTCGAGTAAATGGGCACTGGTCACAACACGTGAACAATGATATGGGCACAACAGAATGTTCACGCAGCCAACTTGTGCTGGTAATAACCTCAGGTATGGTTTCTGGTATCCAGTCCAGGGACAAAGCTTGGTGGATGTCGTCCAGCAAATCAATGCCGTCGATGAAAATCGTCATTTTGCTGCACAAATTTCCAGCCTCCGTCAGCAAATCACTGAACTTCAACTTCAGGTTCCTGTCAAGAGCAAAGAAGTGAAATGGTTCGCTCAGCAAGAAACTGAAAATTTTGGGCTTCTTGTCACCAGATCAACTTGGGTCATCAGAACTGCAGCAGTGCTCGCATGTGCCAGTCCACAATCAAGTAACACCCAACAAATTCGCACTTGTAGTCCTGCGGGAGGTCCGCCTTCAGGTTGAACCTCTCCACGATCACGGAGCACAATCTGCGCAGCATCGCCGCAACGTTGGTCGAGGCGGGAGTGGCTCCGACGAAGTGGAAGAGGCAGCTGGCGGCGTCGCCTCCCCACGTCGACGCGCCCGTGTACTGTTTGTACAGCTGCGCCTGCGAACGACAGACCCTGTGAAAATCCTCCTCGATCTACTTCGTTCTTGCAATGTGCAAAGTTGAGGAAACACCTCAGAACAACACGTCAGGAACCGAACGCCAAGAGCAACTCTACTGGTTCCTGCATCAGCTGTCGGCCCTGCCTCATTGGAAATTCCGACCACAGGGCACGTACCATGAAGGCGGACTTGCCGGTTCCCGGCTTCCCGTGCACGAGCACCACGTCCCGCGCGTCCTTGAGGGTCTGCAGCGCGCCGCTCAGCAGCTTCCGCCGCCCGACGAATCCCGCCTGCTGCGCCTGCAGAAACGCCTCCTGCAGGTCGCTCTCCACCGACATTTCATCGCGCAGCGCCTCCTGGGGAAAGAAAAATTCCATTCAGCATCAGGAGAAACTTTAAGGGGTGTCTCTTGACCAGACACCTAAGCACTGCAGAAGTTGAAAGCAACACAATTGCGTTTATGTACCTCGTCTGGGTACATCTTCTGGATGGCGTTCCACAGGTTGTTGAGAACTCTCATTCCGAACTGATCCAGGCCGCTCACGACTGGTTTGCCATCGGACACTCCTCCCCAGTTGCAGGGATATCTAGAAGTTCGTGTTTTGCTCGTACATTGCGCCTTGAATCATCTTGAGTGACTGAAACAACTGGAGAAAAGCACTCACCCATCGAATGTTTCCAGTCCGCTCGTTCGGATTCTCTCCTTCAATTTTGTCATCTTGTTCTCTGCCCAGGAATCTTCCACTTCAAAGTCATGTTTGATGCGTTTGGGCACGTCCCTGCAAACACAAGGCGACACATCAAAGATGAAAATAGAACCGCTCGGCGCTTGTCGTGTGCCTCGGCAACTTTGCAATTGGCAAACAAATCCTTGCCAGCAACACAACGAACGGAAACCAGAGCAAGCTGCACAGGAAAGACGAGTTTCTCTTGCATCGGAGTCGGAAGGTGAACTCACTTTTGGAAGGCGTTGTCCCTGATGTAGAAGAAGGCTCTGTCCTGCGCGTCGGTGGGATTCACGAGCGCCGCGCAGTGCATCTCGAGCTCGGTGACGGACGCGCCCGACGGGAACTCACGAACCCAGTCGAACTCGGGCGAGTCGGGCACGACGTAGACGTCTGGAACCCAGCCGTATCGCTCCCCCAGGATCCCCACAAACAGCTGGCAGTTCGTTGCCTCCGTCAGGCACAGCTCCAGCGTCCTGAATTGAATGAGTGCATCTTTGTTTCAGTCTCCATGGTCTGCGTCTCGATCTGCGTGGGACCAAGTCGGGTCAGCAAAACTGGTGCACTGCGCAATAAACACTTCCAGTTGTCACTGCATAAACTGGAATCTGCACCAGCATCACACACCTGTTGCTGGACGCCTCTTCCTCAGTGACACCCCAACGAAGGTCGACCTCGTACACGCGGACGAAGTGGCGCGCGGCGAGGGCGCGCAGCTGAGGCAGGACGAAACGGGTGAGGAGGTCGCGTTCGCCATGCATGTCGCGGAAGGTGGACGAGATGAACACGCGAACCGTCCGCCACCTGAAGCACAAGTTCGTAGTGAAAGGTTGCACTTCTGAGACAGAAATGTAGTCCAACCTCTGTCAAAAGCCCAAACCCATTCTGAAACACTTGTAAAGACTGACCTGGGTGCTTTTGGAATCACACTCAGTGGCTTTTCGATCGCTGGTGTGAACACTGATTTCTTCTTCATCGTGAGTGCGATGTTGGGCATGGGCTTCAGGTTGTAGGCTTCGTCAATTTTGTCAATGTACGTCAACTGTGCGCTGTCGCCACGTTCCGCGATGAACCTGCAATGAATAGAGAAACTTCCGCATCAAGAAATGTTCATCAGAACCGAGAGGCTGTACAGCTCAACAACGACAGGTTTCACTGAAAATGTGCTTCTCACCTCAGGATTTGATCACTGTAACCTGCGATGTAAATATCCCTGTCATGTTCAGGCACAATATTCTTGCTCAACCTGAAGTAGAATTCAAGTCAGCAAGTGGTCAACAGGCGAACAGTTGTCACGAATCCACAACGTTTTTCTCGACTGAATGAGCACATAAGACTCCACTTACCCAGCGGACGAACCGCTGAGGTCGACGCTCACGAACATAAGGTCGGGGTTGATGAGTCGCCGGTACTTCCTCAGAAAATCTGTCACTGTCCTTCCCTCAGAACTTTCCAGATTCATTCCGTCCGACAGAATGATGATGTTGTCGATCTGAACAAAGGAATGATGAAAAGATGAAGTCCGGCAGAAACTCCAACTGCTCTTCTTGACAGAGGGCAACTGGGAATTCGCACGAACCTTTTTCTTTTCTTCCATGATCTCGTTCAGATAACTGGCCGGAATGCCACTTGTGTCCCCAACCACCTGAGAGCTACTGACCAGCTGAAAGAGTGAACGAATGTTGGGGATTATTGACAGAATTTCATCACATCCCATCACGTCATATCACTGGCCCTGGAAACAACAACAGACTGAAAATACTTGCAGGCTGAATCTTGAGGACCCTGTCCATGTTGTCGAGGATCGTGCCTCTCTCAAGCTCTGCTGGTTGATACCCGTTGTTCCCGTACAGCAACAGCTCCGAATCCTCACACGAGTACTTGCACATCAAACCAAGCAAGATACCCACTTCAACCACCTGAAAACATGAAGAGATGTTTCGTTGCAGCCAAGCACAGTCCGAACTCCCTGCAAACTCAAGACAATCGAGGCCAACAACACACCATTCTGGGTTTGCCGAGGCCGCGCGCAGCTGTGCACGGTTTGTTCATGCCGTATCCCAGATTGCAGAAGATGATGGTGGTACCAGCTATTGGGTCGATGTTGTGCACAGTCGCAATCTTCACGGTGGTGTCCAGAGCTTTGCGGTATCGCTCAATCAGCGCTTTGTCATACAACGCTTCTCTGAAAACAATAACTTGGAGATCTGCTGAAACATGTAGAAAGTTGAAAACAAAGCAACATTCCCTGCAGAACAGGCGAGTTGCACGGAACCAGCAAACTCCTCCAGCAAACTCCACTTCACCCAAGCTGCACTCACGCGGGTGGTTTGGTCGAGCCTCCTCTCCCACCGCCCCGTCCTCTGCGTCCCCCTCGGCCGCGACCTCTCGCGCTGCCGCGTCCTCTTCCGCGTGACTTCGCAGAAGTCGCTTCCACCGCCGCCTCCACGATGTCGCTCTCTGTTCACAGTGAAGAACAGACAAGTTACAACACAACAACAATTGTACCTTTCGCCTCAATATAACCATCTGTGAAATGAAGCGAGCGACTCACGGTTCTTCTCGTAATCCTTTTCCAGCTGCTCGAGCACCTCGTAGGCGGAAAAGAATCTGAATGGGAACTGGCGACTGTGGATGACGGCGCCCTCGTCCGTCAGCTTCCTCAGGACCCACCGGTGGTGCTTCTCCGACATCCCAGCCTTTATCATATTGCGCAGATTTCGCAGCATCGCCATGAAAGGCAGTTTCCTGTGATCTGGAGGTCAACGAACATGGAAAAGTGAAGACGGAAATCAGGCAGGCATCTGACATGTCATCACAAACGAAGAAGTGTGAAAACGTTTTACCAATGAGGTCTTCCCAAGTCGACGCCTTGTTGCCTTTGAGAGAAACCTGGGTCTCCCAGGTTTCGGGTGTCGGTAGCTTCATGCGCTTGCCCGCTCTGTCCTGGTCCCACGTCGCGGGCAATCGGCTTTTGTAGAAATCTTCTGGAGTCGCTGGGTATCTGTAGAAAGGGCAATTGTCTCTATTTTGACAGCCGATCACAATCAGAACGAGACGAGACTACGAGCTCTGAATCAAGCAACCGATACGAAAGTGTGGAACCACCCGAGGAGGAAGCTTTGACGCTTTGTGTTTGAGACAAATTGATCGCGGTGACTCTCACCGTTTTCCGATCAGACACATGACGTGCTCGACGGGATCAGTGATGTGAAGCTTTCTGATTAGCTGCTTCAGCGTGAACGTTTTGCGCTGAATTTCCTCTTCCGTGTCACTGTCGTCCTTTACGATCTGAAGTGGCCGAGAATTTCACATGAAGTGAACACAAAACGGTTTGTTTTTCGGTGTTGTCAATGGACACTGGATGACGATGCACAAGTTTTTTGTCTCATTGAATTGAAGAAAGGACTTACCCCGTGCATTTGATCCTTTCGAGCTGTCTTTGCTTCTTCGTCTGAGTCGGAGTCTGATTCATCAGACGATGTGTCGTCACCTTTCTGAAATAAAACTCTTGTTGCGATCACTGCTCTCTCCAACCGCGAATTTGTGCCAGTTCTTTCCCGTTTATGTTTTGAAATCATGTCAAAAATCAAGAACAAACCTTGCCCACAGCTGCGGCACCTCCGCCTCTGCCGGCGCCCCGCCCCCGCCCACCTCGCCCACGCCCACGCCCACGCCCCCGTCCGCGTCCCCTTTCTGAAGATTCGTCTCCACCCTCTGCGCGCTTCTTCTGCCGCTTCTTTTTCGACTTTGACGAATCCTTGTTGTACTTTGCTACAAAAACCATTGACCAAACATTCACGCACGAATTCAAGAAAAAAACTTGCGCGTGCAGTTGAAGACAAGTCAGGTTCAATGTACCAAGTTGATATTGGTCAAATTCCGGAAACTTGGCGACCATGTTTCTTCTCAAGGCGGACGGTAAAGATCCAAACTTGATGTTGCTGTCATCGAACACCTGCAAAGAGGAACCAGCCCATGGATCCCAACATTGGCCCAAATTTCTCTTTGTGATAATCTCTTGCATAGTGCGAACAGGCGTGAGATTCTCACCTGGTACTGTTCGGCGATGTCGATCCAGTCCGACGGCAGTCGGGTTGACGCGCAGAAATACTTTCTCAGGTAGGGTCGGCATTGAGGTGTGTACGACGCGTACGCCACCAGGAAATTCGCAGTGGTGCGGATGTTCAAGTTGTTCCTCGTGTACAACGCCACCTGCAACACAACGATTGTATTGCCCTGGCCACTTGAAAGTTTTTGAACATCTCCTTTGTGAAAATATCTGGTGTCGTTTCACGCACAACTTCCAGTCTGAGGCAAATTTCATCGAGTTTCGCGATACCTTGAGGATAAACTCGGGCTCCAGCTGCGCAACGCTGTCGGCGATCTCGATGAGCGACGTTCGCGTCGAGTCGCGCTTCTGCTTGAAGTCGGGCGCGCGAATCAGTGACGCACTCACCGCGTTCACGAAGTATTGCTGCAAGCGAAAGATGCAGGACGCTCGTGAAACAGGACATCAATACAGGACATGTTCTTGCTCAACCAGGCTACAATTTGAAAACACAGTCGAGCTTCGCTTGAAAAGCCAGCTGTACTTTCTCAGTTCACAACGAGAGATGGAGTAGAAATGACCTGCCTTTCTGGCGAGAACGTCAACGAGCGGCACAGAGAGCTTCAAGGCCGAATCTTCATCCGGTTCGGCGAAATCTTTCAGGTCAATTCCGCCCGAATCCCGAATCTGTCCAACACGAGAAGTTCAATCATTTTCAGCTCAAGGCAAACATCGGAGAAATGGAAAAACCCAAAGTTCAATTCGGAGCACACTTGACTCACCTGAAATCGATATTCTGGCATCTCGATTTCAGGAATGAATTCTCTGAGGAGAGCTTCGTCATCTTTGTCACCAACCAGAATGCGCTTTTCTGAAGAGAAACACGCTACCTTTGCACGTGATGTCAAGAGCACAAACATGACGTCAAACATTCTGATAACTTTTGACAATCTTTTCAGACCACATGCAACATACAACTGACCAGTGTGAGGCCTTGGCGTTTTCTTCGCAGCTGCAGCCGAACTTCTCTCAGCCTTGACTTTCTTCACAACAGGTGCTCTGACCGTGCGCGCCACTGCACTCTGCTTTCCATGAAGCCTGTGTGCAAAACAACCCGTTTACAAACTGAGAAAGTGCTGCCTTGCGGCAAATCACCTGCCAGTAGAAACAACACAATGCGAGAATCAAGAGCTGAACCAAGCTTCGACTTGAGTCATCAAAAGCCAAGATGTTGAAACGGGTGTCACCTTGCACCGCTCCACGTCACGGTTGATTTCGTGTGCGCTGCAGTCGGCTTCACTTGCTGAAGCGTCGCAGGAGCGCTTGTCAGCTTCGCTGACGGAGCCGTGGTCAATGCATAGGAACTCATCAGTCTGTTCTCAGGGATTTTCAGATGATGCGAGAGGCCAGTCGAGCTGGTCAGCTCACTTCTTCGTGCCAACACTGGTTGCACATCAGACACAGGAGCAGCAGATCCTGAAATAATGTTGACGTGGGTTTGGTGTCTCACAAAACGAGGATGTCGTCTCTGTATGAAAATTGATGGGGTCAGACTTCACAAACTTGTGCGTTCTACCTTTGAGCAGCTTTGACTGCAGCATCGACGCTGGGGCTGCTGTGCCGACGCCCGTCAGTTTGTGCCGCGGCACAGACAGCAGCATGCCCGGAGCAGCAGCCAGAGGGGCAGAGGGAACACCAGAGAGCTTTTCATCCTTCTCCACCTCTGTGACACCTGAAAAAGGGAAGCATACGCAAGTTTTGATGGTTTGGCTTGCAGTAGTCTCGTCTGGCTGAACGTTTGATTTCTACAACCCTTCGAAGAGCCCACGCACACAGGTTGTACGAATGCGAGTGCAAGGCAAGGTACTTGTTTTGCTACGTACGAGTTGGAAGTTGAGGTTTCTTGATCTCCGTTGTGACGAGCAGTTTGTTTGCGGTCAGGCTGGATTTGAGCAAACCTGCAGGCGTCATCGTATTGCCGGACAAAAGTCCGACAGTCGGCCGCGCCGCCGCCGACAGACCTGCGAATGAACATCCGATTTCCTTCCGCTTTTCATCCATGTTTGATCAATGTCTTTTCCCCCAAAAAGGGTTCCCAGTGAGAAATGGTCAACCTGCAGACTGATCAACTTCCAAACTGTTCAGTCTTCTGCGTCCACACGAATAGCAGCACGTGTGTCTTTGCGTTTGCTCAGGGTCAGACAATGAATCAGTGTCAATTTTCTACAAGACTCAACGCAGTTGCAGTTGCACCACAGGAATGGAACTTGCAACATGTTTTCTCGTGCAACAGAATCGCAACTGAATTGGTGACTGGTCATCGACCACTTGGATCGTGTGCTAAAATTTGGACGACATCCTCGACTGCATCACAAGAACGTCGTTACTCGTACACAGTGGTCACAAAGCTACAGATCAGTTCATGACACTCACCAAACTTGGAGAAGTCAGTCTCCAGCCTGGATCTGGGTTGCACAGTGGCACCTTTCCCGTCGTTCAGAGTGGGAGGCATCTTGGCTTCGTGCCACACAAACTGGAACCAAATTACAGATCAATGTGCATCCGTATGATTTCCCAACGTGACAGCAGCCCACAGTTTGTTCGTGCTGAAGCAAGACACCAAAGACTCTTCTCGTATTTCCACTTTTCCCATAAAAAGTCAATTGTGCAGAATCCAGCTTTCTTGCACAATTTCCGGCTGCTACGGAGTCCCACAACAGCGAGATGAACTCACCAATCCGCCGTCCAACATAGAGGTAAAAGAATCCAGTGACAACTGTTGGTGCCTGTCTTGTTGCGTGTTTTCAATTAATCTATGTAATCATGTTCTAGAACTACAGACATTCAGGAAATGATTTGTCTGACTATTTCACAAACAATACCCTGTCCACAAACTTCGCAGCAAGAAACAACACTGGACTCCGTAGATTGGAACTCTTTGATGAAGGAACATTTCGTCTGACAACGAGAACCTGTTGAAAGATGGCGTCCAAACCCAGAGCAAAAACGAAATCTCCAACTCCAGCTGGCTCTGAAAAGCAGGCCAGAAGAAGTGCAAAATCACGCGCTTCGAAAAACAAGGTAGAAATGGCTGGATGCAAGTGCATCCCTTGTCTTTGTCTTGGAAGGCCGATGACGATTGTGAATCGATTGCAAATTTAGATTCTAGATCTGGAGTCTACGAGGATCTGTCATAAATTATTTCTGAGACTTGCATATGTTGAAGGTCTTCGACACAGTTTCTACTGTTTTACAGTCACGTATGAGTACAAATTGGTCGCATTGCGCAACAATTGCAGACTGTTCCGATCATGACCAGTCTCAGAAATAAATGAAAGATCCTCGTAGAAGCTGGCTCACTTTGCATGCAGCATTCGTGCAGAATTTCCCTTCAGTCTGCAGAATGCAGATTCCCGAGCATGCGTTCATTGCAGGGCAACCTAAAGGCAGAAGCAGAGGCAACTTTTGCTTTCAAAGTTTTGTCCAGTTCACAAACCAAGGACCTCATTGAATTGGACACAGTCGACGATGTGCAGGCGTGAGTGTTGACCGTGGTTCAAAAAGTGCAGACGAATGGTCCAGATCTAGATCTACTTTCCTCAATTGCTTCAACTCCCTGTAGATTTTTTTTCAATTTCTGTTTTCACACCTTCAATTCACGAACTAGATCTGCTGCATGAGCTTCTTGTTTGAGGTGAAACAACAACCTTGGGGAACAAAATTATCTTTCCAGCAAATTGGCAGAAGTGATGGACACGCCTTCGCACGTCATCGAGTTGAAAGACGCCATCCTACTCGATTATTACACTGGTGCTCTGTGGTGGGGAAGGGAGCAGGGTTTCACAGTCGAACAGCTATCAGCATTCTTCACTGTAGTTCATTTGTTGGTCACGAACATCCAAGGTGAAGTTCATTTATTTTTTGGGGGGAAATCACAATTTGCGTTGATCACATCGCACCCCGTGACATGAACCTGCAGAAAAGTGTGCACTTGACTCCGAACGCAGAGAAACAGCTCACTCTGTTGGAGAATCTCAAGGAGCTGAAGCATCTTGTGACCGGAATGGGTCCGGAAGGCACAGAGATACCGACCGGTGGCTTGGCAGATTATTTCACCACGGATCAGTTGAAACTGATCACAGACTACACCTACACAAGGTTTGAGCCATTTGTTAAGTTGAGATCGGTGCTCAGAGTTGTTGGGCGGAAACACGAAAGTACGCAGATCCATCTTTTTCTCCTTTAATTTTTCAGTGTCTTCCAACATTACAAGATGTTTGAATTCGTGTTCAGCACGAATCAGGCAGAGGAAATTGTTGGCACAGATGTAAGAACGTGTACAACAAATTATTCCATTCAATTCTGTTGTTCAACAGTTGCAACAGAAACGAACATTTTCCTTCGTAATTGCTTCAATTTTTCTGACCTGCAGATGAACGTGGAGATCGCACCTTCGGCAGATATTCCGTGGCCACCGCCTTTGGAAGAAGCAGTCGAAGAAAACACGCACAAAGAATACGCAGAAGAAACGGGCACGTCCCCTCGCCAGGTGAAACAGCCTCTCTCTCTCTGTATCTGCCTGTTTCTTTTTCTCTTCAATCATTATGTTTCACAATAGGTCGGGTTTACCTGCCTGTCCTCTATTTCGTGTCCATGAATTTGCAGGAATCCGAACTCAAAGGCGACAAAGCAGTGGAAGCCATTACTTCTGTGGAAATTGAAAGCACGGAAGTTGAAACTGAGTTGAGTGAAAAACACAAAGACATTCTGAGCCAGTTGACCACAGAAGAAATCAGAGCTGTGATGACGAGCGTCATGGACGAAATGGTTCAAGGCGTACAGGTTCGTGTTCGTTGTCTTATCGTTCGAGAACCACTCAACGAAATCAACAAATGCTTCGTCTCCCAAAACAGAGGACTTCACGTTGCACTTGTCAGCTGTGCGTGTTCAAGTTGCATTATGTCTCGTTTTTTGTGGTGCATTTGAAAAGCACCAGTTTCAAACGAAGCGTTTCTCCTCGCAGGACGAAGTTGCGCAGAAGCTGAGAGAGAAGGAAGAAGTCTTTCTCAACCGAATCAACAAACTGCAGAGACCCGATGAGAAAAAATGACACAACTCTCGTTCACACGTTTTTTCTTGTTTCGAAATTTTGTGCCAATGCTCGTCCGGAAACACGCGCGAGGCAGATTTATTTTGAAAATACAGTTGCGATTCGCAACCACACAAACAACGAGTTTTTTTGTTTTCGAAACACAATATTGTATCTCGAGTGTTCGGAACTTCGCCACAAGTCGAACGAACTTTGTTGTCGTCAATAGCATCGATTTCTTCGTACAACAGCCACTTATTGCTTCTTCACCAGGGCGTCAATAATTCCTGTGCGATGAAAACATAAACAACCCTTTCACAGGCAGCGAACAATGGTGAATGCCAATGAATGCACATTTCAAAAACTAAAGTCGACTGTAAGCAGAATTCGTGACGATTGTTTTGGGTGGAAGGTGCAACAAGGGACAGCAGGTGCAGCACACCGTTTCGAGGGAAACCCACACGACGCGAAAAAAATGGGCGGGGGTGGGGGG
>JAAUXT010094927.1_pt1 | contig 13625 bp, 11 predicted proteins | sample 7278171 | NCBI WGS metagenome assembly JAAUXT01 (sample SAMN14350112, study PRJNA611818) | marine sediment metagenome | isolation source: surface marine sediment (1.8m) | place: French Polynesia: Moorea | collected 2018-08 | reverse complement strand
GCTAGATCCTTCTCGAAATCGCGTCCAAAAGATGCACCAAACATTAATAAACACAATTACCATGACGCTTTTCTGAATTGTTTGGTACTATTCCTACATTTTACGAAAATTCGCGCATAACGAGAGAGTCTTACCTTCTTCAAGATGGCAGCGGAGTAAGAGGATGCATCACGTGACCGGCTTTGTTTACATTCCGCGTAAAAGCGCAAAACTTATATGAAACGGAAAAAATTTTCTGCATTGTGCGTTTGCGGAAGTGTTGACGCACGGAAAAATATCTGCGGCAAAACAAAAAACTCTTGACGCAAAACGCATGCCGCAAAACGCATGCCGCACAAAAACTCTCTATATGAAGCCACCTAAAGAAGTCCACTCATCATTGGAGCACCGAGGTCATATGTGTGGGACGAAAAGGAGCCCATGTTCTGCGAGGTCACATTCACCACGGCTTACCATGCCTGGGAAATGCGTGCCTGTCTGCTGTGTTGAAAGTTCGTTTTGGGGCGGAGCCTTGCATGGACCCGAGACTTTTTGACTTCCTCAGTCCACAAGAGAGTGCACAGCCCAGAAGGTCAAATAGACCCAACCAAGTAGTTCATTCTCCAAACCACCCGCGTTTGTCTTCTCGTGGCATCCGACTTGCACGTCACACGGAGGAAAGTTCGAAGTGAAAGTCAGAGCCCTCCGAGGTCTCCTGCATACATCTTCCGCTGGAAGCCCTTTTGCACAATTGTCTCTCTGACATGGACGTCCCGCGTTGCCAGGGCAACATTGTTTCATACTCTTCTTGATGAATGACACCGAGATGATGTTGGACATCATCCGATCACACTGAAGTCGCCTTATCAGTTTTGTATTGATTTCGCCCAGATGCTGTTTTGCCAATGGACACCAATTCCAAGACATCGACATTGTTACAGCCACGCAGCTGACGGATGGTGCCTCCCTCAACGCTGTTAGGAGCGAACCCATCATGACTTATATGGACCTCGAGAAAAATAACTCCTCCAAGTCCATCACATTGAACCAACACGACTCCACAGCTCCAGACAGACTGCGGCAGAGCAGACATTTTCTTCACCAAAGTGTCGGCCAAGTCTCGGTGCGAACTCTTTGTGTGGAGCAACAGAAATTTTGGGCTCATGTGGAAATCCAGGTAACTCAGACCAATGTTCAAACTCGCACACTTTCAGCAAATTTATGATCCGCATCTGTGTCGAACCACATGCAAATGGCAGGTTCCGTGAACAGACGTTTGGTTGCAAGACAGACTGAGCAACATCGAGCAAAACTCTGAACATTGAGTGGTGGTTGAACTTGTTCATTGCAGTTGGAAAATACGAGTACACTCAGTCGATCATTTTCATTTGATTTTTCAAGGAACAAAATGTTCACTGCACCAAAGGCTGTGTTGACCCAGATCTGAGGAAAAGGTGACACGACAGTTTGTGTCCATGGCTGCAGTTTGTGTTTCCTTGCAGACTTACGGTACCTGGACGGTGAAAGCCTCAGCTTAAATTGTTTTAAGTTGCCCAAATTGTGCACGCGTAGGTTTGGCCCGTTGTTTGGTGAACTTGCCCTTTTACGTAAATGTAGTTGTGTTACGTTGCTTTGATTTGTGTGTTCGAATTTGTGTTTCATTATGTGTATGGAAAGAAGGGGGCTGAACGGTACTTTAAATTTGGCGTGGAAAAAGTTACGCACTTTAAATTTGTAGAATGATTTGGTGGTTTTCAAGTTTGTGTGCAGCTTGCAGTGTGGGGGGCACAGAGTTGCTTCAGACATGTGACGTAATATCTCCCAAAAGTGCTGCAAATTTCTTTCCGAAGAATTGTTTCACTCACGTTCCTGCATGCAGGATGTGATCTCAACCAAGGGGCCAGTCTCTTTTTGGACGGGGAAGCCGTGAGCAAAGGACTTTCCCAGACAGAGGTTTCTGCAGACAAAGAACCCTCAAGGCAAAGTGTCAGATAGAGACACTTCAATTTGAGATTCCCTTGTTGTGAGATGAAGAGTTCAAAGATGAGTAAATCTCAGAAGGATCCCTAATCTTCACCGAAACAGTCACGCTTCAGTCCCAAACCAAACTCAACAGAGAGTCGGCACAGCAGACTATCAATTACATTGTAAAGCCTGAGGAATTAGTGAACAAGAGAAGAAGCTAATTTTAGTAAGGCAAGGGGGTTTCTCGGCACACTTTCCACTTTTCAGCTTCCTTTGGAAGCAGTTGTGGTTCAACTTTGTCAATCAACCGGACGAGTCTGTCAGCAGAGCAGTGGCTCGAAATTTCTCTTGCATGCACTTGACCAGGCACCTTCGCGCCACTGCATTCTGGTTGAGTGAATGTCTGGTCAATACTCAGCCTTATTGGGTGCAGATGTTGTCTTTTTTGTCGCTGTATGCGAACACCACATGTATGCATTTCACATTTCGCTCGGCAAACGGATGTACATCCGTACTTATTTTGTCCATTTCATTCAGACATGGTTCTCACACGCCACAAAAGTGGTTCCTGTGAAATCACACAACAATTTCTCGAGATCTTTGGTCAGGAAAGAGTTGTGTGATTGCACAGGTATCCCCTTTTGTGGTGTGAGAACACATTTCTACAAGGATGCGAGCATATACGCAGAATCGGTTTCATGGTCGCTAGCAGAGTTGCACGAACATTGATCGTGCATCGATGCAGTAAATTTGAAACACAAAGTGTCCTCCACAATTCAAACATCTGTGTCTGTGACATAAAATGGTACTTGCGTGTATGTGGATGATATCAATAAAAGACAAAGAATTCGGCGACGAGCAGAATGATTCTGCAATGAAGAAAACAAAATGCGCATGAAACCTTCTGTGCCGTTCACGATGACGCCATGTATGCGTACAGTTGTCGTGCCTTCAGCATGCAATTGTGTTGAAGTTTGAGAAACAGTGAGTGTGTCGTGTACGAGAGCGAATTTTCCGTTCACACAACTTCATGCAGGTCCACAGTTCCAGAACACCTGACAAAGTTCCGGAATTTTATGATTCTGGCGTTGAACTTAATTGGCCAAACGAGAGATTAATCGCGAGTGACGCTGAGAAATTCCTGTTAAATGGAGCCTCTTCGGCGCAAGTGGTTCCCCTTGACCTCACCAAGCGGTTCTGTCGTCTGTGTTTGGGAAGGAATTGAAATGAGACAAATTATTTCAAGACAAGAAGAAAAGAGCAAGAGTCTTTACGGTGCATGAGCCATGGATCTCGCTGCAGTTGATGATACGGAGCACACATCACCGCAGATTCAACAATCTTCTCGTCTTCATAAATTCATCCCATCGGAAATGAAGCGCTCGAGACCTCGAATGATGCAAATAATAGCAGTACAAGCCTCAGAGGTTTCCAAGCGAATAAATATTTCATGAACACTATGTTAAAGCTGGGATTGGCTTCATTCACGAAGAATGCTGGGTATAACACAGAAATTCAATAGCTGATAGATTGTTCTTCAACTGCCCCTTCATGCACTTGCTGCAACGTTCAGGCGCATGCAGGTGTGAACTCAGTCTCATGTGGATGCCCGCCCCTTGTGAATCAACCAGAGCTGCAGATATTCCTTGCAAATCTTGCGGGAACAGAAACTGAAAGAACCTCGTCGTCGCGTTGATTCCTGATACCGTCGTACGGTGAAGAACATATTTTGCAGCAGCCTCCTGGAATGTGTAAACATGAACACATTACCTTCCTTGGCGCTTCACGAACTATGCAATTAGCAGGTTGATTGCAAATGATTTGTATCATACCTCTGTAATAGATTGTCCTCCTGTTGAACTTGCAGCACGGTTAATGCACCCTGAAGTGGCTGAGTCAGGTGTGTGTTTTGACGTCATGCTGCGGTCTCGCAAATTAGCGCTCGGAGGATCGCGGAACGTTACGTACACTGGATCTACAACACGTCCTCCCAAAGAAACAAACAAGTTTCTCGCATTCCTCGCACAGGTTCTATTTAATGGCAGCTTTGTAAAGTTCGTGGTTTGATCAAGACAGAATCGCTTGCCACTGCGAGGCTTATCGGTCAAATGCCACGCTTCCTGCAAACATCTCGCTCTCAACTAAACACGAGGTTGGTTGGATAATGGACCAATTCTCTCTCCTGCTTCGCAAACTGCACAGCACAGCTCACAATGAAGTATGTCAAGAATATAGACTGTGTGGAAAGTTTGGGGTTTTCCTGTTGCACTCATTCCACTCGCCAAGTTCATGCGGGTGGAGTAGTCTCAGACAATTCCTTCGGGTTGACACAACAGCCAGACATGTAGACTGATCAAACTGCCAATTCAAATTTTTGCACACACATGTGCACTCATGCAGATGAGTGCAGTGGCAAAACTCTCGGGCCATCTACCAGGATGGAGGAAAAAAGAATCAGAAAGACCATGCACACCAAGACGAAATGGAACTTTGGTCTGGCAAACAAGTCGCAAAGCTTGTGTACATGCAACGCGCACTGAATCGTCATGCACAAAACAAAATATTTCTGCATGAGGACATCTGCATGCAGCAATCGCCTGGGTGCATCCTTCCACACAAACCTGCTTTGTAGAGTGACAACAGGGCCAGACAGACAGACAGACAGACAGACAGACAGACAGACAGACAGACAGACAGACAGAGGAAGATAGAAGCAGGGAGAGACAGAGAAAGAGAGACGGGGTGACAGGCGACATGGTCAATGTAAGTGACAAAACGAAAGGTTGAAACCACAAACATCAAAAAATATGTCTTGACTTTTCAGGAGTTGTTCTCGACTCTGAATGGTCATGTTGACAATTCACACTCAAACTTTTTTTTTTTGGTGAGTGCCTGCACAACACGCACATTTTACGGAGAGACCACACACAAAAGTTCCGCGTACGCTGCCACGGCTGAAACAGTAATGAGGTGAAATCAAACGCACTCTGGAAATTTTGTTTGTTATTTGACCGAACCTCGAGAAGAAAACAAAGATTTGCGGATACGGATTTTGAGATGTCTTGGCCTTTTTGCTTTCCGATAAGGGTGCGCGTAGCATTCCAGAAAACACTCCCCTTCATTCCGTGCAATCAGCGCACCGTGGCTACCAGCACCGCAGATCTGAAGCTGCACAAAACACAGACTGATTCTGTCCTTCGGCAAACACTTTTTCCGTGCAAAACTGACCGAACAAACATAGGATTATATCAAAAGAGGTCCTTGCGAGAAAGAATGGATGTTTCAAACACGAACATTTACATTCGTTGTATTGAAATTTGCAACCAACTGTCTGACCATGCATTTTGCGCTTTTCCACCATTGTCTTTCATCTGAGCTGGTCTGAGAGAACCCCACCAAAGTTTTTGGCATGTGAATCCACCACAATAAAGAGCAACTCCAAAGATCTGTCAGGTTTAGCGACGCTGGCAGTTCCTCGAGAGAAGGTCTCCTCGTGATGAAGCTCTGGCAAATAACCCACCATTGATTTATTCCATACATTGTTTGTTTTGGAAATTCAAAATTAGCTTAGTAATTAAGGAGCATTCAGTCAGGACAATAAGTATATGCAATCAAATGTTTCCACATGGGCAAGACTAAAAATAGGCGGAGGTATGTACTTTGTGCATTCAGACTAAACAATGCATCCACAGTCAATCTCCGAAAATACTGGCTCCATTGAAGGGTCCAGGACTCTTTCTTCCGAAGGACTTCTGTGTAAATACAGTGATTTCTTCCGGCGTCAATTTCATTACGTGGGCCCTTTCTCCTACAGATTTCAAACCCACCATATCTTGACGTCCATTACCTCCTCATCTGTTTCTATCCAACAAGCATTTCATGAAATTTGACTGTGTCAGAAGCGGCGCTGGAGCCTTTCTGCCAATTGATAAGGAAAAACAGACAAGGACTGGACTAAGGAATTGGATCTGTTGAAAGTTCTGTCCGAGATAAGGCCAGGGTAATATTTCAGTTTTCTTCCGTGTTGTTCAAGAGAAATTTTTTTCTGGGAAACCTGTGACTCGTGTGCGATTAAATGATCCCAACCACGTTTTGATGCTCTGTCCAGTCGTTAGTTGGTTTGAAGTCTGAGTCCAGTTGTTGCTTTGTCTCAGAACCTGGCATCAGCAAGATGTGCCTGCACTTCTTGTTTCCTGTTGACTTTGTTCATTGCAGTGACTTGCGCCAGAGGAATGTCGGAAAAGTTCCGCTGTCAGTGCAAGTTTCGAAAGGTGCACGGTCTGCAAAAGTTCTGGAGGTTCTGATTCTTGACGCGAGTAGAAGTGGATTCATTCACGAAACAGGACTTATGGAAAAAAGGAAGTTCCTCCTTTCCTGAAATAACTCAGTTCGTTCACATCATTTGATCCAGGTCGTCCTGCAAACGTGACTTGACCATCCGCTGTAGAAAACACGACTTCGCGTTTGCTGTGTGACCATGCAGACGCGAGCAAAGCGCAAGGTTCTGTTGCTTGCAGGCTGTATCAGCGTTTGCGCTGCTTATTTCAGGTGCTCTCCCCTCGCAGTGAAGACAGTATCAACCTGCGAGATAACTGGCACGTGTATCGTTTGTAATAGTAACTGGTGTAAATGAGATGTAAAAGTTCATTTGCGTTTGTGCAGACGAACCAAAGGCTGAAGCTGTGCGCATCAGCTGTTCAGATGAAACCACAGTCTCAGTCCGCTGTGGCTCAGATTAAAGGCAATAATTCACACTGAAAAGCTCTGCTTCTTACTCAGCTGACCAGAGAAATGCAGACCCTCGGGCTTCGACCGAAAAAGATGATCAAAACAATGACGCCTGGCGATGCGTTCTCCAAAGAGCCTTTTGCGATCGTCAATCATGATCGGGGCACATCACTGTTTTGCATTCCTTCTGAGATTGATACGAGATTTTGCAAAGTTGACCCAATTGAATGTTTCATGACGATACCCATTGGGAAACAATATTCGGGGCTGGCTTGACGTTCGTCAAATCCTTCAGCCGGAACTGCTGCAAAGAACAATCAAGCCAAATAAAACAGCCCGCTCGGCCTTTTCGTTCTCAAGCTGTCTTTCCCTTGTTTTGCACCGTAACCTGGAACATCTTCTGTTGTTTTCTGAAAAAAAGTTGTCGCACGTTGACCGACTCGGTTGTGCCAAAATGTGTGGGTGTCGAGCAAACTGATACTGAAGCGGCGAGCGCACTCACTGAAGCCGCTCAGAAACAGAATGTTCCAACATAGTTGAGTGGTTGAGTGAAGCCGCGAAGCCCTGCCTGCAGGGAATTACCAATACTCTGCTGTCACGTGGCTCGACCACTTTACTTTTGGGTACTAAAGAACTCAGGATCCCTCGAAGCGTATCAATTGAAAGAAGGAACGTTTTTCCACGCACGAAATTCTTCCTGAAACAACATGCCAATAGAAAGCGAGGAACTTTACTTCTGAAGAGGAATAAAGCCACACAGAAGCGGTTCAGTTGACGTGCTTGTGGTAAGAAATATTTTGAAGGACAATTCGCGTGTTTGTTTCAGAGGTGAGTGAGCTACTCTCATTTTTCTGAAGAAATGTGCATTCTGACACCCCAAAAAAGGGTTTCGTGTTTTTTGTCAGACGAGATCACTGCCTTCACTTGAACACAACCCCAAGACGATTGTGCTCCTGCCTCCGAAACCATTTGGGAGTCGGATAGAGATTATTACAACTCTTTCTCAGTTTCGTCTGGTGTAGTCTTTGTTCTCAAAATTTGTTTTGCTTTTCTTTTGTGCCTTTTTGCCTTAATTATCTTCGGGATTCTGAAAACAGCGACAAGGCGTGTCTCAGCTTCTTTGGAAGGTTCATTGTTTCCAGTGGACTCCAGAAAAAAGCGATGATTCTTGAAGTGAATTTATCGTTTGCCTGCACTCGAGGCAGCGTCTACAATGTCTCACCACCCCATCGAATTCAACACGGATTTCTCCACGGGAGAAACTCTGATAAACTGACTGGTCGTACGAACAGGAAAACAGAGAATGCGTTTTTGCAATTCACAAAAAACATCTGCCCCGTTCAAAAAATTGAGTAGTTTGATTCCAAGTCTTCTGAGAATTTTGCTGCGATTTCGCCCTTGTCACCCCTGGTGTGCCAAAAATTACAGACACCCGAAAAGGGAGGCACGAGCAATGGGACCCTTGCTTGTGTCCACCTCTCAATGTAATGTTTACTTCCACTCGAAGAAACCTCCTCACTGGAGCTCAAGGTGAACCAGAGAGACACCCCCCAACAAATCTCCAAGTGTCAAAAAATTTCCAAGTAATTTTCCCTTGTCTTCTTTTGACCAGTTGCAACACTGTCTCTTAGAAGAAGCAGTAGAAGCAATTAGTAGAAGCAATTTTGTAGTTATTTTGTTGTGTACTCTGGGCCTTCTGTGTGCCTCTATCCAGACACGACACCTCGTACAAGCGTGTGTCTGCTGGAAAACCCTTGTCTGGCCGCTTCGGCCAACCGAATGCGAACTGTTCTCGGAAGTGTGTGCTGCATAGGGATCTTTTCTCGCGTCCAGCGTGTTGACCAAAAGAAATTGTGAGGTCACCGCAGTCCTGCCGTGCGTGTGTAGAGTCCATACTCGGCGTGAAACCTTTTGTCACGCACAGAAGTTTTTCTGCTCGTATTCAGTTTGCACATGAAAGGGTAAACAAAGAGAAGAAAGTGCCCCTCTAACACTGGCCACTGGGTCTCCGTCACTTGGCACCATCCATCAATACGACCAAGTTTTTTCCCATCGGTCCAGCTCAATCGGTTTCGTGCAATCAGATCTTCAAGAATGTGCGGAAACCTCCTTAAATTTCATGACGAGAAATACAGCGTCATCCGCGGGGGCGGAAGGCAACAAAAAAGTGCGTTTGATGGAAAATTGAGCTTCATGATGATGAATACTCATTTGAGACCATCGCTTAAAAGGCAAGCAATTGGAGATTTTTTTTCGTTTCTGTCCCATCCATTCGATAACATTGTTCTCTGTGAAAATGTGTGCTTCAGTTGTACACCTTTACCCCATGCACCCATGAAGGCACTTGCCAAGGAAGGTTTTTCGCCAACTTTGTTGTGATGTGACTCCATCCAGAGCCCAAAAAGCAAGGAAACGTGAAAATAAACATTTTGTTGGGGTCACAACAAAGGTACATTCGTTGCTTTCGCAACCATGATTTTCTTTGTTGAGCAGTGGTCTCAACCGATAAAAAATAACACGAGACGGACTCGCAGCCGAAGAAAATCTGAAGTCGAATGTCCACAAGAAAATACACACGAGTCTTGCAACTGCTGCTGTAGGATGGACTCCAAGTGTTTCTCCTTTTCACTGCTCTTGCAGTTGTGTGCGCGACCAAAAACGCGGATGCAAATTTTGCGGAGCAACAGGAACCAAGAACATGTCTCCAGAATCCAGCAGAGCACCAAGTTCACCCACGAGTCTGGAGGCGGGAGCTGCTGTCTTTCTTCAGAACCACGCATCCGCGTCCCTGATGCGATGACGGGGTCACAGGTGGATGGTCTGAAGCATTGAAAAAGAGCAGAACCCGACATATTGGGTTTTACTCTTCAAGAATGATTGCTAATCCATACTGAAGTGGCCTAAGAAAGCAGTGGTGTGCTTGATGACTGAAGCGGGTGGAATAAATGTGCACATCAGTAATCATCGACACTCTACTTGGCCATATCGTTGTTTCGTCTTTGCATTGTGTTCTGACATGAACAGACACCCGTGTTCGTGGTGTCTGGCCATTTGGTTACATCCATGGCAAAATCTTAGAGATCGTTCGCGCTGAGCTCACCAAATTTACAGGTGTCTCGTTTCTGTCCAACAATTTACACACAAAATTTTGAATTGCAGATCAACCCAACTCTTTTGCGGAAAAAAGTTTGATTCTGGGGTGTTTTGGCCATGAACCAGAATTGCTGCACCCAGCCAAGCCCAACTTTTCCTGTCCAGTCCTGCCCTGCACCCTCCATCTCTTTTCCAGACAAAATCCGTAGCTCTTAGCTTGCAGAAAGAGGCGTCTGTCCGTATTTCATGCTTCAAGTGATTATGGTGGTGAAGACCCTGGGAGTTTGAACACTTTGGACTGCAACTCGGCACGCTATTGTTCCCAAAGAAACCTTGCAGGTCCGCTCTTGTGAAGCGTATCTCTTGCAGTTGTTACAAGCAGGCATGCATAATTAAGAAGGAATCAAAAGTTCTCGCAGCAGAGATGGCCGACCTCCATCTCCATTTAGACAAGCACCAAACTGATTGCGGCCAGATTGCAATCATAAATAAACCACAGTGTTCTAAGTGTTTTCAGTGAGCGCCGCGCATCCCGGACAATGCGGTGCAATCACAGTGGACGTGTCGGTACACGCAAGCGAAAGCAAAATGCTTTTGTGCACACGTGAAATTTACGAAAAGCCAAAGGAAAAACATATGCTGAAGAGAATTTGGTGTTCCAACAACCCATTCGCTTTTTATTGCGTCAAAGAAAAAGATGAAAAGCAGTGAACCTGAATGCTTTCAGGTTTTGTTTTTGAGATACTTGCTTTTCTTTTTTTTCAAAACAGCGCTGCTGTGATCAGGCTATTCTGAATCGGGTTTGCTTATCAACGGAAATTGCGGCAACACGCGAGAAACCATTGTTACTCGCCTGCAATATTCTGCAGGCAATTTTTCTTTGTGGATGGACCATTTCTGTAACAAAGCAAGCATTGCTTTGCTTGATTCCATTCACTGCATCACACCAAGAGCACTGAAGTGTTCACTTGGTTCTTGCACTCGTCGGCTGGATGCGAGTCACCACAGCAGTGTTTTCCAGGTCCAAACAAGTGAAGGAGAATGCACGGCTATATTCTGTGTTAATTTGTTTGTGTTCATTTGCGTCGAGTGAAATGTGTACCGTGTTCTGTCAGTTGCGAGGAAATTGGAAGGGCTGCGTGTTCGACCTGCCTGCCCCAGGTTCACTGTTGCTGCTGCACACGCACAAGCATGGACTGCCTGTGACTTGACTGAGCACTGCGCATGCATCTGGAAAAACTGACTGACCTGCATGCATGAGAAAGAAAGACAGAACGCTTTCAGACACTGATGAATGAAGTTTACATGTTCGAGTGCACAAACATGTACGCGTGGTGAGAAAAGACCTGACATTGAAATGTTGTTCTCTGAGAAAGAAAACAACTCAGGAGTGCCACTTCTCCTTGACTTTCGCAGTGAGAGAGAGGGAGAGAGAGCAAAAAACTTGACAAGGCCGCTTTTCAAGAAAAATGTTGTTCCACCGTGTACCCGAATCTACCCACAGGTTTCCAGGTCAAAACTGTTGGATACCTGAAGGGAACATATGTCTGGGCAAACGAAGAACAAAACCTTCCAATTTGTTGGGATTTCGCTGTCATCATGCACAAAAGACGAAAAAACACAGAAAGTTCACGACCAGATAATTTCAATTTCTGAAATATTTGAACTGAACTAACTCTGAAGTACTTTGGCATAACAAGTCTCTCTAACACGTGTCGGTTCAGAAACTCCAAACGATAAATTGGCTCCTGACCTGAAACAATTTCTGGGATTTGTGTTTTGCAAGGCCAGGAGGCAAATTGGAGCGTTACAACCAAGTCTTGGCAGGAAGTGGGTGCTGACCAGGTGCGCAACTGTTTTGTTCTGAGAGAGGACCAAAGAGAAAATTTATGCACAGAGAGGCACAACAAAATAGTTGTCTTCTGCTGATCCTGAGGAAGCTCAGAACCTTGTGAGAACCAAAGAAAGTACATTTCAATTTCTTTTTAGCAGACCACCACCAAAAGTTGGCTGTCAAAGTGACGGCGATCTCAAAAATATTCAATACCAGTCTGATGAGTTCAAATATTCTGAGCAACAACCACACTTACACGATGTTAGTTTCCCCTGGTCTCTGCTGTCACTTCCTTCTGTGAAGAACAAAATGAAGGAGTGACAAATCATAGTTCCAGGGGACTTGACTTTGATTTCAGCAATATCCGAGGGAGCTGCGGTTTGTTTGTTGCAGCTGAACCTCACACAACTGAAACCTCACACAACTGAAATGTCAACATGTTGAACTTCGCAGATTGACTCTCGTGCTTAGCTTGGCAGCACGTACCCGTTTCTTTCTGTTTCTTTCTTGTTTCTTTCTGTCAATTAAGTCTGTGAAAACGAAAGTACGTTTTTCTCGAGCATCGGGAGGAAAAGACGTCTTGCGTTGAAAGCTCGCATTTGAGGCTCGCTCACACCACTTCAGGCTGAAACTCTTGACACAAGTCTCGAAGAAAAGACCTTGATCAGACACACAAAACGGGGGACAGACTTACCATTTGGAGCACGTTGACCCTTCCTGAAGTTCCTGAAGCTGGTTTCTCGGGGTGGACTCACCCGATGGCACGACAAGGGTCATTTCCTCGGAAGTCGTCAGTGTGGTCCCAAACAATGCGCGTGAGAAAAGGTTCTGGTGTGTCTGATGCGCTTGCAAATGCTCAGAGGTGCACAAATCTCAAACTTGTTTTCTTTTCGTTTTGTCCACGCCAAACACCCAGAAAAGTTACAATTCTTGTAAAACGGGTCAGTCCTGACCCTGTGAAGTTGGTTTGTCCCACACGAATGAACTTTGGGTTGGATTTGGAACCAACGTAGCCTGACCCTGTACAATCTCCCCTCTCTCTCTCTCTCTCTCTCTCTCTCTCTCTCTCTCTCTCTCTCTCTCTCACACACACACACACACACACACACACACACACACGTTGCATCTTGTTGATCGCAAGGACGTCCGCGGTTGATCATCCACTGGCTCGATTCACACGCTCATGTATGTGAACACCTCGAGGGAATGTTTTGAATTGGAGGTCCCCGAGAAAAACTGAACAAGAGGCATGTGGTGGGAAGAAATCAGACGAAATGCACTGCACGATAGTTGACGATTGTAATTCCCTTTTCGAACCCACCAAGTCGAGAGAGATGTTGGAACCAACAGATTCCAAACAGTGGTTTCTGTGACCTGCCAATTGTGGTGTTGATGAGGAAATACCTGTGCGCAAAACAGAAAATTTATTGGTATCATTCTGCTCCGATCTCATTTGGCGTGGCTTTGGGCATCACTTACATTGTTCAGTTGGTAGTTTCATTGACAATGTGTCAAGTCCAGTGGCTTGAACTCTGAATAATAGGTCACAGCATGAAATTAGACAAAAGCTATGTCCACCAAAAATAGGACCGTGGTTCTTGGGGAAGTCAATACACGAACAATGTTGAAAACATAGCCTCGGAAACCAAGTCAGTCGGCAGACAAAAATGATGACGTGCATCAGGTTCGTCGAAAATGGAGGAGGTGAGGACAGTTTTCAAAACTCACGCTCGATCAATTCACTTTGAACCCAAGTTGTACATTCTCTCCTTCATTCAGTCACAGCGTCCTACCAGCTGGGTCTCCTCTGGCTTCTCTGTGAAAACGCGTATCTCTTGAAAAAACACTTCACAAACGTTTTCTTGTGAATAACTTTGTCGTCTTTCGTGTGGCTTTAAAACGATCCAGACCAACATACGAGGGATGTCCACGATTTCTTAGTTTTTGTCCAAAAATACGTTGTTTTTCAGGCGTGATTTTTTTGTGGACAGGATAAACTCATCCCAATGATTTTGCCAGTGCACTC
>JAAUXT010089679.1_pt1 | contig 13625 bp, 18 predicted proteins | sample 7278171 | NCBI WGS metagenome assembly JAAUXT01 (sample SAMN14350112, study PRJNA611818) | marine sediment metagenome | isolation source: surface marine sediment (1.8m) | place: French Polynesia: Moorea | collected 2018-08 | reverse complement strand
TTTTGGAAGAGGCTGCCTATAGGTGATTTGATTTCGCTCACTCCGATTTCGCTCGCTTTTTCCAAAAGCTCACAAATCGGACCAAGCTCCTCAAATCACCTAAAAACGACCGCGTGTCACCCAATGTGAAAACCCCTCATACAGCGATAACAAGTGGACTTGTGTGCACAACCGCAGTGCTTTTGACGCATTCACTGTGAAACGGGTGTTTGACATGAATGCGCGTTGATAAAACGCTTCTTGTGTCCCGAGCTGAAAGAACTTGAGAGTTGAAAAAGTCTCTTGACACTTATGCATACAAGGAACTGCTCAGGTCCCTAAGTGGAAACAGGCGCACTGTAGAAACAAGCTCTAAATTCCGCGCGTTTTCATACAAATAACCAAAAAAAATTTCACTTCAGTCAGTTTGCCGTCAGCCAAGGGTTCAGTTTGAGATTCAGAAGACCTGTCTTGAATGGAAGGACACCAAAAAAGAACCTTCCGGTCAATGTCTCCCAAGGAAGAAAAATGGCTGTTGAAGATGAGGTGGTGGAGACGTGTCCAGTTTCGCAGTGTAGGTGTTGCAGCTATAAATCTCAGGACAAGGCCGTGCTTATTAGTCTGTTGACTTTTCCTGTCACTTTGGGGCCTTTTTGCGAGCGTAACGTTCTGGCGCACAGCAGACGTGGTCAAATTTGCATGCACTCACAGGGACATGGTTTCTCTCTGTCAGAAAAGGCTTTTGGGCCGTTTGTTGCCCCTGAACTACACGAAAAGCACCACTGACAATGTCCACGAGCTTGTTCTGCTGTGGATGTCGTTTCGGGACGTAGCAAAGGGGGAACTGCGAGATGATGGGGCAGGATCCAGGGTTCCGTTTTTAGGGGGAATCATCCGCCCAAGGGTTGGCGGTGCCAACAGGGAACAGTTTTCACGCGAAACGACACAAATTGCACCTGGGTTGCACAACAGAGGGACTGGTGCCCCAGGTCCCCACCCTGCCATACGTGAAAGATCGACACAGAGATGGCCCCGAGAAGAAATTTTGCAAAGAACTCCTTCTTGGTTTGATGGGTAAAAACGCGCCAATTATGGCAAAGCGTCTCCATGGTAACTGTGCCAAAACTCTGAGCAGCCTGAACTTTGTGAAAGGTGTGACAACACGGTATTGTGGAAGCATTGGTGGAACAGTGAACACACTCCCCATGTGTTCAAACATGCATTCAAAACACACATGGGAACAGCATGCTTCCGGTTGTATTTGAGAATTGGATTAAAAGAGAGCAACTGCCTGGGGTTTGGAATACATTTGTCACCCGACACTTTGACACGTCGCCCTTTCGAAATCCTGCCTATTTCGAACAGATTTGACTCTTTTGGCGGCTGACGGTTTGAGAATGGGTGGGGGTTTGGGGGAGGACTCCATTCTCTCATTTCTGTCAAAAAGCGCATTCTTGCAAAGTCGACACCGCTTTTGGCTATTCTTGGGTATGTTCCCCGCAAGTAGTTTATTCCTCAATTTTCTGGCGAAATACAGTAAATACAATGAATAGATGCCAGTAAAATCGAAATCACGACAAACTTGTCAATCACTTATTCTTCCCGAATCATACACAAGACTGGTTAGTGGGTCAAGACGTGACCCACATGAGGCTCAGTCGACTTTGCGAACAACTCAGTCTGCAACGCTCCGGTCCGAATTGAATTTTGTTTCCAGTTTAGAAAACATAGGTGTCTGCTGCAGTTTTCACTGCAAGTGTTCAACGTCTGTTCTGCGAGTGAACGTGTGTCTTGTTTTGAGAGGCAAAAATTTGTGACCAGTTTGTGTGTTTTGTGACACATTGGAGTGTTTTTGACACATTTGAGGTGTTTTTGTTGCACAAAAAGAACATGATTCACGAATGTTTGGATTGCTCATAATGGCCACATCAACCTTGGACGACAACAGTATTTCTGTCACCATGCAACGATGCCATGGAATAATTTCCAGTTGTCCTTGGCTGTTGCGGGTGCGGAGGATCGTGCCTGAGGGGGGCAAACGAAACAGGAAATATTGTCTTCCGGGGTCAGGGGGGCAGGACCCTTTGCGCCCCCAACCAACCAACCCTGGATTCGTCTACCCTCTGGACTGGTTCCACGTTTTCTGCTCAGTAGAATCCACGAGGGAAAATGACATTGAGGGTAAATTACATTCCCTTCGCTCATTCGAGATCAGTGTCGGAGTCACTGGAGCGTTTCCCTCGGCAACAAAATCCGTTGACAATCGAGCATTTAAATTTGAAAGAATCGTGGACAATACATCTACCCTTAGCATCGGGTTCGCATCCTTTTGGCTCGATTAGCTTTTCAATGCGGAGCAATTTGCGGATTTCAAAAAATGAGCTAAACCCTGCCGAGGGGGACAAGGCTACTCAGGGCAGAGCTCCTGGAAATGCAAATCCTATCTGAGAGCGTTCGCGGTGGCAGAAGTGTACTCGTGTTCCTTTTGTCTTGCTGATTCGGGTGGGTCGGTTCCGCTTATCCCCAAATCCCAAGAGTACAGTCGTGACTGGCTCATCCAAAGTCAGGGTTTCAATTTCGAATGAGAACCTTGCGAGACCGCGCGCACGGTCCCGACTACTTGTACAAAACAATTTCGAGTATTATTCAAGACTTCCATCCGGGAAAATGAGCATCAAAATGCACGCGAAATACGAAGCAATCGAAAGAGCAACGTTTTCAATGTTCCGTCCCGTCCCTTTTGGAGTGTTGTCACTTGGAACCCACATGCGTGTGTTTTGCACTCCGAACTTCAAGGGAGAAAAGTCAGGGCCCGAACCCAACTTTGAAACGTGTTTGGTCAGAAAAAGTTGCCTTTGTGACTGGGGTCCAAATGTTTCGGGGGGAAGGGCAGCACCCCGTGGATCTACCCTCGTGCGTTCAGAGCAAAGGGCAACAGAACATAGGTGCGAGACAAAATGGAAATTATGCGCGAAGATCCACTTGTTCACGCAGTGCTTCTTTGGTTTGTTGTGTGGGGAACTTGCTCATCTCGCGCACGACAGGGAGGAGAACCTTGAAGTCCTTGTTCATACTTCAGCGTGCATGTACTGCGCGGGGTATGCACAAAGTTGTGAAGATGCACAGACACTTCTGCGCACACATGCATGTCAAAGAGGCTTCGTGTCAGGTCCGCTCCACACTGCGTGCGTCACGCATTGTGTTCGTCTGGCAGTTTTGATGTTGCGTGACGCGTGCTCATATTTCTGACATCAGCGTCAAAGTTTCTCAAGCGGTTTTCATATTGGTGACGCGGGGTCGTTTTCTTGACGTCAGCGTCAAAATTTAACACCGAACCCATGGGTGGAATTTTTGACCTCAGCCCAAAAAACGACTGCGCTTCACCCAATGTAAGAACCCCTTGAACTCAGCAATGCGATTTTTGACGTCAACACAAGAAACGACCGCGCGTCACCCACTCTTGTCAACGGACGCTGCGTCGTCACTGTGACACTGCCCCATTGATGACGCACATCAGACGCCTTCAGTGTGAACCGCGTCTCCCAAGGACAAGAGAAGGGGGCGACCGACTGGAACGTGAGGCTGTGAAACAAGACACGAAATGCATGGGAGTCCACTCGAATGAACATTCGACGGAAACATGTATCAAACATGCATTTTCTAGACGTGTGACCAAGGTGCGGAAGGGTAAGACTTCCGTCAAGTCAATTCGTGGACTCAACGAACAAGGTTCAGGTTCGTCTCAACAGTGGTTCGGGTGGTGGTGGTGGTGGTGTGTGTGTGTGTGTGTGTGTGTGTGAGTGTGTGTGTGTGCATTTGTATATCAAGGTGACTTCTGCGAATTAGTGTTTGTGTTTCTGTGTGTCTTCATGACTTCTGGAGATTGGGTGTGTGTGTGCACGTGTGCGGTGTGTGTGTGCGTGCGTGCATGTATATATCAAGGTGACTTCTGCGAATTAGTGTGTGTGTTTGTGGTGTGTGTGTTTGCGTGTTGGGTGAGAAGAGGCCCGCGGGTCTGAGCCAAGTTCTTCTGCCGCCATGGAATTCTTTTGTTTGAAATCAGGTCGTTTCAACCTGAGAAGGCAAAAGAAACACTGGACGAGAGACCAGGCCTCATGTGGAGAGGCTGCGTCGAACCAAAGGTGCGATTGCAGGTTTGGGTCTGGGACCCCCCAGTCCCCGTCCTCTCATAAACGTGTCGTTCAGGTCGCTCAATCTCCAAAGAAATAGACCAATGAGGGAAGAAGACATCAAAAGAATTGTGGGATGTATTCAGGGCAAATTGGTGCAGATTTGGGCAGGGTTCTTGGGGGCATTCGAGACCTAATGGCCCTCTTTGTGAGGAAGGGCTCTGTGTTGTGGTTGTGCCCATCTTTGCTCCTGGGGACTTTGGCCCCTTTGCCCTCATCATCTTTTCACGTGTCATAGATTCTGAAGATGATTGCAGGGTTCTGTGTGCGGGGGAAGGCCTGGTTCTCACCCCGTGCGTTGCGTGGGCAAGGCAATCGGTGCTGTAAGGACTTGTAAATGGATGCAAAACGCACCGTATCTGCTGTGAAACAGGTGAAAGAGGCTCTTTGTGTGTGTGGCGAAAATTCGAGACGAGGGAAGACTGTGTCGCAATCTGGGTTGTCGTCTGAATGGTTTGGTTTCGCATTGCCGTCGCGCAGGGAAGATCTGACGTATCAACACCGCTGATCAGGAGATTTGCACAATGCGCCTGCAGGCCATGGCGCACGCTGTGATTGGTATTAATGCACTGCGTGGGGCCTGTTTCACACAACAAGCGTCATGCATCGTGTCTCTGCGCAACTCAATGGGCCCTGCGTCAAGCTTCTCTTGTTGATTTGAACGCACTATGAATGATCACGCAGTCATCAAGGAATTTTATTTCTGCTATGATCCCTGTTTTGATCCTGTGTTAACTGTTTGGAGATTTGGCAGGTAAATTTGCTGTTGCGGATCCAGGGTTGACGCAGAGGTCCTGACACTGCCGATTGCTTCCGACTCTGAGGGCTGCAGGGAACGCTTGGCCATTTCTGGAACTGCAAAAACTGTTCTGCGCCTTAGATACTAAAGACTGGGGGTCCAAAGAATCATGAGAGGGGGCGGGCTGCACCCCTGGATCCACTGAAGACATTTGATCTTCGGCTGTGTGCGGAGTGTACCCTCAGGTGGGCTCCAGGGCCCTTTGTGAAACTTTAATCTTGTGCAGCAGATCTTGTCCCAGCCAGACAGGCGGGCCATGCGCGAGTGGAGAAAGGTCAACGAATTTTCGTCAGGGTTTCTCAAAGCCTGATCCACAAAAACATTCATGAGATCAAAGTTGAAGCATTTTGCCTCTGGGGATTCGAATCAGGGCCTCAAATGGGGAGCGTGAGTGCGCTTTGGCACCACGGTGCTGTCTGATCAGTTCGATCGGTTGTTCGGTTGGATCAGGTTATGTTGGGGGATTTTGTTGGAGACAATACGGAAACGTGCAGTGGAGGGGGATTTACACCGTGTTGTATTGATCGGTTTGTACCTGCGGATCCGACTCACGATCAGACAGGCCGGGTGTGCGTGCGCGCTGCTTCATCCAAACTGGGAGTGGAAACAATCAAGCCTGCAGTTGGCGAGGAGAAAGGTTGGTGTGCGTGCGTGTGTGAGTGTATGCGTGCTCATACATCCTCTGTGTGCACGACGTGTGTGTGTGCGTGCATGTGAGGTACGCTTTTAACCTGGTGTTCGCAATCCTGGAAGCTTCTGTGTGTGTGTGTGTGTGTGTGTGTGTGTGTGTGTGTATGGGTGTGTGTGTATGGGTGTGTGTGTGCAGTTTGTGTGTGCGTGTCCCCGCTCGTGTGTGTGTTTGCATGAACAAGCTATTGTGGTTGGATCTGTTCGCATTCTCAATTTCTTTGTTGTTCCTGGCTCATTTCATTGTGCGTCTCGTTTTTTTGACCATTGCTTCATTGATCCGGATCTTTTGTATCATTTCCTTTTGTTCTGTGTGAACACTTTCTGGACACAAAAAGCGCACAATTTTGGGTGGCCCTTGTTGATTCAGACTGTTGACGATCATCCTTGAGGTGAGTTGGTGATTTGTGCGTTTGTCTGGGCATTTTTGTGACAAAGTAGAAACATGTCACCAAGCGGGACTTTTTCTGTACAATCAACGCACGATCAGCCCTGGCTGCCGACACTGTGAAACATGCGACACCACTGACTTCATAAGCTGAAGTTTTCAATGGATTAAGAACCTTTCTCAGGTCTGTGCAATTCAGATCTTCATACAGAAGAGATACTAGTTGTTGGCAAAGCATTGCAAAAGACGTGAATCTGCTGTATGGGCTGCGGGCTCTGCCACGAATTGTGAGGACGCAACCCTGTGGCGACGACACACCCAAATTTTCACAGTGTGGTCACAACAGACGCTCAAAAAGAGTCGATAAGATTTATGATTAATGCAAAGACAGATAAAAGTGTCATTACACTCAAAAAATTTCCCGAAAAAATTATTTCCTTGATGTTTTGAGATTGTACGTCGCATGCACATTGATCAATTTCGTATCGTGACACTGGGAGTCTCCGCAACGAAGAGTCAGGTTTTCAGTCAGAATGACAAAACGTCTTCAAGTTTGACCCCTCAGATTCGCAGGTTTTGAGAGTGCTCAGACTTGTCACTTTGCACTTGATTTCGAAGTGCACGGAATTGACTTTGTGTGAATGTGTGCGTGCGTGGAGAAGGAAAGTTTGCATTTGGTCAGCGGGCTTGCAGATATTGCTCCTACAATTGACAAGGAAAACGTTGATTTAGAACTGTTCTGTGTGCAGGTACTTGTGAGCAGGAAAATATTTTTATCGTTTCCGGGGGATTTTTACAACGCGAAGAGCTCGAATGAAATTCAGAGCACTGAAAAAAGTGTTCTGAGGTCACAGGACTCATGCGACGCTTCTCAGGTGTGTGGTGGTGTGCTGTTCTTACCAGCACCAACACCCTCAGTCGTGTTCCCCATAAAAGGAAGAGATTTTGGATTCAGATGGATTTCTGTCAGATCTGATGATCTGATCAAGGACAGGAACATCAGCACAGGCACCACAAAAGGTTTGCTTTTGTTCATGTCGTTTCCACTTTGTCTTTCAATTGAATGTTCATGTGAGGAAGTACAGAATGAGCAGAGTAAAATCTGCACTAAAATCTGCTGTAGCAGGTGCCCCCTTCGTGCTTGCGGGAAAAAGTGTTGTCAAAAAACCTGCTGACGCCCCTTCAGAGTGTGGAGGTGTCCGTGTGTGACAAAGAATCACGGCTCTGTTCGTGTCCTGACTGTGGGAAAGTTCCTGGGGTCAGTCTCGAACTGGAAGCGATACTTTCACCTGTCGGAATTTCCAGGCGCCAGCTCGGTCGTTTTGATCTCATCTTGAATTGGCAACGTGGATCAAGATTCGATCATTGGGCCACGCCCAAGGGCAGGTCTTCGAACGGGGAATTTGGTGCAGGGATAGAAATCCATTTGTGCATGTAGAGGCGAGTTTGGAGGACAATCTCATCTGTTTTGAGACAATAACTGAGTCGTGATCTGGTGTTGCGCGGGCGTATTACAAGCGACAAATTTCGTTTGGCAGTTTTCAAACGCACCGAAACAAACTTCCCTTGCGGCTGGGGTACTGGGACAACTAAACGTGGAGCTTGTGGCTTGAGTCTTGCACCGAGAGGCCCTGATGTGATGAAGAGGGGGCGGGGGGAGGGAGGGTCCCTCGAACAAAAGGATCCTACCTGATCGGACGTAACGCTGTTGACACAGGTGAGGCCGCTGTCACGTCGGAGCTTGTGAGAGCCGGTGCAACGAGACAAGGACGACCCATACACGGGTGTCTGGCCATTTCAGGTTGGACCTCAAAATGGCCAAACACCCTGTGTCTCCTGGTTTCAGGTCTGACCTGAAATAGCCAGACACTGCCTGAAAATGCTACTCAAGAGCCTGTTTCAGGTGGGACTTGAAATGGCCAGACACCCATGCCTACTCATTTGGGTTGTTTGGCCATTTCGTTACACCGAGATGAGACGAGAGTGACGCACAGAAGGCGGAAATCCAGGTGAACCGCTCCAGATCCCCGAACATTGACTATCTGTACCCCCCCCCCCCCCTGGAGAGTAATTTGCAGGCAGAGGAACTCGATGGAAAACGGAGGTGACCGACACATTGAATTTTCATGTTGTTGAGATGTACCTTGGAAAACCCTATGAGACTTGTTTGCTGCAGACAGCAATGTCTGGTTGTTTTAAGAAAGATCCCCATTTGAGATCAGACGGCCATTTTTGTCCAAAGAGTTTTGGCGCATTTTCAAGATGAGCCTTCAGGGGAGGACGAGTGCAACGTCAGGATAATTGACTTTGTAGTCGCAAGCAAACTTGAAATGAAACGGTGCAAAAAGAACAGTTCCTTCGAATTATTTTTCGAGAGGGAAAGATTTTGACCATATTCTGAAGAAACCTGCATTTGTGGAATGTTCCAAGGGGAAAAAGTTAAAAACCGCAAGGTAAACATCCGCACAGTGAAAAAAATGCTCCGACCATATTTCATCACTTTGTGTGAGGACTGTGCAGTAGTTCGTTGCAGAACTGTGAAAAATGTTCGTTCTTTGGGGTCTCTGGAAAACTTGTTTTGTCCACATTTTCAATGGGGGGAATTTTCTGGGGGACACCACTCTGGTGAACAATTGTAAAAATGACTGGCCCTGGCAAGTTGTAAAAATGACGTTTGCAGCCGCCCGGTGTGTTGAAATGGCGCGTCTTGTTTCACAGTGCAGAAACGGGACATTTTTGTGAAAATGGTAGGAACACAAAGAGAGATTCAAAAGGGAGAGACATGTTGCAAACTGTGAGTCATGGCAATTATGGTGCGAAAAAAGACGCAGAGAAAGGAAATGATGAATGATCCAAGTGCACAATGCGCGCGGGACGCGACAACGCGACGCGTCGCACGTCGCGTCCGCACAACCCGACCTCGCGTCGTGTGTCCGACAACGCCACAAAACTGCAGAAGCGTTTCTCCTCGAGAGATGTCTGAGACAGGTTCACATTGCTTGCGTTGCGTCTCTGACCTTGCCAGCCCTGAACTGACCACAGATCAATTTTGCAAAGTTGCGGTGTGACCGATGTCGGACTCGGCAGCCTCGATGTGAGTTCCGCCCCACTCACAGCTCGTATTTTGCAGGACCTGAACCACCTGGAGGAGCTTGAAACGTGACAGCTTGTCTTCCTGCGAGAGACTGGAAAATTCGGACAGACTCAGCCTCAAGCATTTGAGAGATTTTGGAGTCCATTTTGACATTGACGCCTGACGCAGTGACGTCACAATGTGGTTCGCCGTGTCCTGCGTCCCCAGCTCCGGAGGATCTCACTCGTTTGCGGGATTCCTCAGCAGAGGGCGTCACAAACGTGACGTCACGACGCGCGGAGGCGACGCCGTCCAATACAGCGACGGCCACGACGGCGTTGTGCTGAAGGATTTCAGAAAATTGACCTTGGATGAACTCGAAGTGACCCGAAGGTCATCGGTGGGTCACAAAGGGCAGAAATCATCCCCAGTTGGAGTGACGCACAGCGACTCAGCGTCTGACCTGACCGAACGGACGTTCAACTCTTCCACATCCAGTGGTTACACCAGTGGGGGAGAAGGGTTGCCTGGCAACCACAGCGTCCCCCCAGGAACGAATAGAAATGGTTGCGCACACAACGATTTGAGGAGCAAAGACGGACTGAAGTTGCTCGAAGACTCCCTCAAAGTTCTGAGAAGGGAGAAAAAGCCTGAAAGGTTGACAAACAGGAACAGTTACCATGGGAGCAGGAGTAGCAACAATCACCAACAGAACTCGAGTCACAGAAGCAGTTTCCATGACAACAGTGCGTCGAGGAACGGTATCAGTGACGACGTCTTGAAAAAGAACCTTCTGAACCACAGACACGCTGTGTTCGCCAAGTTGCACCAGAGCAAGAGTCTGGGAGACTTCACCCACGTGCGCAGCAGTGAACACCTGGATTACAGAGACCGGAACTTCCACCAAGAATCAACCACCAACTTCCGGTCAAATGCGACCTTCACCCCAAACAATGGATCTCGGGAGAATTTTGAGGATTCCCCCCCTGAAGGGCGGAGAAACCCCCTGGGAGTCCTGTCCCCAGGGGAACCCTCCCCCGGGGACCCCGTGTGGGTTCTTGATCCCCAGAGAGCGGAAGAACCCTGCGTGGGAACAGGGGACCACTACGAGTCCAGGGCCCCTGGAGTCCCGAGGCCCGGGTCCCCAAGCTGCATTTGCGAAAACGAGCATTGCGATCGTTACTGGCAGCAGCGCCACAGCACACGACAGGAACGCCCACCGACGCCACCGCGCTACTGCAGCGTCATTGACGTCACCACGTCCGCCATTTACGTGAAGGATTCCACGTCTGACGTGGAACACGTGTCCACGTTCCACCACAAAGACTCGCAAAATCTGACGTCCTTCGCGCAAGACGCCAGGGACACGACGAAGACGACCTACGACGTCAGTGGCGTCACGTCAAACAGCTACGTGGGTGACGTGAAGACGTCGGCGTCGACGGTGAGGGACGTGAAGAGGTCGACGTGCAGCGTGAACGTGCAGTCGTGCTGGGGATTCGACGCTGTAAGTTTCACCTTTCTCGTGTTTGCTTCGCTTTCACCGTTGCGGGGATCGGGGCCTTGGGGGGTGTCACCTTCCCCCATTTTCTTCAAATCCACTGACATGCGTCTGGCAGGTATGTCTACATCCGCTTCGAGACGCTGCGAAAAATTGTGTCGACATTGGGCGGGTCGTGTCAAAAGGGTCGCTCGGAAATTTGGCCTGGCCTCTGGAGCTGGAGGCTGGGACCAACACACAGCAGTGAGACGTGGGAATCCAGGGACATGAGCTGGGGGAATCCGGGGATGATCCAGGGGCAGGAATTCAGGGTCGGATCCAGGGGGCAACCAGGCATGGGTCCAGCATTCTGTGTGCGTGAACAATATTTGGAGCCCAGCCTGCAATGTTTTCCATCTGGTTCTTTTTAAAGATATAATTGTTGCTGCTCTGACATTCTTTGCTCTGACCAATCCATGTATCCGCCACACGCATGAAGCAGTGGTTCAATGGTACTCGGGGTGTTTGTAAACTTCGCCAGGTGAAACACGAGGCGAGAGACAAGAATGTGACACTGGCTTCACCCGAGTAAACACGTGACACTGAGACGCGTGAGAGCGTCTCGTTGTCATGGCTGCTGGCGCGGGGCGACGTCAGTGCGCGTCCTGCGTGGACGACGTACTGTGGGTCCAAAGCGATTTCTCGGCTCTTTTTCACAATACATGCGTCCTGCGTTGTGTCAATGGGCGCTACTTGCACGGTGCTTCACTCTGTGCGTTTGCCAATTGACTGAGCGAGCCCACGCCCTTGTGGTGGGACGCTTGCGTACGGGGAGGATGTGTCTGCGCTGCGTCTCTGCAGAACAGAACGGACGCAGCATCGCAGGCGACCACGTTGCCATTGCCATGCCCGTGCAACAACACTCTGCACGAGCCTGAATTTCTTTGGTCTGCCCAAAGACGACGGTCAACTCCCAACCAACAGATCTGGAGATTCTCCCCAGAACTGATCGCAGACAGCACTTGTTTACTCGGATATTTACTCTGTTGGGGTGGATGTGCTGGGTGGGCCACGACGGGCAGCGGGGGCGGAGCCAGGCTCTGGTCGGGAGGGCGACTCCACAGAGAGGCCCAAACTTTCAAAGTCGCAAACGTTAAACTTGTATCCAGAGAGGGCACTGGGTCTGCGTGTGGGTGACTTGTTTGAATGGCTCTCGTGCTGTGGTATAGCAGACGACAGGGCTCAATTTCAACCGTGCATACCTGGCTCCCGGTGTGATGAAATGGCCAGACCCCAGAAACCAGGAGACCCCGGTGTCTGGTCAATGTGTGCACATTGCGGTCACCTGTCACTCGGAGCACTGACTAATTGCACTCAGAGGTGTGACCCAGGGTCCTGAAAATGCCGGGTCTCCTCATTTAATTCACCGAGCCTCCTGGATCGGCCCCTCCCTCAGTCGGCGGATGCGCTGGGTGGGCGGCGATGGGGCGAGACCGGTAAACAATGGCTGCGAGTAAATGTGATGAGGGTCCGATTTCCACCCCGGCGGGGGCAGCATCTGGGTCGCGGGGTTCAACGGACGGATTCGGGGGTTGTTCCCGCCGCTCCACACCAAACAGTGCCCTGGATCGTCTTGGACGGGGTCGTCGTCGCAGTTTGTCAGGACTGAAACGGCCGAATACTCACAAAGACAATTCAACTGACAACTGCAGATTACTTGTTTTGAATATCCTGTTGAGAACAAAGGTTGCCTCTGACGACGTGCCTTAGCTTCCTCCGTCGACCCGTTGCAAGAGAAAGACTCCATCTCAGGCCACAGAGCCACTGGAATCATGTCCGGGGCTTGAATCACGCTCGGGGAACGAACAGGGCGTCAGAATATTCGTCAGTGTTGAAAAACGTGCATTTCAAAGTGGTGGTGGTGCGATCCAGGCAGAGTGAGAGCTGCATGGGCGGTGCCTGTAAATTATCAGTTTTCTATCTCTCAGCTGGCATCAAGAGGTCCCAACAAACAAACTGATAACTAATCGAGTCTCAAGAACCTCCTTGTGAGGTTTCATGTCAGAAGGATTGATCTGTAGATTATTGCATGTTCGAGACAAGCTTTCAGGGTGGCCTGCTCTTGTTTCAGTCCACGCACACACACGTACACGTTCACAACATTTTCATACACAAACGCACGCACACACACGCACACACACACACACACACACACTACTCTCTCTCTCTCTCTGTCTCTCTCTGTCTCTGCCCCTATCCTTGTCCACCTGTTTTCTGCTCGCTGTGTCTGACGCATGCTTCCTCTCCCTCCTCTCTCTGTCTGCCTCTCTCTCTCTCTCTCTCTCTCACACACACACACACACACACACTCACATACGCGCGCGCACTTTCCCAAAAGCAGACTGCTCCAAATTTGGACTTTTCCGTTTCAAACCAAACCAAAAGTGCTGAGTACGTTTTTGTTGTCAAAGATCGACATCACCTCTCTGTGTAGGCATGGCAGGTATGCTGTGAGTTTTTGCTTCGGTTTGGCGGTTGAATCACCTCACTTCTGAAAATGATTAATGAAATCAAACATACTGCTGGAAAAAAGTGCGCATCGTACGTGTCTTCCTTGTAAATTCTGAGGGCTTGTCGCCACGTCTTTTGGGTGCAGTCATCATCCAATATATCACATCCCATAGCGGATCCGGCATTGAGGTCGAAGGGGGCCCGATCCGGGAATGAAGACATTGCACAATTTCCTGCGTGGCGCCTGACAACTCAATAAGAGGGAGATCAGCACTGCATTTTTCAGGGGATCAGGAGACACCACTGAATTCGCTGGAGGCATTGTGGTCTTTGTGCACTGTCAGATACAAAATGGAAAAGTTTGAGTCAAGCCCGAACTGAAGACTTCCTCCACATTGTCGCTCAGTCCGGTGTGGACGTAAATTTATTCCCCGTAAATCTCTTCCCCCCGGAATATTCTTACTGAAATCAGTCAGTAAAACTGTTCCCCCCAGAAAAGATTTCCTGGGCATTTCAGG
>JAAUXT010014862.1_pt1 | contig 13625 bp, 5 predicted proteins | sample 7278171 | NCBI WGS metagenome assembly JAAUXT01 (sample SAMN14350112, study PRJNA611818) | marine sediment metagenome | isolation source: surface marine sediment (1.8m) | place: French Polynesia: Moorea | collected 2018-08 | reverse complement strand
CAAGGAGGACCAGGAAGAATTGATAAACAAGGAAGAATTGATGACATTAACGCCACTGCAACGCTGCAAGGGACTTCGCACTGCAGTTGCCTTGAGCACTGCTTCTCGTTACTGACTTACACTGCACGTAAAAAGCTGGGTTCACGGTGGGTGCGTCACGTGATGCGTCGCTAGGAAACAGCTGCTGTGGCAACGCAGCAACAAACACAGATTTATCACGGGGACACGACGCGACGCAACGCATGAGGAATCCAGGGCGAAGCGAAACAGGGCGACGACGTCCCTCCTTCGTCGTGGAAATTGCCGCTTGGTCTTTTCTTCAGGTAGAGGTCGCGGAAGTCGTAAACTACACCGAAGTTACCTGCCATTTCCACCGAAATGCTCGAGTGCACCAGACTGTGCGAAGCCAAGTGTCCACCTCTACACCAGGCTCCTCGCACTGAAGCAACAACGACGCAACAAATTCTCATAGATCACAACGGGTTTTGGTCCCCAGAACTGTGGGCCCAGTGTACGGGTGGAAATCTGCAGGCAAGTTTGCATCGTGCACGGTGCAGTACCCTGGGCTCATCTGACCAGATCAGATCAGATTCACTGGCATCTCGGATCCAGATCCTCATCTGACTTGGAGCCCCCCGTGTTCACAGAACACCCCCGGCTCCAGTCCTTCCAGAGATCACAGATTTCCTTCGCTTTCAACCACCGTGCCTCACACTGTGATTCAGGGGGGATCAACACTCTCCAAGAATGCTGCCGCCTGGAGCAGGAATGCCGGTTCGAAAGTGGCGAAACCCGAGCAGGGTCAGTCAGGAGTCTCAATCAAGCTGGTCTTGGCCTTTGTGAGGCCAGGTTCACACTGAAAGCGCAATGGTCCGCATCCCTGGACAACCCAATGGGGACTGTCAACTGAGTGACGCACCCCCATTGACAGGGTGCAGGGGTATGGGCCCAATGTGTAAGGGTCACAATCATCTAGGCCTGCACGAGTGGCCACAGGGGTACAGAGGCACCACCAATGCGGACACAGGGGTATGGTGCTGGGGCGCGGGCGTCACTGCTCCGAGGTTACATGGAACGCCACCATGCACTGCGTCGTGTCACAACGCATGACGCGTCCAGCGTGAACCCAACGTCCACGTGCGGCTACACCAAGCCACGTGGTAAACGTCAGTTGCGTAAGATGTATGACGCGCTGCGATGTCCCATTAACCACAACCTGTGGATCTCATTGACCCGCTAATCACGTTCGCAGTAGCGCAGGGGGCGGCGGGTATTTCGGGCGCACGAAATGTGTTAACACTGCCCCCGCCCCGGGTGGGCTGGGCTCCGGGGCGGGGTGTGGGGCGTCGGATCATGACGTGCAAGGTGGTTGTGCTGTTGATTTGTTTCACGTGGCACGGGCCAGTTTTCCCTTGCGTCATGCGTTGCGAAACGGAGTTTGGGGCAGCGAGTGCTTATTTGCACACGAGCGCAACGCATGACGTCACAACGCGAACGTTCACAGGAACGGACGCAAACACGCGAAGCGACCCGAGCGAAACAGGCCTGAGTGTTTGCGTCGGGCGCAATTCGGCCTCGTCTGTCCAAACTGCGAAGGACTCAGTCAGTTCCTTCCTCAACCATCTGCCGAGAAACAAGAACCCCACACCCAACATTCCCCCACTCAGCTATGAAAACTCCAAATGCAACACGACAGGCAACGCTGTGTTAAGAATGTCGGTTTATCTGCTGCGCTTCACTGTTGTCAGAAATACACACCTATTACTCACTTTGGTGCATTACTCAATCTTGCTCACATGACCACAGTCGACAAGCTATAGACGCAATAGAGTTGAGAACCACTTGTGGAGTTTATGGTTTTGCTTTGATGGGGAATAGTCTTGGCGGTATCTGTTGCGGGGCTCACGATACACCTGGAGGTTCCGGTGAAAGGTGCTGCCGCCTGGGGGCGGCACGAGGAGCAGTGCTGCGGGGTGCGCAGAACACACCATCTCCTGCGCACCGGGCAGTGCTGTACCACTCAAACCACAACAGGAGCCGCCCCCCCCCCTTCAATGAGACTCGCGTCGAGACGGAAGCCTCCTGGACATTGTAACACTTGGACCAGAGGTCCGTCACAAACAATACAAAAGAAACACAAACTGTTTGTATATACTCAAATGGTCATCGCGTTTTTCTTCGACAGGCCGTGTTTTGGGCACTGGAAAATCAACGACTGCAAAGGACCAAAGTTTCGTTCCGTTCCTGTCAAGCAGTAACAAATGAAAATTCATATTGGACCTTCATTCTGCAGTGATGTGGTGTGAAAAGTCAAGTTTCCTGTCACCCGTTAGCAGAGCATACTCCACCACTCAAAGGCACACATTGAGAACTGAACGTGCTGCGAACATTTCAAGTTTTATCCCTCGAGATTCTTCTTAGTTTTTCAGGGGATTTCATTTTCTGTGCACTACGCACAGCACAATGGGATTCACGTCGAGTCCTTGACTTGAACACAGACGCAACTCGAACAGCACGTTTTGCCGGCGCGTTCGTCAAAAAGCCGCGTCCTTGAAACACTCGCCTTGAGCTGCGAGTGAAACCGGAGTCCGGGTGGTCAAAGTCATTACGCGCACGGACAGCTTTTTGCCGTTAAATCTGCTGGAGTCCGGGGCAGCGTACCACGCGTCCCCCGACACCCGGCTCGTTCCCCACCGCCGCCCCCTCCGTCTCCAACTGGTTTAACGGCCGGCACCCCAACACCGAAGACGATTGCGTCTGACGCGGTGGGCAAAACTGCCCCGGAGCCACAGTCAGGGGAGTCAAGGTCGAGCGAGCGACGTCGGGCGAACCGAACCGGCTTCACATGGACCTGACTGGAGAGAGGTGAGGCAGGCATGCCTCACGCAGGATGCGTCGAGAGACGGTCAGGGCGTTCGATTTGCCCCGCGGAGTCGAGCGATTTCACCCCTGGGTTGGACACGGGACAAAGACAGCCATTTCCAAGATCGAACACGGCCAATAAAAACACTTTCCAGTGTTGCCGATGTCAAGAGACACCCGAGATGGCGGGAAACCAACGACGGAGCAGAAAGAGCCCAACCTGTATCTGAAGGAAATACAAGTGGAAGGCTCTTCACCACTCTAATTTGGCGCCGCGGAAAAAAATTCAAAGTTGGGACCCCCCCCCTGGGCATCGCCCATACCTCCCTCCAGAAGGACCAGAAAATATCTGTTTGGAAGTGTTCTTCGCGTAGGGCACGAACACATCTGAAGCAATTCGTTTCTCTCACCTTCGGTCTGGGCTCCAGAGCGGCAGTCGCTCGCTACGTCTCGCGTCCACTCGCCGTCATCGTCAAGGTCGTCGTTGTCCTGGCAACCAGCGCTATCGGGTAGCAACCACTCGCTTCCTACCTGTTGCTAAGGTAGAACCTGCTACCTGGAAACAGATAATTTATGTTGCCATTAGTTGTATCACCACAACAACATTAACCCAGCTCTACTTCCAGGGTTTTTTTCCACGAGGCAAAGCGTCACTTTTTGTGCCTACGTGGCTCGTGTTCCCCATGTTTTCGCTTTTCCTCCGAACTTCGCAGTTTGCTTCATCGCTTCCGTGTTCACTTCCTCCGTTGTCTGGGGGTCTCCTCTTTATTTCCTTTGGTCACAAAAACATATTTCCCCTGAAACAGATCGTGGGGTTTTGACGCCGCCATTGTCTGTGACCTTCACCGGTTGTGACGGCTGCGTCACCTGACACACAGCTCTGTGAGTGTCCACGACAGAACATTCGCAGAACATTCGAAAGGTAGAGGTGGCGACCAAGCGCCAGATACTTGACGTTCGGCTGTGAATCGCGTTGCAGACGCTTCTTCTGATATAATTATTTAGTGTGCGCGCGCGCGCCGAATTTCAAGTTCTGTGTCCAAGTAAGAGATCAGAGATCAGAGAGAGAGAGAGAGAGAGAGAGAGAGAGAGAGAGAGAGAAGACAGACAGACAGACAGACAGACAGACAGACAGCGAGTTGGGTTGGGCATTGGCGTTGCTGCCACTCAGGCCATCTCCACACTGAATGTATATCGTGCATTGCGTTCCTGCACAAGTCAAAGCGGGGCGTTGCTGAGTTCAAACGCATCTGCAGGGCCAGTCTGCAGCCTCGCGCTTCTTCATGCACCCGCAGATCCACACAACGCCTTTGGTCATCTCATTCCGAGTGAAGTAATCCCGAACTGCAGCGAGGATCCAGGATCCATTTCGCTTGAAGCGAAGGTGAGGAGTCAGCAGCCCAGCGAACGCAATCGCGTTTTGTTTGATTTATGCCCCAACAAGTGGTCGTGGAGAGGAAGAACAGCTTCATTATATTTCCAGCCAAAAACAATAAATAACGGGCAGAGGGGGGGACGAGGCAGAGATCAAGAGCGGAGCCCAACCTATTTCCACGCATTCAATTATGAGGCGCAACCTTTCCTCCAGCGGGTCCGGTAGACACAACAGGGGTCGGCGGCTGATTGCAGGAGCCTCAGCTCATCGCAGGTCCAGCGGTCGAGTCCAGGCTAACACGGTTATGCGCAGTTACAATTGTGGACGTGTATTTGTGAAGCACACCGATGGAATCAGAGACCCACAAAGCTGCCTTGGTGAGACCAACCAGAAGAGGGACATGTGGTCTTCGAGGCAAAGTTTGGTTGTTGTTTTTTTTCCACAACGCACCCCACGAATCCGACACGCTGTCACTCATCGTTGAGTCAAGACTGTTCGCACCAAGGTCACGCCACAATAAGGAATTTCAATTCCCCATTGCCAGATCAAAAGCCCTGATCGGTGGCACAGATCTATGTTCGCTCTGAGAGCCAATGACAAGTGACCAAATGGTATCTGAGGGCACGTCAGAAAAGGCGCGGACGAGTGTGCCAAAAGTCGCTACTAACTCGGGTGGCGCGTTGTGCACCCAGGCTCCGTCTTGGCATCTGCACCACACAGTCAATCGCATATCTGGTGGACCCTTATTTCTGGATCATGTGAACAGCTCTTCCTTCGCCCTGCAGGGATCGTCAGGTGTTTGATGGGTTGCGAGGGTCGTCACACGAGATGCAGTGGCCATTCACCTGCACAGGGATACAACCCACAACGCACCAAGTGAGAAGCAGCCCTTCCAGCCATGAGCCCCCAAGGGGTCACACCCCAATCGATCACTGGTCTGTTCCTTCACTTTCCTCTGATGTCACTGGGAAAACATGTTCGACCGACATCATATACAACAGGAAGAAAACAACACCGATGATTCTGTGTCAATTGCGAGTTTTAGCAAACCACGTATCAGCAAACCGCGTTTCCGTCCGGTGCCAGACGCAGACGAGTCGGGGGCACGGTGACCACAAACGCACTGCAGACAAAGCAATCCCTGTGTTGTGTCAAAAGTCTCAGGTGCTTGTGCTGAGTTGACTGGTCATCAGCACCTTCCGTGGCACCTCCGCCCCCCGCCCCCCCACCAAAACAGTTGGGTGCCCACGACCGGGCCTGACGGAACCACGAAAACTCCGGAATGACCTCCGCATTTATTGTCAAGGTTTCACTGGGTAATTCACCCTGCTGTAACAAATACACACACCCATAACTTCGTTGGACATAATTATCATTCCAGCAAAACGTTTCTGAAAACTATCAGTATTTCGGGAGAGAATTTCGGGTTTTCGCCCCAAGATTTGTGGACCGCCGTGGCTCAAAAGTCAAGAGAGACACCGTCTCACTGGACTTTGTGTGTGTGTGTGTGTGTGTGTGTGTGTGTGTGTGTGTGTGTGTGTGTGCATGCGTGCGTGCGTGCGTGCATGCGTGCGTGTGTGCATGCGTGCGTGCGTGTGTGTGTGTTTGTGTTTTCCTTTGGTTTTGGGTCCCGTCGGCTTGGTGGGAGGGGTGGCCTTTGTCAAGACTTTTTCCAGAGGGTAAGATGTCAACTGTTGACCTGACATTGATCAGTGTGCCACTTTAATTGCTGCTCGGGGAGGGTGCGTCCTCGAGTTGCTTGCCTCCCGTGGTCTTGACGCACACCAAAGCAGATCACCAATTGACAGACCTTGACAGACCGAGTAGTATGCAAACTGGCGAAAGAAGTCTCTTTTGGTCTGGGCTGCGCAGGGGCTGATTCCGAAGGCAGTGGCCTCACCTGCACCCAGTCCCTCAATTTTAGTCACATTCACTCGCGGCCCAAATGTCTTTTTCAAGATCTCTTTGCTACTCCCAGGAGCTCATTCGCCCGAATCTGGGACCTGATCCTGGGAGACACAAATATACCTGCACACACACACACACATGCACACACACACACACACACACACACACACACACAATGCGAAGAAAAGCAGTCTCCCCGAATGCAGTGGTATCAACGCAAGATGGCGCTACGTCGTAGAGCCCTCGCCACAACGCACTCTGGCCCCACGCCCCACAGATGGCAGCTCTGCTCCGCAGCGGTGGCGGTGGGCAGAAACTCGTGTTCGTTTTCGCTTTCACAGCTGAAATTAATTATTGATCAAACAATTTCACATCAAAATTCTGGTTCAAACTTCATTTCTCATTCTAATGATGTTTCCCTTTCAGCGGTAGTGTCTCGTCAAATTTTCACTTTGCATTTGAGCATCTCAACCCTGGAGGCAGAAACGAAAGCAACCGCACAACAGTTCGGCACTTCCACAAGTTGTCTTCCAATCTTTCACGGCCGTGTGGAGATCTGAGAAACACTTGCAGAAGAAAAAAAATTCTCCAGCAGATTTGAAGGACGCGTGCAATATCTCGATACGCAACACGTTCAGACGCCCAACAGAATGCGGCGAATGTGCAGTCTGAACCAAATACACGTGGCACCACACACACAATGGTTGCAAGAAGAGGACACGGAAACCGTGATACTTCGGTGACGTGGAGTCCCCCTGGCGGCGAGTATTATTCAGGTCGTGTCGGACCGCGTCGCGGGAGAATCCAGACGAATGGCTCTCGCTCTCTCGCCTGTCGACTCCACTTACCGCTCGCGCCACCGCCAAAACACGCCCGTTTCACAGCGTCTGCGTCTTGCGTCGCGTTGCTACGCACGACCATGCTTGCTGGCTGCATCATCGGCTGACGCAATGTTCAGACGTGCGCATGCGCGTCAACGCATGGCGCACGCTTCCGGTGTGAAGCAGGCGTTTCGGTGCCACTGCTGTAACGAAGCCCCTCAGTGGACTCGTAACGCCAGCTTCGTTAAAGGCAAGCCCGTTCACAGCCCATCCGTCAGCGCAGGCAACGAGACACGACTCCCGTTACACATACAGGCAGAGGACCTGGACCTGGACATCCATTGCAGCAATACTGCACTTGTTCAAGTATAAGTTCCACCACTCCTCTGAAAAGGCAAGGTTTTCCGGCACAGTAAATCAGTGCCACACAAAGACATTGAGTGTGTTTCTTTTTCAAGATGTCTTCACCTTCACGTTTATTGAAAGAACAGGACTGGTTGCAAGAAAAGGACACGGAAAAAGATCACGCAGAAAAAGATCGCAAACTTTCAGTAGCATTCTTCTCAGGACAGAAATCTGCCAGACCCTGGTGTCATTCTGTGCGAGAAAATCGCAACGAAAGAGAATCAGATTCGAACCCTTTGATGGAACTTTCTCCGCGCCAAGTCTACATCACGTGAAAGGCAAACACAGTGAAAGGGCCACTTTTCAGTCAGTGAGCAAGTGAACTGCGAATTCATGAGGCCTGTTTCACGCCGGAGGCGTCACGCGACGCCACCCAGCTCAATGCATGACGTATGTCGTTTGGCACATAAAGCTTCCCATTGTCTTGTGCAGGGTTGAAACGCGTGGCGCGTCCAGGGTGAAGGGAGCGTGGACGGCGCGGAACGGGGAGGGCGCACCCCCGGGGAGCCCCTCAATACCCGCGCACTTGCCTCCGAAATGTACCGTGAATGTCAAGCGCAGATTTCAGGCTGCGGAAACTTTTTGCTGTGATGATCATTTCACACTTGAGGTTTGGCGGGTTCTACTGAGAGGCTCAGACTGGTGGCTATTCACATTCTTTTGCTCTTACAATCTCAAAGAAATTTGGGCAAAAAGATGAAGAAAGGTAATTGCGCATAATCTGTCTCAAGGTTTGGTTCGCAGAAAGGAATGGGTTCAAGTGAATTGTGTTCTTGGACAGTAGAAAAGCGTGGCTCCAAGGCAGTCTCTCTCGTTCCTCCTCCTCCCCCCCCCCCCAGCGCAGAAACGCGCACGGTACGAAACAGAGATAACTTGAACAAACTGTGATGAAATAGAGGATACTCGATCCCGTATTTTGACAAGTTTCATGAATACGGAACGAGTCTGGCTGCTGTTGGTCCAACGCCTGTTTCAAACTGGATGCGCAATGCGTTGCATTCCTGTCGGAAGAAGTGGGCGCTGCGTCAACTTTCTCTGTGGCGCTCACTGACTTGTGCAGGGAGGGACGCCACGCGTGACGCATGCGGTGTGCGGGAGCGCCCTCTAACGCGGGGCAGCCTCTCCCAGCCGGGGCCGCCGTTGGTTCTACGAGGCGCGCGGTAAGGGGGGGGGGGAGGGGGGAGGGCAGGGACGGAACGCAAACCAGACACGGATGTGTGGAACACCTCTCGCTGCTGCAGTTGGAGCAACTCCAAGGGCGCTGCGGGTATGGGTGGGGCCAGGTCAAACTGGAAGCGTCACGCCCTGCGTGGAACCATTGCCCTTCTGATCTCCGTCAGAAAAATCCCAACCGTGCGACGTCAACGGATTGGCGCAGAAAGACTCACCTGTTCCAGTCAACAGTGGGTTGGAAGGGAGTGAAGGTGACTGGTTGTGGACGTCCCGGTCTGAAAATACACAGAAACACCATTGAGCTGCAATTCAACTGACTTCAGGTGATGGTGAAACAACCATGTTTGTCGTCAGAAAGGAGAGAGGAAGGACAGAGGCCGGAAGCCACGCTTTGCACACACACGCTTGTGTGTCAAATTCTGGAACTTCCAAACTGATCAACTTGGAATCAATGTCAAAACCTCAAGATATCTCGTCTTCTTGTACAATTATGCTCCTGTGGCAGCCAAAAACCTCAGATTTTTTCAACTTCCAAGCGATAACGTTGACACGAATTGCAAACCTCGTGACAACTCATTTTCCCCGTCACTCTTTTGTGGAGCTTTCACGTCAGTTTACTTGGATGGCCGAACACTGGGAGAGGTTGCTTTGGCGCACGATGTTGTCGGAGGTGTGGACTTAACCTGGGCCCCGGAGGTAAACAAGTCATTCCTTCACATGCAACTGTCATACTTGGCACCAGTAACCGTGGAACATCACAACTGTGCGAATATAGACGGCTTGTGCAATGTCAACGCCTATTCTCGCGTCTGGTTCAAATCGGCCTGACGCATCGTAAGGTGCAAGGTTGAGCTGAACAAGGGGAGGGAGAGTGAGAGAGAGAGAGAGAGAGAGAGAGAGAGAGAGAGAGAGAGAGAGAGAGACAGACAGACAGACAGACAGACAGACAGACAGACAGACAGACGCAACTTGAAAGACAGGAAAGAAGAGAGACAGACAGACAAACAGACAGACAGACAGACAGACAGATAGAGAGAGAGAGAATGAACTTCAGTCTCAGGCCTCAACCCGATACAATGACATGGGGTCAGACACTCCCAACCTGGAGACACTGGTGTCTAGTCAATTCAAGTTCAGCCTGAAATGGTCAGGCACCACCACGATTCCAAGCAGGATTTTCGCGTGGGGGTGCCAAGCAAGCCCTTTGTATTTCTCACTAAAAATGGCCCGACACTGCTCTCCGAACAAACACCCATGTCTCGCGACCACCAGTACATTTCAGGTCACGCTACAGGTCATCCCAGCGAACCAATCCACGAGCTGATCCCCTTTGATACGAACACGTGTACGAGTATAGATCTGTGCACCACAACGGGTCCGCGTCTCATCATCTGATTCTCTGCTCTGATTCAGGGACCATTACACGTTGTAGTTCCGCTGTCGCTTCACCACGTGGAGGTCACGATCGTGACCGCAATGAGCGCAGGCTGACCACAACACAGGTCAGTCACGACGAAACTCAACCCAAACACGACTGAGTTTTCTCTCTGCAGGACAGTGCTTCGCGGGAGCGGGGCCGTGCCAACGTTGCCCCAAGCCCACCGTTGTAAACCCTGGACTTCAGTTCAAACACTGGTGCGTTTTCTGTGCGGAGATGGTCTTTGTTGTTGGAGGGTGTTTGGCCCGAGATCCACTGGGTCCACACCGCGTGCGCCTGTAAACAGACTACGGGAGCCACGGGCCTGGACAGGCCTCGGAACGCAGCGAGGACGCCTGGAGAGACCTGCGTTGCGTGTTGGTGGAACACGCCCGTTCCGTCCTCCACGACTTCGCGCTGCATGGACCCAGGAGAACGTAGTGGCTCTTGTATTGTGTAGACGTTGACAGCACACAGCGCATCCATCCTACTACAGACCCCGCACAGCGCATGCGTGTCGAACAGCAATCAACTCCCCGCTAATGTTCATTTCACTGAGATGCGAAAGACAAAGATTCCATAGCTCAAAGGCAAAAGCTCGACTCCGCATTCTCCGCGTATGTCTGATCTGCATCTCGATCACTCACAAATTTGTCTGGTTCACGTTGCGTGCGTCGTGCGTTGCGTCCTTGACGCAGGTCAATGAGCGCGGCGTCACCATGGCGACGCAGCCTGCTTCCGCGTACATGGGACGCAACGGGTGATACATGCAGCGTCAACGTCGCCTGACAGTTTGTCGTGTGTAATAAATAGACTCAGAGTTGTAGACACAATTATGTAAGTGCTGCTCGCTGCATAGCGACGCTGTCTCCCTGGAGACGCGTGCGTCGAGATGGAGAGCGACTCACTAATTGACGGTCGCCGACCCTCCTCTTACTTGATAGAGTGAGATTATGTATGTCGCGCATCTAACGCCGCGCAGAATACCAGCGGTGTCCCCAGGCTCCTCCAAATCCTGTGGGAAGATGACTGTAGCGTCCCTGTGGATGTTAATAGGCGCCGCGTTGCACTGGGACTCAGCGCACGACGCATCCATCTCGAACCCGACCCGAGCGTCGTCGTTGATGGATCGTCTCATGACGAATGCGCTCTGTGCATGTGGCAACGTTTCAGATCCTCTCCCAATGCCATTGCGCTCAGAAATTTGGGGGTGAAACATTTCCAGGCACACACCCCCTTGAGCGTGTCAACAAAATGGATGGATCCAGCAGCACAAAACGAGGTCACGTGAGGAGGAAGCTTCCGGCCGGAACCTCGTCGCCTGGAGCGACACATCACGCTGAGACGCACACACCGTGAACAGGGGACCAACTAACTGCTAAGGGCCCCGTGACATGATAAATGCTTTCCCAGTTTGCATATTCATATTTTTTCAACAAGAAACCATCAACCCCACAAAAGTTTACAACAAGAACCATTTCAGCAGTATTTCTCACTGTGTAACACACACATCCCTGTGACAGAAACCCAGTTGCATTTGTTTGCGCAAGACTGAGGTGAAAGCAAGCCCAATTGTCATTGTAGCGAAGCATTCATCTTCTTTGACACCATGGGAAGACTGTGACTCAGGTTTCCTCAGTGTGTGATATTTAAGGCTACGGCTGTATACAAACCCTTGGAACATGATGCCTTCACATGTCAGTACTTTTTGTGCGTCTCTGACGTTTTGAAAAGCGTTTCCCACTGCAGCTAATAAGGCTCGGGGTTTGTTGTGCGCAGAACGGAAGCCAAATGCCTGCGATCAGAAACGTGTAATCAACACAATTGCCTCCGATTTGCGTTGAAAGCGCAAAGTTTGGAGCGTCTCAAGTTCGATGCTGGGTTCACGTGAGTTGCGCCGTGCGCGTGCGCACACAACGTTGCTGAATACGAGTAAACGCAGCGTTCAGTGACATGTAGATCTCCACAGAGCCAAAGCTTGATGCATCTCATGTGAAACGGGCCTCGGGCGTTTTCCCCCCTCATCTTTCTTCAGGTAAAATTGTGTGGGACGGACAAGTGGCTGAACGCGCGTCACATTTACCGACTGCGTCAATTTTCTCACAAAATTTCGCACCACTCACTCACCCACAAATCTACAACTCTTTATCTTGTCTCTTCTTTCAACGCCCCTGAATAAGACTGGACTGCGAGCCTTGCATTCCCCACACGTGTTCAACAAAAGACACAAATTAACTGTTGAGCGGGAGTGACTCGGAGCCACTTGTAATGACGGCTCCACCTCGGGCACTCCAAGATGGCTCCGCTCCGAGTGACAATCAACATCCCCGACCCTCTGAGTTGAGCAGCCAGGCTCCGCAGGGGCGGGTGCACACCGGGTGCGTCATGCACTCCGCCCACGTACAAGAGGGGCGGGTGCACACCGGGTGCGTCATGCGCCCCCCCCCCCGCACGTACAAGAGGGGCGGGTGCACACCGGGTGCGTCATGCACCCCCCCCGCACGTACAAGAGGGGTGGGTGCACACAGTGCGCCACGCATTCCGTCCCTGCATACGTTTCTTGGTACAACTCAGGGGCCACAAGCCACCCAAAGACTTGCACGGAAAGCCCGTGTTGTGAAGGCCTCAGAATACCCCAGCTTTCTCCGTCATGCAAAAGGTACGTATGAAGAGACAGACCAGTTGCCTGCTCACTTTGCTCACCTCATGTTGCGTACTGGTTTTAGTTTATGCTGCCAACCCCCAAAGTACCTGTTGGCCTCCTCAGAGAGCTCAAAACAAACAGTGTGAAGGGGTTTTCTTTCCCATTCTTCGTCCCAAAGCCTCAACAAGAGAGGGATGGTGCGAAAAGCCTCGTGTCATGGAGGCTCGAGGAGATTGAGAATCCCCCCGCGCCTCTGTTTGTCTTTCATCACCTGTGGACAATAGCAGGAATCTGGGTGAGACTCAGCCCCGTTCACTGCGGGTGCGACGCGCGTTGCAGGTCAATGTGTTCTTCCGCCTTCGTGCCCCCAAAACCAGAACTGTGGTGGAGATGCCATTTGGTCAATGTCATTGGCTCTCAGTGGTCATCTGTGCCACTGATCTCTCAACTGGGGCACCGTACGGAATGAAAATGCCAAACCTCCGCAACACCCACAATGTTGCTGAGTCGAGTGAAAGACGGACCCAGCGTGAACCGACTCGGGAGTAAAGCCTTGTTGCTGCTGTCATGTCAGGGAGGGAGTGTATCTGCGCAACATCCTTTCTCGTTACTTTGTGACAAAAGCCACGCTTCGCAAATGGCACTTGCATTCAGAGAGCCGGATTTGCCTTCTTGTGGAGGAGCACAGCATCAACCCCATCTTGAACTGGTTCTGTCCGGAGCGAGCAGACCTGCGCACACAGGTTGGTCAGTTGACCCCGTCCTAATCCCCCCCCCCCCCCCCCCCCCCCCCCCAACCCCCCCCCCAAAAGCCGCCCAACCCCCCACCCCCCCCCCCCCCCCCCACAAAAACCACCCCCCCAAGAGAGCGAGCCACACCCCACACCACCCCCCCCCCCCCCCCCCCCAACCCCCCCCCCATGGTGGGTGGCCCCCCGGGGGCCCCGGGCCCCCCAACCGTGTGGGGGGGGATTTTTTTGGTGGCAAAATATGGGGGGGAAAACCGAACCCCGCAGTTTT
>JAAUXT010120730.1_pt1 | contig 13626 bp, 13 predicted proteins | sample 7278171 | NCBI WGS metagenome assembly JAAUXT01 (sample SAMN14350112, study PRJNA611818) | marine sediment metagenome | isolation source: surface marine sediment (1.8m) | place: French Polynesia: Moorea | collected 2018-08 | reverse complement strand
TGCTGGACCCCCTCCCCCTCTGCCAGACCCTCCTCCCCTTCCGTTTCCACGACCATCAGGGTTCCCGCCTCAGAACTTCTTGTTGGGTGGGTGGGGTCCCTCTGAACTTTACTCGTGCCAGTTAGTTTGGAGCGTCAACATGTTCTTGATCATTTTCAACAACCTGCACAAGCTGCTCGTGAGATACAGCCCGAGTTCAAAGGTTTCTTTGTGTGAAATCCTCAGACACTCCCGGGCACATGTATTCTGAGTTTCCACGCCTAGATCTTTGTTTTGAAGAAGTTTTGTTCTCGATTTAAACAATATTCGTGCTTGCATAACCCACGCACTCACACTAAAACATAATGCAAGAAAATTGATCTTATCCATCTGAGTCCCTGGGTCTCTCTGTTGTGTGTTTTGCCCCTATCTTGCTCTTGTTTTGTCCAAACGTGCCATGTACGAGTATATGAGTGCTCGTACATGTGCGAGTAAGAGCATATTCACACGTTTCCTTGGAAAATACACTTGTGTTCGTCTGGCATATTCAAAAATATTTCTCGCAAGATGGAACTGTCAGCCAGCAAACAGAATTGTTGCCAGGCAAAATGGAATTGGAAGTTTGAATTGGGTGGGTGGTTCTTGCAACAAAGTCGTCCCAAAACAAACAGAAACACAAGCGTCTTCACTTTTGGAACAACGAAACCCCGTGCATGTTCTTTCAAAATTAGCTCATTTCGCCAGTTTCTTCCTGTCCGCCAATTCCACGACAGCAATCCCAGAACAAGAGAATGCACATTTTACTTACCAACGAGAGGTGACTTCGCCATACTGTCCGCCCAGTTGAGGAAACTCGTAGCGCTACATCTTGACGGTTCGGGTTCCCGCTTGAAAATAACGAGAGTGAGGCGTGTCAGTATCATGTGCAAATGCATGGAAATAACCATGCACATCACGAGGGGATATAATCTCACGCAATGTCAGTTTACATGTCTGAGTCTCTGTAAACAACCAATGTGAAAACTTCTCTTCCAAAGACGAAGCGAAGTGACGTTTTCAAGAAAACCGAATGGGTGACAATGGAGCACACTGCATGGGGCTGGTTCTTGTGGCTCTGAGCTCAGATCACGAGGGGAAAGTGAGGCATTGGTTTCAACTGCAGCCTCTAGAACTGGTGAAGACACAAGTTATTTGCTCACGCAGACTGAGACTTACAACAGTTGTTCCAAGGGCTGACCCCTCTCTCACTGTCAAGTTTGGGTCCGGAACAACCAACTTTTTGGTCTTGTCTCACAAGATTTTGCGTGCAAAGCACACATTTTGTTTGTTTCCTGTATTTTTGATTTTCTTGGGGGTCTTCCGTAATGACCATACCGCTGGCCAGGAAGACAAAATGTCCCGAATCTCAGTTATGGGCAAAGAAGGTCCTTTGTGGCACAAGGGAAGGCCTGGATTCCAAAAACCAGGACGACGCTCATGCCCCAGTGGCAGTGAGATTTGAGAAACACAGGCACAACACCGAAACACTCAATTCTGTGAAGCGCAGCACTGCAGTAAAGACTGGTTTGTGTGAAAGCAGGAGTCAGGGGAGCGCTCCTGACCTATGGCAGTTCTTCCAAGCACTTTGACCCCACATTTGTCTCACGTTCGTCGCCTCTTGCCGTATGGTGGTTCCCCTCTGACTTGAGCCGAGATCGACTCTTCATTACCGACAGATAAATGTGTGCACACGTCAGGTGTTGTCATGCAAACATTTATATATTTTCTACATGGTATACCTGTCAGATTTCCTTGACTTCATTCTCAAAATAGGGCCTCACGTGCAGAGGTGCTTTCGTACAAAGTGAAAAGATATTCAAATGCATTGTGCAGAAATTGCACAGTTTTTATTGATTCGCGCGCGGAAACGTTTTCCTGTTTGGACCACCAGACATCCGCTGTCTCAGCAACCAGCACGAGCGAACACACACACACACACACACACACACACACATACATACATACACAACAACAACAACAACAACAACAACAACAACAACAACAACAACAACAACCTTGACTTGGAAGTTTGTGGTCTCGCTTCCTGTCAGTTTTTGTCTGTGACCTGAGTTTGGTGCAGCACCGAAGAAATCATTTCCTCCAACAAGGAAAATCCCGCGTGTACTGCGGGTGTCTTTTCGTGTGTCCACGAATTATTTCTGTCAAATAATGCACAAGATCAGTGCACTCCGAGACAGACCCGGAAGAAACACTGAAAAATTCCATCCAAATGTTGTGCTGCGCAGATTTTCCTTTCAATTTGCTCTCGTAAGTCAAGTCTTCAGGTCGTTTACAACATGCACAACGACACACCACGGTTGTCCTCGACAGAAACTGATTTCTTTCACTGTACTCACCGAGCAGAGGAGGTATCTTCATCAAAGATTCACAGCTCAGCAGAACTTTTGCTTGCAAACTTATTTCTCCATCTTGTCCGTCCTTGAGCGTTGGGGAAAATGCCAAAGCCTTCGCGTGCATGATGTTGCTTCAGTCGAGTGATCAGCCTTTCAGATGCAAAGTCTGTTGCTTCAGTCCAGTGAACACCCTTTGTTGGGGTTCAAATATCAAACACAGTCCTGAGACAGAACCATCGTTTTTTTTCTCAAGCAAACTCAGCGCGTTTCTTGATAAGTTTGGCTGATTGATGTGGTGGATTTAGCCAGCAGTACACGTTTACAGGTTTCGACACAACGAAACTTGAGTTGTTGGCAACTGCTGGCAACCACACAAGGTCTTTTTTAGGGAATTTTACGGAATGAACTGTGACTTTGCGAAATTTACTTTCAGCTCATTCTGGGCAAGAACAATCGCTTCAGGGTGGAACAAACCACGTGGGAAGCAGCAGTGCAGAAAACTCACGTGGCAGGAAAAGCTTGCCGACAGGAAAGCGAGGCGTCGTGCTGCTCCACTGCATAGGACAACAACAAAAACAACCATGGTTCTAAATGTTGCATGGCGTGGCAATGTCCTTTCAGCACAACCTGAGAAAATGACAAAGTTGTTTCTCAGTGAATTCGCTGGAGAGACGGCCCAAAATGACAGCGTGGACTTCGAAGACCCTGGACAGCGTCGGTGACCCAGTGGCAGCAGTGACGTGACATGCACTGTGGCACATCCTCATGCTGACAAAATGGAGTAAACCTGCTTGTCCTGTCATCTTTGTTCAGAGTTTCTTTCGGCCCCCCATCCTTGCCCCTCTGACCCACTATCGTGTCTCCCAACGGCCCGCTGGTGTGCTGTGTCGCTCACAGGTGTGTGCGTGCGACGTGCGATTGCGATGTGTGTGCGATGTTTGATGTGTGAGCGATATGTGATGTGTGTGCAACGTGTGATGTGTGTGCGATGTGCGATGTGTGTGCGATGTGTGTGCGATGTGCGATGTGTGTGCGACGTGCGATGTGTGTGTGCGCCGTGCGATGTGCGTGCGACGTGCGATGTGTGTGCGACGTGCGATATGTGTGCGACGTGCGATGTGTGTGTGCGACGTGCAATGTGTGTGCGACGTGCCAGCAGCTAACTTGATCCAAGCTGGTGTTCGACTGATTCTCCCAACACATTGTAGTGTCGTGTGCGCTTTCTGCGGACGTTGCATTAAATTGTGGAAGCAAGGAAGACAGGTGAGACAAGACAGGTGACATCTGAAGTGGTGGTGCATTTATTGAGCTCATCATGCGCCCGACAAAGGCAGCAAATTACAAACATTTCCACAGCAAATGAACATGTGTTGGATCTGTGCCTCATCACGGCAGAAAAGAAGTTCTCTTGCACAGCAAGTTTCTCCGATCGATTGGAGCAACACTTGGCACAAGTTTGTCTTTTTTGGCACAATGACGCAGGATCAGGAGATCGACAAAAAAATAATAGTGAACGACTTTCACGCTGGATGCGTTGCGTTCCTGTTCAAGACGATTGGTGCTGCTTGACTGAACGGAGATGATCTGCCTGGGATTGTGACGTTACTTCAGGTGCAGTGAGTGCGCGAGTGTAGTCGTTGGGTGTTGATGCGTGTGCCTACTGAAGGTCAAATCATTCGCGTTTCCCTTCCAAATCGTCTGCAGAACCCAAGGGCAGACGCCTTGGCGAGGGCGCACCTGAAGGAACACGCCATCAAACAGACTCGTCCACCCGGAGTCTCTTCGTGTTCCTGCACCGCACCTGCAGTTCCCGAACCTGCTCCTGCTCCCGCAGAAATTCTGTCGTCCAGGGAAGCTGGTGCTCCAGGTGCCACAAAACTCACACCCTAACTCTTGTCAGAAGACTAATTTTCGGTTTCACTCCACCCACAGCCGCTGCTACAGAGGCTGTTTCTGCATCTCCTCGTCCACCGTTTGCCACAACGGGCTATTGCCCGTGACTCAACATCTCTCTGAGATCCTATGTACGAATCCACCTGCCCTTCTCACATACCTCCAACTCCAGCTCCTGAAGACTCCCCGGTCAGATGCTCCCGATGCAGGTCCTCCCAAGGCTACTGCATCACCGTCTCAGAGCACATCCTGTTGCCAACACTTTGCTAAAAATGTGACAGATACAGAGTCACGGTACATGCTGTGCACAGGTGGGTTGCCCGTGTGTGAGATCGTGTGCGTGTCACCGTTGTGTTGCGGACTGCCTGCATCGCTGAGTTTAGGAATCAAGATTCTGAGTGACTGAGCGCCTGATGTGTTGTTCATGTGTTTGAGTGGCCGATGATTTAATCTTTTCTGACCTGGGCAGAAAAATCATACCCTCGAACAAAGACAGGAACAGGATTAGAATATCACATTCGATTCCCATTCATGTTTCACCCGTCTTTGTCCTCGGGTCAAGGAGCCAGACGCAACGCTCTGAGTTTCTTTGGGCGGGAAATTTGAATTTGTGGACTCAGGTGTGGAGGTGTGCGTTGTCTACTCAAAGTGTAGCTTCGGGAGGGAAGACACACCTTGAATCCCCTTCCATATGAAATGCACGCTTGTTTTGTGCACAGTTTGCTCCCCATTCAGTTGAAGCACCCTCTGTCCCAAGCCTGGGCCCTTTCGCAACGCGCAGTGCTGTCTGCGTGTGGAACTTCTCTATCTTTTATCTTGCGGCATGTGATGAACGAGCAGAGTATATTTGGCTTTGGCAGCACCAAATGGAGAAGCAGACGGTGACATCTGAAGTTATGGTGAGCTCAGTACCCCGATGTGCACTGCCCAAAAAGGAAGAAAAGAAACAAAAATCCCCGGTGAACCCACGCAGATCTTTCACTTTCTGATCTGCGACGAAAAGTTCTGCATTTTTCAAAAGAGCCAGTTTTCGGTTCCAGAGACAGTACGAATTGAAAGCTTGCGACAAAGGGGACTGGAATGTCGCTTTCAATTCGACACTGACGTTCAGTCTGTTGCAGAGCAAGAGGAACCGCGGGCTCCGAGATTCAGGTTGGAAATTTCAAATTCTCTGGAATTGGGTGTTGTAGTATCTTCTCAGGAGTGGTTTCAACGTCCATTGAGTTCAAGCCCCATCCGCCCACATTCTGGACCCTTCACTCGCGAAACTCAAAAACGCTCTGCGTGCGTGTGGATGGGGAATCTGAATTCTGTCAGATCTTGAGACCAAAGATAGAAGCATTGAGGTGAGGGTGAGGTGGAGAAGCAAATGGCGACACTTGTCGTGATGGTGAACTGAGCAATCCTTGTGCACAACCGAATTAGGAAGCAAAGCGGAAACATTCCCTCACCTTTGTGTGTCGCAACCACCGTATAAATTCCGCCTCACGTGGTCACAATTTGGTGTCATGTTCTGTGTGTTTTGAAAACAGCAAGATCTTTTGGCCATTTCAGAACCAGAGACGCAAGAAAGATCTGAACAATGGGGCAAGATCAGGACTTTGGTAAGTTCTTTGAACGCGAACGTGTTTTGCGGTGTATGGATCTATTGCGTTGAATGTACGAGGGAAGTCCTGGAATATGCGGTTTCTGTCCGGAAAAAGAGGACTGCCAATGGTGCGATCTTCATGCCAACTTTAATGTGAACACATGGGAAGCCAACACATGCCAACAAATATAAAATTTGTAAAACTGAACACAAAAAGTACTCAAAAAATTCAATTCAAAAATGCAATTCAGGTGTGAATTGGCGACTGCGACTGTTAAAATTTTCACAGAGTTTCCTCATCCTCGGCACTTGTCTCCTGGTCACTGGAGCTGCTTTCTGAGTCAGTGTCTTCCCCAAAAACAATTTCAAGACCATGTACAGCTGGGTCAATGGGGAGATGATGACCCTCGAAGTACTCCCCATCAGCGGAGACACACTTCATCCAGTGGATTGGCAAAGACATGAGAGCTGTGGCAAAATCTTCAGGGGAAATCTTTTTCAAAACTTTGAGCACTGCAGCTTTCATGACCTGAACATTTGCATGCCTGACCCCACCCAGCTTCTTCTTGACCCTCGGAAAAAGAAAGTAATCACATGGAGCCAAGTCAGGCGAGTATGGGGGATGAGCCAAGAGATTCATGTTCTGCTCACCCAAGAAGGCCAGCATTGGAGTTGATGTGTGGCTCAACACATTGTTATGGTGAATGAGATAAGGGCATTCCCCACCTCACCTGACTTGACCCCAAAGGTGTGGTCTCTTCCGATGGATGGCTTCCTTTAGGCAGAGAAGAAGGTCACAGTACTGGTCAGAATCCACAGTTTGGCCGGGAGGGAGGAATTCAGCCAGGACCACACCCGAGGTCTCTGAAGAGTGCAACGTAAAACCGGGGCAGGTGCCCCTACTTGTTTACTACCGAGTGACGGTATTGTTTAACAAGTGGTATGTTTCGGACTGAGTGGGGCAGTTGTTTGACGCCTTAATGAGGTTTGATCCGTTTATCGGAGTGTGAAGCAATGTTTGGTGCTTCGTGTTTAGACGTTTTGTCGTACAACGTGTGGTTGTAGATTGGCTATTATGGGTAGCCAAAGCGTAAAGAGCGTTAGAGGAAAACAAGGGTGGCTGCTGACGTTTGGTCAGTCGGACCAGTGTTTCCCGAGAGCGAGGAGTAACTCATTGTAGTAGGTGAAGTAAGGCGGAAAAGGGAAAGAGAAAAAAGGATAAAAGAATTTAAGGGTGTTTACGATGGTCATGTTGTGGTTACTGGCCTTGGCGATGTGGAGTATTCTGTGCGGATGTGTTCTCGCTGGCTGTGAACAACAGGCCGCTGGAAGCGGTGGCATTGGCGCGGTTCTCGGCGGTGTGTTGGTCTGTTTGTGGCGTCATTGTCGTCGCAGCCAGTGCCGAAGCGCGGTGGATGGCGGGCGAGGCCTGGTGCGTCTGGACTTAGAGCTCGGCGAGAACGCGGTGTCTGAGGTTGGTGAGGACGGTACTCCTGTATGAAGCGTGTAAGTAAAAAAATTGTCATGAGCTTAGTACAACAATTTGGTGCGAGACACATTGCGCACTCTGCAGGCATATATGAAATCTGGATCCTGGCGTCGTACAATATTGCGCCCTCTAGTGGACTGTTTTGTCGTTGGTTTGGATGGTGGTGGCGAAGGCGCTGGTTGAGGGCGAACTTTCTTGTGTGTCACAGGAGGCTCCATTTGTGATAGAATGTCGTCATCACGTGGTTTCATGGTTTCCATGGCACGTTTGTGAAACAAGTCAGACAACTGTACCTCGTGTTTGTCAAACAGCCACTGCAGGTCCGGTAGGTGCTCGTCGCGCATGTACAGTTGACTGCGACCAGGGAGGATGTTGACTGATGTGTTGTCAAGGATCAGCTCCACAGGCTCCGCGAGTTTCAGGTGCTGTACATTGTGCATGAGTCGGGTCCTAGTACCTGAGTCGAATACCTCGAAACAAGTGTCAGAGATCTTGCAAGTGATGCGAAACCCAGGGTTCCAAAGGGGTTCATGTTTGGCACAGTTGCGGTGCATTACATGTACCAAGTCACCAACTTCAAGTGACAGTTGAGCTGCGGTTGGACACCTTGCGTTGCGCAGGCGTGCCAGGATTGTGTTACGGCATGCGATGCCGAAAGCAAGTTGCATTTGTGCTACATCTAAAAGGCCACGCTTGGGGTTCCTGAAGTCACGTGTTAGTGTGGGTAAGAGGGTGTCAATGGCATAGGAAGGATCTTGTCCAGTAACTAAAAAGTGTGGTGATTCACCGGAGGAGGTGTGAGGCAGCGTGCGATAGGCACGTAAGGCACCCGTCACTGCAGGTAACCAACAGGCCATTGGGTTGATCAAGGCTGCATTCCGTACCACCGAGTTGAGGTAACAATGGAATTGCTCCAAAACGCCGTTCGATTCCAGATGATGGGGGGTGATTCGTTGGTGGTGGATGTTGAGCTGCCTGAGGAATGTGTCGAAGTAAGTCTTACCAAACTCAGGTCCATTGTCCGATACGATTTCCCGCACATTCGGAGCTGTGGTGAGAATTCTCATTACCGCGGCTTGAACGCATGCAGTGCTCTTAGCTTTTATCGGTTCAGCCCAGGGGTACTGAGTGGCAAGGCAGATGGCTGTCATCACGCCGACGTGGCCTTGAGAACTGTCACGTGTGAAACCTATGCAGTCAATAGCGATCCTGGTCCACGGCGCATTGGGTGGACGGTCGTGCCTGGACGGAAACGTGTTCTGTTTCAGAGAGCGAAGTTGACAAACATTGCATCCATGCACATACTTACGAACCGATGTCCACATGTCTCGCCAGTAGACTCTTGTGGCCAGAGCGTCATAGGTTCGAGCCGCTCTGGGGTGCTGAAACTCAAGATGGACGCTGCGTACCAGGGTAAGTGCTAACGACTGTGGGACAATGAGAGCGAGATGAGTGACACCAGAAACCTGCATTAGACGATAGAGAATGCCATCTTTTGTGGTGAACTGTCGCCGTGTGCTGGGATCTGTGTCAAATGAAGCAAAGATGCGCTTGCAATAAGCATTAGTTCTCTGTAGGTGTCGAATGTCCTCGGAAGACAGGCGAATCAACGTGGGCTCGGATGTCTGGATGGCTGCAACGGTGATGTCGTCCGTGGCCTCAATCTGTTCAGCAGTCAGGGGTGTGAACAGGTCAGGATTGACCAACCATGTCAAACAATCACTCAGGTTCTTGGACGTTTCGACCCATTCGAAAGAGATGTCGTATTCCTGAATGTTGATCGACCAACGGTTGACCATATCGTTCTTCGTGGTAGCCTGCAGGAACCCTTCAAGGGGTTTGTGGTCACACATAAGCTTCACCTTGCAACCTGTAATGAAAACCTTGTAAAACAGAACTGCAGCGTAGACCGCGTAGGCCTCTTTGGTGAACGCAGCCCACTTGCATTGTGTCTTAGTGAAGGCCTTCGAAAAGTAGCCGATCGGAGCATTGTCCTGCAGGAGAACGGCTGCCATGTGGTGCTTGGAGGCATCGGTGTACAATGTGAACGGTTGAGATGGGTCCGGAAAACGCAGGACAGTGTTGCGAAGAAGCGATGCTTTCAAAAAGTCGAAAGCCTTTCGACATGCTGGCATCCAGAACTCCAAGATGCTGGCTTTCTTCTTCCCTTGCACCTTCGGAATGAGATCCTGGATGGGCTGAGCAATTGCGGCGTAATGAGGCATGTGGTCCCGAAGGAAATTGGTGAACCCCAAAAGGCTGTGAACCTCCATGACTGTGGTTGGTGGTGCCAATTTCGTGACATCCTGGATCTTGGAGGGTGTGACCGAGATGCCCGTGCTGGAGAGCATGTGTCCTGCAAACTCAATGGTTTGTTTGAAAAATGAGCACTTGTTCAGGCGAAATTTGAGTCGACTAGTGCGAATGGCCTGAAACAGTTGTTGGAGATCACGGAGGTGCGTCTCATTGCCCTTAGAGCCGGTGAGGATGTCATCAATGAAGGGGTTGGAAGCTGGAACCGCGGCAAGGTGTGTGGAAATGACGCGCTGGAACACTGCAGGAGAAATCTTGAGACCCTGAGGTAGGAAACAAAATTGAAATTTTCCGAATTCGCAACTGAAGGCAGTGACGTGACATGATGCTTTGTCAATGCGTACAGTATAGAAGGCGTGATACACGTCAGTGGCTGAAAATACATCACATCCAATGTAAGCACCCATGATATCTGAAATACGTGGCATTGGAAAGGTAACGTCCTCCACAAAGGAGTTCAGTTGGCGAAAGTCCACTACCAAATGCATGCCTTTGCTTTGGTGAGCTTCTCCCAAATCCTGGGTATCGAGTTTCTTGGGAACCGCCATTGCCGGGCTGTTGTAAGCACTGGTGGAACGTTCGATGATGCCCGCTGCCATCAGGTTGTTCAATTCCTTCTCCATCCATTCACGGTATTTCAATGGTGTGCGGTAATTGGGGGAATGAACTGGAACCTGACGTGTAAGATGGATGGTTACATCATCACAATTGGCAGTGCCCACATCCGTAGGTGAATGTGAGAAGACGTCGGAATATTCCAGCAACAGAGCTCGAAACCGATCGCGGATCTCGAGAGGTGCAGAAGCGCACACTCGGTCTACAGCTGCGGTAAAGTCAGTGGATGAGTCAGCAACAATCTCCGTCTGCGTAGAAGCAATCAGGTTAGCAATGTTGATCCTCGGGTTCAGCGTGAACTGGTTCATGTACGTTTGACATACTGTGCTGATTGGTGTTGATCGCTGCAGGGTGTCACAAAGGTGTCGGGCTCCATCTGTAAAAGAAATTGCCAATTGCTCGCGTGAAAGAAAGTCTAATCCAAGGATTAATGAAGTGGGCAATTTGTTGACAACAAGCACCTCTAAATGACGTGGCCGTTGGTCTTCAAAGAAGATCGTGGTTTGAATTTGGCCTAGCGGCGGCAACGCTTGACCACCGATGCCATGGATTACCACCGGTCTCCTCAGGGGCTGCAATTTGGCACCCATCAACGCAGCCTGTGATGGTGTGATTAATGACGTGACGGCTCCTGTATCAGCGAGAAGATGAGAGGGTTTATTAGCAGTCGTAAAACGGTACTGAAATAAACACATGGGTTGTTCACGGGTCATGTTAACGGTCACCACATCTGGTGTCAGTCATTCCGAGATGTGTGAAGTCGCCGCGGCAGCTGTGGCGGATCCTGAAAGAGTGATTCGTTCGTCAAGCCGTGTCTTGCTGCCTCGGTTGGGGCACTCCACAGTATCGTGACGGTTGTTTCCACATAGACTGCATTTCTTCCCTTTGCACGAATTCCTGTAATGATCAACAAGAGTTTCCATCTTTACAGGGGAGCGGCAACCCTGTCGTGGACAATACATCCTGTTGCTCCGACACGTGCTGGCGTTGTGACCTATACACTGATGAAATTCACACCATAGATTAGGATCTCTGGGATGCTGAGGTTCGTCGTCGGGGCGCGGAGCCGGTCGCTTTCTTGGAGAGGTGGTCTGGGCTGCGGCGACCTGCAACTCAGAACTCGTGGGGGGTGACAACATTTTGGAATTCAGAGTGAATTTGCATGCATGGTCCATGAGATCTGAAAGGCGGATCATGTGGTCCCGCATTCTCGCAACCTGCTTCGTACAGAAGGATTCGTATTCGTTGTTGAACCCATCGCAGTACCTCTGGAGAAGGTTGATGTCCTCAGTGTCTGTAACAGCCTTTGTCCTGTAAAGGTACTCGCAAAATTGGGCATTGTAGTCCTGAATCGGACCACCATTCTGACGTAACTGTCTGAAAGCTGTTATAAGGTCAACCACATCAGGGGTATCACTCAATTCATGCACCAGAGTCATGCGGATCTCGGCCCATGACTGAGCGTGGCAGATGTTGTGCAGTACATTCGTCCGAGCTGATGCTCAAGATGGAGCAAGCATGCGAAATGTCATACCCAGAACTGGTGAATAGCTGGTCCATCTGCGCGATCCATTGGGAAAATTCGCGGGGATAAACTGAGTCAAAGACCGGAACAGCACGGAACATTTCTTGCTCGAGATGTTGCATGCAACGGTTGTCAGCGTGGGAAGAGGGGGGTGTTGGTGGTGGGGAAGTCGGTGCGGGAAAAGGTGCAGAAGGTGGTGGTGGGTAAGGGGTTAGTGGTGGAGGTAGTGGAATTTGGCTGAGGTGTGTTGGGTGTGAGGTTGAAGGACGAGGTTGTGGTGCTGGATGTAGTGGTGGAGGGATTGAGGGAGGTGGCGGGGGTGGAGGTGGGAAGGCTGGGGGTGGGGGTGGTGGGAGGGGGGGCAACGGAATGGAGGGAGGAGTGGGTGCAGTTGGTGAGAGCGAAAGAGCGGGGGAAGGAAGTGGCGGAGCAGCAGTGGGAACTGAAAAAGTGGTGGTGGGGGAGGTGTTAGGAGTGGATGCGGGATTGTTAGGAGGGAGGGGTGGAAGAGGTTGGGGGGTGGATGAGGTGTTGGTGTTGGGAAAAAGGCCTCTACGAGTGGGGCGGGAGGTGAGATGGTTGATATGAGACGCTAAAACGGCGTACGTGCCCAGTACCGTGTACCAGGCCGTGGCATCCGACTGGGCCGACGTGAGCTGCACACGGTTGCGGATGTCGCTCTCCACTTCCTGTAAGAGTGGGAGGCAATTTGGCAGCGATGTACTGCTCGTTGTAAGCGCGTGGGCGATCGTTGTTTCTAAACAATAAAGACGATCGTGCGTGAGCACCTCGTCGTAATCACAAGGCAGATGCTCACTAAGCAGCACCCAGCCTTTATTTAGTTGGCCCCTAATCGTATCTTGAGGCGTAGGTGGGGCTGCTTGCTCGCGGGCAGGTGATCGATTGCGAACTGGAGTGAGAATCTGGTGAAACGATCCCCACATGTATGAAACACATGTGCGGACTGCCCGAGCTAAGTCCGTGAACACGTGGAACCTCGATTGCTGGGGAGAAGCAGTGACGGTCACCTCCTCCACTTCAAAGTGGGGCTCCCCTTCGTTCGAAACGGATGCATCCTCCAGACGGAATCTCGCTGGTGATTCACGTCTGGCATAAGGATGATCGATGTGGCGCAGCATTGCCATTAGAGTTGGTACAAATGGAACAAGCTCACCGGTTCGAAGTCATTGTCCTGTATGTAGTTGTTAAGTTTGGCATGATCCGCTGCTGCTGAGAGCGAAGCGAATCCCCGTGCTCTGATTTAGATGAGCAGACCCACTGCAGAAATGCTAGGTCAGAATATGTCGACAATTTTAGAGCTCAATAGTTTTGCGCAAATTTTGTGCACTGCCACGAGAACGAATTCCGTAGGTGTGGGAACCAATGTAGTGATATCACAAACGATCAGTTGAGTATCTCAGGTGAGACTGCCCAGGCGGCACGAATCACCCCGTTTATTTGTATGTACAGTGCTGCCACCTGTCAAGCGGTGGTTCTAAATTCGCAGCTGGTGTGTCACACCACATTAAAGCGTGAGATCAGTCGAGACTGTCTGAAGTTTGTGACCTGTCGAATACCCCCAAGGACGAACGGTAACCAACACCAAGTTTTGAGCGTCCCGTACACATCGAGAGGCGAAAGCAACGTGTATGCAATGTACGTTTGGCCGCAAGCAGTTGCTTGTTTTTCTTCTTCCTTGTTGCGATCAAACAACGAAAGGAGTTTTTGATGGTCGCGTAGCCGGCCATCTAGGTGCCGCTGACGGCTTAAAAACCCTTAGCATTCATGTGTGCGTCTGTCCACACTTTGGAATGTAACCTCCCACCAGAAG
>JAAUXT010148780.1_pt1 | contig 13628 bp, 20 predicted proteins | sample 7278171 | NCBI WGS metagenome assembly JAAUXT01 (sample SAMN14350112, study PRJNA611818) | marine sediment metagenome | isolation source: surface marine sediment (1.8m) | place: French Polynesia: Moorea | collected 2018-08 | reverse complement strand
CAAATTGTCTGGGTTAGTGGTATCTGGGACACATTGCTGACTGGGGCATTGGTGGATTGGGACAAGTGCTGTCCTGCCTATGTACGCTGCCCGCGGCTGATTGTCTACTTGAAAGTCTAGTTTGTTATGTCATCACCTCTCCCAACTTCCGGTAGCTTCCTCGTATCTGCGGATTCGTGTGTGAAATATTTTGCGTGATGCCACAGAAATTCAGTATTTTTTGGTCGGAAGAAGTCAAACAACCGCGTTTTCCATTTGAGATTGTGTTGGACGATTCTTTTCTTCGAGCTGTCAACAGATTTGTTTGGGAGAAACTGGAGCTGATGGTCTGCGATCCGTAATGATGCTTGTGTTTGGTGATAGACTCTGCTGGTTGATTGTGGGCAGTTTGTTCCTTGATGACCTTCCGTTTGGCGGCTGTCGACGTATTGTTTACAAAACAATTGTTTTTGTTCCGGAAATTCGTGCGGCAACCAGTCTGTTTGTGCGGGTTTTCGGCTTCGCTCGTGAGAAATCACACAAGCCGTGCGCGTTGATCATTGTTACGGCAGCAAAACTTTCTGAGTCGTTTGGTGCAGCGCGTCTCAGCACCGACGGGCGTTCCTGTTGTCGAACGCGCGGTCTGGTGCCGTCCGTGTGTGTGTGTTTTTTTCTGGATTGGACGGAGAGGCAACTGGTGTCCAACTTGCTTCGTCCAAGGAAAACATGTTCCGAAGCTGCCAATTGCATCTGCAACACCAATGAATCACACCGCACGTGTTCGCCGTCAGTTTGTCACTGTTGCGGTGCTAGACAGCAGAAACTGCGTGAAAAAATGCGTGGAGTCTGGGTTGACAAGACCCCTCTCAATTGAGAGAGAAAACAAAATTTTCAGACTTGACTCAAACAAGATTTGTTCGAGCAAAATGCTCCCCACAATGCCAGTTGAAGGAACACTGACTCATGTCTTGTCCTGTTGTGAGAAAGTTGACGAAGGAGGATAAAATGTTTCAAGTGCTGGACTGTATTTTTCGTGTGTCTTCATGGTTCTTCTGGCAGTTGTCGTGCCGAACTTTAGAATTGGAAATATGAATGTGCTTGTTGCACGCAATGTGGGAATTTCGAATAAATTGATCCAGCAGTGCTGGTGGAATTCTGAAATTTCACTTGCTGGCATTGCCTTGCTCACGTACAGTGTGTTTGCTCACAGGGCTATGCTTCGGGTCTGTTGCAAGTGTCGTCGTGTGTTTGATACTGAGAAAACAGGTTCGGTTTCTGCGTGTATGGAAAGTTGAAAGGAAGGGCGACCACACAGATGTGGTGTGTCGCGTCCCTTCCGGTGTGAAATACTGCACATTGGCTGCAGAGGAGTGAGCACGCTTCGGCTTGACGTCACGTTCTGACGTTGAAATGCCGATGCGAGACGTCTCGGCGACGCACGTGGTCTTGCACCACGTGTCTTGTTGCGTGCGACGTTCAGTGCAGACAGCGCCCAGCAGGACGAGTTGAAGGCCGGTTCCGCTTTTTGCCTTGGGAGTCACAGCGACGAACATCACAGCTCGATGCAAAAGCAGACTGTTCTCCGAGCATTTTCCAGGTGTTTGTGTCAGAGGTATCACTAATCTTGTCCAGAAAATAGTTTTATGACCTCACTGCGTTGACCTTTGTTGGGGAGGCAGTGCAGGAGCTGTGAGAAGAAAGCTCGGCTTTTTATCGAAAGCCGACCGTCGATTCGGTATCTGGGGGGCGCAAACAGATTTATCTTGATTGAACACAAGCCGCGCTCATGGGGTGGTGTATGCGTCTCGATGCTGTTGTTGGAGGGGCTGAAATATTTAGGGGCGGGGCGCTTTGAAGCAGAATTAGCCGCGTGAACGCGTCTTGATCGAGACCGGATCGACGAGGCCTGGGTCTTCGTCTCTGGGCGCTGATTCAGCACGGACTCTGCACCACAAACGAAAAAGAAAGGGAAGCTTTGAGATACTCGTGCAACACTGGGGCTTGAGCCCTTTGTGGCTGAACGCTTTGTTCTCCGTTTGACATTTGAGCCTCTGTTTCATCACGATGTTGCTTTGCAGCAAGGAATAGGGTCTACCTGGTTCAGACACGTCTGTGTCTCAGTGTGTGGGAAGATACGCCACAATAGTTCGGGCGGACTTGGCGAAAAACAGATCCAGGCTTGATTGGCGGGGGGGGGGCAATCAGGCCCTGGAGGGTACCGACCTGACAGGAGAGGTGGCGGGAGGGGGCAGCTCAGACCCCGAGTTTGTGGCGTGAAAAAGTTTGTGTGTGTGTGTGTGTGTGTGTGTATGTGTATGTTGCGCAATGTTTTTGAGGGTGGGGTCGATTTTGTCGGAGAGGGTTTTTGTTTGGGGGGGGGGGGGGTGTTCTCCTGCCTTCTCTGGATCCTCGGCTTTCCCCCGCAGCTTCGGGGTTTGCGTGCGGACGGAAGCCCGGCGCAGTCCGATCGTCCACAGCAGCTTCAAATCAAGCCAATTACAGAGAACACGGATCAAGTGTGCGCTCGAATGAGGCGGCCTTCCTTCTGCGCAGTTCTCTTCTGCAGCAGCTCTGCCAAGACGGTGGAACTGAACCGAGGGCAGGAGCACCGGCCCGAGGGATCAAGTGAAAATACACGCTGCGCTCGGAGTGGATCCCACGTGCGCCCGGGTAAACTCCAACCATGTGTCCGACAGCGGATACGGCTGAGGTGTGTACAGCTGCGGAACCACGAAGATTGCTTATTGTTTGGCCAGATCTCCATTTCCGTTACGTCACTGCTCTGCGAAGTGCTGTGGCGCAGATTCCGACAGTCTCGAGTTCTGCGAATAGTGGAATTCAGGTTCGAAGTCGGGGAGGTTACGCGGTGCTTTTCCCGTCTCTGAGAGTTGTTTCCGATGCTGCGCTTCAGGCGTTCGCCAGCAGATCTACCTGAGGAGAAAACTACTCGCAGCCTTGACCACTGTGACCCTGAGAGGCCTCAAGATTGACTGAGCACGCGTGTACAGAAGGCTTGTCTGCAGAAAAGCGAGAAGAACAGCTTTCCAGAGTCTGCACTGGAGCCGGCCTCGCATTAGTGAGTCGAGTGTAAACGTAGACCGCCTTTGTACAGACGCCTTCAGTTTCTGTGCCAAGATACTCGGCGATGCTAATCTGTTTACGTGGTTGTTGCGACCTTCCGTTCGGCGCGGGTCGGCTCGCTCTGGAGGGGTTTGGATCCCGCGGTTTTTGCTGCGATGTTGGTGTCGCTGTCGACGGCTCGGAAACGCAGCTTCCTGTTCGCTTCGCGGCGGACGTCGGCTGTCGAGTGCGCGCTGCTCTGGATCAATTTTGTACGAACAAAAGAAACTTGACGATCTTTTTTTCCGGACCGGAGTTTGTCTCTGTGTACTACCCGAAATGTCCAAATGTCGGGAGGCCACGCACAAAATCGAACTGAGTGAACATTGTTGAGCAACAAGTCCGTGTTGGGTGTCTGACATTTGTGTCACAAAGGAAATATTTTCACGTAATCATCATCATGGTTGTGGCGCAGCAATTTTGGGTATTTGTCGACGGTGCCGCACCAGAGCAGTCCGTGACGGGGCGCCCTGTCTGTTGTGTTGTCACAGCGACCGTCACCAAACTCGCGGAGTCGACACGAGCTTGATGCGGCCGCAATGCCTCGCAGATGTCGGTTCGTGGCGGTGTGCGCAAGGTGTTGGTCTTGAGTCATTCTGCCGGAAATGTCATTCACTTCACGTTCGTTCCAATTGTGCTGGTGAGGCAGGTGTGAGACGACCGGCGGCGCAGGTCTGTCGTGAGCGATGACAAGGCTGTTGTGGGATTCTCGTCAGGAATCTTGCCGGAAACTCGACGTTGTGCGACATCAGATGCTTCTCGCTGAGCACCACAGTTGATTGACATTTGGTTGTTTGTCCTTTGGTAACTCGAGGGACGCGCACACGCGTGTTCTTACGTGCATTTGACGCCAACAGGCCCGACTTCTCCATGTTGTTTCCGACCTCCCATCACTTTGTTGGCGTGGGCTCCGCTGACTTCTCACGCCAACTCCGCTCAGCACGACCGTGTTTCCCGCAGGCGGAGAAGGCGAAGCAGCTGCTGTACCAAGCCAAGTACGGGCGCTTCGGGCTCGGGGACCCGTTCCACTCGATGCAGCGCGACTCCGACTTCCAGCGCGACACGAGCTTCGACGAGGCGGCCGTCAAGGCCATGTACGACAACCAGCTGATGCAGCTCGAGAACCTGATCGCGACGCAGCGCAAGGCGCAGCAGCGCATGCGCGAACAGCTGGCGGCCGTCGAGAAGAGGTATCACAAGGTGAGCGCACGCACACACGCACACACACACATCGATCAATGGTGGGTGGAAAACGCATGGTGAGGAACGAGACAACGAATGTTGGTCAGTGATCGGACAAGTGAAGCCAAGTAACAGACATGAACAGAATGTGAAGGACGCACGGGGTGCTGCGACCTGGCCCTGACGAAGCTGCTGCACCTGTTCAATGTGTCCTCGGTGCTCCCGAGGTGCAAGACTGCGGTTGAAAACGAAATCGACAATGGAGGGCGTGGTCCCAAGTCTGTTGCCACTGCGCCGCACGGATGTGAGGACAAGTCTTCGATGACTCACATCACAGTCACCTGAGCAGAATTTCAACAGCCCAATTGTTGCGAGATTGTACAAGGTGTTGACGTGGGGTGTTGCGGAGTGTTGCGAACAGGTGACAGAAACTGTCCACTGCACTGAAGATGGCTTCACACGTCTGCAGAAACGTTTGTTGCTGTAGTCAACACGGGAGTCACGGCCGCTGAAGGTCTCGAGATGTGGAAGTGGAAGTGGAAGTGTTGCGCTGACAGTTTCCTCCAGGATGTCAATCCATGTGGTATCCGTTCACATTCAGTGCCAAACATCCGACGTCAGTTTGATGCCACCAGTCGCTCCCAGGCCGAACTTCATGTCACGTGTGACCCTCTCTCGTGTGACCCTCATGTCACGTGTCACCCAATGACGCTCGCGTCACGTGTCCCTCAGGTGTGCGCGGAGCTGGAGGACGAGAAGCGGAAGCACGCGCAGGACACGGCGCAGGGCGACGACGTCACCTACATGCTGGAGAAGGATCGCGAGCGACTCAAGAGCGAGGTGAGCGTTGGGGTGTGTATGTGTGTGTGTGTGTGTGTGTGTGTGGCGGGTGATGTCCGGCGCGCTGGCGTGCAGCGCACAGACAGAGCCTGTGGGGAAGGGGCGACGTCCAGTGTGCGGAAGAGCACCTTTGGGGAGAGCGTATCATTGAGATGGTTTCCTGTCTGTCTGTCTGTCTGTCTGTCTGTCTGTCTGTCTGTCTGTCTGTCTGAACGAGCAGACAATAGGAAACGCGTGCACGAACTCAGAATAGTTCTGTACGTCTGTGTAGGTTTGCAACGCAGGTGGGAAGCGTGTGTCTCGGGGAACGTTGGTGCCTCCCGCCCGGGTACATTTACAACTTTGTTTTGAGCCCGTGACACTCTGTCGAGCCTCGGGCTAAGTGCGGTCGTAATGATGTTTTTTTGTCTGTATGTGTGTGTACCATTGCTTTCCCAGGGTGGTAAAGCAACAACAGTTGGTTTTCTTTGTTGCTGTGGTCAGTGCTGCTATTCACCAAACCAGGGGTTTCTTATTTTGCCCCTCCCCCGGGTATAAGTAACCAACCATTCCTGGCTTGAGGTGATCATTTTCCAGGCTGGATGACTCCCCCATTCCCACTTGAATTCGATGCTGATAATTTTCTATTGAGAAAATTTTTCAGTGATTTGGTCAAGCGGCCCCGTATGGAACCGTGGCCTTTCATTGCGTTGCCCTCTTGTTTGTTTTCTGGCTCTGAAATTCAGTTTTCCCGTGAATTTCCGCTGTCCACACGGGACAATCAACACATATTGTCCGTTTTCACCATAACTTGCTGTATTTTACGAGAATTGCGTTTCTTTCCAAGGTCGACTTCGAAAAAAGTGCAACGAAGAAGTTGGAGAAGGAGCTGAAGAAAACGAACACGGCCCTGGACGAGGAGCGGGAGGCGGCCGCGAAGCACAAGCAGGTACAACATGCTGGCTGATGTGCGCACCGAAACAAAAGCAGCCGGGACTGACCGCTGTGTTCGTGTTGTTCTCAAGTACAGTCTCGTGTGTGAGGGTTTGTGAGCTCGGTCGGCGAAGACATTTGTGATTTGACGCGTGGCGGTGTCGCTGCAGGTGGCGATCATGCTCATCCAGGAGCGGAAGCGGCTCTTCGAGAAGCTGGTGGAGGCGCAGCGCGGCCGCTCCCAGGCCGAGGTGCTGCTCGCCGGCGCCGCGGGCAAGAACTCGAGCGGGGAGCCCGCAGGTGAGACGCGCCGCCGTCCTCACTGCTCCCACCGGGGTTGCTGAAGACGAGACACGAAAGAAACTCGTCCTGACCTGACGGCTCAAACAGTAAAATGTTTCCCATCTGTGAACGGTCGTCACAGATGTCTCCGGATTTGGTCACTTGTGTTGTGTGATGCTTTGGTGACAGATGCCGACCGTGTTGTAGGCGACGCGACGCTGCAGCAGCGACTGCAGCAGATGGAGGCGGCGATGGAGCGCCAGCTGTCCGAGTTCGACGTGGAGCGCGAGCAGGCGCGCGCCAAGCTGAGCCGCGAGGAGCGCCGCACGCGCGACCTGGAGGCCGAGCTCGACACGCTGCGCCGCCAGGTGGAGCTCATCACCCGCGGCTCCGACAAGCGCCAGGACGGGCCGCAAAGCATCGAGATCAAGAGTACTCAGAGACCGCCCAGCGCGGGGCGGGACTTGAGGGGAGGAGGCCCGCCGGTTGGGGGCGTGACGGCGGGAGCGCCGAAGGTGTACCGCAGCACGCCGCCGGCGACGCCGCCCGAGGCGCGCCGCGTCCCCGTCGTGTCGGCGGGCGAGTCAGCCGGGCCGGGGGCCGGGCAACGTGATACAGTGTCAAACCACCTTGGTGCCAAGCATGCCGGTGGGGCCGGATCGGACCCAACCACCGTGAAACGGGCCATCAGGCAGTTCAGTAACACGGCGAGTCCCGCCGGGGAGAGGACGGTGATGGATAAGCCTGTCCCTGCAGAGAAGCCTTCGGACCTGAGCGCGCGCGGGGGCGGCGTGTCCTCCTCCGTGATCACGTCCCAGTCCGGCGCCGCCACAGTCTTCACCACGCCGTCGGGCACGCGCATATCGCTCAACGTGGGGCCTTCGGTGGCATCGGGCGGCGTCAGCCCTGCCGGCGTTACGCCGCAGCGTAAGACTAGTCCTGTAGGGCGAGGGGTGCCACCCCCAATACCGCCCAACAAACCAGCCTACGTACCCCAGGCCACGCCACGCAAAGACTTGGTTCGCCCCTCCGCAGCCGCGGGCTCCCCGCGCGCAGACATCCCGGTCATAGGCAAACCAGCGCCGCCCACCAAGTTCGGCATCACCATCTCAAAGGACAAAATCACCATCTCCAGCCCCGAGGGCCACTCCGCCGCCGATGGAACCGGGAACATGAGGCCCGTCACCGTCGGCAGCGGGACCCAGAGAGCCGTTCTGGGTAGTCACCACCAGGGCACGCCACCGCCTTCCGGCGCAGACCGGAAACCTTCACAGGTTTGTCTCAACATAAAGTAAGAGGGAGGAGACACTTGGAACATGCGAGAAACGAAAACACAAAAAGAGCCTGAGAAAGTCTTTGCGTTCCTCTTCGCGTTTTGTTGGTTTATTCACAAAATTGTGAGCAGAATCGCGTGGCAGTTTTCTGTAAAGTATACACTTGATATATTTATGTGTGTTTACAACAACAACTTGCTTTTTCTTCTACGTAACATTATTTACACCCGAGGATGATTTTCCTGTAGTTGCTGGCATGTCAGTTCTATTGGAGATGATGATGGTTCCATTTTTCACGGATATCTCTGTTTTGCGTTTTTCCAGTCTGGGAAATCAAACAGCTCTGTTGGTTTGTTGAACACTAGTCAGGTTGAAATCATGAACGGGTTGTTAAGATTCTCTGTGTGGTTCTCGCTAAGGACAGTGGACTTTTTGCCTGTGGGGAACTTCCAGACCGAAAATTGCCTCCAGTTCTTTCTCAAACCTAAAGATGCACGGGAAACCGTGTTGATCGACAACGTAACTTCCCCTCACATACAGGGTGGAGGAACTTCCAGTCAGGTTTAACGTTCGAAACTTTGCACAACAGTCGTGGGCGACAAATGTTTGTACATGTACAGCTGTGTTATTTTGAGGAAAACAGTAGGGAATTGTAACATATCGCACAGACGTTGTCAGCACCTAGAACAACCGTAGAAGCTGGTCGCCGAAGAGCGCTGCGTGCAGTTCGGTGGAAGAGCAACGCGTACATTTCCAGGTGACGGTGACGAAGATTGTAATACGAGCAACATTTGCAATAAAACTGCGAGAATCCAACCAGGACGGGTCCATTTTGAATTTGATGTTGTAACCTCCGGCCCTTTGACCTCTCGGTCTGTGATTGTTGTACAGTAGGTGGTTTATTTCGGAAAAGTTTGTTTCAGTTCCAAATGTCTCTCTCCCTTGGATTGTGTTGTTCAGTTGTATTTTCAGTTTGAAGGTTGAGAATGCCTAGGCTCCAGATTCTGCTGGTATGTGATGCACAAGAAAGGGTCAGCTTGTGGACAGTTGGAATCACACGTGTGGACTCGAAAATTTTCTTGCAATCGGTTTGTCGACATCAATAAATGTGCACCACAGTGGAAGATCTGTAACATTCGTTTCCACACCAAAAACATCAGCGAAGCACCTCTGGGAAAGAACGTAAATCCACAGTTGGGTGGAGATCTGCACGACTCTTGGAACTTGCTTTTGCCTCTTTTTGGTGTGATAACGAAGTAATTTCCCTCACTCTGTGTACAATTGTTATTTATAGGATTTCTACTCCACCATGTAAACCTTTACGTTGTTAAGAATGGCAGTAGTGTAGTAGGTAAAGAAGCTGCATCTCCCCCGGGAAATTGAACCCTGCAGCGTGTGTCCCTCCAGGGACTTTTGCCGTGTCGCTGGCAGTAAGATCCACCCTCCCCCAGCTTCCTGTGGTAACATTTGATTTTGTCTGAAGCTCCCACGTGATGGTGACCACGTGGTAAGGACCATGTGATGACCAGCAGTTGTCAGACGAAGCGAATGCTTGTTCCCGAAGAATATAGAGCTGAATCAAAAGTTCTGTTTTCATTTCCTTTTGTATTCCCCATCCAAATTACATCAGTTTCCCAGCCCCCTGGTTGCAGACATTTTGCATGGCGATCGAGCATCCTCCTCGTTTTCAATTTTGTGGTCGTGTGGTAGCATTTTGAGTGTGATGTGGATGCGCGACACCAGGCTTGGCGACAACATGCGCCGCTTCCTTCTCTTCCCATTTGATAATAACGCCTTTTCCCCTCATTCACACACTCACCGTGTGTCGTTGCTACAATGTCCGACATGTGTGTATGTAGTGCGTAGCTTGTCGTAGCCAGCAGCCACCAACCAGCTTTTTTCGGTTTCATTGTTTTTCCAGCCTGCTTCTTCTGCCGCCATCAGCAGCAATGAAGTTGATGCTGCGAACAAGCAAAGCGTTGTTGCACAGTCCTCGGACTCTCCCCCCGCCGCCGCCGCTCCTACTCAGCCCAATTTGGACTTTTTCGGTCCAGAAATGGCAGACCTCCAACAGTTGCTAGTGTCTATGACAACAGGTAATGAAACTGTTTCAAAAAAGTAAAAAAAAACCGTTTTCTTTCGTTGTCTCTTCACAATAATTGCCTGGCATTTGGGTTGGCTTTGAATGAAAATCTGGAGGAACTTGTGGTATTGAGTTTGACAGGGGACATCTCTTGACTTCTCGGAATAACAGTGTTTTAGACTCTTCTAGTTCCTCTCCCTCTCTTGACCTGAGGCCCCGTGTGCACATTTCGCAGCGCGTCGCGTGTCCGCCGCGGGTGCGCAGTGCTGCACGAGGCACCATGTGACTGGCGCGTGTTGCGGGCACGGGACGCGCCGCGCAAATCGCAGTAGTGTGACGGTTACGTGTAGCGCGGGCACTCCGCGAGACAGACTGTGGTGAATTAACAGGGAAAGTGGCATGCGAGCCAAGAACTAACGCTTCAGCGTAGCGCAGGACTAACCGCCACTTTGTCTTCAAACCTCTAAAAATTGTGTTTCCACCAAAGAACGAGTGAACAAAAGGCACTTGAAACTTGGAGGTCACCCGAAGTGATGTTGACCAAGAAAGTCTCAATTGGGTGCCCCTGCCTCCGCCCTCCTCGCCGGGAGTCTCCGCCCGCCCACTCCCCTCTTCCTCCCACCTCGCAGGTGTCCGCCCACCCTGCTTCATCGTGTGTGTGTCTTGTGCCAAGAAATCTGTTCGTGCCACCAAACGTCATATGGAACTACGCCAGCAGTCGTCCCGTTCCTTCGCGAGTTGCAGCCAGAGCCTCGACTGCCAAGTGTTGCTTTGTGGCAGCGAAATTGGTTGGGTTGGCTTTTGTCGTTCGCGAGCACACGTTTGCTGGAATTCGTTGTGGAACAGATCTGCAGCTTGTCGCGCGATTCGTGGTGAGGGCTCCGCGGTCCCCTCAGCGGCGCAGCGCGGAGGCGACGACGTGCGGCCGGAGCCGCCCGCTCCCCGGGGCTTGCTTCGTGTCTCTATCCGTCCCCCTCGTCTGTTCTCGGGACAACTCTCGCTGCACTTGCTGCGTGCCGAGACCCAGACAGTCCGCTCGAGGCGCCCCCTGTTGTCCGTTCTCGTGTTGCACGTGCACCAAGGACCCTCCCGCGATGCTGAAACTTGTTAAGTTCACACTGAAAATGCTCACTGATTGCGAAGACTGACGCGACTCTAACGCTCTGTTTTTGCTGACCTTTTCACTAACCGTTTGGTGAGTATTCTGTCTTGTTCAAAATTAGAGTTCTGGTTCTGCTTTTCCAAGAAGATGCAAATCAGTCGCTAGAATTTCAGGTCAATAATTAATTGGAATGAGAAATTCAAATTAATTATGCTGAGTTGATTTGGTAAATTGAAGCAAAGTAAGAGTTGCTTGGTAGATTTCGTTCCTGCTTTTTTGCCAGGTGTTTGAAAATCCGTTCAAAGTTGAGGCAAGGCGTACGTTGTTGATTGTGTTTGATGGAGAGCTTGTGTAACGAAATCAGTGTGAAGAGGGGCTTTATTCTTTCAACCCTGATTTCGTGTTTGATTTTCACACGCAGGGAATTCCAGTGAAGGTGGTGCACCTGGTGTAGCTGCGGTGCCTCCCTCCCCCGGCCCCATCCCGGGCGCGGCGCTTCCCTCCCCCGGCGCCGCCTCCCTCTCCCCCGGCGGCGGCGCCGCGTCCCCGCAGCGCCCAGTCTCTCTGAACGTGTCGGCGTCCCCACACGTGCGCACGTCGCTGCTGCACCGCAGCGCCTCCAGCGGCGACGCGGCGGAGCTGCGCAGACTGCTCGTCGAGGAGAAGGTGCCGGTGTACACGACGACGCCGGACGGAACGTCGGCGCTGCACTGCGCCGCTGAGACCGGACACGCCGGTGAGTCCTGCGTTCGATTGGACCGCTGAACGCACTGTCGGTTGTTCGCGCAGCAGTGTGTAAGACGGACGTTCAGAGAGTGAGGCGTTTTAAGAGGCGTTTGTTGCGTGCCTGAAAAGTTGGTTCATGTTGTGTAGATTGCGTCGCGGTTTTGCTGGAGCGCGGCGCCGACCCAAACGCCAAGCGCTCGTCCGACCACGTGTCTCCGGTGCACGCGGCCGCCGGCGAGGGACATGTCAGGTACGCTACGGGAGGGGCACGTCCAGCAAAGGAGGTGTGAGGGAAGGTGCACGACCGGTGTGGACAGGGACATGTCAGGTGTTCAGGGGAGCGACACGTCAACGGGCATGGGTGTGTGGATAGGGGTGTTGGGTGCGTGTCTGGTATGTGGATAGGGGTGTGTCGGGTGTGTACCGGTAGATTGTGACGCGTCAGTTGTGTTGACAGGGGTGTGCATGGTGTGTCAGTACGTAGGGGTGGGGAACGCGAGGCAAGAAATACACTGAGTGGTGCTGAACTCGTGCCACCACGATGAATCTGACACGCGTTGACCTCTGTGCTCGCGCAGCGTGCTGACGACGCTGATCGAGGGCGGCGGCCACGTGGACCGGGTGGACCAGTCCGGGTGGACGCCGCTGCACTGGGCGGCGACGAACGGGCGACGCGACGTGGGGCTCGTGCTGCTCGACCTCGGCGCCTCCATCACCGCCACCACCAACGTGAGCCACGCGCCGCGCTCACCACCACGTGCTCGTGTTTACCACCGGTTCTGCGTCACATTGATTTGTGTTTTGAATTGGAGACCGAAAGTCCTTTGACGCACTTCCGCGTCAGTTGTCGAAAGTTTTGCAGCTCCTTTTGTACGTCGCGAACTGTTGCGTGTGTGCTGAGCGTCTGCTGAATCGTTCCAGGCCAATTGGACTCCACTGCACTGCGCGGTGCATTCTGGTCACGTCGACTGTTTGGATCTACTGCTCAGCTACCAAAGACACTCTGCCAATCAAAACATATCCACTGCCAAGATGGTATCTGACGTCATCAATATGGCGGACAAGGACGGGTGGAGCATCGCGCACCTCGCCGCGACGCGCGACTCCAAGGTCAGGGACGGATCCGCTGGGGGCGCCTCTCCTTGTGTGACACTGGAAAACTTGTGAAGTCTTATTGGGTCGGGTTGGGGCTGATCCTGCGCCTGTCGCAAAGGAAACTGTTCGTGCACGCCGGGCTAGTGTGGTCGAGGCTCAAATGTTCCAGCGTTGGTTGGAAGCTGTAATTGACGTTGCGCCTCGATGCAGGGGTGCCTGGAGACGCTGATGAAGCATTGCGAACTGGACCTGGACAACAAGGACCGCTGGGGGAGAACCATCCTCGAGGTGGCGTCCAAGGACTGCCTCGTACTGCTGCAGTCCATCGGTGAGTTCCCCGCGCCGACTGCTTTACTCGGGATGCGCCGTGCGTGACGTCCCGAGACAAGTCAATGGCACTGCGTCATATGTGACAAAGCTTTTGTGAATGGAGACACTGCAAAGCGGATGTTGATTTGAGTGAAATGTGCCGGTCTTCTGTGGGATTGCGCACCGAAGATCAGCAACTGGTCACGGCAAGTCCGCACAGTTTGGGAGCTGCGCGATTTTCGGAAAGTTGTCGCGGCCCCAGTTCACACCGCGCGCGTGTGTGTCCGCGTCGGTCGTATCAATGAGCGGAGCGCGGTGCGTCATTCTCCACCGGAAGCTGCGACACGCACCTGAACGCGATGGAATTTGTTCGCGTTCCAGAGCGGAAGAACGAGCGCGTGTGCACGGTGAGCATCGAGGTGCCGCAGGGCGGCGCCACGTTCGGCTCGGCCAACGCGACGGCGCTGCACGACTCCGTTTTCCACGTCGGCAGCGTCATCATCGCTCTGGACACGAGTTGGTCGACGCTCGAGGAGCTGCTCAGCAACCTGCTGACTCAGCACTTCCAACAGGTGCGCTTTGTTTTCAGTTGTGTGTGCGCAATGTAGTTGAGCAGGATGTGTGCTGTTCTTGAGATCCAACAAAACGGGTTGTGCAATCACATTGATGGTATTCTCTGTGTGTGTGTGTGTGTGTGTGTGTGTGTGTGTGTGTGTGTGTGTGT
>JAAUXT010045306.1_pt1 | contig 13630 bp, 17 predicted proteins | sample 7278171 | NCBI WGS metagenome assembly JAAUXT01 (sample SAMN14350112, study PRJNA611818) | marine sediment metagenome | isolation source: surface marine sediment (1.8m) | place: French Polynesia: Moorea | collected 2018-08 | reverse complement strand
GTGTTAAATGAGTTCCCAAGTTGTGAATATTGAGTGAAAAAAAGTAAGAATTTTGATGAAAAAAGCAACCTAAATCAGAGTGAGCCAAATCAGAGCAAGCCAAATCAGAGCAAGCCAAATCAGAGCATCTCAAATTTCCTCAAATCACTGCGAGCTCCATGGAGCTATTTTTGTTGTGTGTGAGAGGCTGGGAGGGAGTTGCTGTCAGCCTGAGTTGGGGCCCTCGTCGTCCCCCTGGCTCGATCTGCTGGACAGTTCTGAAGGGCAAACTACGGCACAATAGATCAAATTCATCATCAAAAGACTGCAGATGAACAATCCGTCCGCAAAACTAAACACTTTGTGGACCATTGTGGTGAGATGTTCCTCTCACACGACAAGTGAGAATCCACCATCCCGCCAAAGTGCCGTCTGGACACCAGAGTAGAACAGCTGTAGCACACCAAACGGTGTTGGGGCATCCCAACCAATCTCAGTCTTGGCCGATGTCTGACCCTCGAAGGTCAAACTTGAGGGGGGCAAAATGATTTGTCAGGACCCCCAGGATTCACAAACTCGCACCTCGTCCAATAAGTCAAGGAAATGGGCTTCTTTTGACCCGGCAGGTATGGAGAGGACTGGAGAACGACTGTTTGGCAGCACGTCATTGAAGAATGGGAAGACAGTCGCACAAGATTGGATGTAAAGGTGAACAAAACGAACCCATTCAGAATCACAGAAATTTGAGGACACAGGGAGCAGAAGCACCTTCTTGGGTGGTTACTACAAAACAAGTGCATTCTAATAACTTCAAGCGTTCAAAAGTACGAGTTTCTACGGTTGTCCGAGAATTTGTGTCTGTTGTTGCAGCTGCATACCCTGTTGAAGCAGGGCGTCCCGCAGTCTGTGCGTCCGAGCTTGTGGAAGAGGCTTCTCGACGTGGAGACGCTCAAAACATCAGAAATGTTCAACTACAAGGTGAAGAATTATCCTCTCCTGCGAAACATCAGATGTCAAAGTGCGTTCGAAAGGCTTGCCCACAGGAATGTCTTTGCCATTTCAGGATCAGTTGTCAGCAGTCCGAGAGCAGTTGGCCGATTTGGGTCTCTGTGAATACGGTGGTCCAGAAATGCTGTCACATCTCAGACACGCCGACGAATGTGAAGTCGAAATGAAAAGCAATGGAAAGATTTCAGTGGACTGTTTCAGACAGATTGTACTTGACCTGGGTTTGTGAACACGTCTGTTTTTAAGAAGTAAACCAATCAATTTGCGTCTGATGCTGTTCACACAGAAATTTGTTCTTCTGTCGTGCAGTTAGTTCAATGTACCTGGATTTCAGATCGGTCTTTTCCTTCAAACAAAATGTTTCTTGACGGAACCGACGAGGGAAAAGAGGGACGAGCTTCGTTATGTCGCCTGCTGGCTTCTTACGCCAGATACAATCCAAAAGTCGGGTACTGTCAAGGTGCGAAGAGGTCGCAAGTTGCTACTGTTGTGATTGTTCAATTGCAATAGGTTGGTAGTTTTTTTGCGGAACTTTTTTTTCAGGCATGTCGTATGTGGCAGGAATGCTGTTGATGCAACTGGAGGAAGAAGATGCTTTTTGGTGCTTTGTTTCCTTGATGGAACAGCGCAAGTACTTACGAGGATTTTACTCTGCACAGATGCAGAGGTGAGAACCAAAACGGCACTGCTGGGACTGTCGATTGTCAGACAAGTATGACCCCAGAATGACTGTCAGCAAAATGAACTTGATGGTTGTTGCTTTCAGGCTGAAACGTTATTGTGCAATATTTGAACACTTGTTGAAAGACAGACACCCACGTTTGTATTCCCACCTTGTAAGTGTTGTTGATCAAATTTATGTCAAGCACAGTGGATGTGACTATTTTGCATTTTCTATGCTGTGATTTACTCTCTTGTTTCAAGGACGCCGTGAGCGCGCAGCCTCTTCTGTACTGTACGCCGTGGTTTCTCTGCCTGTTCACGTCTCTTCCGTGTTGGGACACGGTGCTCGCTGTGTGGGACCTTTTTCTTCTCGATGGTACAGTCAAGCTCATCAGGAAATAGCCTACCTTGTCAAAGTGTTGTTCGGAAGAAACCCGTTTGCTTGACGACATCTTTGCTTGATATGCCGTGTGTTGCAGGCATAAAGGCAATATTTCGAACGGCACTCGCTGTGATAGATCAGGTTGAAGATACAATTCTCAACACCAAGGACTTCTCCAAAATAATGACGAGACTGCTTCACCCTGAAACAAAACGGTATTTATCGTCTCATTGAGCAAAGAACGGGTCGCGACGCAAACAACGAGGAGTCGTGACGCGCAAGAAGCAGAATATGTTTTGTATCTTTGCAGAATTTGTGTGGTGAAGCTCATGCCAGTTGTGTGGACAATAAAATTTGAAGACAATGAGTTGGAGGATTTGGAAAACACCGTTTCTAGTGATGAGAAAAAGCAGCAGGGAACGAAGAGAAGCAGGAGAACACTTTTGGACAGTCCTTGTATCGTGGAAGATATAATCAGAAACAAGAGGCAAAAAATTGACCGAGGTAAACTTGGGCAGCTCTGACTTTCTATTTACGTTTGCTTTTGCAACATCCCTCTTGAAAAACATTTTTCTCGGTTGACTGATTTCTTTCGTCCGTTTATGAGGGGCGGGGCAGGGCTGGTTTCAAATGTCGGAACTTCGCGATTCACAGCATTGAGAGCAAGAGCAAAGGCTTAGTTGCTTTCAACAGTTGCGAACTCTTTTGTTCGGCAGTATCCCATGCAAACAGACGTTTTGATCAATGTATTGCAGTTAGATTCCCGGCAAGTTTTGTAAGTTCGCTGACTTGACTTGCGAGAAATGGGCCTGAGGAGAGATACACGTGCTTTGAAAGCCCGGGGCTTCCCGAAACGTTTGTCTGCATTGTTCTTGTTTCTGTGTTTTGATAGAAATAGCTCCGTCGTTGTTCAAGAGAATCGTGAATATCTTCACGCCCAGAGAACAAAGAATGCGTGTGGACGACGACAAAGAGAACGTAGATTCACAGGCACCATTGAAAGTTCCAACAGCTCGGAGAAGAATTGCATGTCACCACCACATGTCAAGTGAGACGTTTTGAGGAAAATTTTACAAATAGAACAATGATTGCCTTTCTGCTCGTTCTGCTTGGAGCACTGTGGTTGTTGGAACACTGTTCTTGTTTTCAGATTCCACTTTGTACAAAGCGAAACGTGCGGTCGCGTCAAAAAACGAGGCGGACGATTCTCCTTTGAAAATTGCAGCGCTGTCGCCTTGCACAGAGATCAAAACTGAAAAGTAAGTCAGAAAAAGCGTGACCAGAAACCGATTTCTTGAATGTCCTTCTGGAATCTTGTGCTGTTGGCAGCAAGTTTTTGCCGTTGTGAAATTTTTCGTTTTTCTTTTTCAACAAAGCATGCTATTTTCTGGAGATGGAAATGTCCCATCCACTGAAAAGCGGTCACAATTCAACACAATCTCTTCCCTTGTTTGTCGCGAAAGTCCTCGGTTAGTTACGTTCACCACTTGCTGAAAGTTCGTGAGACTAGTGTGTTGACGTGAAGTGATTTGTCTGCAAATTTTGGGTTCGTTGCACACATTGAGATTTCTTCTTCAGGTCAAACATTCAAAGGCGGAAGATTGCCGTTGCTTGCCACAAGAGAGAAGGATCTGCCGTCTACGGAGACTTTCGCAGCGTTGAACGCTGTTCTCCGAGTGTCAGGATTATGCCGCTGGTTGGTCATGTTTGAAAGGAGGCCAAAATTGGTCACTTCGAAATGTCTATGGAACGCTACAAAACACATTGTGGACACAAAAGGCCACAAATTGAGCACAGATATATTTTTGCGTTTCGCGTATTTGTTTGATTGGCAAGCTTGAAATAAATTTATGAAACACTGGATCACGTATTTTCTTCGCGAAGAATATCTATGCCAGCGAGCGCTGTCGCTGCATTCGTGGCAACCGCAAATCAACGGTTGCGTGCCAAAACCTGGGAAAACCAGAACACTGCCCAGTGCGCGGCTTGTTCTGAGATGCCATTTCTTGATTTCCCCTTTGCGTTGACGTCCTGGGCATTCCAAGCGAAGGGGGCCTCCTGCCGAAACTTGAGAATACCGTTCACAAACGTGGCAACACTGGCCGAGAACACTGCTTGTGGGACATCCTGCCACTGGGGCGTACTTGGTCATCCACCTTGAACAAACAAATTTGTTTGCAAATTGAAAGTACCTCTTCTGAGCTGCCAAAGTGTTATCAGGGCAGACACCCCCTCCCTCCACCATTGTAATCACGCTTGAGCAATTGCCTCGTGCAGAAGCACTCATCCAGTTGAGCCAAGGAACTGTCGTGTTTTGGGTTCTGTAGTGAATCTGCATTGCGCTGTGTGGCCAAGATGTGGAGTACAGATTCACTCATGCCAGGTCAGCTTCAGCTTTGTGTGTTCCAACATGTTATTGTCTCGACGTTTTCATTCGAAACGCTCTTGCATGCAATGAACAACGAGTTGAGGTGAGATAAAAAGAGATCAAGCTTTTTAATGACACTAGATCTGAGGCACAGTTGCACACGTTTGCTCTGAAAATAGATAGTGATTTTGACACTTCCAAATGTGCAAGAAATTTTTTCTTGTGTTTTTCTTCATCAGAGAAACAAGAGTCCACCCGATTAGACAAACGAGATATTTTGTGGAACAGTTGCAACGAGAAATCGAGTGAACATTTTGCACTGCCGAGGTAAAGACGCATTAAATATCGTTTTAAATTATCAAATTTACAAGTTGTACAAATGATATCTAACTCTGTACGAAATTGCAAGGCATGGTGTGATGAATCTACAAAAGCGCGTCACGTAAGGATCCGAGAAGGATCAACATTTTACAAGCCATTTACAAAAGGAACTTTGTTGTCCGTAAACCTCACGACAGATCGGCTCTTCTGAAATCGTCTCCACATCCACCCGCTGAAGATAATCGTGAATTTACTTGAATAGCAGTCTTCAATCGAACTGCACGAAACAAGGCATCACTCTCGTCACATAACCTCGCTTGCTTCTGATTTCCCAATACAAAAAGAGAAAACATTCTGGTGAAACTTTGTTTGCACCCATTCACACACATTCTACCTACAAGAACAGTGACGTACGAACATCGAAACACTCACTTGACACTCTATTTTCACTGTTGGAAGCGACAACCAAAATGGTCAACAAAATGTATCCATAAAATCTGAAATCAGGCAGTGTTCACTTTTTTTTCCGTGAAAATATCATAAAAGTGAAGTCAATTTCGCACAATAAACGCTACTTTTCCACAAATTTCTACGTTGTTGCAACCGTACAAAGTCGCTGAAAAATTCACCCAACCTTCGCAAAATCAGACATCTTCATCACGAATTTTTGTCGCCTACGAGAACAGTTACACTGCGTATTCCACTGCGTCGTTTGTGGTGCGATGCTGCCGCGAAAACGGGACGAGTGTTGCTCTACCAGAGGGGGCTGGACGAGCCGCCGGGGGCGTGGCTCACCCGGATTCCAGCTCGCCTCGGAACCTTGTCGTCGATCTGAGAACCTGCAATGAACAAATTCGGAGTGTTCGCAGTGTTGGTTGTATGTTTTTGACCACCAGTTCGTCGTCACATTCGAACATGGATCGCGCACACAGATACTCCAGACGAAATGCACCCTCGCACACGCATACATCATGCGAAATGCAATCAAAGAGCCTGGAGTTCTTCGCGTGAGTTTGGGCAGTTGTTGCTGAAAGGTCGAAAAATGCACAAGAACACTTGTCAGTGGACTCATGCCTTCAACGTGATTGCAATAGCCACAGATTTCGCAGGAGGAGGGCGCCACGCGGAGGCAAAAGAAACTGAACTTGAGACACAGCCTTCACCCCCCACTGGGAACCCACGCTGGACGGAAAGTGTGCGCGTGTGAAACGTCTTGGCGAGAAACTGATGTCGGCAAAACCGACCAACGTCCACACTGGTACAGTACTTCGCACGGAGGACACGAGCTCTACGTCCGAAGACCAAACGACACAACAGAGACATGCACCCATCGAAGTGAAAGAAATTTCTTTGAATGTCGGAACTTCGCGCAAGATTTTTGCGCCGACTCAAAAACCGACACACGCCCCGCACATCTCTTGTGATTCTGTTGCGGGCGCCGTTCTGAACACAGCACCAAACCCAGCACCAAATGCGGTCACTTTGGGTCGGGTAAACATGCAGCTTTTGCAACATGCGGGGGAAAATAAAGAAAAAGGTCACTTCTCTGAGAGCCGAAGGACGAGGAACATGAAAGCAAATTTGACAACAGAAAGCTCGACGTGTGGTTCTCTGGAGGAGCTGGCCTGAGAGAAGTGTCCAAAGCAAGAAAGGCGAACAGGCTTGTCCTAGAGAAAGACTGACGGAAGATTTAGTTGTTCCAACTTACCAGGGCCAACACCCATTTCTAAAATCAAACATTACGTTCTTAACTCGACAGAAACAACAAAGATGATGGAAATGGTTACATCCACAAGTGTTATGAACCACAATGGGTGTTGCCCGTGAAAGCTGGTGGAATTTGGCACTTACAGAAACCAAACATGGAAAGCAGGGCAGAAGAGCGGAGACAATTCAGATCTTCCTCTTTCACACAGCACAAGACACCCGTTCAGAAAGAACACAGGCACTCGCAATTTTGTTTGGAGAATTTGTGACAGCCTGGCGTTGGTGCTCGTGTGATGCCCGTGATAAAGTGAGCGACAAAAGTTGAATGAGTTACCACAATCGTTGCCTATCAAAAATTGAAACGAAAAATAAACGAATTTCTGGTGGCTGCAACAATCTCGTAACATCAGCACACGATAGTAAGTGAATAGAGATCAAGACATCCTGCAACGATGTTAGTTGCAGAGGAAGGGTGAACAAGTCAACACAAATTGGGTGATGGGCATTGTGTGTCTGTTAGTAAATGGCTGGCGAAGACTTGGGGCAAATTCAGAAAACTCGGACGACTTAATCCTTTCCGTCAAATGTGCTCCAAACGCCCGTGCCTTCTGGACCTCGATCAGTTTGGCAACTGTCAAGTTCATTTCGCCAGAACACCGACACCAACATCCACAGGCTTCTTTGACTTCAATTTTTGAAACCCACAGGCGCAACTGGAAATACCACCTTCTTGCAAAGCAGGTAGCGGCAAAACTGCACTCGACACAAACACAAGTTGCTCAGCTGATTTGAACACACACTCACCGCCCAAAGAAAAGGAAGATTCTTGCAGGTGGCGCACGCCGCTCTTGGTTTGACGGGCATGGAATGTGTCGTCGGTGACCTGCTGCGGGGCGAGCGGGTTGGTGGCGCTGGCGGCTGTCGGAGGCGGCGCCGCCGCGTTCACTTGCGCAACGGGTCCCTCGTACGGGTCCCGCTCCACGCCAACCATCTTGTTCACCTGAAAATCAGGGTGCTCGCTGTTGATGTTCCTTGCAACAGACCAGATGTGCAATGGGTGCGACACTGCACCCGCGAGTCATCGTGAAATGACAACAGTACAATTTTGAAACGGGAAAATCTCACCATATCTCTCGCCCTGACTCGCCCGTAGACCAGCGTGGCGTTGACAGGTGTTGGGATGAACTCGCCCACTCCTTGAGACAGGTGCAGCTGGGACAAGAAGAAAGCGCCATTTTACCAAACGGACCGCAGAATGAGTTGTTTGTTTCATTTTGCGCGGGGTGTAAGAGCCAGTTTCTCACCCCGTCTTCGTCCAAGGCGACTCGGCCGCGCTGAATGACGTAGACGGGAACTCCGTGGCACTCCATCCCCTCGAAGATGTTGAAGTCGCACGCCTGGTGATGAGTCTTCGCAGAGATGGTTCTCTTGGCGTTCGGGTCCCAGACGACAAGATCGGCGTCGGAACCGACGGCGATTTTGCCCTGCAAAACAACCAGAGCGTGACGTGCAGCTTTGTTTCCACCGACATTTGGAGGTTCAAGTTCCGTCCAGTTTGACTCGTTGTTTCAAAGGCATTCCAATACCTTCTGTGGGTAGATGTTGAAGATCTTTGCCGCGTTTGTGCTCGTCACTGCCACAAACCTACATGGATCCATCTTTCCGCTCGCCTAAAATCGACAAACAAAAGTCAGTTTCTCATCAGCGTTATCTTCTGTTCGGCTGAGCGATCTTCAGGAGCGAACAAGAACTCACCACTCCCTTCTCCCAGATGACAGACATCCTGTCCTCGACTCCGTTGACTCCGTTGGGAATCCTTCGGAAGTCATCCTTGCCCATCGCCTTTTGGTTCGAGTCGAATGTGCAGTTGTCAGTTCCTGTCAACTGCAAGTCGTCGCTGAAAAAAGATTTTTGACATGATCGCAAGAAACGTCGCTGGTCAAGTGACACACAACACCTCTTGGGAGAATTCCCTCTCCTACCTCTTTGTCGCAAAGCTGCTTCAAATGGAAGTCACACCAAATAAGAACGTTCTCACAAAAGAAATGGGTCCCACGCACAACTTCGTGTTCCTTTGTCGCTTTTATGGTCCAGAAAAGAAAGCTCACTTTGCCAGCATGTTCATCAGGTAGTCCTTGGTGGTCGGGTCGGGGTTGAGCGGCGGCGACAGGACGTGGCCGGCGGCGTGGCGCCAACACTTGTTGTAGTAGTGCGAGCCGTCCGTGCCCAGACTCGCCGCGATTGGCTCTCCATACACGATCTTTCCTGAAAGCGACCCCACGTTAGTTTGAGGAACTGGACAAAGATCTGTCGCCTGTCGTTCGAACAATTTTTCTTTGCCCCACCAGCTCAAATTGTTTGATGGAATGTTGAGCTTTGTGCTTTACTTTGCAGTAGCAATCAAACATCAGCCTTACGAGTACGAGGCAGCCAAACTAAGTTTCCGCTCCACGCCGATATCTCAAGAACGGTTTCTTTTGATTTTTCAATTTTTTGGTCATGACTTCCTTGGGTCATGGTCTTCACTTGGCAGCAATGATGTTTGTCAGTGAAAGGTCACAGGGTGCTGTTGACCTACTTGAAATCAGCTGGTTGGAAGTCATCGGCGATTTTGCAGTTGTTACAATGCTGTGCTTCTGGATCTTGGCTTTTCGACTGTTCCTGTTTCTTGTGAATCCGGAAATCACTGTCCGAGGTGAGCAACGTGTAACATTGAAGTTCTTGTGCAAATCTGGTGCTTCACCCATCGAATGCTGGCGTCAACTACATCAAGTATGGGGAGACAGAACGATGTCAAAGACACAGATTCGGGCGTGGCACAAGAGATTTAAGCAGGGAATTGATGCAGTTGCTGATCTTCCAAGGACTGGCCGACCACAGACTGCAAGGACTGATGAAAATGTGCAGATGATCAAAGGTATGATTGATGGAGATGGGTCTCTCAGCATTGCGGAAATGTCATCCAGAACAGGGATCTCACACCCCATTGTGTGCAGAATTGTCAGAGAAGACTTGCAGATGACCCAAAAATGTGCAAAGTTCATACCCAGGGAGCTGACTGATGCGCAGAATGGACCCGGAAAACAATGTGTGATGACAACATTCAGTTCCTTTGACCCTCTGTTTGAGAAAGAAAACTCCACTGAGGAATCGGACAGTGACTCTGACTGATCTGCACCAATGTGACCGCCGACAGCCCAGGATTGACAATTTTGGACATTGAATTTAACTATGTTCCTCTGCACTGACAAAGATATTGTTCATTCAGCTTGAAGACATTCTGTCTCTGTTCAAATAAATGCAAGAAAAAAGTATGCAAAAAAAACCATTTCTTTGCAATCGCCGTGGAGCGGAAACTTAGTTTGGCTGCCTCGTACATCACTGGCAGCCCAGTTCCTCCCGATACACTTCTGAAAGTTTCTCAAACTTTCAAATCACTCTCTTACCACTCTTTCGAGCATTCGCGATGGCTTCTGCTGACGCTTTGCTCATTACTTTCTGTATGATTAGTGGACAGTTAGCCTGATCCGCTAACGTGACAGCAGTGTGAACTGCAGAAGCCTCCATCTACAACGATCGCATAAAAAGTGCCTTAGAAGTACTGGAATGTCCAGGAAAACTACTCTTGAGCAGTCTAACAGGGAAAACCAAGCAATCAAGACGCTGCAGAGGGAAGTGAAAGGAAGTGCGGGAAACTGCAAACCAAGATCTATTTGTGCAACCAACAACAACTGATCCCAAATGTCTTTGCAAGAAGGCACATAGAGCGTGCATACCGAAGTGCCAACGGTTCCCTTGAGTGAGAGCACTTTGGAGACAATTGACAGAAACCGAGAGACAAGGGACGAGTGCTGAAGGGATATCTGGCACCATGGCGCCAAATCGGCGGCAGGCTGTGTGTGACTTAACTGATTCTAAAAAAAATTATCCTGAATAAACCTTTGTATTCCCTCAGCCCAATCATGCACACCAAAATCTACACGTGCAACTTCGGGATCTTTCCGCTCCTTGAGACCCGTATTTACCCTGACGTCTGGCACTGGCCACGTGATCAGCCGCTGACTTGCTCATCACGTGAACTACATAGAGAGGACAGTTCGCCTGGTGGGCGAGAGTGATGGCGCGCAGAGTCGCTTCCGCTTCCGTCTGACGGGACAACACGACACGCGTTATGCGCGCAAACAGAAACCAAAATGAAAGCAAGAATTGCAACAAAAAGTCAAGCGTCAACAGCACAGAAACAAGTCACAAGAAAATTTGCACAAAACAAATGCACGCGTAGGGTTCTCGGCACGTCTTGTCATGCAAATATGTTTTACGAGTACGTATGTTTCTTCCGCCGTCTTTCTGCACGACTAAAATTTGAAATTCATCAGCAAGTCTCTGCTTTCGGATGTTTTCCTCGTTATTGAGGCACGTACCTCTTCTGGTCTGCTCATCTGGTGTCCCTCTGGACCCGTGATTCCAGCAGCCACAACTTCCTTTGCTTTCTGCGAAACACGAACACACAATTCTGTCATGCGCTTCCTTCAAGCGAGTGCGATGCGCGGCTGTGTGCACCTGTGACAAATTTCGGATACAGTGGCAGTCAGGCAAGACGCTCACCTCTTCGATCAGACTGCCGTTCTCGGCGTGGACCTGCGCGATGGCGCCCAACTCCTTGCATTTCTTGAACATGTTGTACAGCTCCGTGTCGCTCAGCATGAACACGTCTTTGTACGCCATGAACGCTTTGAAGGAGTTCACACCTGTTGGAAAGGATGAAGGTTTCTCACAGGCACGTACACGCACAGGACGAAGTTCACCACCTGTTTGGGAGAAGCGCAGATACGAGTATGATGATCTGGTGGCTTCGCGCGGCAGACGCACCGTGATCTTTGGTGAGGATGGCCATCTCCTCGGCGACCTTATCGCTCCACCAGGTGACGGCCACGTGCAGCCCGTAGTCGCAGCAGACCTTCGCGTCCGCCCAGCCACGCCACTTCTCGTAAGCCTCCACCAGTGACTCACCCTTCTGCGGGATCACGAAGTCAACTGCAAAAGCCAACGGGCGCTCATTAGCAATCCAGCTTCAGGGATTGGGAGAGTGCACGAAGGGGATCCAGCTTCACGCGGGACTCACTGATGGTGGTGGTGCCTCCCGCCAGCGCTGCCTTCGTCCCAGAGTAGAAATCGTCCACAGCGACCGTGCCCATGAACGGCAACTGCATGTGTGTGTGGGTGTCGATGCCTCCTGCACAAAGAAAACTTGCTGAAAACACAGGCGAAGACAAGACGAGAGCACTGGCTCTTTGTTTGTCCGACTTCTGATCTTGGGACCCGAAGGTTGGATGGGCCCCTTTTGTGGGGGACTGCAGTTTCTTTTGTGAAAGTCACGTTGTTCATTTAATCCCAAATGACTGAAATTCCACCCATTGATGGACGCGAACAATCGCCCTTTTTATTTTGCGTGGATCCCGTTTCATACGAGAGTACACAACTCGTGCAAGAAACGCAGAGCGTGCCCTCACAGGTGGAAGCGCCGAGCCGACTTCCGTGACGAATAATGCACACACAGGAAGTAATTGGCAAATTTCGAATCAACAGTTGTCTGCGATTGACAGATTTTCAGTTCAAATTCTGAACCGAAATGAAGAAGCGCGATGGGTGACTTATTGCTATCGTTGTGTATCTTTTTCAGATTCCAGCCGTGGTTCCTTTTGTGCTCCCGTCAAGACAACCGGAAAACTTTTCACCCTTTTCACCCCCAAAGTGCACGAAGTCAATTCAGTGTCTGAAGATTCCCTTCGGAGTCGTACATCACTTGAACCTGTGGGTGCCGCACACTTCAGGAGTTCAGTATTATGACGGATCCTATTCTCGCTGTCTGTTGTGCGCCTTTCGCTGAATCAACTCCCTGTGGGTGCCTCATTCACAAAAAGTCCCTGCGCACCGTAACTGTTACAGGTGAGAAAGCTTCACTGCACGCCCTTTCTTTGATTTGGCGGCAAGATTCTGAGGAACATTTTGCTGATGAATTCCTTTCCTCGTGCTGAATTTTAAATTTCTCGACGCGTCAAAGATCTCTGCACTTGGTTGCAGGGACAAACGACTGCGGCGCGCACACCTAATTTTCGTGTACGGAGTTTGTGTAACTCATCCTGTTCAAGTGAAAAGGGGTTCAAAGCAGGACCATACTTTGTGACTGGACTGGAACGTTCTTGTGTTTTTGGTGGTCAAGCCCAAGGCAACGACTTGCCTGTGGTCAAGTTCCAACGAATGGAAGCAACTCTTGAACCAAACGAGAATTTTGCTTCCTCACCTGGCATAACAAGCTTGCCCTTGACTTCAATGGTCTTCGTTCCTCCAGGGATGACAAGGTTCGTGCCCAACTGTCTGGAAAAAGAAAAACAACAAAAGTTTGCGATCAGGCACACTGTCTCCCCAAATTCGGCAAGTTTCGCAACGATTTTGGTGCACACTCGTACTTACTTGATGACACCATCTTCGATGTAGATGTCCGCATCGAAGATCTGGTCGTCGTTGACGATGCGGCCTCCCTTGATCAGGAGCCTGGTTTGCGAACTCTGTTCAAGGAAGAATGCAAAAAAGAACTCAGATGCGTGCGCATGAGATCTACTGTATTGACACTGAGAACCTGAAAGTGAACACCAAATGCAACAGAACACTCAAACAACATCAACAACAACAGCTTGAAGAGCCTCACGCCTTTGGCGGGATATTCCCGAGGACTGAACGTGGGAATGCAGTTATTGTTCAAGTTTGCCATCTGGAAGAACAACACACAGCACTTCCATTCCATCCACTGCTGGGACAGTTTTGCGCAAATTGTTCCGTGCTGCTTTGTAATCTCCGGTCGCAAACTGACCTCAACAATAAGGTCACAATGACCAGCTTTTGAAGCAGCATTCGACCAACTGGAAAATATATCCCTCAACTCGTGGGAAATGTTTGAGGCCCAGATCACAAACTGAGTTGGCGTGGTGAATCTGGCCTCACCAGTTTGTGTGGTGAATCTGGCCCCACCAGTTGGAGTGGTGAATATTACCTCACCAGTTGGTGTGGTGATTCTGGTGTGGTGAATTTGGCCACACCCACACCAGTTGGTGTGGTGTGTCTGGCAGTCAAGTTTGCAAGAACTGGTGTGGAGTGACTTGAATTTTACTCACCTACAAAGTTTGAGCGAGTTGCCAAACCAGGTT